>Ga0210396_10002377_pt1 | contig 19254 bp, 18 predicted proteins | sample IncBWH17OmetaG_FD_155466 | JGI IMG/M metagenome (GOLD analysis project Ga0210396, IMG submission 155466) | Forest soil microbial communities from Barre Woods Harvard Forest LTER site, Petersham, Massachusetts, United States - Inc-BW-H-17-O ... | reverse complement strand
GCGTGGCCGACACCGCCGACGGGCTGGGTTGCTACGGGCCGCCGGAACGCGCGCTGCAGGTGATGCGCGACGGGTCGACCGGACCGTTCGGGGTGGCCAGCGTCGTGTTGGTGATCGCCCTGCAGGGGCTGGCTTTTTCGGCGCTGCACGCGGCCGCGATCGTCGTCGCCGTTTCCGCCGGCCGGGTCGCCGCTGTGCTGGCCTGCCGCCGGTCGTTGCCGGCGGCTCAGGGCAGTACGTTGGGCGCTCGGGTCGCAGGCACCCAGCCTGCGCCGGTGATCGCGGCCTGGGTCATCGTGCTGCTCGCGGCGGCTCTCGCCGCAGATCGACAGCTGTGGCAGGGGCCGGTGGCGGTGCTGGTCGGGCTCGGTTGCGGTGCGGCGCTGATCGGGCACTGTGTGCGCCGTTTCGGCGGCATCAGCGGTGACGTGCTGGGCGCCGCAATCGAATTGACCACGACAGTGACTGCGCTGCTGCTGGTCGGATTGGTCCGCTTCGGCTGACGGGGCTGTGGACTCCACCGGACTGAACGTTCGCTGTGGCGCGACCTAACTCTCTGCTCGGGGAAGCGTGGAACCCTTAATCCGCAAAATTCGAATGACCCGCGCGCTAACCGGGTCGCTACTGCATCGACAGCATCATTTGCGCGGCGTCTGGCAGTGCCGCTTTAAACGTGGCCAGACTCCCGGCGTAGAGATTGAAGAGGCCCGACACGCCGGTTACGGTGTTGTACAGCGTCACCCATCCGCCGTAGATCTGGTCGGTGCCCTGGTTGGTTTGGAGGTTGGCGGTGTAGTCGACCTCGAACAGCTGATTGAAGTTCTTGCCCTGCAAGGGCTCCGGCGCCGCCGGGGTTTGCTTGACGTTGGTCAATCCAGAGCTCTGGATGTTCTGGTTGATCAGGAAGGTGGATTCTTTTCTGATGTCCGAGGTGTTCTCGCTACCCGCATCAACGAACAGGGCCGCGCTTTGGTCGCTATTGATGAGGTCGGCGGACTGCTGACCTTGACGGGTGACTGTCCAGCCGGGAGCCGCCGTCATATTGATCCCGGCGAACAGTTTGACCGTGGTGGCGGCGCCGGCCGCCAGCGATGTGCTGGTCGACGCCAAAGCCACGCTGCCCCAAGGGCGCTGACCAGGCCGGCCAATCGTGTGGTGGACAGACCCGGCCGATGAAGCGCTGTGCGGAGCGATCCTGCTGCTGCCGTCCTGACCCGGCGGCGTGGGATGCGTTGCCGCACCGCTCATTACCACCGCCACGCTGGCCACCGCAGCGATCACGACGACTACGGCTACGATCCCGGCGACCAAGCCGGCATGCAACCGGTGCTCAGCGTGGCCGGTCGCCGGCACACCCGCACCCGGCCCAGCGTCGGCGAGCAACGCCTCGTGCAACCCATCACGAGCCGCGGCCAAACCCGCTCCCGCCAGCACGAACGCCGCCAAGGCGGTCAACACGATTCCGCGTGTCCCATACGGCTGCAACAAGGTGGTCGCCAACTCATAGGCCACCACCAGCACCAATCCCTCGATCACTCCGGCGACAGGGCTGACCCCCAGTCGGCGCAAACCCAACACACCGACGGCGGCCGCCGTCGCCAGCACAATCGGCTGCAAAAACCCCAGCGTCAGAGAAATGAACGCCACGTGCGCCGGATCCCCAGCCGTGCCCTGCACATGAGTGAAGGCTCCGTGCTGGACCACCACACTGAGCGCCAACGACAGTGCCGCACCACTTAGCGAACAAGCCACCACGGCATCCATCGGATGCCGGAATGCCGAGCGCGCGCTGACCACCAACGGGGCGATCAGCACCGCAACAAACGCCGCCACCGGTACCAGCAGACCCAGCTCGAGAATCCGAGGAACCGGCGGCAGGTGATAGCCGGTCGAACCCGCCGCCACCAGCTTGATGAAATGGGTCTCCAGCAGCCCGACCCCGACGCCGAGCAGCAGCGAAAGCCCAAACGACACAGCGATCACCGTCAGCGGCTCATCGTGCCACAACCGGTGATCATGAATGTAAACCAGCACCGCCGCCGGCAATGCCATTGCCGTCAACACCAATGCGACCGGCAGCGAGCCCAATCCTGCTGCGATCAATGCGGCCGACAACGCCAATGCGGTGGCATTGCGGTACACATGATGACGCCCGGATGCAGGTGCGGCATCAGCGTCCCCATCACCGCCCCCTGGCGACGCGACCCCTGCGGCGTCGGGCTACTCGGGCTGACCATCTCATACCTCCGGCGATAATTGGCGGGCGGCCCACCGCGCTAAGCGCAGCGCATTCGCTGCCACCAGGGGAATTTGCCCGCAGCAGCCTACGGCCAAATTCGGCGCAATACGGCCAAATCACGCCACCGACCAAAATCGTCGCCCGGTGATCGAGTTCCGGCGGCCCGGCTTTCAGCCGAGCCGTGACATCCAGCCGTGGGTGTCGGCGAACGTTCCGCGCTGGATCCCGGTCAACGTGTCGCGCAGCGCCATCGTCACTTCACCGGATTCGCCATCGCCGATGGTGAATTCGCTTTCGCCGTACTTCACGTGTGAAATCGGAGTGATGACCGCGGCAGTGCCGCAGGCGAACACCTCGGTGATCTCGCCGGCGGCGGTCTTCTTCTGCCACTCGTCGATATCGATCTTGCGTTCCTCGATGGCAAAACCGGCATCAGTTGCCAACTGCAGCAATGAATCCCGCGTGATGCCCGGCAGCAGCGCGCCAGACAGCTCGGGGGTGACCAGCCGGGCCGATCCACCGCTGCCGAACACAAAGAAGATGTTCATCCCGCCCATCTCTTCGATGTAACGGCGTTCGACGGCATCCAGCCACACCACCTGTTCGCAGCCATTGTCGGCAGCTTCGGCTTGCGCCACCAACGACGCGGCGTAGTTTCCGCCGAACTTCGCCGCACCGGTACCGCCCGGACTGGCGCGCACGTATTCCGTTGACACCCAGACGCTGACGGGTTTGATGCCGTTCTTGAAATACGCGCCGGACGGTGAACCGATCACCAGGTAGCGATACTGCTTGGCCGGGCGCACCCCCAGGCCCGGCTCGGTCGCGAAGATGAACGGCCGCAGATACAGCGACTCTTCGCCACCGGCCGGCGGAACCCACCCTTTATCGACGGCGATCAGTTGCCGCAACGACTCGATGAACAGTTCGTCGGGCAATTCGGGGATCGCGATCCGCCGCGCCGACGATCGCATCCGCGCAGCGTTGGCCTCGGCGCGGAACGACACGATCGACCCGTCCGGCCACTGGTAAGCCTTAAGCCCTTCGAAGACTTCCTGCGCGTAGTGCAGCACGATCGCCGACGGATCCAGCTCGATCGGGCCATACCCGATGACCCGTGCATCATGCCAACCCTGCCCATCGGTGTAATCGATCGACACCATGTGGTCGGTGTGATATCTGCCGAAACCCGGGTCGGCCAGTATCGCTTCGCGTGCCTCGTCGCTGGTCGGGCTTGCGGTGCGTGAAACCGCAAACTCGAGGACGCCACCGGTCATCATGCGATTGTATAGCCGGGCGCTAACGGGTTTTTGGATCGACGAACGGTGGGCGCACCACCTCGCATTCAACCGCGCGGCCCCGGACATCGACCGCGACGTGCTGGCCGTCCTCGACGCCCGCGTCCGTGTCGATCAGCGCCAGTGCGATACCGGTTTTCAACGTCGGCGAAAACGTGCCCGAGGTGGTGAACCCGACCTGGGTGTCCCCGTCGAGCACGGTCAACTCCGGCCGCAGCACACCGCGACCCACCGCGCGCAGGCCGCGCAGCAGCCGCCGCGGACCCGCCTCTTTCTCGGCCAGCAGCGCGTCACGGCCGAAGAACCCGCCCTTCTTCCACCCGATTGCCCAACCACATCGAGCCTGCAGCGGCGAGATATCGGCCGAGAGTTCGTGACCGTGCAATGGATAACCCATCTCGGTGCGCAACGTGTCACGCGCCCCCAGACCGGCAAGCTGCCCATCGGCTCGCGTCACCGCGGCAACCAGCGCGTCGAACACCACACCGGCCGATCCCCAGGGTGGCAGCAGTTCGTAACCCTGCTCCCCGGTGTATCCGCTGCGGCAAACCCGCACCGGCACGTCCGCGAACGCCGCGTCGGCATAGCCCATGTAGTCCATATCGGTCGGCAGCCCCAATTCGGCCAGCACTTCCGCCGACCGTGGTCCTTGCACGGCCAGCACCGCGTAAGAACGATGCTCGTTGCTGATCGTGAGGCCAGCGGGCGCAGCTCTCTGGAGAGCCGCAACCACCGCCGCGGTGTTGGCGGCGTTGGGCACCAGAAAGATCTCGTCGGGCCCAACATAGTAGGCGATCAGGTCGTCAATGACTCCACCAGATTCGTTGCAGCACAACGTATATTGCGCTTTTCCCGGCTCGATGCGGTTCAGGTCGTTGGTGAGCGCGGAGTTGACGAACTGCGCGGCACCGCGGCCGCGGACCAACGCCTTGCCGAGGTGGCTGACGTCGAACAGGCCGACGGTGGTGCGGGTCGCGGTGTGCTCACTGACGGTGCCGGCATACGACACCGGCATCAGCCAGCCGCCGAATTCGGCAAAGGTCGCGCCGAGCTCACGGTGGCGGTCCTCGAGTGGTCCGTGCAATAAGCCATCGCTCATGGCGCCGCTCCTCTTTATCGCTGCCTCCCCCTCGCCGCTGCGCGGCTGGGGGTGCCCCCACTGCATCGCCGCCTGCGCGGCTCACGACATTCGACCCTAATCCGGCTCGTCACTGGCAGACTTGGTCAGGTGGTCGATTTGGAGGCGCTGGAGGCCGCCGGAATCGCCGACGCCCGCGGGCGGGCAGGTCTGATCGAGTATTTGACGGAACTCGGTTTCACCGCGGACCAGATGGTGGAAGCCGAGCGTCGCGGCCGCTTGTTCGGGCTTGGCGGTGACGCCCTGTTGTTGTCCGGTCCCCAGGTCTATACCCTGCGGACCGCCGCAGATGCGATCGGTGTGGCTTTGGCGGACGTCGAACACGGCTGGGCCATGCTCGGCCTGACCGTCGCAGATCCGGATACCCCGGCGTTGAGTCAGGCCGATGTCGACGGCCTGGCGACGTGGGTGGCGCTGAGGATGCAGATGGGCCCCGACGCCGCGGATGGTTTCTTGCGGGTCCTCGGAGCGAACGTGGCCCGGGTGGCCGAGGCCATATCGTCGATGATCCGGACGAGTCAGCCCAAAATGTGGCTCGGCCTCACCGGGGACGAACTCACCACTGCGCAGGTGTACCGCGAGATGGCGGCGTTCGTCCCCCGCCTCGGGGCAATGATCGACGCCGTCCACCGCCACCATCTGGTCAGCACCCGAACGTTCATCGAGGGCGTGGTCAGCGGCCAGTCGGCGAGCTTGGAGTGCGGCGTCGGTTTCGCGGATCTCTCCGGCTTCACCGCGCTGACCCAAAGGCTCACACCCGCGGAGTTGTCGGAAATGCTGACCGTGTTCGGCGCCACCGCCAGCGACGTGGTGCACGCCGACGGCGGGCGGCTGGTGAAGTTCCTCGGTGACGCCGTGATGTGGGTGAGCTCGAACCCTGAGCGGCTGGCGAAAGCGGCTGTCGACCTCGTCGACCATCCGCGTGCACGCGAGGCGGGACTACAGGTCCGCGCCGGCCTCGGCTACGGCCAGATCCTGGCCATCAATGGTGATTACTTCGGCAACGCGGTTAACCTGGCGGCCCGGCTCGTCGCCGCGGCGGGTCCGGGCCAGATCCTGGCCGCAGTGGAAGTCCACGAGCAATTGCCCGACTGGCCGGTGATCGCCCAGGATCCGTTGATACTCAAGGGTTTCGACGAACCGGTGACCTGTTACGACCTCAGCCGCGGCCGATGACCGCCGATCGTTAGGGTTAATGCTTGTGAGCACACAACCCGGTTATCGCGCCCCTGCCGTCACCGTCGCCTCCTCGTTGCCGCGTCGCGGCGCCGGGTCGGCGGTGTTGATCGTCCCGGTGGTCTCGTCAGGTCCAGAAGGCACAGAGGATCAGCCGGGGGCCGCTGACATCTCCGTCGCCGCCGTGGAGCCTTTTCTGCCGGTCGAGGCGGTCGCCGAAATCGAGGCAGGCCTGCGGGCGCTGAACGCCACCGGCGCGAGCGAGCAGGTGAACCGGCTGGTGGTGCGTTCGCTGCCGGTGGCCAGTGTGCTGACGATAGGTCTGGGCAAGCGGCGCGACGAGTGGCCCGCCGACGTGATTCGCCGCGCGGCCGGTTCCGCGGCGCGCGCGTTGGGCAGCGCCGAGACCGCCATCACCACACTGACGGCCCTCGACCTGGAGGCAGCGGTGGAGGGGCTGATTCTGGGCAGCTACCGGTTCACCGCGTTCCGTACCGACAAGACCGCCCCCAAGGACCCCGGCCTGCGCAAGATCACCGTGCTCTCCACCGACAAGGGCGCCAAGGCCCAAGCCGCGCATGCAGCGGCGGTCGCGACCGCCGTGGCCACCGCCCGCGACTTGGTCAACACCCCGCCCAGCCACTTGTTTCCGGCTGAATTCGCAGATCGCGCAAAGGCTTTGGGTGAATCGGTTGGCCTCGAGGTCGAGGTGCTCGACGACAAGGCGCTGCAAAAGGGCGGCTACGGCGGGGTGGTCGGAGTCGGCAAGGGTTCGTCGCGACCGCCGCGCCTGGTGCGGCTGACCCACCACGGGTCGCGGCTGGCCAAAAAGCCGAAGCGGGCCAAGAAAGTTGCCCTGGTCGGCAAGGGCGTCACCTTCGACACCGGCGGCATCTCGATCAAGCCCGCGGCATCGATGCATTACATGACCGGCGACATGGGTGGTGCCGCCGCGGTCGTCGCGACCGTGGCGCTGGCGGCGCAGTTGGAGCTGCCGATCGACGTGATCGCCACCGTGCCGATGGCCGAGAACATGCCGTCGTCGACCGCCCAGCGCCCAGGTGACGTGCTGACCCAGTACGGCGGGACGACCGTCGAGGTGCTCAACACCGATGCCGAGGGCCGACTGATCCTCGCCGACGCGATCGCCCGGGCGTGCGAAGACAACCCGGACTACCTGATTGAGACGTCGACCCTCACCGGTGCGCAGACGGTGGCGCTCGGCGCGCGTACGCCGGGGGTGATGGGCAGTGACACTTTCCGCGACCGGGTGGCGGCCATATCCCAGCGGGTCGGCGAGAACGGCTGGGCGATGCCGCTGCCCGACGAACTCAAAGACGACCTGAAGTCGACAGTGGCCGACCTGGCCAACGTGAGCGGGCAACGCTTCGCCGGGATGCTGGTTGCGGGCGTGTTCTTGCGCGAATTCGTTGCCGACGGCGTGAATTGGGCACACATCGACGTCGCCGGGCCGGCCTACAACACGGGTAGCTCGTGGGGTTACTCCCCCAAGGGCGGCACGGGTGTTCCGACCCGCACCATGTTCGCGGTGCTGGAAGACATCGCCGAAAATGGCTAGCCGGCGCCTCAGCGCGAGGCTAGTGGTGCACCACCGGATGCTGGAACCATTTGACCTTCTGCCGCCAGGATTGCGCTGAAGTCAGTGCGAAACCGGCGCCGCACGCACATGCGAACAGCCAGACCAGCGCCGCCCCCAGCTGACCTTGAATCGGGGGAATCAGCGCGGTGATCATCCGCACCACGCAGGCAGAAATGCCGCTGGCCGAGGCGACCAGATAGAGGTTCGCGATGTTCCTCGAGCGCGGGTCCTTGCGCAGCACCAGCAGCGCTCGCGAGCCGAACACCAGCAGGTAACAAAGCGTTCCACAGAGCAAAAGCCAATACACGGTCAGCCAGATGTCGGTGGGTAGCGCAAAGAAATCGCTCGCGTAAGTCTTGCTGGCATAGCTGAGGGTGAACGTCGCCAACAACAGTGGAATGCACAACGTCGCCGGTCGTTCCACAAATTGCTTGAACGACTTCTGTAAAGCGTCGTCCTCTTCAAGCCGACCGACCGCGTTGTAGACGATCGCCGAGGCCGCGACGACGTAACAGTCGTGCCCGACGTAGTTCTGCAGGTTCCACTCACCGGTGATGTTGTGTAGGACGACGCCCAGCGTGTCGGCGCACAGCGGGGACATCAAGGCGACCGCGCATCCCTGCAGGGCGATGTTGAGCGTGGCGGCCACCTCCCACCGGCAATGCCAGGTGACTCGCCGTATCCAGAGGCTCCACGCGATGGACGCGAGGGTGATGATGATGAGTGCAGAGAGAGCCACGAGATATCCGTCAGCAGATAGTGTTACAGCGGGGGCGCGTCGTGCCGGGGGCGCCAGTCCGCGATTTTTGTCGGCTGCACGGTCTTCAGCTGAGTGGCGGTTGAGCCGTGCGGCATAAGGGTGCCGCCGCGGATCTCTTCAGCAAGTGCGGTGATCTCTTCCGGGTCGATGAACCGGTAGCGGGTGAGCAGCTCGGCGCGGTTGATACCGAGGTTGGCGGCGGCAACGCGCAAGTTGTCCGCGGTGATCAAGGTTCCCTTGTCCAGCTGGTCGTAGTACGTGGACCGCGGCAGTTCCATCGCGGTCCAGATCTCTTCTCTGCTGAGGGAACGGCCGGCCAGGTAGGAGAGCACCGTGGCGAGTTCTTTGCCGCTGTCATCTGGGTACACGGGAAACAAGATAATCCAGATTCCCGGCATTTTCATCCAAAACGCGTCAAACGCCGAGTGTATTTAACCCCCCGGAAACTAACCGCATCCGCGGCTGCGGAATAAGGGTCCAATTTATTGGACTTTCATTGTTAGGCCCACGTTGAATTTGTTAGTCGTAGTCGATCCTCCACCGTGTTCCGGACACGTGCCTGAGATCAATCGGCGAAGCGACCGCGCCCCCTGTTGCACCGGCTCCGCCCTGCTTGTGTGCCAACGGGGCCGCAGTGACAGGATGGTTTCGGTAATCCGCTTGGGTGCAGCTTCCGGTACATCACGCTGTGGTAAGCCAGAGGTCGATCCGCGCCCACCGACCGATCCATCGAGGAGTCGACAGAGATGGCCTTCTCAGTTCAGATGCCGGCACTCGGTGAGAGCGTGACTGAGGGAACGGTAACTCGCTGGCTCAAGCAAGAAGGCGACACTGTCGAACTCGACGAACCGCTGCTGGAAGTGTCCACCGACAAGGTTGACACCGAGATTCCATCGCCGGCGGCGGGAGTGCTGACAAAGATCGTTGCGCACGAGGACGACACCGTCGAGATCGGCGGCGAGCTGGCCGTCATCGGCGATGCGTCGGAAGCCGCCGGAGGTGGGGGCCCCGAGCAACCCGCCGCCGAGGCAGCACCGCAACCACAACCGGAGCCGCACGCCCAGCCCGAACCACAACCGGAGCCGGAGGCCCAGCCCGAACCAGCACCGCAACCGCAGGCCGAGCCGGAGCCGGCCCCTGCGTCGGCAGCCGGCGAACACGACGCGACTGGCACGTCCCACCCGGTGCTGATGCCCGAACTCGGCGAGTCCGTCACCGAGGGCACGGTGACCCGGTGGCTGAAGAAAGTCGGCGACTCGGTGGAGGTGGACGAGCCGCTCGTCGAAGTGTCCACCGACAAGGTGGACACGGAGATCCCGTCTCCAGTGGCAGGCACCCTGATCAGCATCACCGCCGAGGAGGACGTCACCGTGTCGGTCGGCGGCGAGCTCGCCCGGATCGGTACCGGCGCCGCGGCAGGCAAGCCCGCACCCGAGCCGCAAGCCTCACCGGCCGCACAACCCGAGGCAAGGCCAGCTCCCCAACCAGAACCCGCGGCGAAACCCGCGCCGCCACCCCAACCCGAGCCGACGCCAGCGCCCCAGGCCAAGCCCGAGCCGGCACCCCAACCTCGGGCTGAGTCCGCACCTACCACCGGCGCGACAAGCAGTCCCTACGTCACACCGCTGGTCCGAAAGCTGGCTGCTGAGAACAACATCGATCTCGGCGAGGTAAGTGGAACCGGGGTAGGTGGACGGATCCGCAAACAGGACGTGCTGTCGGCCGCGCAGCAGAAAGAAGAAGCCAAGCAAGCTCCGGTCGCGGCGCCGGCCGCCGCGGCCCCGGCTGCCCCGAAACCGAGCGCGCCCGCACCGGCGCCCGCGTTGGCGCATCTGCGGGGAACCACCCAGAAGGCCAGCCGGATCCGCCAGATCACCGCGAAGAAGACCCGCGAGTCGCTGCAAGCCACCGCACAGCTCACCCAGACTCATGAGGTCGACATGACCCGAATCGTGGCGCTGCGAGAAAAAGCCAAGGCCGCGTTCGCCGAACGCGAGGGTGTCAACCTGACCTTCCTGCCGTTCATCGCACGCGCGGTGATCGATGCGCTCAAAGTGCACCCGAACGTCAATGCCAGCTACAACGAAGAGACCAAAGAGATCACCTACTACGACGCCGAACATCTCGGCTTCGCGGTCGACACCGAGCAGGGGCTGCTCTCCCCCGTCATCCACAATGCCGGTGACCTGTCGCTGGCCGGGTTGGCGCGCGCGATCGCCGACATCGCCGGGCGCGCCCGGTCGGGAGACCTCAGGCCCGACGAGCTGTCCGGCGGGACCTTCACGATCACCAACATCGGCAGCCAGGGCGCACTGACGGACACCCCGATCCTGGTGCCCCCGCAGGCCGCGATGCTGGGCACCGGCGCGATCGTCAAACGGCCGCGGGTCGTCGTCGACGACACCGGCAACGAATCCATTGGCGTCCGTTCGATCTGCTACCTCCCGTTGACCTACGACCACCGGCTGATCGACGGCGCCGACGCCGGACGGTTCGTGACGACCATCAAGCACCGGCTCGAGGAAGGCGCGTTCGAGGCCGACCTGGGACTGTAAGACAGGGCTTGAAGCGTGACCGCCACCGTCGCCATCGCAGGCTCATCCGGGCTGATCGGCTCGGCGCTGGTAACGGCGCTGCGCACGGCAGACCATCAGGTTCTGCGGATCGTGCGCCGCGCGCCGGCGAATGCCGGTGAGCTGCACTGGGATCCCGACAGCGGCGAATTCGACGCCGGCGCGTTGAGCGGAGTCGACGCGGTGGTGAACCTGTGCGGCATCAATATCGGACAGCGGCGCTGGTCGGGGGCTTTCAAGCAAAACCTGCGCGATAGCCGCATCACCCCAACCGAAGTGTTGTCGACGGCGGTCGCCGACGCCGGTGTCGGGGTGCTGATCAATGCCAGCGCGGTCGGCTACTACGGCGACAGCAAAGACCGAGCGGTCGTCGAAACCGACCCGGCGGGAACGGGTTTCCTTGCCCAGCTGTGTCAAGACTGGGAAGTGGCCACCGCACCAGCCCAGCGCGCCGGCACCCGCGTGGTGCTGGCCCGCACCGGACTGGTGTTGGCCTCTTCGGGTGGTGCGCTGCGCCGGTTGCGGCCGCTGTTCTCGGTGGGCCTTGGTGCACGCTTGGGTAACGGCCGCCAGTACATGTCGTGGATCAGCCTTGAGGACGAGGTGCGGGCGCTGCAGTTCGCGATCTCCGACAGCCGGCTCTCCGGCCCGGTGAACCTCACCGGGCCGGCGCCGGTCACCAATGCCGAATTCACCACCGCTCTGGGCCGCGCGGTGAACCGGCCCACCCCGCTGTTGATGCCGGGTTTCGCGGTGCGCGCCGCGCTCGGCGAGTTCGCCGACGAGGGCCTATTGGCCGGGCAACGTGCGATCCCGGCTGTGCTGGAACGCAGTGGCTTTGAGTTCCACCACAAGACGGTCGGTGAGGCGCTGCGGTACGCCACTGCCAGGCTTGCCGTCGCGTAGGCGCCTAACCGACCCGGTCGTCCCGACGACTTCCGGCCGCTGTCAGTTCTGCCGGTCGATCAGTTCAGCCACGAACCGATCGATGAAGCCGTCGATTGATTCTTGACCCGCCGGTCGTATGACGAATTTCGTCAGCCCCGCATCGAGGTACGCATCGAGTTGGCGGTGCAGTTGGTCCCAGCCGACGGCGATCAGCTCGCCGGGATCGAGATCCGGGCGGCGCCGGCGGGCAGCCGCTGCGAGCTCGCCCGTCAACTCGCCGTCGGCGACGGCCAACGAGATGCCGAAGTGATCGGGTTCGATGTGCCGACCAGCCTGCGCTGCCGCATGTTCGATCGCCTCGCGCCCCGCTCGCGCCTCGGGCGGCGTGAGGAAACTGCCCAGCCAGCCATCGGCGAACGTGCCAATACGCCGGAACGCGGCCGGCGCCGAACCGCCCAACCAGATGTCAAGCGGAGGCGCCGGCCGCGGCGCCACCGCCACCGCGCTCACCGTGAAGTACTTGCCGCGGTGGCTGGCCGAATCCTCGACCAGCGCTGCACGCAGCACACGCAGCGACTCATCGAATACGGCGGCACGCTCACCATCGGGGACGACGAACACCTCACGTTCGGCCGGGATCGCCGAACGCAACCCGAACACGGGCAGAACCCGCCGCGGCGCGAGTGCCGCCAGCGATGCCAGCTGCTTGGCCACCAGCACGGGATGGCGCCCCGGCAACACCGCCACTGAAGTGCCCACCTTCAAACGTTCTGTCCGGGCCAACGCGTAGGCCATACCGACCACCGGATCGACCGCGGGCGAATAGACCAACTCCGAGAACCACAGCGAGTCGATCCCGCTGGCCTCCAAGTGATCAACGATGTCGGCGAGCTGATCGGGACCGGTCTGCGCACCGAGCCCGACCCCGAAACGAACCTTCACGGGCGTCTCCCTTCGCGTTGTCGCGCGTGCCGATCTCAACGCGGCCGCGGGCCGATTTGTGCCCATGCGCCCGGAGGTGCGGCAGATCAATCGGGAGTACCGTCACGGACGTGAGTTCCATTCGCTCGAGCACCGTCCCTGTCGATGTCCGCCAGCTCGGCACGGTCGACTACCGAGTGGCGTGGCAGCTGCAACGGGAGCTCGCCAACGCCCGGGCGGCGGGCGGCACCGACACGCTGCTATTGCTCGAACACCCGTCGGTCTACACTGCCGGACGCCGCACATGCGAGCAAGAACGACCATCGGACGGCACGCCGGTGATCGACACCGACCGGGGCGGCAAGATCACCTGGCACGGCCCCGGGCAGCTCGTCGGCTATCCGATCGTCGGCCTGGCCGAACCGCTCGATGTGGTGAATTACGTTCGGCGCATTGAGGAATCACTGATCAAGGTCTGCACCGGGCTGGGATTGGAAGTGGGCCGCGTCGACGGCCGATCCGGCGTGTGGTTGCCGGCCGGCGCCGGTAGGCCCGCGCGCAAAGTCGCCGCGATCGGCGTACGGGTCTCGCGGGCGACGACGCTGCACGGGTTTGCGCTCAACTGCGACTGCGACCTGCGCGCGTTCGAAAGCATCGTCCCGTGCGGCATCACCGACGCCGGGGTGACGTCGATATCGGCCGAACTGGGCCGCCGGGTCGGTGTCGACGACGTCCGCTCGGCGGTGGCCGACGCGGTGTGCGACGCCTTGGACGGCCGGCTCGCGGTTCACTGGGCGCCAGCCGCGGCCCACGTAGCATCGAGCTCGTGACCGTCACTCCCGAAGGTCGGAAGCTGCTGCGTCTGGAAGTGCGCAACGCGGAGACCCCGATCGAGCGCAAGCCGCCGTGGATCAGGACCCGGCTGCGGATGGGGCCGGAATACACCGAGCTGAAAAGCCTGGTCCGGCGTGAGGGTCTGCACACGGTCTGCGAGGAGGCCGGCTGCCCCAACATCTACGAATGTTGGGAAGACCGCGAAGCCACCTTCCTGATCGGCGGTGAGGTGTGCACCCGCCGTTGTGACTTCTGCCAGATCGACACCGGTAAGCCCGCCCCCTTGGACCGCGACGAACCACGACGGGTGGCCGAGAGTGTCCAGGCGATGAGCCTGCGGTATTCCACCGTCACCGGCGTGGCCCGCGACGACCTGCCCGATGGTGGCGCATGGTTGTATGCCGAGACCGTGCGCGCGATCAAGAGGCTCAATCCCTCCACCGGTGTCGAGCTGTTGATCCCCGATTTCAACGGCGATCCAGACCGGCTGCGGCAGGTCTTCGAGTCGCAGCCGGAAGTGTTGGCCCACAACGTCGAAACCGTGCCGCGGATCTTCAAGCGAATTCGCCCGGCGTTCTCCTATCGGCGCAGCCTCGGCGTGCTCACCGGCGCGCGGGAGTTCGGGTTGGTCACCAAAAGCAACTTGATCCTCGGGCTCGGCGAGACGCAGGAGGAGGTACGCACCGCGCTGGCCGATCTGAATGACGCCGGGTGCGACATCGTCACCATCACCCAATACCTGCGCCCGTCGGCGCGGCATCATCCGGTCGAGCGCTGGGTCAGGCCTGAAGAGTTCGTCGAGTATTCGGACTACGCCGAGCACCTGGGATTTGCCGGGGTGCTGGCCGGGCCGCTGGTGCGCTCGTCATACCGTGCCGGGCGGCTCTACCAGCAGGCCAGCACGCGGCGACAGGAGACGCGCACCGCGCCTCCACGCTGAACCGGACTTCCGTATTCTTGGCGGTTATGGCGAGACTCCGTAATGCCAACGCGACCAAGGCCGCCAGAGCCGAAGCGAAAGCGGCCCGCAAAGCGGCCGCCAAAGAGCGACGTAGTCAACTCTGGCAGGCGTTCAACGTGCAGCGCCAGGAGGACAAGCGGCTGCTGCCGTACATGATCGGTGCGTTCGTGCTGATCGTGGGGGTGTCAGTGGCGGTCGGGGTGTGGTCCGGCGGGTTCACCATGGTCACGATGATCCCGCTGGGCGTGGTACTGGGCGTGTTGGTGGCTTTCATCATTTTCGGTCGGCGTGCGCAGCGGTCGGTGTACCGCAAGGCCGAGGGCCAAACCGGCGCCGCCGCCTGGGCGTTGGACAACCTGCGCGGCAAATGGCGCGTCACCCCTGGTGTGGCGGCCACCGGCCATTTCGACGCCGTGCACCGGGTGATCGGCCGACCCGGGGTCATCCTGGTCGCCGAGGGGTCGCCGGCGCGGCTCAAACCGCTGCTTGCCCAGGAGAAGAAACGCACCGCCCGACTGGTCGGCGATGTCCCGATCTACGACGTCATCATCGGCAACGGTGACGGAGAAGTTCCACTGGCAAAGCTCGAGCGCCACCTCACCCGGCTGCCCGCCAACATCACCGCCAAGCAGATGGACTCGTTGGAATCGCGGCTCAGCGCGCTGGGTTCGCGGGCCGGGACGGCCGCGATGCCCAAGGGCCCGCTGCCCGGCACCGCCAAAATGCGCGGCGTCCAGCGCACCGTCCGCCGCCGCTAGTTCGGCAATTGCTGTCAGCGCCGCACCAGGGCGGTGCCGGTCACGCGGTCCTGCATCCCGCGGCCGTCGACGTCGACGAACAGTGCGGGTATGACGAGTGCGATCAACACCCCGCGCACCGCGGCGCGGCCTAAGCCGACGTGCAACCGGTCGTCGACGGACGCCACCCGCATTCCCAGGGCGAACTGGCCAGGCGTGAACTCGAACAACCGGACGGCGAGCGCTCCGAGCACCAACCAGACCGCCAACACCGCCGAGGACAGCACTTGCACGGAGATGAGCCCGAGCGTCATACCGAGCGCAGCGATGCCGTACGCGAGCAACCAATCGACGAGCAGCGCCGCCAACCGGCGGCCCAGGCGGGCCAGCGAACCCGGCCCGCGCTCGGGCAGGCCGAGCGTCTCACCCGGATATCCCTGCGGCTGCGCCGATTCGGCTGGCTCCTGACCAGATAGCCAGGGTCGGTTGCTGCGGGCCATAACCCCCACAATAGGGTGAGATCTGCCCGGGCTCGGCGACAAACCTCGCTGTCGCGTAACGTCGGCGCAACATAGGGTTGACCCTCGGGCAACATGGCCTCCATAGCGTCGTCTGGTCGAGCGACCAGTCGAAGGGCAGTAAAGGAACGCTTCAATGACCGCAGTAGATTCAAAGCCCGCAAAAAAGGAGAGCGCTTCGGTGTCCGAAAAAACGGCCGATGACATCATCAAGCTCCTCAAGGACGAGAAAATCGAATTCGTCGACGTCCGGTTCTGCGACCTCCCCGGCGTCATGCAGCACTTCACAATTCCGGCTTCCGGAGTCGACGAGGACCTGTTTGAGAGCGGCGTCGCCTTCGACGGCTCGTCGATTCGTGGGTTCCAGGCCATCCACGAGTCCGACATGCTGCTGCTGCCCGATCCCAACACAGCGCAAATCGACCCGTTCCGCGAGGCCAAGACACTCAACCTCAACTTCTTCGTGCACGACCCATTCACCCTCGAGCCCTACTCGCGCGATCCGCGCAACGTCGCCCGCAAGGCGGAGACCTACCTGAAGAGCACCGGCATCGCCGACACCGCGTACTTCGGCGCCGAGGCCGAGTTCTACATCTTCGACCAGGTGAGCTTCGACTCGCGCACCAACGGCTCGTTCTACGAAGTGGACGCGATCTCAGGGTGGTGGAACACCGGCGAGCCGACCGAGAGCGATGGCAGCCTCAACCGCGGTTACAAGGTACGCCCCAAGGGCGGCTACTTCCCGGTTGCCCCGAACGACCATTACGTCGACCTGCGCGACAGGATGCTGACCAACCTGATCAACGCCGGCTTCGTTCTGGAGAAGGGCCACCACGAGGTGGGCACCGGCGGACAGGCCGAGATCAACTATCAGTTCAACTCGCTGCTGCACGCCGCGGACGACTTGCAGTTGTACAAGTACATCATCAAAAACACCGCATGGCAGAACGGCAAGACCGTGACCTTCATGCCCAAGCCGCTGTTCGGCGACAACGGCTCCGGTATGCATTGCCACCAGTCGCTGTGGAAGGACGGCGGCCCGCTGATGTACGACGAGACAGGGTATGCCGGTCTGTCGGATCTCGCCCGCCACTACATCGGCGGCCTGTTGCACCACGCGCCGTCGCTGCTGGCCTTCACCAACCCCACGGTCAACTCCTACAAGCGGCTGGTGCCGGGCTATGAAGCCCCAATCAACCTGGTCTACAGCCAGCGCAACCGGTCGGCGTGCGTGCGTATCCCGATTACCGGCAGCAACCCCAAGGCCAAGCGGCTGGAGTTCCGGAGCCCCGACTCGTCGGGCAACCCGTACCTGGCGTTCTCCGCCATGCTGATGGCCGGGCTGGACGGCATCAAGAACAAGATCGAGCCGCAGACACCGGTGGACAAGGACCTCTACGAGCTGCCGCCGGAAGAGGCCGCCAGCATCCCGCAGGCTCCGACCTCGCTGTCCGCGGTGATCGACCGCCTCGAGGCAGACCACGAATACCTCACCGAGGGAGGCGTTTTCACGCCCGACCTGATCGAGACGTGGATCAGCTTCAAGCGCGAGAACGAGATCATGCCAGTTCAGATCCGGCCGCACCCGTACGAGTTCGCGCTCTACTACGACGTCTAAACCAGCTAAGCGGTCTGACCTGCGGCGGCGTCGGAGTCATGTCGTCAGGGTCCGCAGTGGGTCCGCAGCAGAGTCCATCCGTCCGGCGATCACAGCACCGATCGCGGTGCGGGTGGACTCATCGGCATCGGGCCACAAATGCCCATAGGTGTCGAGAGCGTGGTGCGGGCGGTGGCGTGGCGCATCCGGGCTTGCACAGTCTTGATGTCCGCGCCCCAGGCGATCAGCAGCGACGCCAGGTAATGCCGTAGACGTAAAAGCTGAAGCCCTCTGGTGATTCCTGAGCTTCCGCGGCGCGAGAATGTCGGGGCCGAAATCGTCGCCGTCGGGAATGCTCATCCGGACGGCCACATCGAAACCCATGGGGTCCTGCTAGAACCGCACCACACGGTCGATGTCGGTGGTAACGATGCACACGTGATGGAAGCGCATCTTTCGAATTCCCGTTGCTTCAAGGAAACATGCAGTGGCCGCCGTCGAGCATGATGTTCATGCCGGTGAGGTAGTCGGATTCGGACGAGGCGAGGAACACGGCGACCGGGCCGGCGTCCTTCAGCGGATCGCCGAAGCGTTGCAACGGAATCGTCAGCGTCATGGCGCGCATGCCTTCCGGGTCCGCGCGCTCGAAGGTTTCCATGGCGTCGGTGCGGATCATCGGCGTGATGACGTTGACGTTGATGCCGTGCGGCCCCCACTCGCGGGCCGCCGTCCGCGACAGCCCGCGGATCGCTTCCTTGCAGCTGTTGTAGGCGGCGGAACCGGCGTAGCCCATGATGCCGAATTCGGAGGCGAAATTGATGATCTTGCCGCCGCGTCCCTTCATGTGTGGGAACACGGCCTTCATCCCCCAGAGAGTTGCCTGGACGCCGGTCCGATATGTGTACTCCCACTCGTCCTCGTCGAAGGTCTCGAGCGGCTGGATCACCGGCGCCGAAGCGGGCTTCGCCGCGGTGCCGAAGCCCTGCGCATTGTTCGCGAGAATGTCGACCGAGCCGAACTCCGCCAGCGTGCGATCGACCATCGCGAACACCGCGCTGCGATCGCCCACGTCGACCGTGACGCCACGCGCCGTTCCACCTGATGCCTCGATCCCGGCAACGACCTCGCTCACCGTGTGACTCGAGCGCGAGGCCACCATCACCTTCGCCCCTTCCGCCGCGAAGGCCCGCGCGATCCCGCGGCCGATGCCGCGGCCCGCACCGGTCACGATCGCGACCTTTCCGCCGAGCCTGCTCGTGATCGATTCACTAGCTGTATCCATATATCGCGACATCCTATCTCAGTTGTCAGATCTGCGATATTATATCTCAGTTGGTTAGGAGGTCGGAATCGGCCGTGGCACGGCCTGCAGCGTGCGCTTCATCATGTCGCGGGAAACGTACTGACGCATGCCTTGTCGTCTCTGCGGTGGGCCAGAATGTTAATGTAGTTCGCGCTCTACTACGACGTATAACGCGGGCTAACTGTTGCCGGCCGGGGCCTCGCCGCGGCCGCCAACGCGGCGATGTGGTTATACGTACTTCGCCGCGACCTGCTCAAGATGCCATGACCCTTCTTTGCCGGTCGCTTTTTCCAGCCCGACGAGCAGTTCACCGCCGAGGGTCACAAAGCCCATCAGTAGCTTCATGGCTCCATCCGGTTCATCGGTGACGTTCTGCACGAATCGACTCCAGGTGAACTGGTTGCCGGGTCGCCGGTCCACGCCGTCATGACTTCAATCGCTCGGCGAACGTTCTCGCGCACAAGATTCTCGGTCCGATCCACCGACCAAGCGTCGCATCCCGGGCCGGCCGAGGCTATCCGATGCCCGCCTAGACTTTCGGCTATGGATTGCGGTTCCGGGCAAGAACACCCGGGTCGTCTCGGGCTGCTCCAGATCGAAGACTGCGTCGACGCCGACGGCGGCGTCGCATTGCCCCCGGGTGCCACGCTGATCTCGCTGATCGACCGCAACATCGCCAATGTCGGCGACGCGACGGCGTATCGCTACCTT
>Ga0210396_10002374_pt1 | contig 19265 bp, 8 predicted proteins | sample IncBWH17OmetaG_FD_155466 | JGI IMG/M metagenome (GOLD analysis project Ga0210396, IMG submission 155466) | Forest soil microbial communities from Barre Woods Harvard Forest LTER site, Petersham, Massachusetts, United States - Inc-BW-H-17-O ... | reverse complement strand
TTGGATTTATACGGGCTTGGATTTCTATCCAGGCCTTTTTTTCCAATTCTGCCAATTTTCAGAATTTTGATTTATCTTGACTGCATAAACAACCTCTGCCCCATGTCCTATAAGCATATCCTTCTCATCGAGGATGACGAAGCAGATCAGCGGATCTTTTCTACCGTGCTGCATTCGATAGGCCCTGGACTTAGCTGCACCGTGCTCGAAGATGCGCAGGAAGCCCTCTACAAATTGGAGACCGCCGAGGTAGCAGCGGATCTCATTTTTCTCGATCTGAGAATGCCGGGGATGACCGGGCTGGAATTCCTAAAGGAATTACGAGACAAAAAGTCGCTAAGTCAAACCCCGGTGGTAGTCCTTTCCGGGGTGCCGGACGAGAATGACGCCCGGGAAAGCAAAGCGCTCGGCGCCCGCGACTATATCGTAAAACCCGGTAGATACAGCGAATTAAGAGAGATACTCTTTTCCATCCTTCTTTGACCGTTCGACATGCCTCCAGCTCTTCCGGCTAATTGATCACCAGCACATTGATGCTTGCCCTTTGTCCACCGGCCAGCAGCAGATCGACAATATAGATGCCGGTTTCAGCAGGCATCGTCACCTGCATCGACGGCTTTACGGCAGTTAGTTGTTGCCGTACCCTGCCGTTGATATCTACCAGCTGTAAAGTTGCACCTTGTAATGCGGCACTGGGATAATTGAGGATCACCGTGACCAGGGCGCCCGCCATGGCGGGATTGGGAGCAACCTTTATACCCCCGGGTATTGCGGCACCGGCGGTGATGGTGAGTGTACAGCTTTGAATTTGCTGGCCGGCCTTATTCGTGGCCACTACAGAGTATTGACCATTGAGCGCAGGCGATTCGCTGTAATAGGGATCGATGGCTCCCGGAATGGCTTCGCCGTTCTTATACCATTGCCATTGTACAAACTCGCCGCTGCTGTTGTCGAAAAAGAGCGCATCGTTCCAGTGCTCACTGATGAGAGAAGCTGGTTGATAAAACAAGGTATCGGTAAGGGCCGGGGCCGGGTCGTGATCGGCATCTCCTGCCTGAGAGGCGGTAACGACAGCGGTGCCGGGATGCAGCAATGTCAATACATTCCCCGACACGGTGGCTACGTTCGAGTCGGAAACCGCATAGGTCACCGGCAGGCCGCTGCCAGCCGTCGCCGTCAGGTCCACTTGCGTTGTGCCGCTGCATCCTATTAACAGGTTTTGCGTCCAGGTTATCTGCTGAGCGGCCTTGGTAATGGTTAAAAAATTACCGGTGTAGCTCACCTTGTAGTTGGCGCCCGCGCTCAGGCTGCCTTTTGAAATGGGATAAGTGCCCACATTCTCACCCGGAGCCCGGCTGAGGATACCGGTAAATATGCCCGTATTGTCTCCATTCACCAACCCGCTTACGGTGTAGGTAAGAGCCAGGTCCGGAGCGCCGAATTCTTTGGTTTCTGCACTGGCGGTTACGAGCAGTGTAGCCGGATCGATGGTGAGCGTACCGGGGGTATAGGCAAAGGTGTAATTCGGGTCTGCCGCGCCGGATGCCGTGATGGGATAGGCGCCTGCCGGCGAGGAGGAGTTGGCCGGCGTAGTGATCGTGGGCTGGGTCGTCAGACCGGACGCATTGTCGCCATTGACAAAGCCACGGTAGGATACGGTTAATGCCGGCATCGCACCTCCATAGGTCATGGTGACATTGCTGGCTGAGATCGTCAGCGGGACCCGGCCGATGACCAGGGTGTAATCCTGTGAGCCGGAAACCGTAGACTTGGAGTGGTCCAGGACTGTAATGGTAAAGGAAAATGTCCCGGCGGCGGTAGGAGTGCCGGACAAAACTCCGTCGGTGGACAGGGATAGGCCCGGAGGTAGGCTGCCTGCGGAAACAGAGAAGGAATAAGGTGCTTTACCGCCGGTTACCTTAAGCTTCTGATCCGTATAGGTCGACCCGTATAGTCCATCTGGAAACGTCTTTGGGGAAATGACCAATGCCGCCGGCCCGGCCAGGATTCTCAATCCTATTAAAATGGCCGTAAAGGCGAATAACTTTCCTTGCATAAAACAGATAGATTTGGGGGCCCCAGGTCAAGGTGAAGGGTATTTGCAGTAACGCTATGCAATTATCATTCCAGGGGCCGATCCATCCATCGGCTCACTTTTTAACTAAGAGGGAATATCCTTCGATATATGCCTGGATACCATCATCCGGCCCGCTGGCCCAATCCAGGAGGATCTCGCTGTCGATAGGTGCATAGATCTCCTTCTCACCAGGGCCTTCCGGCAATTCCTTTACCGGCACCAATGTAAATCGATCCAGCTCTATAAAATCGAACCGCCGCCGGGGAGTATATCCCTTGACAAGGACATATCGGAAACCCAGTTCCTTCAATACCTGAAGGCTTTCCCTGGTCAGCTTCATTTCGGCAGCGGGCTTTTGCATAATTTCTTGTCGGTTGAGCAACAAACAACTGTAAAATTACCCCAATGCCTTGCTCGATGCGGTGATACTTATCACCGGAAAAAGTGACAAAAATCAGTTTTAAACAATAGATTTGCAGGGCATGAGCATCCAGGGCCTTTTTCCCATAGAAAAATGGGATTTCAAAAGTAAATCGATCCTTGCCGATCTGCCAGCACGGGACTTGCAGGTATTGATGGCAAGAAAACTGGAACAAGTCTGCAAGAAGGGCGAGATACTTTTTAAAGAGAATGCCTACCCGTCCGGCATCTATTATCTAACCAGCGGAAAAGCGAAAAAATACAAGCAGGACAAGGACGGCCGCAAACAAATCATCTATGTGGCCAATTCCGGCGAGCTGCTGGGCTATCATGCCATCCTCTCCGGAGATAACTACCCGGATTCAGCCGCAGTTCTGGAAGATAGCCACGTTGTATTTATACCAAAAGAAGATTTTATCGAAGCCGTCCGTCTTTCGGACGTGCTGAGCCGGCGGTTGCTGAATACGCTAAGCCACGAGTTCGTAGTCCTGACCAATAGCCTGGCCCTGTTCGCCCAGAAGTCAGTGCGTGAACGTCTTGCCCTGCAGTTGGTAGTCGTGCGCGAGAAATACAAGGAAGACTTCGAACCCGGTGAGCCCGTCGAGATCAACCTGAGCCGCGACGACCTGGCCAGCCTCGCGGGTACCGCGAGAGAAAATGTCGTTCGTACCCTATCTGATTTTAAGAACGAAGGTATCTTAGAGACCCGCGGCCGGAAGATAATCGTCCTCGACATCAAAAGGCTTATCGAAGCGGCCAACTACTGACCCTCCATCAACGGCAGGATAATATGGAAGCGGGCGCCCACCCCCCCGTTAGAATCGGCATAGATCTCCCCCTTGTGGTTGGAGATAATCCTTTTACAAAGTGCCAGACCGACACCGGTGCCTTCGAATTGTTCGCCGGCATTCAGCCGATGGAAGATGAGAAAGACCCGTTCCGCAAACACGGGGTCGATGCCGATACCCTGATCGGCAAAAACGATCTCACCATACGAGCGGGCCTGCTCGAGTTGCGGGAATGCTTTTAGCTCCGCAGACTTCAGGGGTCTGAAGGCGATGTCGATCACCGGCGCGGTGCCCGGTCTTGTAAATTTCAGCGCGTTGCTGACCAAATTCCCAAAGAGCTGGTGCATTTGCAGGGGAACGGCCCTGATAGCGGGCAAGGGACCATAGTGCAGGATCGCTCCTTTCTGTTCGATCTGCAGATCGAGATCGCGGATGACATTCCGGAGGACGTCGTTCAGATCGGTGGTTTCAAAAACGCTGGCGTCCAGGATCTTTGAAAAATTGAGGACGGCATAGATGAGGTCGGCCATCCGCTGCGCGGAGTGGGCGACCTTTTGAAACAGGTCACCGGCTTCGCCGGCCAATTCCTTGCTATGCCGCTGCTGAAGGATGGTGACGAAGGTGCGGATCTTCCGGAGGGGCTCCTGCAGGTCATGCGAGGCGATGGTGGCAAACTGTTCGAGGTTCTCATTGGAATATTTTAACGCGGCGTTGGCGTCTTTCAACGACGCGGTACGTTCTTCCACCTGTTTAGTCAATTCCTCCGCAAACCGTTTCTGCTCGTCTTCATATATGCGGGCTTCGGAGACGTCTTCCACGGCCAGCAGGATCAGCTGTTCTGTATTGTCTTTCCGGTAGATGCGGGAGGCATTCGCCAGCAGGACCCTTTCCCCGACGCCCTTCACGGGATATTTGATCTCTATGTCGGTGATCCTCTCCTCACGGGAAAGCAGGATTCCCAGGGCAGTGCGAAGCGCCGGGATGTCCCATTCGCCGGCGCCAAGACCATAGAGCGACCGGCCTTCCGTCTCTTCTTCCGAAACGTTGAATTTTTCGTAGAAGGCTCTATTAGCAGTCCGGACCTGCATGTTGCGATCGAGGATCAGCAGGGGTTCGCGGATGGTAGCCACAATGGATTCCGCATAAAGCCGGGAGAGGTTCAGCTGTTCATTGCGGTCGAAGAGTTCCTGGTTGAGGGTAGTGAGCTCTTCGTTGGTGCTTTGGATCTCCTCCTTTGACGTCTCCAGTTCTTCGTTGAGGCTTTGCAGCTCTTCGCTCCCCGAAAGCAGTTCTTCATTGGCGCTTTGCAATTCTTCGATGACAGCTTCCTGGTCTTCCATGATGCTTCGCATGTCCTCGCGAAGCGTCGCCAATTCTCTTTCCAGCTGCTGGTTGCGGAGGCTTAGGGCACTTTCGGGCTCGTTCCCGGATGCCGAGGTGGCGTTTGCTCCGGACCCCGGAAGGGCCGGCGGTGCAGTCCTGAAAAGGATCAAATAGTACGGTTCCACCGTATTGGGCAACGGATGCACCTCGATGGTCACCCGCTGCTGTTCTTCGCCCGATGCCAGGGGAATGTCCGTTCTGACCTGCGAGCTATTTTCCGTTCTTGCTTTATGCAAGGCATTTCTGAGTTCAAAGGCCAATCCGTCTCTCGTCATTTTGAGCACATTCAGGCTTGGCTTACCCGGCCCCGGTTCCATCCAGATGCCCGTGGGCCCACGGAATTGTACGATCTCCAGCTGTTGGTTCACTACGACGCCGGACGGAGAGAACCGGGACAGGAGCATGATATCGGCGCTGCGCTGAAAATCGTTGCGTCCCGGCTCTTTCCAGACCGCATTCTCGGGCGTTCCGGCCCCGTATTCCGGTGCGCCCGCGGCCGCAGGGAGAAATTTTGAAGGTACCGTCTGCCGGATATATACCTTTTCCTTTCGTTCAAAGGGAAGGAAGAGATTTTGGGCGGGGGCGGTAGTCTCAGAACGCCCCAGCAGCAGATAGCCGTTTTCCCGCAACGAATAATGAAAGGTAGCCAGCGCCCTTTTTTGGAGAAAGGGCTCCATATAGATGAGGACGTTGCGGCAGCTGATGAAATCCATGCGGGCAAAGGGCGGGCTCTTCAGGAAGTTGTGGCTGGCAAACACGCACATGTCACGGATGAACCTGGCTACACGGAAGCTTCCATTGACCTTCTCGAAATATTTCTCCAGCCGCTCGGGCGAGAGGCCGGCGATCTCGCTTTTCGAGTAGACGCCTTTTCGCGCGACGGCAATGGCTTTCTCCGAGACATCGGTGGAAAAGATCTGGACCTTGTAGGCTTCGGCCCGGTCGCCGAGATATTCGTACAGACAGATGGCCATCGAATAGGTCTCCTGTCCCGTGGAGCAGCCTGCGATCCAGATACGCAGGGCATTGTCCGCGTCCTTATCTTTGAACAGGAGGGGCAAGAGCGACCCGCTGATGATAGCATAGGCGGCCGGGTCGCGGAAAAATCCGGTCACGGGGATCAAAAGATCTTGATAAAGCAGATCCTGTTCGGCGGCGTTTTCCCTGAAAAACGCCAGGTAGGCAACGAGGGTGGCTTTTTTTGTCAAGGCCATCCTGCGGGCGATGCGTCTGCGAATGGTCGTCTGTTTGTAATAGGTGAAATCGGTACCCTTGCGCAACCGCAGCAAGGTGATCAGTTGCCGGTAGGCGTCTTCCGCGCCCGCCTGGGGCGAAGCGGTCTCGGCCTCTTTCTCGAATCCCCCTACCAGTTTCGCTATCTGTACCGGTATGCCCTCCGGGGCGAGTATGAAATCGACCACGCCGGCATCGATGGCGCTTTGGGGCATCCCGCGGAAGGCGGCGGATCCTTGTTCCTGTGCGAAGGTAGTACCGCCGTGCTCCCGGATGGCTTTTAGTCCCAGGGTCCCATCCGTCGCCGTCCCGGATAAGACCACGCCGATGGCCCGCTCCTGGTAAACCTCGGCCAGAGAGGTAAAGAACAGGTCGATAGGCATGTTCTTCGCGTTTGGCGGGAACCGCGAAGCAAGATGCAGCCGGCCTTCGCTGGCCGTCAGTAATTTATTCGCCGGGATGATGTAGATGTGGTTGGGCTCGATATGAATATTATCGGTGATCTCTTCCACCGGGATGAGCGTGCCCTTTTGCAGGATGTCCGCCAGCAGGCTTTCATGGCTGGGTTCGAGATGCTGCACCAGGATAAAAGCCATGCCCGAAGATTCCGGTATGGCCCTTATCAATCTCTTGAACGCTTCGAGCCCGCCGGCGGATGCCCCGACGCCGATAACGGGAAAAGGATTCGAAGGAGAATTACTGGAGTCGTTCTTACTTATCGATTCAGACATTTCAGCATCCGGATTTTGGCCTAAGGTACGGTTAAAAAGGTAGAATGGCCGTCACGCGACGGCCATCCTTATACCAAGCTGGGGGTTTAGCGGATTAAAATCGATAACATACGGCATTGACATTCATACCGGCGCCTACAGACGCGAACATGACCGTGTCACCAGGGTGCAGCCGATGGCCAGGCAGTGAAGCCCTTCTTACCATATCGAGCAATGTCGGGATGGTGGCTACGGAACTGTTCCCCAGGTCACGGATGTTCATGGGCATGATGCCCTCCGGGATCTCGTCACGGCCGAAAAGCCTATAAAACGCTTTTACGATAGCGGTGTCCATTTTTTCATTGGCCTGATGGAGGAAGATCTTTTTCAGCTGATTGATCCCAACATCGCAGGAATCCATACAGGCTTTCATCGCAGTGGGGATGGTACGGAGGGCAAACTCGTACACTTTCCGGCCCTGCATCTTGAGATAACGGGTACTGCCGGCGGGGGGACAATAGGATTCCCCAAGGGTGATAAAACCGGCTTCCTCCACGGCATGGGTCTGGCTGATGGAGCCAAGGACGCCCGTATTACCCGGATGGAACAACGGGGCTTCGAGCACAATGGCCCCGGCGCCATCGCTGTAGATCATGCTGTCGCGGTCGTAGGGATCGATGACACGACTCAGCGTTTCCGCGCCAATGACCAGGCACTTCGTGGCAAGACCGGCCCGGATAAAGGCATCGGCTTGTATGAGTCCCTGGAGCCAACCGGGGCAGCCGAACAGCAGATCATAGGCTACACAGGCAGGGTTGCGGATGGAAAGCTTATTCTTTACCCGGCTGGCCAGGCTGGGCACCGCGTCGCTCTGGGCGCTATTGTAAGGGACGTCGCCAAAATTATGGGCGACGATCAATTGGTCGATGCTTTCCGGGTTGATCCCGGCATCCGCAATGGCAGCCATTGCGGCAAGCGTGGCTAGGTCGGATGTATTCATGTCATCGGACGCGTACCGCCGATGGGCGATGCCGGTGATCTGTTCGAACTTATCGATGATCTCGATGGAGTCGCCGGCAATCCGCCGCCGTTGCCGGTCGTAAAACTCGGCGCCGGCAAAATCCCGGTTGGCCCGGATCTCATCCGGAATATAGCTGCCCGTTCCTGTAATAAGTGTTCGCATAAGGATGTGTATTAAAATTACAAAAAGTGAAATGCTTTCGTCTTACAAGATTACCGGGAAATGTTACAAGATTTACGCTTTTGCCACCTTTGTGCCGGGAAATTGAACTACCTTCGATCGCACACATCCTTTTCACTCCACTTATTACCTTTCTCTATCCGCAAAGATCATCGGACAACCGCTTGCCGTGGCGATCTATTTCTATTATGAAAATCACAACCAACACCGTCCTCGACATACTTTCGCATTGGCGTACTTTTTTTCATAGAAACAATGCTTTCCGGGATTATGGGGACGAAGAACCCTTGCGGTCCGAACTCTACAGCATGGATCAGTTGGTTCGTCACGGAGCGGCGCTGGCCAGGGCACATAAACTGATGTCCCGTAAGAGCAGGGATCAGCTGTTGAAAAGATTGGACGACAACGAACATATCCTGCTGGAAGTTCGTAACATGCTTGTTGAAAGCCTTGGGTCGGAGAGAACCATTACCCCTGCTGCGGAATGGTTGCTGGATAATTTTTATCTCATCGAAGAACAGATCATCATTGCCCGCAGACATCTGCCCAAGGGATATAGCGAAGGCCTGCCTTGTCTGGCCGAAGGCAATTCATCCGGTCTTCCCCGCGTATACGATATCGTCCTCGAGATCATTTCACATAGCGACGGCCGGGTAGACGTGGAAAGTCTCAACAGTTTCGTCGCTGCTTATCAATCCTCCACGCTGCTGACCCTTGGTGAACTGTGGGCCATCCCCATTATGCTCCGTCTGGCCGTCATTGAAAACCTGCGAAGGGTGGCCGGTAAGATCGCGCTGGATAGGGTCGATGATAATCTGGCTGGTTACTGGGCGGCTAAAATGACGACCGTTGCCCGGGAAGATCCGCCCAGCCTGATCCTTTCCATCGCCGATATGGCCAGGTCACGGCCGGTCCTGGACAGCCCTTTTGTGGCCGCTTTTACCCGGAAGCTACAGGGCAAAGGACCGGCGCTCGCCTTGTCGCTTACCTGGATGGAACAGCAATTGTCTGCAGCCGGAAGCAGCAGTACGGAACTGGTCCGGCAGGAAAACCAAAAACAGGCCGCCGACCAGGTCTCCATCCGGAACAGCATCGGCACCCTGCGCGTCATCGGCGCGACAGACTGGCGTGATTTCGTGGAGGCGCTCAGCAGCGTGGAGCAGGTGCTGCAAAAGGACCCCGCCGGCGCTTACCCACGGATGAATTTCGCCACCAGGGACCGCTACAGACATGTCGTGGAATCCATTGCCAAATCCTCCGCACTGTCGGAAAAGGAGGTCGCCATCAAGGCCCTGGAACTTGCCAGGCAACGAAGCGAACAAACAGCGCAGGATGCGCAGCAGGAAATTTTTGGGAGATATGTCCACATCGGCTACTATCTCGTCGACAAGGGCCGCAGGCAAACCGAACAGGCGGCCCATGTTCGTTATTCACCTGGACGGCAGCTGCTTCGTTTCTTTAAACGCTTTCCCTTACCGGTATACCTTCTTTCCGTTTTTATACTGGCGCTCGCGCCGGCAGCAGGAATGTGGTATGTCGCTTATACATCCGGAGTACACGCTACTTTCCTGCTCTGGGTGACCGCGCTGTTGAGTCTCGGCGGATCGGCACAGCTGGCCGTTGCACTGGTGAACTGGCTGTCGACGCTGCTGGTGAAGCCGGAACTCCTGCCCCGCATGGACTTTTCCAAGGGCATACCCGGGGAATACCGGACACTCGTCGTGATCCCCACCCTGCTCACGGGCACGGCGGATATCGATTCATTATTGGAAGAGCTGGAGATACGCTTCCTGGCTAACAAGGAAGAGCATATCCATTACGGCCTGCTCACGGATTTCCCCGATGCCGACAAAGAAGTTCTGCCGCACGACAGGGATTGGCTGAAACAGGCCCGGTCCGGCATCCTGGCGCTCAATGAAAGATTCAGCCCCGGTAAGAAAGATGTTTTCTTCCTTTTTCATCGTCCCAGGACATGGAACCCACACGAACAAAAATGGATGGGATATGAACGTAAACGCGGAAAGTTAGCCGCGCTGAACGCGTTTTTGCGGGGCCGGAAAGAAAATGATTTTTCGGTGATAGCCGGCAACTACTCCATACTGTCCACGGTGAGATATGTGATCACGCTGGATACGGATACCCTGCTCCCGCGGGAGGCGGCGCGAAGAATGATCGAAACGATGGCTCACCCGTTGAACCGCGCTTTCTATAACCCGCAAAAGAAACGGGTCACCCAAGGCTATGGGATCCTACAGCCCCGCCTGGCCACGGCGATGCCGACGACAACCCCTACTCCCTACCTGCGGCTGCAAGACGATCTTTCCGGTATCGATCCCTATACCAGGGCCTCCTCCGACGTCTACCAGGATCTCTTTGGAGAAGGCTCTTTTATCGGCAAGGGGATCTACGATGTAGATCTGTTCGAGCAGGCTGTCCTCGACGTCTTCCCCGAAAACCGTATCCTGAGCCACGATCTGCTGGAAGGCTGTTACGCCCGGAGTGGTTTGCTCAGCGACGTGAATCTTTATGAAGAAAGCCCCGCCTTATACCAGGCGGACATCCGGCGGCGCCATCGGTGGATAAGAGGCGACTGGCAGGCCGGCGCCTGGATGCTGCCGTTCGTCACCAATGGTCAGGGTCGCCTGACCAAAAACAGGCTCTCCGCTTTGTCCCGTTGGAAGCTATTCGACAACCTTCGCAGAAGCCTGCTGCCGCTTACTTTATTCCTGCTGTTGTTATCCGGCTGGACGGTGCTGCCCTATCCCTGGTTCTGGACCCTGGCCGTTTCCTCCATCCTGCTGTTGCCTTCGTTACTGCAGGCCACCTGGCAATTCCTGAACAAGCCGCCGTACCTGGACTACCGTTCACATCTGTCCGAGGTGGGGTTGGCGATCCGGGATATGCTGTTCCGGTTTGTATTCGGATTGGTCGTCCTGCCGTATGAAGCGCTGGTCTATACGAATGCCATCTTTCGGACTAACTGGCGGATGATCATCAGCCGCAAACGGTTGCTCCAATGGTCCCCCTCCGCCTCGGTATCCCGGGGAATGCGCAATGACGTACGACGGGCCTACGGCGCTATGTGGATCTGCCCGTTCGCTGCCATCTCGATTGCGGGATACCTGATCTATGTGCATAGCCCGGTGGTATACATCATGGTCCTCATCCTGGCGGGTTGGCTATTAGCGCCGGTGATCGTATGGCGCATGGGTCTGCCCATAAAGGAGAGAATGGCCAGGCTGCTCGCGGAACAGGAGCTTTTCCTTCACAAGGCCGCTCGCAAGACCTGGTCCTATTTCGAACAGTTTGTAACGGCCGGCGAGAATTGGCTGCCGCCCGACAACTACCAGGAACAACCCGTCGCCGCGATCGCCCACCGAACCTCTCCCACCAATATGGGGCTTGCCCTGCTTTCTACGCTGGCAGCCCGGGACTTCGGATATATCGACAGCGGCGACTTGCTGGATCGTTGCAACCGCACGCTCGGGTCGATGGCCGGTTTGCAACGGTATAAAGGACATTTTTTTAATTGGTACGATACCCGACTAGCTCAACCCCTCCTACCCCGATACGTGTCGGCCGTGGACAGCGGCAATCTTTCGGGGCATCTGCTGACCCTCCGCCAGGGTCTTCTCGCGCTGCCCGAAGAGCCCGTCGTCAGCAGCCGGCTCTTCGAAGGTCTGCACACGACAGCCTCCGTCTTCCTGGACCAGTCCGGCGAAACGCCCTTCGTAAAGACCAAAGAACTGGAATCCCTCTTCAACCAGCCCGATACGGATGCCCGGTCCGTGAGCCTCGTGGTCAGGCGGCTGGACAAGATCGCTGCACAGACGAGGAACCTGCTGTCGGCCACCGCCGCCAGTCCTTGGGGCGATAAGCTCCTGACGCAGATTAAAAATCACCGGGCTGACGTGGTAAAGCTCTGTCCCTGGTTCGACCTGCTGCCCGTCCCGGCACGGTTCAGCCAGCTTTCGGCGGCTGACGATATCCTCTCGCTGCACGATCTTCAGCAGCTACCCGACCGTCTGCTGCCGGCGATCGACCAGCTGGAGCGGCAGGAAAACACCCCGGAAGAGCGGTCCTGGCTGAGCTCGATGCGCACCCTATTAGTAACGGGAAGCCGCCTGGCCGGCGAAAGGATCCGCTTCGCCCGGGAGCTGGCGAACCAATGCGAAGACCTGAGCGACGCAGCCTATGATTTCCTGCTGGACCCCGCCACGGAATTGCTGCATATCGGTTATAACGTGGACGACCAGCGGAAGGACAGCGGTTTTTACGACCTCCTGGCTTCCGAAATGCGGTTGGGCATTTTTACCGGTATCGCACAGGGTAAGCTGCAACAGGAAAGCTGGTTCTCACCGGGGCGGCTGCTTGTCCGCGCCGGGGGTGATCCGATCCTCCTGTCCTGGAGCGGATCGATGTTCGAATACCTGATGCCGCAGCTGGTAATGCCCAGTCACGAAAACACATTGCTGTCGCAGACCGCCACGGCGGCTGTCAAACGACAGATAGAATATGGCCATCAACAAGGAGTCCCATGGGGCATTTCGGAAGCAGCGTACAATATGGTGGACGCGGGCCTGAATTACCAGTACCGGGCGTTTGGCGTTCCGGGGCTTGGATTGAAGCGTGGCCTCAAGGACGACCTGGTCATCGCACCCTATGCTTCCATGCTCGCATTAATGGTAGCTCCCGTCAAAGCCTGTACGAATCTGCAACGGCTCGCTTCGATGGATGCACAGGGAGAATACGGGTTTTACGAATCCATAGACTTTACGCCGGGTAGGCTGCCCAGGGGAAAGAACCAGGCCCTTGTACAATGTTTTATGGTACACCACCAGGGGATGAGCCTGCTGTCGCTGGCGTACCTGCTGCTCGACAAACCTATGCAGCGGCGTTTCCTCTCCGATCTTCGCTTCCAGGCCACGGACATCCTGCTCCAGGAGCGCAAGCCCAGAACGGCCCTCCTGTATTCGCATACCACCGATCTGGCGGAGACCCATAGCGTCACCGAGGACGTGCCGGTACGCCGCATATCCACCGCGAACACGCCCGTCCCCGCCATCCAGCTGCTGGGTAACGGCCGGTATCAGATAATGATCACCAATTCCGGCGGTGGATACAGCAGGTGGAAGGACCTGGCCGTCACCCGCTGGCGGGAAGATACTACCAGGGACGACCGCGGCATATTTTGCTATATCAAGGACCTCTCCAATGGCGTTTTCTGGTCGAATACCTGGCAGCCCTCCCTCCACCCCGCCAAAGAATATGAAGCGCTTTTCTCACAGGGGCATGTCGAATTCCGGCGTCTGGACCAGGGTATCCAAACCAGGACGGAAATCGTGATCTCGCCCGAGGACGATACGGAAATGAGGAAAGTCAGCATCACCAACAAGACCTCCTCGGTGCGACTACTCGAGATCACCAGCTACACCGAAGTCGTCCTGGCCAGCCAGGCCTCCGATGAGGCACACCCCGCCTTTAGCAACCTCTTCGTCGAAACGGAGATCCTTCCGGAACACAAGGCCATTCTTTGTACGCGCAGGCCGCGGTCGCGGGAAGAAACACCCCCCTGGCTTTTTCACCTGGTCCAGGTACACGACACCACCGTCGATGCCGTCTCTTACGAGACGGATCGGATGGCATTCATCGGCAGGGGAAAGACCCTGGTGGATCCGCAGGCCATGGAAGGGGATCAGTTGTCCGGCAGCCAGGGACCCGTGCTGGACCCTATCCTGTCGATACGCTATCGTATCCGCGTACACCCGGGTCAGACGGCCGTTATCGACCTGATCTATGGGATCGGCGAGACGAGGGAAGCCTGCGAACGGCTGCTGCATAAATACCGGGACTTGCATTTGAAAAATCGCGCCTTTGAGCTCTCCTGGACACATAGCCAGGTATTGTTGCGACAGATCAACGCCTCCGAGTCCGATGCCCAATTGTATAACCGGCTGGCGGCTTCCATTATTTACCCCAACCCCTCCTTTCGTGCAGAGGCGGCAACGCTTAACAACAATCTCAGGGGACAGTCAGGGCTCTGGAGCCATAGTGTCTCCGGCGATCTCCCCATCGTGCTGCTGCATGTTTACGACCCGGATAACCTGGAGTTCGTCAAGCAAATGATCCGGGCCCACGCTTACTGGCGTCTCCAGGGACTCTCGGTAGACCTGGTCATCTGGAACGAGGACTATGGCTCCTACCGGCAGGCCTTCCAGGACAGGATCCTGGGGCTCATCTCCGCCGAAACGGTGAACAGCACCTTCTACAGTAAACCCGGCGCCATCTTCGTCCGGCCGGCCGACCAGCTCTCCTCCGAGGACAGGATACTTTTTGAAAGTGTCGCGCGGGTGATCCTGCACGATAACCAGGGCACCCTGAGCGAACAGGTCGAACGAACCCCCGCCGGGAAGCTGCCATCGCCTTTGCTGGAGGTAAAACCGGCGCCCGGCCGGGATCTTCCCGATATGGAAGCCTACGACAAGAAGCTGTTATTTTTTAATGGTACCGGCGGTTTTTCCCCCGATGGAAAAGAGTACAGGATACTAACGAACAACACGCAGACGACACCGGCGCCCTGGGTCAACGTCATCGCGAACCCGGGTTTCGGCACGGTGATTTCGGAAAGCGGGTCGGCCTATACCTGGGCCGTCAATGCCCACGAATACAGGCTCACGCCCTGGAGCAACGATCCCGTGAGCGATTCCGGGGAAGAGGCCTTCTATCTCAGGAATGAGGAAACGGGAGAGTTCTGGTCCCCCGCTCCTTATCCGGCCCGGGGAGCAAAGACCTATCGTACTATACACGGTTTCGGGTATTCGACCTTCCAACATACGGAAAATGGGATAGCTACCGAGATGACCGTATTTGTGGACAAGTCGCTGCCCGTTAAATTCGTCGTGCTAAGGATCAAAAATCTTACCGGCGGGGAGCGCAGGCTGACCGTCACCGGGTTCCTCGGCATCATCCTGGGGGATCTGCGTTCGAAAACGAATATGTATGTTCTTTCCGAACAGGACGCCGCCAGCGGGGCATTGCTTTTCCGCAACAGGTACAATACGCCTTTTGCCGGCCGGGTAACCTTCTTCAAGGCTGACGGCGCCGTCCTGGGTTTTACCGCAGACCGGCGGGAGTTCATCGGGCGGAACAGGGCCCTCGAAGATCCCGAAGCGATGTATCGCAAAAAGCTTTCCGGCAGCATCGGCGCCGGCATGGATCCCTGCGGCGCCATACAGGTGAGATGCGATCTGCTGGACAAAGAAGAAAAGGAGATCATCTTCCAGCTGGGCAACGGCGAGAGCCTGCAGGAAGCGCAGGATCTCATCCGGCGGTTTACCGGCAAAACCGCCATTCATACTTCGCTGGAGGAAGTAAAGGACTACTGGTCGGCTATATTGACAACCGTCCAGATCACCACACCCGATGCGGCGCTGAACATCCTGGCGAATGGCTGGCTCCTCTACCAGACGATGGCCTGCCGCCTTTTCGCACGCAGCGGATTTTACCAGTCCGGCGGCGCATTCGGCTTCAGGGATCAGCTGCAGGATGTCCTGGCCTTGCTGTTTACGCGACCCGATGTGGCCAAAGAACAGCTGCTCTTGAGCGCCTCGAGACAGTTTGCGGAAGGAGATGTACAGCACTGGTGGCATCCGCCGGAAGGCCGGGGCGTCCGAACGCGCTGCTCCGATGACCTGCTCTGGTTGCCCTATGCGATGGCGCGTTATATCGAAGCCACGGGCGATACGGACATTCTCAACGAAAGAGCGGGATTCCTGGAAAGCCGGCAGCTACTGCCGCACGAAGACTCCCTCTATGATCTGCCGGCAAGCGGTAGCCTCAACGGAACCCTTTACGAACATGGCAAACGCGCCCTGCAGCATGCCCTTCGATTTGGGGAACACCGCCTCCCGCTAATGGGGTCGGGCGATTGGAACGACGGCATGGACAAAGTAGGGAGCAAAGGCCGCGGCGAAAGTGTATGGCTGGCGTTCTTTCTTTATGATGTGCTGCTGCGTTTTAGCGCAGTGGCAAAAGAGTTTGGCGACACCGCTTATGCCGATACCTGCCTGACGGTTGCCGGGCTGTTACGATCCGACATAGCGGCTTCTGCATGGGACGGACAGTGGTGGCTCCGGGCCTGGTTCGACGACGGCACCCCGCTGGGATCGGCAAAAAATGAAGAATGCCGCATCGATGCCATCGCTCAAAGCTGGTCCGTCCTGAGCGGCGCGGCCGATGCCACCAGGGCCGTTACGGCGATGGCTTCGCTCGATGAATATCTGGTGAGCAGGCCCCTGCAGCTGATCCGGCTATTGACCCCGCCCTTTAATACGTCGGACCTCAACCCGGGCTATATCATGGGTTATATACCCGGTGTAAGAGAGAATGGGGGCCAATACACCCACGCCGCCATTTGGACCCTGATGGCCTATGCCGCGCTCGGCGAACGGGAGAAGACCTGGGAGTTGTTCAACATGATCACACCAGTGCATCATAGCTCCGACCCTGCCTCGACCAACGTTTATAAAGTGGAACCCTATGTGATGGCCGGCGATGTGTACGCGGGAGCCGGTCACGGGGGAAGGGGCGGATGGACCTGGTATACCGGCTCGTCCGGCTGGATGTACCAGTTCGTGACCGGCAGCCTGCTGGGCCTTCAACAAAGCCGCGGCCGGTTGCTCTTTCAACCCTGCTTTCCTTTGCATTGGCCGTCCGTGACCATCGTCTACCGTTATGGCGCCGCCACGTACGAGATCACCGTGTTCCAGCAAGGTGACCCCGGGGAATCCTGGCAGATCATCGACGGGAGGCGCGGCGAAGGTGCGGCGATCGACCTGGAAAGCAGCGAAGGACGGCATCTGGTAGAGGTGCATGTGGCCCTGCAGACAGTGGACTCTACAGCAAATGAAATTGGACTCCACAGCAAGTAAATTGTTCCGGGAAGGAATTAAACTTGTAAGTATTAACAGAAACAAAATAGTGATAAATTCATAGTACAAAAACCTGGGAAATATGCGACCCATCATCCAGCTTTTAGGAAATGATTTTGTTTATACCTGTGCATTGGACAAAACGTTTACGTATGAGCAGTTCGTTCCGGAGCATCTGCTGGCGTATCAGATATCGGGTCAGACGCATATTTATCATCAAAAGGGAGAAATGATCCTTCGGGAAGGACAAGTATTGCTCGCCCGCAGGAATCAATTCGCCAAAAGCATCAAAATACCCGGGGACAGCAAAGAATACCAGTGCATTTCCGTGGTGCTGAATGCCGAGCGCCTGCGGCAGTTTGCCGTCAACAATGGAATTTTTTGCGAGGATAAATACACCGGGAAAAAAAATATCTTACTGGAAGCCAATGGCTTTCTGCAGGGCTATTTTCTATCCCTGTTACCATACGTAGAAGAGTGGAAAAACGTCAGCAAAAAGCTGTCGTCACTCAAGGTAAATGAGGCCATTGAATTGATCCTGCACCTGCGCCCGGATCTGCAATCCTTTCTTTTTGACTTTGCCGACCCTCATAAGCAAGACCTGGAAGCGTTTATGCTTAAGAATTTCCATTACAATGCGCCACTCGAGCACTTTGCCAAACTCACTGGCAGGAGTCTGACCAGCTTCAAACGGGAATTCGCAGAAATTTTCAGGACTCCTCCGGGGACATGGCTCAAGGAAAAGCGGCTCTCGGAAGCCTTTTATCTCATCAAACAAAAAAGTCAAAAGCCACAGGATATCTACCTAAATCTGGGCTTTGAGAATCTCTCCCACTTTTATACGGCTTTCAAGCAAAAGTACGGGATGACGCCGGCGGAAATAAAACAAAAAAACAAATAACTATGACCACCGAACAAAGAGTGCAGCAACTGGAAGACCGGATCGCTATCCGCGAACTCATCGACGCCTATTCGTTTTGTGCAGATACACGCAATATCCAGGGGCATATGGCGCTTTTTACCAAGGATACCAATTTTGAGGTGTATATGGATGAGAAAATAGCTACGCCGACCCAGGTCGTCACCGGCAGGAAGGATCTTTTCCCCGTATTCGACGACCTGAACCAATACTTTTCCACCATGCATTTCAATGGTCAAAGCACCATCAACGTCGACGGCGACCACGCTACCGCTACCACCTACTGCCGGGCCTACCACCTGAAAGTTCCTAACGGAGTACAGCAGCTGATGATTGCAGGGATCCGCTACTACGACACGATGGTGAAGCAGGATGGCAGCTGGTTGTTCGCCGAACGGAAATTAAAGGTATGTTGGATCGAAAACAGGTAAGCCTCCGCATCATGTCCTGGCTGCCTCATCATTCCCATCGAATATGATTACGATCGATGTGCCATTCGATCTTTCTATTTTTATTGTTCCTGAAATATCGGACGTAAAGCCGCGGATAAGACGAAGACCAAAGGAGTTGGGGTTCCTCTCGTCGACGGAGGGCGGAATTCCGATGCCATCATCGGCGATCCTCAATACTTTTGTCCGGCCGCCAACACTTTGCAGTTCGACGGTAATGGTTCCTTCCCGGCCGTCCGGGAATCCATGCTTCAGCGAGTTGGAGATCGCCTCGTTTAAAATAAGTGCAAATGGAACGGCAACACTCAGATTTAAAGCCACGGGTTCAATAGACAACTTAAAAATAATGCGGGTCCCGGGATTAAACGACTCCTTTAGATAATCGACCAGCTCCGAAATATACGATGGCATCAGAACAGCGCTATATTCGTCCGTATTGTAGAGCCGCTGGTGGATCATGGCCATAGCCTGTATCCGGTGTTTCCCCTCCAGCAATGCTTCCAGTACAGGCCCTTCACCGACGATGTCGAGCTGGCTGTTCAGCAGGCTGGTAACGATCTGCAAATTATTCTTTACACGATGGTGAACTTCTTTTAAAAGCCACTCCTTTTCCCGAAGCAGCTGCGACAGAGAAAAATTCTTCTCATTGATGATCACCTTTTGTCGTTCAAGCTGAATGTTCTTTTTATTTTTGAGCCTGTTACGGCTATAGAGAATGGCCAGTAGCGCTACCAGCAAGATCATGGCGGCGCCGGACCACATGCGTAGTTGCGCCGATTGCTGCAGCTTTCTCCCCTGCAACTGCGCCTCCTTCTCCAGGAGTTTGATGTTTTTTTCCTTTTCCGCCGTCTCGAATTGCACATTCAGAAAATTCAGTTCTTTGAGCCGTTCGCTGGCCAATAACGAATCCTTGAGAAAAACACTTCGTTGATAATGCCGGATAGCACTAAGCAAATTTCCGGATGCAGAGTCTGTCCTGAATTGCAGGTAATTCACGTCCTTTACAAGCGGGGCCGGCACATTCTCAAATTGCAACGCCTTTTCCAGGTAGGGTTGCGCTTCCCGGTATCTGTGGTGCGATACATAAAATCTCCCTATGTCGGAATAAGCCTCCGCACCGGCCATGTTCGCGGGCATGTACATTGTTTTTCCCAT
>Ga0210396_10002370_pt1 | contig 19277 bp, 16 predicted proteins | sample IncBWH17OmetaG_FD_155466 | JGI IMG/M metagenome (GOLD analysis project Ga0210396, IMG submission 155466) | Forest soil microbial communities from Barre Woods Harvard Forest LTER site, Petersham, Massachusetts, United States - Inc-BW-H-17-O ... | reverse complement strand
CTGGTGGTACCTCAGCCTCCAGCATCGCCAGACCGCCCTCGATGCCTTGGTCCAGGCCAACACCGACAAAAAAGATTGGCGCGATCGCGCCAACAAGGACGTCAAAAAGATCGAGATTGCCCGGAAATGGCATGCCGAGAAGCCGCAGTTTGTCGCCTGCCTCAACGACCTGACCGCGGTCGCGCCCCAGACCAGCGACCTGTATGCAACCGTCTTGCAGCTCCATTCCGACATGAAGGGCGAGCTTCAGGGCAAGGCGACCAACGTCAACGTCATCAACCTGCTTCCCGACAAACTCAACCAGAGCAAGAAGTTTTCCGGCGCCAAGATCGTGCAGACCGAGCGGCACGAAAACCGCGGCCAGACGGAAATCACCTTCGTCATCGACTTCAACTACGTCGCCCAGTAGCGGCCGGAGCGCAAAGTGGTCTTGTCACAACGCGAAAGATACGTGGCGATCGGCTTCGGCGTCGTCGTCGTCCTGGCCATCCTCAACTGGGTGGTCCTCAGCCCGCTGCTGGAGTGGAGCGACACGATCAAGAAGCAGACCGACGCCGCGCAGCAAATTCAATCGGACGACGCCAGGCTCAGTCATAAGCTCGTCCAGCTCACCAAGGTCTGGAACGACATGATGAAAAACGGCCTCAAGACCGACGTCTCCGAGGCGCAGAGCCAGTTGAGCCACGCTGTTTCCGAGTGGGCGGCGCAATCCGGCGTCAACATCACCTCGACCCACAGCGAAGCCCCGACGCTGGTGGACCAGAGATCCGGGTTCACCCAGGTCATCTTCCAGGTGACCGGTACCGGAACGACCAGCGGCGTCGCCAAGCTGCTCTACCAGATCGAGAGCGCCAAAATCCCCATTCGCATCGACAACCTGCGGATCGGCAGCAAGAAGGACGGCGCCGACGACCTGGAAATCCAGTTGAATGTCTCGACGTTGACCATGCCGACGACGCCGGCCAGACCCACCGTCGCTTCGACGCCCCCCATTTGAAGCCCCCCATTTGAAGCCCAACCGCGCGGGAATATGATCTGTCCTATGATCCGCGCCCTTTTTGCTGTTCCGCTGGCGGCGGCTGTTTGCGGGTGCGTCACCACCAAATTGACGCCCGACCGGCCCAACACCTACCCGACGCCGATCACGAAGACTAATACCGCCGGCGGCGGCATGAGCGCTGCCGACAAGAGCACTTATTTCGATGTCGACAGTTGTGCTGACCGCCTCCACACCATCGAGGGGCAGATCATTCTCTACTATGCGCGATATCACCGGCTTCCGGCGACGCTGGAGGAGCTGCGGCCTTTTGCCGATCCCGGTGAAGATGTCTCCTACGCCTGTCCGGTGTCTCACCAGACCTACGTGTACGTTCCAACCGGGCTGGTATTCGGCTCTGACCCCCGGCGGCTGATCGTTTTCGACGCCACGCCGGCCCACAACGGCACGCGCTGGGGAATCCTCTTTTCTCCTGCCAAAGGCCGTCAGCCCCTTACCACGACCGTCATTCCCATTCCCGAATCGTCGATGAAGGGGTTTGTCCCCGCCCCTCCGATCGCCCAGCCAGTAACGACCATGCCTTCCGTGCAAACCCCCCAGCAGTAAGTCCATTGCTGGAAAGCCTGCACCGCCATGCGCTATCATGCTCTTTGATTCTCGATCAGGTGAAAAATGACACAGACGCTCAATCCGCCGATGGGACAGAAGGGACAGGTTTCACAACTCAACCAGGAGCAGGTCAACCGCTACAAACGCCACCTGATTCTCCCTGAGGTCGGCCCCGAAGGGCAAAAGAAGCTGCTAAATGCAAAAGTCCTGTGCATCGGCGCGGGCGGACTGGGCTGCCCGATCAGCCTCTATCTTGCCGCGGCGGGCGTCGGAACCATCGGCCTGGCCGATATCGACGTCGTCAGCCCGAGCAACCTTCAGCGCCAAATCCTCTTTGGCACAAACGACATCGGCGAAGACAAGGTCAAGGCCGCCGCCCGGCGTCTCAAAGACCTCAACCCCGACGTCAAACTCATCGAGCACAAGACCATCGTCAACAGCTCCAACGTCATGGACCTCATCCGCGACTATGAGGTCATTATCGACGGCACCGACAATTTCCCCACCCGATATTGCGTCAACGACGCCTGCGTCCTTCAGAAGAAGCCCAACGTCTACGGCTCGATCTTCCGTTTCGAGGGCATGGTCACCGTCTTCGCCCCGCACCTGAAAAACCCCGACACCGGAGAACGCGGCCCCTGCTACCGCTGCATGTACCCCGAGCCTCCCGATCCCGGCTCGGTCCCCAGCTGCGCTGAGGGCGGCGTGCTGGGCGTCATCTGCGGCACCATCGGCAGCCTCCAGGCCAACGAAACCATCAAGCTGATCCTCGGCCTCGGCCGCCCGGCGATCGGTCGCCTGCTCACTTACAGCTCGGTCGATCTGGAATTCCGCACCTACAAGATCCGCCGTGATCCCAACTGCCCTGTGTGCGGCGATCATCCCACCATCACCGCGCCGGTCGATTACGAGCAGTTCTGCGGCGTCCCTATCCTCGACCCCAAATCCCTCGAGGAAACCAAACAGGAAGCCCACCGCGCCAAGAGCGGTAATGGACAGGCCGCCGCTCCCGCCTCGAACCTCGACGCCCGCGGCTTGCCGCCCGGCTATCTCTTCAAGCCCGATTGGGAAATCACGCCGCGCGAGGTGAAGTCGATGCTGGACAAACGCGAGAGTTTCTACTTCGTCGATTGCCGTCTGCCCAACGAGTACCAGATCACCCACATCGAAGGCGCCGAGCTGATCCCGCTCCAGCAAATGGCCCAGCACCGCGCCCAGCTCGAGCAGCACCGCAACGACAGAATCGTCGTCCACTGCAAGAGCGGCGGCCGCTCCATGCAGTTCACCCAGGCCCTCCGCCAGGCCGGCTTCAAAGACGTAAAGAGCATGGCCGGTGGAATCCTCCTCTGGAACAAGGACATGAACCCGGGCGGACCGCAATATTAGTCGCGGGGCAGCAGACACAAAGCATGCAGATTCGCGTCCCGGGCTCGGATCTTCGTGGCACGGGTTTTCAACCCGTGGACGGATCAAGCCGTTGAGCCGGCGCCGGTTTTGGTGTGGGAAAACCGACCTGCCTTGCCGAGATTTTTTGCCCGGTAGGCGGGGAGTTGTTCGCGCTGTGGAACCTGGCTTTCCCACACCAACGCTGTCTTGTGTCTTGGATCCCCCTCGTCCACGGCTTACAAAGCCGTGCCACGAAGCGCGGGAATCAGAGCTTTTCGCTGCATGGAGAATCCTCCCGGTATTTTGGCAGATCCGTCCTTATCAGCGTCCAGCTAATTCCTCCAATCCCCGCTGCGCCTCAGCGAACCCGGGATCGAGCGACAGCGCCGCCTGATAAAACGCCCGCGCGCCCTCCGTCTGCCCCTGGAGGGCCAGGATCGCCCCCATCCGGTAATGGGCCGCGGGCAACTGCGGCGCCGCCGCGAGCGCCGCCCGGCACAGTTGCACTCCCTCCGCTGTCCGCCCCAGTTGTGCCAGCGTCAGTCCCAGGTTGCTCGATACGTACGGATCGTTGGGCATCAATTGAAGCGCCGCGCGAAATTCTTTTTCCGCCTCGTCGAACTGCCCGATCCGCCGGAAGACCTCGCCCAGGTTCGTGCGGTATAGCGCCGATCGCGGCTCCAGCTCGATTGCCCGGCGCATCAGCTTGACGCCCACCATCGGCACGTCGAGGCACGCCGCCACCACCCCCAGCCGGGCCAGCGCCTCTGCGTTGTCGGGCTCGCGCTCCAGCACGTGCGTGTAAATCACCCGCGCCTCGCGATATTTTTCCGCCTTGAGCAGTTGATAACCCCTGACCAGGCACTCGGAGATCGGTTGGTCGCGCGGGATCGAGAATTGGTGGACGGCAAACCCCTCGGCCGCCGCGGCCTCGACGCCCGCTTGCCCCTCGCGATTGAAGGCTCGCGCGAGAATCTTGTAATGGTTGCTGAACGCGTAGCCCGAAGGGTTTTGCCACAGGTTGGTCGCGATGTGATGGTTGGACAGCGCGATCTTCTGCTCCAGCGCCCGCCGCCGCTCGTTCTCTTGCGGCGACATCGGCGCCGTCTCGAGGCTCAGCCGCTGCGGAACCAGCAGAAGCTGTACGTACGGTTCGCCTCTGCGAAAGATCTGCCGCTTGCCCGGCAGCGGCGCCTTGAACACCACGAAAAATTTCTTGGGCCACCATTCACCCTGCACGTGCCCGACCACCGCGACTGGCGCCTCACCCGTGCGGTCGGTGAAAAACCGCGGGTGCGGCTCGGTCCGCACCACGTATCCCGCCGGCGGCGCCAGGTCCACCCCCGTGTTGAACAGATAAAAGTGCGACGCCTCCTTGGGAAAAAACGTCACGAATTCCCCGCCCGTCAGCCGGCTCTGTGGCTCGCGGGAAAAATCCCAGTCGAAGCGAATCTTCCCGTCCTCGTTGACCACGTGGCATTCGGTCTCGTACGGATAAACCAGCTCCAATCCGTAAGTCGCGCCTTCCGTGAACGGCAGGCAGTGCCAAGGCTGCGGCTCGGACCCATCCTCCATTTTGTCGCCGGCCCCGCTCCAACCCGGTATCTTCATCCGGATCGCCTGCGGCGCGGTCGATTTGTCAAACGTGATGTACTTGAGTTCGAGCTTGTCCATCAACGAAAACCGATTCTACCGGCATCGACAGTCTTCATCACCCCGGAGAGCCGGGCTCTCCTCAACCCGGTCGGCCATCAGATGACATTGGACGAAACCTTCCAAACCGCCGCCCGCCATCACGCCACCGGGCAATTGGCCCAGGCCGAGGCGCTCTATCGCGAGATTCTGGCCCAGGCGCCCAATCACGCCGAAACATTTCATCGCCTTGGAGTGCTGTTCTTCCAGACGTCCCGCCCGGACGAAGCCAGCCGGTTTCTCGCCCGAGCGATTCAGCTCGATCCAAATCAGGCCAATTATTACAGCAACCTGGGCGTGGTCCTGGCCGACCGCAAGCAGTACCCGCAGGCCGCTGAGGTCCTGCACAAAGCGCTATCGCTTCGCCCCGATCTTCCCGACACCCACAACAATCTCGCCAATGTGCTCAATGAGCTGGGCCGGACTCACGAAGCAGTCTCGTCCTACCAGAGGGCAATTTCCCTCCGCCCCGATTACGTCGAAGCCCACTACAACTTGGGAAACGTGCTGCTCAAGCTCGGACAAACCAAAGATTCGATTGCGGCACAGCAGCGGGCGATCTCCTTTCGGCCCGCTTACGCCGAAGCCCACTGTAGCCTGGCCGCCGCGCTGCGCGACGATGGGCAGATCGAACAAGCGATCGCCCAATACCGCAAAGCCATCGAGCTCCGCCCCGACATGGGCGAGGCCCACAACGGCCTGGGCGCGATCCTTCAGGAAACCGGCGAACTCGAGGAGGCCCTGGCCTTCTACCGCCGGGCCGCGACGCTGACCTCGGACCCGCGGGTCATCGACAACCTCCTGGTGCTGCTCCATCTCGATCCCGCCAACGACGCCCAGGCCATTTTCGAGCATCATGCAGGCTGGAACCGTGATTATGCCCGTGCCTTCGCGCCGCGGACGCCCAGTTTCGGCGATCCCGATGCCCAGCGCCGGCTCCGGATCGGCTACGTCTCGGCGAATTTCAACAACCACCCGGTCGGCCGATTCCTCACGCCGCTGCTCACGAATCACGATGGCAACCGCTTCGAGATCTTCTGCTATTCCGATACCCAGCAGGCCGACGCCACGACCAATCGCCTCCGCTCCTCCTGCGACCACTGGCACGACACGCGACTGCTCAGCGACGAGCAACTCGCGCAGCTCATCGCGCGCAACCGCATCGACATCCTCGTCGACCTGGGAATGCATACGAAGGGCAACCGGATTTTCGTCTTCGCCCGCAAACCCGCGCCCGTGCAGGCGACGTACCTGGCCTTCTGTAGCACGACCGGCCTGGAAACGATCGACTACCGCCTCAGCGATCCCTTCCTCGACCCGGACGACCGGGAGGGCGAGGCTCCCGCCGAGCCGCAGTTTCCCAATCCGCAGGCCCCGGCTCGGCAGGAGCCTCGCCCTCCCGATCTGAGCTTGCGATTGGGCTGGCAGCAGCCGTTCTATTCCGAGCGAACGGTTCGATTGCGCAGCTACTGGTGCTACCCGCCGCCACAGGAAGCGGGGGAACCCGGTCCTTTGCCCGCAACTCAGGCCGGCCACATCACTTTTGGCTGCCTGAACAACTTCAGCAAAATCAGCCGCCCGGCCCTGGAGATGTGGCTGGAGATTCTCCGCTCCGCCCCCAACTCGCGCCTCATGCTCAACGCCCCCGAAGGCAATCACCGCCAGCGTGCCCGCGCCCGCGCCACCGACGCGGGCATCGACGCCGAGCGCCTGGAGTTCGTCCCCCACGTCCCCATGCCCGAGTATTTCCGACGGTATCAGCAGATCGACATCGCCCTCGACCCCACACCCTATTGCGGCGGCACGACGACCTGCGATGCCCTGTGGATGGGCGTCCCGCTCGTGACCCTCCCCGGCCAAACCGCCGTCTCCCGCGGCGGCGCCAGCATCCTCTCCACCCTCGGCCTGCCCGAGCTGATCGCCCAAAGCCGCGACGACTACATCCGCATCGCCGCCGACCTCGCCCACGACCTCCCGCGCCTCTCGTCCCTCCGCGCAACGCTCCGCCCGAGCATGCAATCCTCACCGCTGATGGACGCCCCCGCCTTCGCCCGCGATGTCGAGGCCGCGTACCGCCGGATGCGGCAAACGTGGTGCGAGGGCCAACATGGATGACTGGGTGCGGGGAGCCCTGGCTGCTTCCCTGGCGTGGTCGCGTTCAGCGACCATGTCCCGTTTGGTCCGGGTCAAAAAAGCCATGGTCGCTGAAGCGAGTACGCCAGCGCTGTAGTCATCTGCCATACGCATTCCAGAAATAGTAAGCGCTCAGCGCCACACCGATCCCGAGGATGATCATCCGCAGTTGATCGGCCTTCACCTTTCGCGCCGCCACCATCCCCAGAAACCCACCAGCAATCGACGCCACCGCCATCAGGCCGGCGATCTTCCAGTCGATCACGCGACGTGCGGAAAACGCCGCGCCGTAGAGGACGAAGATCACTGCCGATATCCCGTTGATCATCGCCGCCAGCAGCACCTTCAAGCCGTTCATCTGGTGAATGTCGTCCAGGCCGGCAAACGAAAGGCCGGCGAGCATCAGCACACCGATGCCGGCGCCGAAGTAGCCGCCGTACACCGCGACCGCGAACTGCACGGAGCCGACGAAAATCGTCCATTTGAGCGAGCGGTCCCCGTGCTTGCGTCCGGCCCAGCGGGCGATCGGCTTGCTGAATGCGAAGATTCCCGTCGCGAACGCCAGCAGCCACGGGATCACCAGCCGGAACGCGCTTTCCTTCGTCTCGATCAGTAGCCACGACCCCAGCGCTCCGCCGACCAGGCTGATGATCGAAAATGCAATCACCATTCCGCGCGGCAGCCGGTGGAATTCGTCCTTCGCCGCCGCCACCGACGCCGCCGCCCCGGGCCACAGCCCGATCGTGCTGGTCATGTTCGCGACTTTTTCCGAAAGCTTGGCGATCCCGGTGAGCGCGGGGAATGTGAGGAACGTGCCGCCCCCCGCGATCGCGTTGACCGCCGCCGCAGTGAAAGAGACCAGCGAGACCAGCAGAAGGGTCATGGACGAGAGATTCGGATCGATGTTCGAGTTTCCTCCGCCACCGTCGCGATTCTACCCGCTCGCCGTCCTTCGGCTATGATGTTGCAACAGGAGTGAAAGGAAACCGAATGTCGCAGTCAGGCAATAGCTCCGCCGGTCCCGATCTGTTGTATGCGGTGCTGGGCGGCTTTCTCGGCGCCGGCAAGACCGCCGCCACCCTGCGCCTGGCCGAGCACCTCAGCGCTCAAAAGAAGCGGGTTGCCCTGATCACCAATGACCAGGGCGTCGATCTGGTGGACACGGCCCGCGTCCGCGCCGCGGGATTCGCCGCCCGCGAGATCACCGGCGGCTGCTTCTGCTGCAAATTCGATTCGCTGCTCGACGCCTCCCGCGACCTGATCGACCAGACGGCCCCCGATGCGCTCATCGCCGAGCCTGTCGGCAGTTGCACCGACCTCAAAGCCACTGTCATCCTCCCACTTCGCAAAATGTACGGCCACCTGTGCCGCGTCGCGCCTCTTTCCGTGCTGGTGGACCCGCGGCGCTGCGCCCGCGTGCTCGGCCTGGAACATGCCGGCCGGCACTTCTCCGACAAAGTCGTTTACGTCTATCGGAAACAGTTGGAGGAAGCCGACATCCTGATCGTCAACAAGATCGACACGATCGATCGCGAGGCCCGCGGCCGGCTCGTCGCCGCCCTCAAACAGGAATTCCCCGGCGCCAAGGTCCTGGAAGTTTCCTGCATCACCGGCGAAGGCTTGCCCGCCTGGTTCGATCTCATCACGATGCGCCAACCCGACGTCGCCGGTTCGATGGAAGTCGACTACGACATCTATGCCGATGGCGAAGCCCGGCTCGGCTGGTTCAACGCCCGTGTGAGCCTCACTGCCGCATCCGAGTTCGACGGCAATGCCCTGCTGGCCCGCCTTGCCGCCGACGTGCGCGACCGGCTCGCCGCCGGCGGCATCGAGATCGCCCATCTCAAGATGGTCCTCGTTCCCGATCCCGGCGCCGACATCGCCTCGATCAGCCTCACACGAACCGATGCCAATCCCGATCCGGTGAACCGCCTCACCGCGCCGTTGGATCGCGGCACGTTGATCGTCAATCTCCGCGCCGAAGCCGATCCCGACGTTCTCCGCGCCTGCGTGTCTCAGGAGATCGGCTCGATACCGGATGTGCGGAGCGAAATCACGGTCGTCGCCGCCTTCCGTCCCGGCCGGCCGGTCCCCACGCATCGCATCGCCGACGCCGCATCGGCGTAGCAGCCATGCGACTTCTGGCTCGTAGTAGCGGGCACACTCCCGTGTGCCGTTGCATTTCCCCCCTCTCGCTCCGGGAGAGGGCCGGGGTGAGGGCCGCAGGCGAGGTGCCTCTGACAGCCCCTCACCCCAACCCTCTCCCGAAGAGAGAGGGGGAAACGCGCGCGCTGTGGCGAAAGGCGATTTCAACGGGATGACCGCGGGATCGAAGCGTGCGACGTGTTTGCGGTCGCGCCGCCCGCATCCACAAACCCGGCCAGCGCATAAATCAGCCCCGCATTCCAGTTGATGGCGATCTCGTTGACGCGGTAGTTGTCCTGGCGGTCCTGCCAGTCGTTGGCCCGCGGCCAGCCGCCGCCCACGAGATAGCCGGGCCACGCGCCGATGTGGGCCGCTCCCGATCGGCGGTCGTGCGGATGCAGCGGCGGGTCGTTCCCCAAGCCCGTCACGAACGACCGGCCGTAATAGTTCCGCCCGAACAGGTAACCCAATGCGTCCAGCGACGCGTCGGTGTACTTGCGACCGTGAGTCAACAGGCTCGCGATCTGGAGTGTCTGGACCTGCTGGGCCACGTCGCCATTGCATCCCCAGTAGTAGACGGTGCCCAGCGGCCGGGCGTAGCCGTGGGTGTCGCGCGTCTTGATGATTTGATCCGCGACGTCGATCAGGTTCTTTCGCACATCTTCGAGCAGCTTCGCATCGCGTCCCGCCCGGCTCGAAAGCAGATAAGTGTACATTCCCAAGTTGTCAACATCGCCCCATCCGCACGAGCGATCCACTTTTCGCGCGGAAGCGCGGGCGCGGCCTTCAAAATCCGCGAGGAAGCGGGCATCGCCGGTGGTCTGCCACATTTCCGCCGCCGCCCACAACCGGCGGCTGGAATCGTTGGCTTGATACGCGCCGGTCGAGAACCCGGTCAGGTCCGCCGGGTGGTTCTGCGGATGGGCCGCGAGGTACTCGTAACTCCGTCTTGCCGCCTCGAGACACTTTCGGGCGAACGGCTTGTCGTAAGGCTGGTAAATCCGCCCCGCCATGGCCATCACCGCTGCCAGGTCCGCCGTGGCCGCGCTGCTCCAGGGCGTGAAATATCGCGGCGTCGTCTCTTTCTCCGGCAGGATGAATCCGCCGAACTTCTCCGTGCTGATCTTGTGGTACACCCGGCCATCGTCCATCTGCATCCTCAGGAGCCATTCCAGCTCCCATCGCACTTCGTTCAAAAAATCCGGCGTGCCGTTCCCGGACTCCGGGACCTGGAGCTTCACGTCCCCGACCCGCGGCGCGAACTGCTCCCACGCCTGAAGCATCACGCCGACGGTGAAGCCGGCGTTGACAACGTACTTGTTGTAGTCCCCGGCGTCGTGCCATCCATGGCTACCCATCTTTTTCACGTGGCCGCCCCCGACGAAATCCAGGTACGCGTCATCGAGATGGCACGCGTCATGGGTGTAGATTTTCCCGTTGTATTCCGCCCGCACCGCAGTCCCGCACCGCCAGAGATACATGCCCAGCATGGCCGTGCGATATGGCGGCAGGTAAATATCCTTCCCCACGCGAAATCCCGACGAGCGCCCCACCCCCGCAACCTCCAGCCGATAAACGCCCGGCTCCGACAGCCTGGAGAAATCCGCGGTCCACAGGCGCTCGTTCGTGTCGGGATTGACGACCGGCGCCCCCGTCCTCCCCTCCAACACCTTTGTGCCGTCCGACACACGCACGACCGCAAACCCCGAGCACTCGCTGGCGACGCTCGCCCGCTTTGGCTGATCGGGAAGGAACCCGATTGTGTTGAGCCGGATCTGCGAATCTGCCGCGTGGACGACCGCCGAGAACCCAATCACAAGTCCGCTGATCAATCGTGAGATGTGACGCTCACAGGTCGACATCGTAGACTCCTTATCATGGCGCTCCTCACGAAGGCCGAATTGCTGTCTGCACTCACTCGATTGGGAGAACTGGCCAACGCGCAAGGCGGGCAAATCGAACTGATCATTTTCGGCGGCGCACTGATGGTGCTACAATTTGGTACTCGCGAATCAACGCGAGACGTTGATGCGATTATTCTTTCTCCGCCGGATTTGTCGAGCGTTCGCGCTATCGCCAAAGCTGTAGCGGATGAGCGCGGCTGGCCTGAGGATTGGATCAATGACGCGGTCAAGGGTTTCGTGATGAGCGTCAAGCCAGAATCTGACTTGTGGGAGGAAGCCCATGGCGCTGATTGACGAGATCGCCGAGGCCGCGCGCGACGCCGATGCGATGCGGCTCCGCAGCCTCACCCAGGACTACCTCACTAGCGGAGCTGCGGTCGCCGACCTGGCAATGCCCTCATCCAGCGATATCACGTTACGCGCCATTGCGGCATCACTGGCGGAATTGTTCGCAGAGCGCCGTCACGAGCCGCCTCCTCCGTGGGCGCAGGCCATTGGACCGGCGCCGTCCCCGATATACCTCGTCCGGGCCGCTAAGTCTCTGAGGCGCTTGCGGGCCCTGTGCGAGAAAGCATCGCCGTCGCCCCTGCGCCGCAGAAACCTGTTTGCACCGCCGACGTTTCTTGAGTTCGCTTAACGTGGCGGTTGAAGCTGTGGATTAAATGTCTTCGCCTTTCTCCGTGCCCTCGGTGCCTCCGTGGTGAACCCAGTGGCGCGTTCACTCCGCTTTGCTTATTTGCCCGGTCTGCCCCGTCGGGTTTGCCATCTCGCTCAGCTCCCAGCCGCCGCCCATGGCTTTGTAGAGGGCGACCAGGTCGGAGGCGATCTGAGCGTCGCTCTGGGCTAGGGAATCCTGGGCGCCGTAGAGCGAGCGCTCGGCTTCGAGCACGGTCAGGAAATCGACCACGCCCTGGCGGTATTGCTGCGTCGCCAGGTCGACGGACTGGTGGTTGGCGGCGACGGCGTCGGCCAGCGACTGCCGTCGCGTCTGCTCCCGCGAATACGCCACCAGCGCATCCTCCACGTCCTCCAGCGCCTGGAGCACGGTCTGCTCGTAGGTCGTCAGCGCCTGGCCCTGGCTCTCGTTGAACACCTGAATGTTGGCGCGAATCCGGCCGGCGGTGAAGATCGGCCAACTGATCGCCGGGCCGATCGACCAGTACCGGCTGTTCCAGTCGCCGATGTGGCTGAACTTGCTGGCGTCGAAGCCGAACGTGCCGATCAGCGTGAACTTTGGATATAGGTCGGCGGTGGCCACGCCGACGCGCGCGGTCGCGGCGGCAAGCTGCCGCTCGGCACGCCGGATATCCGGACGACGCCGCAGCAAATCCGTCGGCAGTCCCACGGGCACGACCTCCGGCGGGCCGGGAATCGCCCGCACTTTCATCAGCTCCTCGTCCAGCGCCGATGGGTTCTGACCCATCAGCACGCTCAGCCGGTGAATCGACTGATGGGCCAGCGCATCCAGCGTCGGAATCTCCGCGGCGGTGGTCGCCACCTGCGCCGCCGCTCGCGAAACGTCCAGCTGCGTCGTCACGCCGGCGTTGAACCGGTCCTGCGTCAGCGCCAGAACCTGTTTCTGTGAATTGAGGTTTTCCTGGGCGATCTGGATCTGCTTCTGGTATTGCCGCAGCTCGACGTAATTCCGCGCGACCTCGGAAAGCAGCGTGACGTAAACGCTGCGGCGGTCTTCGACCGACGCCTCGAGGTCGCCGTTGGCGGCCTCGACGCTTCGGCGGATGCCGCCAAACACGTCGATTTCCCACGAAGCGTCGAAGCCGGCCTGGTAAATGTTGGTTTCCACGCCCGGCAGCCCGCCGCCTCCGAGGGGGCTGAGCTGGAACGTGCTCGTCCCCGTGCTCCCCGACGAATTCTGACCCGATTGCGGCGCCTGCTTGCCGGCTTTGGTTCCGGGCGGCAGCAGGTTGAATTTCACATTGCTCGACCCCCGGGCGCCGAAATACCCGGCGCCGCTGTTCACTTCCGGATACAACCCCGACCCGGCGATCACCCGCGACCACCGCGCCTGGCGGACGCGCGACTCGGCCTGGCGGAGGTCGAGGTTCGACGCCGCCGCCCGCTGGATCAGCGCCGTCAGCTCCGGATCGTGAAACGTCGCCCACCATTCCGTGATTTCCACCGCCTTGGCGTTGGTCACGCTCGGCTGTGTCGTCGCCGGACTCGGAAGCTCGCTGAACGACTTGCCCGGATCAAATTTCGGCGGTTTGTAATTCGGACCGACCGTGCATCCGACCAGACTAATCGCAATCAAAACACCGAGAGGGCTGCGCTTCATGGCCGCAGTTATATGCGCCGCGCGAAAGATTGACGACTTGGCTTATTCGGATGGCAAGGCGATACGCATTCCGTCTTTTTGAGCTCATTGTGCGTGATGATCGACTTAGAGCCGGAACGTGTCGCTCCGGCAGCTTCACGTCTCGCGGGTCGCCAGGGGAGGCACCGCCCGTCTTAAAATGCGCACCTCGCCCGAGCTTCAGGTTCTTTCAGTCAATTTTAAAATTTTACGCTTGAAATTAGGTTATTGTATGGATATTCTGACAAATACCTAACAGAAGGAGGTTCTCATGTCGTCCGATCCTGTTGCTGTTGCGGTCAAGAGCATCAAGCCCGTTCCTGAGGGGCTGACCTTTGAACAGTTGATGGCGGAGCTTTCCGTGGGCCAGCACCACGCCTTGGATGCCTTATGCGAGGGCGAATCGCAGGAGGCCGCCGCGCAAAGGGCCGGTGTCAAACGCCTCACCATCTATCGCTGGATGCACTTCAATCCATTCTTTCGGGCCGCGTACAACATTTGGCAAAAGCAGTCCGCGGAGTCTGTGCGGGGACGGCTCCTGAAAGTTGCTGATGGCGCCCTGGCGACGGTCGCCAAGGCCGTGGCGGAAGGAGATCGCAAGCTTTCGTATAATATGCTGAAGGACCTTGGCCTGCTGGAGACAATCAAAGACGTGCCCACTGAGCCGGGGGTCATTCGGCAGCAGATGGAATTGGAGTGTCGCCAGCAATCCAGGAAAGTGACGGCGCAGGCACTGAAGGAGTTGTTCGAGGAAGCGGGGCTCTCCCCGCGCCAGCAGCGACAACTCGTCTCGGAACTGGTGGAACCAGAACCGCTCCCGCCGACCAGCGCCTGAGTGCGATGTAACATGCCGAGGGCGCCATGTATCATTTCGCTCCGTTTTATCGTCTCGATTGCAAGTCTCGTTTATTAAGGGAGTTAAAATGTAAATGGAGCACCATAAATGTAGCGCTTTGATACAAAATGTAGCGCTTCTTGAGTTTTTGGGCGAAATGATACATCGGCGATGCGATCACCGTTACAAGCGGCATTCGAGGTGAATTTCGACGGCCTGGTCGGGCCGACGCACAACTACGCGGGATTGTCGTTTGGAAATGTGGCGTCGCAGAAGCACGCCCTGAGCGTCTCCGAACCGAGATCGGCGGCGCTTCAGGGGTTGGCCAAGGCGAAGTTCCTCGCCGGCTTGGGCCTCAAGCAGGGCGTGCTTCCGCCACACCCGCGACCAGACCTGCGCACCCTCCGACGCCTCGGGTTTACCGGCAGCGATGCGCAGATCATCGAACAGGCGCACCGCGCCGACCCGCGATTGCTCGCGGCGGTCTACAGCGCCTCTAGCATGTGGGCGGCCAACGCCGCCACGGTTTCGCCCAGCCCCGACACCGCCGACGGCCAGGTGCATTTCACACCCGCGAACCTGGTGACGCAGTTCCACCGCTCGCTGGAACCGCCCGCGACCGCCGCCATTCTCAAAGCCATTTTTCCGGACGCCTCGGCCTTCGCGCATCACGACCCATTGCCCAGCGCCCCGTATCTCGGCGACGAGGGCGCGGCCAACCACACGCGGCTCTGCCGCTCGCATTCCCAGCGCGCGATCGAGATTTTTGTCTACGGGCGATCGAACACCTCCGATCTGCCGGCGCGATTCCCCGCGCGCCAGACAATCGAGGCATCGAGCGCCATCGCCCGGCTGCATCAGCTCGACCGCGCCGCGACGGTTTTCCTTCGGCAGTCCCCGCGGGCGATCGACGCCGGCGCGTTTCACAACGATGTCGTCGCCGTCGGGAATGAGAACATCCTGCTCTATCACGCCGGGGCATACGAGCAGCCCGCACCGGCGATGGAACAGATTCGCCGCGCCTTGGACGGACAACTTCACCTGATCGAGATTCCCGAGGAGCGCGTTTCGCTGAAGGACGCGGTCGAGACGTACCTGTTCAACAGCCAGCTCGTCACGCTGCCGGACGGGACGATGTCGCTAATCGCGCCGGTGGAGTGCCGGGAACGCCAGAACGTTGCGGATTGCATCGACGAACTTGTCGCCGCCGAGAATCCGATCTGCTCGGTCCACTATCTCGACGTCCGCCAAAGCATGAGAAACGGTGGCGGCCCCGCGTGCCTGCGGCTGCGCATCGTGCTGACCGAACCGCAGCTTGCACTGGTTCATCCGGGCGTGATGCTCACCGATTCGCTTTACGCGGCACTCGTGCAGTGCATTTCCAGGCATTATCGCGAGTCGATCCGCCCCGAAGACCTGGCCGATCCGAAGCTGCTGGTCGAGTCGCGCGACGTGCTGGACGAGCTGACGCGCATCCTCGATCTCGGTTCGCTCTACGACTTTCAGCGGTGAGGGAAAAAGGAACGGACCGAAGGGGAGCCACCGCCTCCGGTCCGTCATGAAGTTCCAACACTCACAAGATAATAGCAGTTTATCACCGGTCAATACAACTGGAAAGAGAAAATGCGCCGTGGCAAGTGCAACTCACTCGGGAGGGCGAGGCATCTCATTTAGCCGCCCGCTTCGTGCCGCCGGTGCCCTCACCGGCGGTCTTTGCCGCGCCGGCGGATTCCGCCGGTGAGGGCACCGGCGGCACGAAGCGCGCCAGCTCGCGCACCAACGGCGCGATCGCGTCCCACGTCTTCCGGTCGCGCGCCGCAAACAGCAGATTGGTTCTGAGCCAATCGATCGGATTGCCGACGTCGTGGCGCGTTCCGCGGAGCACGACGCCGTGCACCGGCTCGCGCGACGCCAGCAGCTTCAGCGCGTCGGTGAGCTGGATCTCTCCGCCCTTGCCCGGCGTCGTCTGCTCCAGGCATTTGAAGATCCGCGGTGTAAGCACGTACCGCGCTGCGATCGCAAACCGACTGGGCGCATCCGGCGGCGAAGGCTTCTCGACGAATTGGTCGAGGTGCAGCACGCCGTCGCGCACCGGCGTTCCGCCCACGATGCCGTACCGGCTTACCTTCTCGATCGGCACCTCCTCAAGTCCGATAACGCTGGTTCCAAACTCGCGATGCGCCTCGACAAGCTGTGGGGCCGGCGGCTCGCCGCTGAAAATCGCGTCGCCCAAAAGACAGAGGAACGGCTCGTCGCCGACGTGCTTTTTTGCCTGGAGAACCGCGTCGCCCAGCCCGCGCTGCTCGGCTTGGCGCGTGCTGTGAATCCTGAGCTGCGAAGCGAGCTTCTGGATTGATTGAAGCAACGCTTCCTGCCCGGCGGCATTAAGCCGCTGTTCCAGCTCCGGGCTGCGGCCGAAATGGTCTTCGATGGCTTGTTTTCCGCGGGAAATGACCAGCAAAACGTCGCTGATTCCCGCCGCCGCGGCTTCCTCGACGACATACTGAATCACCGGCCGATCCACGACTGGCAGTATCTCCTTGGGCACCGCCTTGGCCGCGGGAAGCATCCGCGTGCCAAGCCCTGCGGCCGGAATCACCGCTTTGCGAATGGTCATGAGTCGTTTGTGGCACAATCGCCCCCCGACTGTGTTCGACTGAAGGTCGAAGTGAGATCGGGAAAATGCCTTCCGCCTTCGGCGGAACACAGTCGAGGGCGACTGTGCCACATAAAGGTTTACTGCTCGACGATAATCGGCCGAATGACGCTGCACCGCAACGTCGCCAGGGCGTCGACAAGCTGCTGGTAATGCCGGCCGTCGCGATACAAGCCGACGATGGCGCCACCGCTGCCGGCGAACGTGGCGCTGGCGCCGGTCTTTCGCGCCGCCTCGACCATCCGCAGGTTTTCCGGGGCGATGTTCATGATCGATCGCCGCAGGTCGAAGCCTTCGTCGATATTCTTGCCCAGCGCGCCAAGGTCCCCTGCCACCAGCGCCTCGCGGCCGTGGTCGGTCAGGTCGCGGTATTTCTTCATTGCCCCGACCACCGCCGGGTCGCCCCGGTTAAACAGCTCGCGCAGGTTGCGGTGTGGAATGTCGCTGATCTGGGCCCGCCCCGGATCGAACGCCACATACAGCGGCGGCAGTTTTCCGGGATGCAGTTGCTCGTAAATCCCATACCCGCGGCTTTCCATGAGCTGCTGCTGGAAATCCATGTAGACGATGCCTTCGTAGTTCTGCACGACGCGGTCCTGCATTCCGCAGTTAATCCCCAGCTCCTCGAACTCGACGGACCACGCCAGCGTCGGCAGCTCCTCCAGCGGGATCGCGATCTCGTGAAACCGCATGAGCGCCCGGATCATCGCCACGACGATCGCGCTGCTTCCCGCCAGCCCGACCAGCCGAGGGATGTCGGTGTCGAAGCTGACCGTATAGCTGCGATCGGCCAGCTCGATGTCACGTTTGTCGCAGTAATCGTGAAAACGCTTGATCGCGGCCTTGATCAACCGCATGCCCCCGTAGTAGCCATGCAGGCGTTGGTCTTTGAGGAAGGCGTTGACGCTGTCGAAGCTGGCCAGATCGCCGTGCGTGGGCAGGATTTCAAAATGCGGGCTTTCCCATAACCGGACCGTCGCCCGGAAGTTGCGGAGCGTGAACGCGATCGTCTTGCCGAAGTACCCATCGGACGGATTGCCGACGAGCCCCGCGCGGGCGAAGGCATGGGAGATGATGATCATGACCAGGTTGCCGGCAACAGCTCAAGCACGCAAAACGTTTGACAACAGGAGCGCATTGTGGTTCAGGCTTTCCAGCCTGCAACAGCTCATTCGCGAACGGACCGATCATAGCGATCGACCCTGAGCTTGCCATGGTAGCCGCGCGACCCATTGCGGCGGTAATATGCCGCGATGGACCCTAAGCCCCGGCCAAATCGCCAGCGATACCTCCGAACGCTCCGCGCGATGACGCCTTCTCAGCGGGCGCAAAAGTTCTTCGAGCTCTCGGAGACATCGAAGCAGCTGTTCATACACGGGCTGCGAAAGCGTTTTCCGAATCTCTCGGAACCCGATTTTCATTCGCTCCTGCTCGATCGGCTCGCCAAATGTCACAACAGGAATTACTGAGAAAGGTCGTTGGGGTTCTGGAGGCGTCGGGCATGGACTACATGCTCACCGGTTCAATGGCCTCCAGCCTTCAGGGGGAGCCGCGGGCCTCTCACGATTTGGATCTGGTGGTTGCGCTGACGCCAGTGGGCGTGGATGCTCTGGTTCAAGCGTTCCCCGCGCCGCGGTATTACCTTGACCGTCAATCGATCGAGTCGACACTTCAGTCGACGGGGCCACATCGTCAATTTAACTTGTTGGATGTCGATGAGGGCGACAAGGTGGATTTCTGGCTACTGTCTGAGGAGCCATTCGATCAATCGCGATTTTCCCGAAAATACACCGACGAAATCAACGGGCTTCGCGTGAAGATTTCGCGGCCGGAGGATACGATCCTCATGAAGCTGCTGTGGGCACAGATGTCCGGCGGCAGTGAAAAGCAATTCGGCGATGCACTTAGTGTCTATGAACTTCAGCACGCCCAACTCGATCTGACCTATCTGGAGCGATGGGCGCGAACTTTGGGCGTTAATCCGTTGTGGCACCAGCTAAAAAGCCGGGCGAAGGTTGTGTGATCTTTCGGCGGACGCGGTGTGCACTTCTTGAGGAGGTCCTATGCGGAGCATTCATGCTGTTGGCCTGATGTGCGGGCTGATTTGCGCCGGCGCACTTCGAGCCGCTGCGACAGACATCGACTTCCAACCCCTCTCCGCCCAGGCGGTTCGCGTGAACGAAGCGATGGAGTTTCTTGGCTCGCCTCTGGCTCCGGACGATCACCAGGCGCTCCTGGCCGCGGCGCATGGGACGGACGCGGCCAGGGGCGTCGCCGAGATTCAGCGCGTGCTGGACAAATATTGCCTGCTGATGGTCGACATCAACCCCGAGAGCCGGGTGAAGCTCGAGCGCGGGCCGGCGGAGGCGGAGCTCGTCGAGCAGGGCTGGCGCACCTTCCTCATCAAAGTCACCAACGAGGCCGGCGTCACCGCCCGCTTCAACGTCCAGAGTCCCAACGCGCTGCCGCTGCCCAACTCCCCGCCCGATCAGGTCGTGCAGCGGTGGATGGAGATTCTTCCGTACACCGCCCAGCCGATGTCGCCGCGGCTCTCGGGGCTCGGCGTCGAATACCGCATCGTCTCGATATTCAGCAACGACCCCGGC
>Ga0210396_10002369_pt1 | contig 19278 bp, 15 predicted proteins | sample IncBWH17OmetaG_FD_155466 | JGI IMG/M metagenome (GOLD analysis project Ga0210396, IMG submission 155466) | Forest soil microbial communities from Barre Woods Harvard Forest LTER site, Petersham, Massachusetts, United States - Inc-BW-H-17-O ... | reverse complement strand
TGTCATGGGAGATCCGCGCTTCGAGCGTTCGGTGATTTATCTCTGCGCGCATTCGGCCGAAGGCGCCATGGGCATCATCGTCAATCGCCCGGCGGGCAGCATCGACTTTCCCGGACTGCTGGTGCAACTCGACATCATCCAGAAGGCCGACCAGATCAAGCTGCCGGAGAACGCCGAGACCATGAAGGTCCTGAAGGGCGGTCCGGTCGATACCGGCCGCGGCTTCGTGCTGCATTCAAGCGATTTCTTTATCAAGGATGCGACGCTGCGGATCGACGACGGCATTTGCCTGACCGCCACCGTCGATATTCTCAAGGCGATCGCGAGGGGCGCCGGCCCGAAGCATGCCATCCTCGCGCTTGGATATGCCGGCTGGGCGGCGGGACAGCTCGAAACCGAGATCCAGGACAATGGCTGGCTGCATTGCGATGCCGATCCTGATCTGATCTTCGGCTGCGACGTCGAGGAAAAATACCAGCGGGCGCTGCGCAAGATCGGGATTGATCCCGGCATGCTGTCGAATGAAGCCGGGCATGCGTGATCTGACGTCCGGCGTTTGACCAATAGCGATTTCGTCTCTGCAAACGCAGGGGCCCCATACCCCCAAATGATTGTGATTGCATGCGGGGGGTAGCCCCATCGCACTTCGACGACAAGCCGATTCAATTCCAGCGGCCGCGGCGTGGGTTCCTGCGTTCGCAGGGACGACGTAGAGCTCTACTCCGCCGCCTGCTGCGCGACGGTCGGCATGGTGCCGGCGACCGTCGCCCGGCGCATGTCCCGGGGCTGCGACTGGTCGTAACGGCGCACGCGGTGCATGGTCTGGCGGTTGTCCCACATCACAAGGTCATGCAGCGTCCATTTGTGGACGTAGACGAATTCCCGCTGGGTGGCGTGTTCGTTGAGGTCGCGGAGCAGCACGCGCGCCTCCGGCACTGACATGCCCTGGATGCCGCCGGCATGCGACGACAGATACAGCGACTTGCGGCCATGCACCGGATGGGTGCGCACCAGCCGCTGCAACACCGGCTTGAACATCTGCTTTTCCTCCTCGGTGTAATCGAGGAACCCGAGCGCGCCGCGTGAATACATCAGCGAATGTTCGCAGATCATATCCTCGATCTCGGCCTTGGTTTCGTCGTCGAGCGCGTCATAGGCCGCGCGCATGTCGGCGAATTCGGTATTGCCGCCCTTGGGGTTCACCACCCGCGCCGAGAGCAGCGAAAACTTTGCCGGAATCGGACGGAATGAACTGTCGGAATGCCACAGGCAGTTGCCGAGATTGAACAGATGAGTGCGGTGATCGCGCGGCAGCGGCTTGCCGTCCTTGCCGAGATTGGAGACGTCATTCAGCCCCGAGGTGAGCCGGTAGTCTTCCCGTTTGGTGACGGTGCCGCCGCGCGCATTTTCGCGTTCGCCGAAATTGCGCGCGAATATCAGTTGCTGTTCGTCGGTAATATCCTGATCGCGGAACAGCAGCACGGCGTGTTTGTCCATGCCGGCCTCGATATCGGCGGCCTCTTGCGGCGTCAGCGGGTTTCGCAGATCGACGCCGGAGACTTCGCCGAAAAAAAGCGGGTGAAGCTGCCGGATCGTCACAGTCATGGCATTTCTCCTGATCGAGGCGAGCGGTTGTTCCCGCTCTGTTGGCCGAAAAGCTACTCCGTGACATCGCGAAGTCAACGGCTCGGGGGCGTAGGCGCCTAGCCGGAACCGGAGCCGATCTCGCCGGTTAGCTCACCGAGAATCATCTCACGTGCATATTTCGCAAGGGAGTAATCGCGATGGACAAGGATCGAATTGCCGGTTCAGCAAAGGATGTCGCCGGTAAGGTCGAAGGCGCTGTCGGCGACATGACGGGCCATGCCCAGACCCAGGCCGAGGGTCGTGCCCGTGAGGCGGCGGGAACGGTGCAGAATCTGTATGGACAGGCCAAGGATGCCGCCCGAGATGCCGGCGAAGCCGCGGTCACTTATGCCAAGGACGCTTACGCAAACAGCGGCGACACTTTCCGTGACGGTTCACAAGCCGTGGCTAAAACCGTGCAGGAGCGTCCGCTCGGCGCGCTTCTGGTCGCGGGCGGAATAGGCTTTGCGCTGGCGATGCTGTTGACACGTCCGCCGCGCCGGCCGCCGCCGCGCTGGCGATATTAAGGCTGAGCCGCGCTTTCTCAGCAGAGAATATCTTCGGCCTCATGTCTGAGCAGCGCCAAAACGCGCCGTCAGCATGGTGCCGATCGCCCTATTGTGCGACGGAGCCCGATGGCGGTGGTGCCGACGCCGATCGGCCGACATTGCCTGGCGGGCGCGGTACGCCCGGCACGCCCGGCGCACGAGGTGGCGCCGCCTGCGGCGTTTGCGGCGGGTGCGGTGCTGCGCCCAGTCCGAATCCGAAAAAGTTCGAGAACGGTGCCGGCATGCTCGCCGGCGTGTTGGATTGAATCGGCCGAAACTTTTTCGGCTTGGGCGGTGCCGCCGGCGTAGCTGGAGCCGCAACCGTTCCGTCCGATGAGACAGACGCCACCGGCGTTTCGCCCTTGGCCTGTTCGCGGCCGATCTCACGGCGCGGCCAGACAAAATCGTCGGCGCGGCCGGCGGGCGGCGCGAGCGGTTCGCCCTTGACCAGCGTACGGGCCGCGAGCGCATCGACCGCGGCCGGGCGCGAGCCGGGGCCGCCAAGCAACTGATCGGTGCCGACGGAGGAGGCCACCAGCGGCAGGATCGGTCCCGCCAGCGGACGCGGCGCCGGCTGGCCAGGTTGTGCATTGGCGTCGGGCGTCGCCGGTTCGCTCGGCAATTCGATCGGCGCAGAGCGCGACGCCAACAGCCGCGTGATCTCGCGCTCGACATAATGCGCCAGCTTGCGCGCGCCGGGCTTGGTGAAATACACGCCGTCATAGGAGCGCAACCGGCGGATCTGGCCCTCGAAGTCCGGGCCCTGTTGCAGGAAGCGGCCGGCTTCGTCGACAAATCCGTCCCAGACATCAACATAGGTGATGCCGGCCTTGCCGGCGGCATCACGGTACAGCGAATCCAGGAACAGCATGTCGGCGGTTGCCTTGGCGCCGCGAACCGCGGGTAGTCCGACCCAGAGCACCGGCACGCCCTTGGATTTCGCCACCGCGATCATCTCTTCAATTTTCTTGGTGTAGAGTTCGACCCAGCGATCCTCGCGGAACTCATACACGCCGTTCGGCGAGCGCGTACTTTTCTCCGGCGCCGACGCCGCGGGCGCGTCGCCATTGTCGGCGGCGTCGTCGGACAGTTCAGTGTCGGCCGCCTTGTCATCGGGCTTCGCCGCGTCGGCGGCGCCGTCGCCGGGCTTGGCATCGGGTTTGCTGCGCGCGTCCTTCTTGTCGCTTTTTTTGTCCGATGCCTTGCCGTCGGATTTCTCGGCCGTCGGCTCCCGCATCGATATGCGGTCGTTGAGTCCCAGCATGATGACGATGGCGTCGGGCTTCTCGGCGGCGAGGATGCCCTTGGCGGCCGCGGGCCAATCGGCCGGATCGCCCTTGGGCTGATACCGGATCAGGCCGGAGACGGTCTTGTGTCTGCGGATCACGCCCATGTCGGGCTGCTCGGAATAGGCGTCCTCAAGACCGTAGGCGAGCCAGTCCGCCATGCCGTCGCCTAGCACCAGCACGTTACGGTCCGGCACGGTCTCGCGCTTCTCAGGCGGCGGCGCTCTGGAAAAATTCTCGATCCGCTTCGGCGCCTGCTGCTGGAATGGCGCGAACAGATCGCCGCCGAACCAGCCGCCGCCGCCCGGCTGCCCATTGCTTCGCGGCGGTTGTAGCGGTTGCGGAGGTCGCGGCGGTCCGCCGAAGCCGAAATTGAAAAACTGCGCGGAAGCCGGCCCCACGATCCCGACCAGCAGCGCGACCGCGACGGCCAGCACGATCAGCGGGCCGCTTTCGGTAAACACCCGGAAGAAGGATTTCGGCTTCTGCATGCGCGTCGATCGTAATGAAAGATCAGGCCGTGACTAAAGACAGGTCTATAGTAGCGGAATCGGGCCGCAAGCGGGCAAATTCTCTGCCATAAACCGGGCATCGACCAGCGCCGTCAAGGGCGGTGCGGAAATGTATTGTTCAGGGTTACTTTCTCCGGCCCGCAACCCGGCGTTTCAACGTCCCCTGAGCCGTTCCAGCACCTCCGAGGAGGCGAATCCGTCGGCGGGGGCTCCGATCGAGGCCTGGAAGCCGCGCAGCGCCTCCCTGGTCTCGCCGCCGAACTGGCCGTCCGGGGTGCCGCGATAGAATCCGCGCTGGACCAAAAGCTGCTGCAGTTCCAGCCGCTCGGCGCGCGACAATTCCCGCTCCTGCCGCGGCCAGGGCTGCACGAACGGGGGCCCGCCGCGCAGCCGGTCGGCGAAATGGCCGATCGCCAGCGCATAGGCTTCCGCCGGATTGTATTTCATGATCACCCGGAAATTCTGCAGCATCAGAAAGCCCGGCCCCTCCGCGCCGGCGGGCGCCAGCAGATAGGCCTTGTCGGAGGGCTGCGGAAACGGCTGGCCGCTGGCGCGCTTGAGGCCAAGATGTTCCCACTGCGCGATCGTCATCGCCTTGGCGCGATCCGCCAGCATGTAATTGAAGTTGGGCGGCACCACGACCTCGTAGCCCCAGGTCTGGCCGGTCTGCCAGCCGTCCTTCCTCAGATTGTTCGCGGTGGAGGCGATCAGATCGGCCGGATCGTCGACCACGTCGCGGCGGCCGTCTCCATCGCCGTCTACCGCATAGCGCTTGAAAGCCGTCGGCATGAATTGCGTCGGTCCGAATGCGCCGGCCCACGAGCCCCGCATCTGCTCGGGGCGCAGGTCGCCGTGGTTCAGGATCTCCAGCGCGGAGAGGAACTCATCCCTGAAATAGTTCTGGCGGCGGCCGATGCAGGCCAGGGTCGCGGTGGATTGCAGGACGCTGCGATCGCCGATCTGGGTGGAGTAATTCGATTCGATGCCCCAGATCGCCGCGATCGCGTAGCGGTCGACGCCGTAAGCCTTTTCGACCGCGTCGAACTGCGGTTTGTATTTGGCGAGGATCTCGCGGCCCTTGGCGAGACGGTTATCGTTCACCAGGATGTCGAGATAGTCCCAGATCGACTTGGTGAATTCCGGCTGCGAATCCATCAAGTCCATGATGCGCAGATCGGGGGTGAGGCCTGCGGTGAAGCGCTGAAAATTATCCTGCGAGATGTTGCGGCGTGCGGCGTCGGGCCACATCGAGGCAACGCAATTATCGAAATTGGCGGCCGCCTGGCGGATCGCGCTCGCGGTCATCAAAGGATGGCCGGAGGCGCCGTCCTCGCCGCTCCAGGGCAGCGGCCCGTCGCCCGCGGCCGGCGCCGCCCCCGGCTGAACTGGCGGCGCGGTTTGGCCGCTTTTTCCAGACGAGAAGATGCTGCCGAGGAAGTCCAGCGGGCCGCCCCCGCCGGCGGATTGCGCGCGGGCCTCGCCGCAGAACAGCAGCGCCGCCGCCAGGATGACGGCACCGGTTCGCATTTTCGCCGCTGGTTCCATTGGTCGTGTCATGTTCCACCCGTCCGGCCCTGAAATTTCCCACTTTCAGGAGGCCCGGTCCCAGTTTCCAATAGCTTAACAAAGGTGAAATTTTTAAGTTGGCGGTCTTCCCTCCTGGACAAAAGCCGCAGGCGGAGGAACCTGCATCACACATCCGCTTTGTTGCGGCCGCAAAACCAGCTACCAACATGCAATCGAATTCACCTGCCGCCCGTTCTCTCAAGGCCATCCGACACCCCATGAAAATCCGCAAAGCCGTCTTCCCCGTCGCCGGCCTCGGCACCCGCGTCCTGCCCGCCACCAAGGCGATGCCAAAGGAAATGCTGACCATCGTCGACAAGCCGCTGATCCAGTATGTGGTCGACGAGGCGAGGGAAGCCGGCATCGAGCATTTCATCTTCGTGACCGGCCGCAACAAGGGCGTGATCGAGGACCATTTCGACCGGATGTACGAACTCGATGCCACGCTCGAAGCGCGCGGCAAAAAGTCCGAGATGGAAATTCTGGCGCGCGATCAGCCGGAAGCCGGTGCCATGAGTTTTACCCGGCAGCAGGCACCGCTCGGCCTCGGCCACGCGGTGTGGTGCGCGCGCGACATCGTCGGCCATGAGCCGTTCGCGGTGGTGCTGCCGGACGAACTGGTGCTCAATACGCCGGGCTGTCTCAAGCAGATGATCGAGGCCGCAAGCAAGCTCGGCGACAAATCCAATTTGATTGCGGTGGAAGAAGTGCCGGCGCATCTCACACATCAGTATGGCATCTGCGGCGTAGGCAAGCGCCACACACACGGCAACGTGTTCGAGGTCGACGGCATGGTGGAAAAGCCTCCCAAGGGCACCGCGCCGTCGAATCTGTCGATCACCGGACGCTACATCCTGCAGCCGGAAATCTTCAAGATCCTGGAAACTCTGGAGCGCGGCGCCGGCGGCGAGATCCAGCTCACCGATGCGATGATTGGACTGGCAAAAACCCAAAGTTTCTACGGCGTCGAGTTCGAAGGCGAGCGCCACGATTGCGGCTCCAAGGCCGGCTTCCTCCGCGCCAACATCGCCTTCGGCATGGCGCGCGCCGATTTGCGTGACGGCCTGCGAGCGGTGATGAAGAACTACCTGGAGAAGTGAGGATGAGCGCGTCGGCGCGCATCCATTCGTATCTGTCATCATCCGCGAAAGCGGATGATCCAGTACTCCGCGGCCCCGGTGATTGAGCTGAAACGTCACGGCGTACTGGATGCCCGGGTTCGCGGGCATGACGACACAATAGGAATTGCGGCCTAAGCCGCCAGCGACAGCTTCGGGATGTTAGCCAGCACCGAACGGTTGCGGCCGTTAGCCTTGGCTGCATAAAGCGCCCTGTCGGCGGCATTCACGAGTCCGGACCAGTCCATGGCGGTGTCGGGCGTCAGGCTCGCGACGCCGATACTGACGGTTGTGACCGGTGGGTCACCGGACCATTGCTGGACGTTCAGCCGGATCGTTTCGGCCACCCCAAATGCGTCCATGGACGAGAGCCCGGGCAACAACACGGCAAATTCCTCGCCGCCGTAACGGGCCGCACAATCGCCAGCCCGGCGCACCGCATCCGTAATGCAGATTGCGATGCCGATCAGTACCTCGTCGCCGGCCTGATGTCCGAAAGTGTCGTTGTAGGCTTTGAAATAATCGGCATCGATCATCAGCAAGGCCAGCGGCATTTTCTGACGCGCCGCGCGCCGCCATTCGGTTTCGATCGCGGTATCGAACTTGCGCCTGTTCTTCAAGCCGGTGAGGGCGTCGGTTGTGGCCAGCTCCTCAAGCTTGTCCTCGGCGATCGCGCGGCGGCCGATTTCGCGCGCCAGGAACAGCGTCACGCAGAGCACGAACAAGACCAGCGCCAGCATGATCGCGCCAATCCGGGTCGCCTCCGTGCGCCAGAGCCTGAGAATATCGCTCCAGGGCTTTCCCACCAGCACGACCAGCGGCCGGGTACCGTCGCGCCAGACAAATAATCGCTGCACGTGATCCGACGCGGCGTTCCCCGAAAATGATCCGCTCGTTTCCGACAGTACCCGCTGGATGCGGGGTAAATGGCCAAGGTTCTTGCCGATCACGTCGAGGTCGAACGGCGTCCGCATGATGATGGTGCCGTCGCGGCGGAGAACCGTGATGGTGTCCTCCGGTCCGAGAGTCAGGCGGCCGAACAGGTCGTGAAAATAGCTGAAGCGGATCGAGCCCGCGACCACGCCGCGAAAGTTTCCGTCGACGTCGGTAATGCGCCGGCTGAGTACGATGGCATAGGCGCCGTGATGCAGCATCGGACGGCTGATGAACAGGCCCGCGTCGGGCCGGTCGCGATGAACCTGGAAGTACTCCTCGTCGCTTCGATTTTCGGGTGCCGGGTCCAGCGTCGAGGCGTCGACGGTCAGTCTTCCTTCGGCGTCAAACACCTGGATCGCGCCGAAATGGTTCGCGGTCGCGGCATGATCGAACAGGATCAGTTGCCGGATCGGCTTGCTGACCTGGCTGATCTCCGGCACCGTCATGTTGCCTGCGACGGAACGCAGTGACAGGTCGTAAAGTTCGACATTGCGGCTGATGTCGGCGTCGATACCGGATGCAAGGTTCTCAAGGGTCTGGTGCGCCAGTTCTTCCTCGCCGCGGCGCATGTCGATGATGACACTGGCGCAAATCGCGGAAAAGCCGATAACCGTCGCCACTGACGATACAATCAGCAGTTTTGCTGATAGCCGCCAGGGCCGGCTGGCCTTGTCCTTGCGCCGTCCGAATCCCATCGCTCGCTCCCGGTCTTGTTGAATGCACCCGGAATGGTTGCCGTCGGCTTAAATCGCAACGGCGCTGCGCTAATGAGTTAACGCTTCGTTGCCGTGATCGGCGAATACCGGGCAATGAGGATGACGGTTGAGCCGCTCTGCCCCACCGCGCTCGGGCAAAGCAGAATCCGGTTTTGCGTCCGGCGGCGCTCTAAACTATGAAAAGGGGCGAAGGATTGGTTCGCCCGAACCGCCCACGCTTTGGCGGATGATGCCAGAGCCTGATCGGTTCTGATTTGAATCAGAACCGAGGCTCTAATTTTTTGTTTGACGCGTTTTCTTCACGCGAACCGGCATCCACTTCGCTCGAAAACGCTATGGAGACCCCGTGAACGATTACGACGCGCTGCGTGACTATCTGAAGAAGCAGAAGCTCCCCGAATTCGTGCTCAGCTTCGATCAGATCGAGGAGATCATCGACGCGGCGCTGCCGCGCGCGGCGCAGCGCGCCTCGTGGTGGGAGACGTTGCGCAGCCCACAGGAGAAGATGCCGCAGCGCGAGGCCTGCCTCGCCGGCGGCTACATCGCGACCCGGCTGGCCGATGGGAAAAGCGTGCGGTTTAAAAGGGTGAAGTAGGTTCGCGTATCGTGCATGCTTTATATGTCATCGCCCGCGAAAGCGGACGGTTACAAATGCCACCGTCATACGCAGGCTTGACCCGCGTATCCATCAATTTTCGTCCAAGGAATGTCCCAAATCGATCGATTGCCGGGTCACCTGGCACGAAGACGCGCTTCGCGCTTTTGCCCGGCAAAGACGGCTATTCTCAGTTCGCGGCCTCGAGCCGCTCTTCGGTGAGGAGCCGCATCGCAGCGTCGGCGTCCATCGGTTCGCCGAAGGCAAAGCCCTGGGCGTATTCGCACCCCAGCTGGTAAAGCTCGACCGCGTCCGAATCGGTCTCGGCGCCTTCGGCGACCACGTCCATGCCGAGATCGTGCGCCAGCGCGATGATCGATTTGAGGATCACCGGCCGGGTGCCGCGGCTGGTGGTGCGCACGAACGACTGGTCGATCTTGATGGTGTCGAAGGGAAAGCGCTGCAGATAGGCCAGCGACGAATGGCCGGTGCCGAAATCGTCGAGCGATAACCCGGTTCCGAGTTCGCGGATCCGCGTCAGCATCTGTGCCGCGTGTTCGGGGTTCTCCATGACCAGCGATTCCGTCAATTCGAGCTTCAGCGTGCCGCGCGCCACCGAGGAGCGCGACAGCACGGTGCGGATATCGTGGATCAGGTCGTGCCGCAGCAATTGCCGCGAGGAGACGTTGACGCTGGCGAAGATCGGCTCGCGCGAGCGCATCGCGCGCTGCCAGATCGCAAGTTGCTTGGCGGTCTGGTCCATCACGAACATGCCGAGATCGACGATCAGGCCGATCTCCTCCGCGATGCTGATGAATTCCACCGGCGACATGCGCCCGAGTTTCGGGTGATCCCAGCGTGCCAGCGCCTCGAAGCCGGCGATGGAGCGATCCTCCAGCCGCACGATCGGCTGGTACAGAATGGTGATTTCCTCGCGCTCGATGGCGCGGCGCAACTCGGATTCCAGCGTCAGCCGGTCGGTCTTGCGGGCGCGCATCGCCGGCTTGTAGACGTCGATGCGATCGCCGCCGATGCGCTTGGAGTGATACATCGCCAGTTCGGCGTCCTTGATGATCTCGTCGGACAGTTGCGTCTGCGGATCGGAGAGCGCCAGCCCGATCGAAGCGGTGAGGAAAATCTCGCGGTCGTTGAAGGCGATCGGCGCGCGGATGGTCTTGCGGATGGTCTCGGCGAAGGCGGTGATGCGCGCCGGGTCCTGCTCCGACATCAGGATCAGGCCGAACTGGTCGCCGGCCAGCCGCGCCAGCGTATCCTGCGGTTTGAGGATGCGGGTCAGGCGCCGCGCCAGCGTCAGCAGGATCGAATCGCCGACCGCGATGCCGACGGAATCGTTGACCTGCTTGAAGCGGTCGAGATCGATCACCATCAGCGTCGGCCGCAGGTTCGGCATGGTCTTGGCGAAATTTGCCACCGCGCCGAGGCGGTCGATGAACAGCTTGCGGTTCGGCAAGCCGGTGAGGTTGTCATGCACGGAATCGTGCAGCAGGCGTTCCTCGGCGTTCTTGGTTTCGGTGACGTCGGTCAGCGTGCCCACCACGCGCGAGACTTCGCCGTCGGAGCCGACCACGGGGCGCGCCTTCAGCGCGAACCACATGAAATGGCCGTCGGGGGTGCGCAGCCGGAAATCCTGCACCAGCCGGCCGCGGCGCTGGTCGAGCACGCTGTCGAGCGCCGCCCGGAAGCGATCCTGATCGAGCGGATGCAACACCTCGAGCCATTTGGCGGCGGGGCCTTCCAGCGTGCCGCGCTTCAAACCCAGCAGGCTTTCGGTCTCCGGGCTGGTGAAGACCTTGTCGGCGGAGACGTCCCAGTCCCAGATCAGGTCGCCCGAGCCGGTCAGTGCCAGCGCGCGGCGCTCGACGTCGGAGACGACGCCGTTGGTGGCGCCGCCGCCTGCGAAGGCGTGTTGCATCACGGTAAATCCGATCAGCATCACGATCAGCACGAGGCCGCCGAGCAGGGCTGGGCCGACAATGTCGTTGGTGACGGAGCCTGCGACCGTCATACCGGCCGCGATCACCCAGACCACCAGCAGGAACCAGGTCGGGATCAGCAGCACCGCGCGGTCGAAACCGTGGGTCGAGAGATAGACGATGAGGGCAAAACCCGCGAACGCGATCAACACCAGCGACATCCGCGCGATGCCGGAGGCGACCGCGGGATCGAACAGCGCCAGCGCCACCAGCGAGCCGAGAAAGGCCAGCCAGCCGACGGTGATGTGCGAATAACGCACGTGCCAGCGGTTGAGATTGAGATAGGCGAACAAGAACACCAGCAGCGTCGCGGCCAGGATCGCTTCGCCGCCCGCGCGCCAGACCCGCTCGGCATTGTTCGACATGTCGAACACCTTGCCCCAGAAGCCGAAATCGACGCCGATATAGACCAGCACCGCCCACGCCAAAGCGGCGGCGGCGGGAAACATGATGCTGCCCTTGACCACGAACAGGATGGTCAGCACCAGCGCCAGCAATCCGGAAATGCCGATCACGATGCCCTGGTAGAGCGTGAACGAGTTGACCTTGTCCTTGTAGGCGTCGGGCTCCCACAAATACAGCTGCGGCAATTTATCGGTTCGCAATTCCGCGACAAAGGTGACGACGGAGCCGGGGTCGAGCGTGATGCGGAAAATGTCCGCGGTCGCGCTCTCCTGGCGTTCGGGACGATCGCCGATCGACGGCGTGATGGTCGCGATGCGGGACAGTCCGAGGTCGGGCCACAACAGCCCTGACGACACCATGCGGTAGTGCGGTGCAACGATCAGGCGGTCGAGCTGGTCGTCGGTGTTGTTGGCGAGCGCGAACACCACCCAGTTCTGTCCGCCCTCGCGGGCACGCACCTCGATGCGGCGGACGATGCCGTCGGTGCCCGGCGCGGTGGAGACCTGAATTCGGTCGCTGTCGCTGCGCTGATGATCGAGCACCGCGGTCAGGTCGATCGCAGGCGCGTCACCGCGGACGCTGACGGCGTCGATGGCCTTCGCCGGTTGCGCGGCGGCAAACATCATGAAGCCCAGCGCGAGGGGCGCAAGGCACCTGATCAGACGCAATGTCAGTTCTCCGCGATCAACATCGTTCACGGGCGACACAAGCCACCCGACGCCGCCGGATAAATGACATGAATGCGAAGGAAATCAAAGGGTTTCCGACTTGGCTTTGGTCGCGAGGGTTAAACCGCCAACACAATTTTGCCAATATGCCCGCTGGTTTCCATGCGCCGATGCGCCTCGGCGGCCTTTTCCAGCGGGAATGTGCTGTCCATCAGGGGCTTGATGCGGCCCTCGCGCAACAACGGCATCACCTTGGCCTCAATGGCCGCGACCATCGCCGCCTTGTCCGTATTGCTACGGGGCCGCAGCGTCGAGCCGGTATGGTGCAGCCGTTTGACCATCAGCTTGGCAAAATTGACCGTTGCCTTGGGCCCGCCGAGCAGGGCGATCTGGACGATGCGTCCGTCGATCGCGGCCGCGTCGTAATTGCGTTCGATGTAATCGCCGCCGACCATATCGAGAATGACCTGGACGCCCGCGCCCGCTGTCGCGGTCTTGACTGCGGCGACGAAGTCTTCGGTCTTGTAATTGATGGCGTGGTCGGCGCCGAGCTTGAGACAGGCGTCAGCCTTGTCCCTGGATCCGACGGTGACAATCACCTTGGAACCGAAGGCCTTGGCCAGCTGTATTGCCATGGTGCCGATACCGGAAGAGCCGCCATGGATCAACAGCGTCTCACCCGGCTTCAGCGCGCCGCGCTCGAACACATTATGCCATACCGTCATCAGCGTTTCCGGGGTGGCGCCGGCCTCGAGCATCGATAGCGCCGGGGGTATTGCCATCGCCTGGGCATCCTGCGCGATGCAATATTGCGCGTAGCCGCCGCCGGCCACCAGGGACATCACCTTGTCGCCGAGCTTATGCCTGTGGCTGCCGGCGCCGAGCGCCGCGACTTCGCCCGCGACCTCAAGGCCGGGCAAATCGCTGGCGCCCGGCGGCGGCGGGTACGAGCCGGATCGCTGCGCGACGTCGGGACGGTTGACGCCCGCGGCTGCGACCTTGATCAGGATTTCGTTCGGTCCCGGTACCGGCACCGGGCGAGTTTCAGGCAGAAGCACCTCCGGACCGCCCGGCTTGCTGATGCCGATGACGGTCATTTGCGCGGGTAGCTTTTCCATGATTTGTCCTCGGCTAAACGCTAGATATTTAAAGACGCATCTGATTAGCCAGCGGCGTTCCGGCTGGCAACCGTTTCACTGCCTGTTGAGCCCGGAGTAGAACGCATGGCCATCGAGGACGACGACAAGCCCAGAAAGAAAATCAGCCACGAGATCGGGCAGGATCTTTCGCTGCTGTCGGTCGAGGAACTTGCCGAGCGCATCGCGCTGATGACCTCGGAAATCGAGCGGTTGCAGACCGCCATGACCAAGAAACGCGCCTCCAGGGACGCGGCGAACAGTTTTTTCAAATCGTAAGGGGGCCCGTGGCCCGGACGCGGTGCAGCGCTCGTGCACTGCGCAGCATCCGGGGCACGAGACAGGCACTGGGCCAGTGGCCGACATGGCAAACGAAACCTAAAAGAAATCGATCATTTACGATCGATTAAGCTTTCTCGGTTATGACTGAAGCTGTCCTGTTTTGGACACCGAGTGGCTCCTGTCCACTCTGTTTGACGCCTCCCTGTTATCAACTTTAAAAGCCGCCGGAAACGGCGGCTCTTTTTTGGCGTCTTCGTCACCTCGCTGGAAACCATAAAAGCGCTTGTGGCTGGACTCTCGCCCGAGAGCGCGCAATGATTTGTTCATCATAAACCGGCGGGTTCGCAAGCCGGCGGCGTAAATCAGTGGCGTGAGGCGTTAACTATGTCGGACCGTTCGCAAGGTGAAGCCGCGCTCGTGCAATTCAGCGAGCGGCTGACCAATTCCGCTGCATTCGGTACCCTGTTCCGCGAAGGCATGGATCTGGTCGAGGAGACCGCCGCCTATCTCGATGGCGTTGGCCGTACCGAGGCCAAGGCGCTCGACCGCTCCGTCAGCCTGACTTACGCGACCGAAAGCATGCGTCTGACCACCCGTCTGATGCAATTGGCCTCGTGGCTATTGCTGCATCGCGCGGTGAAGGAAGGTGAGATGACCCTGATCCAGGCCAATCGCGAAAAGACCAAGGTCAAGCTCAGCGCGGCCGATCCCGGTCCGGACGACATGATCGAAAAACTGCCGCAACAATTGCAGGACCTGATCGGCCGTTCGATGGCGCTGCAGGCCAAAGTGCGCCGTCTCGATATCACGATCCACGCGCCGGCCGCCGAACGCGCCGCGATCGGCAATCCGTTGGTGCCGCAACTCAATCGCCTCAAGGCGGCCTTCGAGCGCTGAGTTTTTTCACATAATTGTCATCGCGAGGAGCAACGCGCCGAAGCAATCCATGGCTTCGGCCGGGCTTCGTCGATTGCTTCGCGGACACTCGCAATTGACGAGGCAAACAAAAAACGCCTCGGCTTGTGCCGGGGCGTTTTGACATCTTGCCGCAAGAATGAAGGCTTGAGCGCCCTCAATCCTTCTTGAGGAAGCCCGAGAACTTCTTCTGGAACCGCGACACGCGACCGCCGCGATCGAGTATCTGCTGGGAGCCGCCGGTCCAGGCCGGGTGCGACTTGGAGTCGATATCGAGGTTCAATTTGTCGCCTTGCTTGCCCCAGGTCGAGCGCGTCAGGTATTCGGTGCCATCGGTCATGACAACCGTAATCATATGATATTCCGGGTGAATTTCGGTTTTCATGACGGATCCTTCGGCGCGCCGGCGCCTGTGTTTCGATGGCAATAAGGACGGATTTGGGCGGCTCTATAACGCAGCAAGCCCTTCAAAACAAGCCGTGAATCGTCACAAGCGACCTCATGAGCCAAGTATCCTCCCCCGATCTTCCCGGACCGCAATCTCCGGATTTGCCAGCGCTGGCGGCGACGCCTATCTGGGGGTGGCAAAACGATTGGTTCGGGATCTCATGAGCGCAGTGGAACGACTTGATGACCGGCGTGACGGAACGTCGCCGGGGCGCGGCTTGGCCGCCGATGAGACCTCGCTGGTCGAAGCAGGGATCTCCATCGAGGAGACGCTGACGCAATCGCCGACCAAACGCAGCGCGCGGCTTCGTCCGCTGCTGGCGCTGGCGCCTTATGTGGCGCGCTACCGCGGCCGCGCCTGTCTCGCCCTCGTCTCGCTGACGGTCGCCGCGATCACGACCCTGCTGGTGCCGGTTGCGGTGCGGCGGATGATCGATTTCGGTTTCACGCCAGAAGGCATCGCCAGGATCAACAGCTACTTCAGCGTCATGATCGCGGTGGTCGCGGTGCTCGCCCTCGCCAGCGCGTCGCGCTACTACTTGGTGATGACCATCGGCGAGCGGATCGTCGCCGATCTCAGGCGCGACGTGTTCGCGCATCTGATCTCGCTGTCACCGGCCTTCTTCGATACCGCGCGCAGCGGCGAACTGATCTCGCGGCTGACGGCCGATACCACCCAGATCAAATCCGCGGTCGGCGCCTCGGTGTCGATTGCGCTGCGTAACTTCCTGCTGTTCGTCGGCGCCACCGCGATGATGGTGATCACGAGCCCAAGACTCTCGGGCTTCGTGCTGCTCGCCATTCCGGCGATCGTGCTGCCGCTGGTGGCGTTCGGGCGCTGGGTGCGGCGGCTGTCGCGCAATGCGCAGGATACGCTGGCCGATGCGACCTCCTACGCTTCCGAACTGATCGGCGCGATCCGCACCGTGCAGGCCTATACCGGCGAGCGGATCGCCAACGCGCGCTTCGGCGGCGAAGTCGAACAGGCCTACGAGGCCGCCCGCAGCTCGACCAGCGCGCGCGCGGTGCTGACCGCGATCATCATCTTCATCGTCTTTACCAGCGTCGTGCTGATCCTGTGGATCGGATCGCACGATGTGCTGACCGGCTCCATCAGTCCGGGCCGGCTTGGCCAGTTCGTGCTGTATGCGGCGTTCGCCGCGGCGGCGCTCGGTCAGCTCAGCGAGGTCTGGGGCGAGGTCTCGGCCGCGTCGGGCGCATCGGAACGGCTGTTCGAAATTCTTCGCGTCAAATCGCAGATCGCGGCCCCGGCAGCGCCGCGTGCCATGCCGGTGCCGGCGCGCGGCGATGTCAATTTGGAAAGCATCAGCTTCGCCTATCCGATGCGGCCGAATGCGCTGGCGGTCGACGGCGTTTCGCTGTCGGTGCGCGCCGGGGAAAAGGTCGCGATCGTCGGTCCGTCGGGGGCCGGCAAGAGCACGCTGTTTCATTTGCTGCTGCGGTTCTACGATCCGGCTTCCGGAACCATCTCGCTCGACGGCGTGCCGATCAGGGCGGCCGATCCGCATGAGGTGCGGGCGCGGATCGCGCTGGTGCCGCAGGAATCCGTGGCGTTCGCCGCGACCGCGCGCGAGAACATCCGCTTTGGCCGGCCCGAGGCCACCGATGCCGAAGTCGAGCGCGCTGCCGAGTTGGCCCATGCCACCGAATTCATCCGCCGCCTGCCCAGCGGCTTCGAGACACAACTCGGCGAGCGCGGCGTCACGCTGTCGGGCGGCCAGCGCCAGCGCATCGCCATCGCGCGCGCCATCCTGCGCGACGCGCCGCTATTGCTGCTCGACGAGGCCACGTCCTCGCTCGATGCCGAATCCGAGACGCTGGTGCAGACTGCGCTGGAAGAATTGATGCGCCACCGCACCACGCTGGTGATCGCGCATCGGCTGGCCACGGTCCTATCTTGCGACCGGATCATGGTGATGGATCAGGGCCGCATCGTCGAGCAGGGCACCCACGCCTCGCTGGTCGCCGCCGGCGGCCTCTACGCCCGGCTGGCGCGGCTGCAGTTCGAGGGGGTGTAGAATTGGTCCGCGCGCCTCAAAGGTGGCGGCATTTCAGCGACCCGCCCGCCGGTTGTTACATTCAATAAGCGCCCTCGGGTTCTTTGATCGGATTGAAAAGGATAGCCATGTCGTCGAGGGGCAGGAAATAGCTCTCGCCGTCGTACTCCGCGCGAATACGCGTCGTTTCCGCACGCAATCTTTCTTCGATGCCGCCGAGTGAAGCTCCCTTGGTTTCAGCGAACGCCCGGATGAAGTGCGGCCAATCCGCCCACACCGCATCCTGATCTGCTACTCGCTTCCCGGCAAAATGTGCGTTGTACCTTCCGAGCACAAAAAAGAGCACGCGCGGGGTCGCTTTTGCCGATATGCCCAGCCTACTAAGCAGTTCTGGGACTCCGTGCTTGTCGAGCCAACCCCGGACGGTGGCGACCCATTTGTTGGATTCCAAGACGAGATTCTTCGCGGCACTTCGGTTCGCACGCCCGTGAATACCGACGGGCTGCTGCCATTTCAGCTGAAACAACCCGATCTCGTTCTTTTCGTGGTCGTATACGAGCGCGTCGATATCGGTCACGACTCGCCCTTCGTGACGCAATAAAAGGCCACTTTTCGCACAGACCCATCGCGAATCGTGAAACGCGTCGTTCAACTCCTTGCGCCAACGCGTTTCGCGGTTGTTGGCAATTTCGAACCAATCACGCGGATACTTCACCTGCAGGTCCCTCAAAAGGAACAGGAACGGATTGATCTCAAGGCCGTAAAGAGGAAGAATCAAATTTTCTTGGTTGGTTCGAACCATGGGAGCCCACGCGGTTTCTGACACTCCGAGATGAGCGGACTTGTTGCTGGGCTCGAGTGTGATGCTGCTCAGTAATTTCTGAAGCTGCAGCGTATCAGCATCCAGATGTATGGCCAGTCCGTGCAGGAATCCGCGGAACGGAGCGTATGTTGTCAGCAAATTCCGCCAATCGAGTTGTGGGTGTCGCTGCTTCAGAAGACAGGCGAAGCAAATATGTTTCTGCGCCCGCCCCGATACGGCGGCGAGCACGCCAAGATATTCGTTGAACTGATTCCCACCGAGCTTTTCTTCCAAACCAATAAGGTCGTGGCTCCACATCCTTCGGAGATATACCTGTCCCCACTCGTCGAAGTACCGGTCGATCTCGGGCGTTGTAGTGTACCGGATACCCCAATCCGCAAACATATCCACCTGCTTCATAAGATCGGCAAGGATATCCATGTGGCGCTTTTCGAGAGATTCCTCCCACGCCCGGTCTATGGTGCGTGAAACATCGCTCAGCCAACGGCGCTGCGCGCGACTGACTATTTCCCCGTAAAGCGACGGATCGGCTGTCTTAAGCACCAGAAAGTGCTTGATGCCCGAGGGCAGGAGTTCCTTCGGCGTATCCAAGCGTGCCGAAAGTAAGTCGTCGGCGAGCCAATTCCGCAACATCTCGGCTCTTTCGACGATTCCGCAATGAAAGAGAAAATCATCGACTTGCCCTTGGATGGTTTCACTGCTCGGAAACAGAGCAAAGGGCCCCGATAGAAAACTATCAGGGATAAGGCGTTCCAGGGCCTTGTTGACGCCCCAGCTTTGAAGTGAACGATAATGGATCTCGTTCTTCGACTCGGCAAAAGAGCCGTCTTCGAATAGTTCGCGGCAATAGACGAGGTCGATTGCCCTCAACGTCTCGAACAGCAAAGGCTCTTTCGGCTTCCGCCAGAGGTCTAGGTGCTTGGTCTGCTTCGCTATTCGCTGATCGAGAGCCTGAAGCTCCGACGTAAACATGATGACCGCCTCGCGACGAAAGAGCCAGATGCCGGAATCACCCAGCACTATATGCTTCTAAGGGCGGCGAGACGACTTTAGTGATTTTGATAGTCCGGCTCTTCCGTAGCGGCAACGCGAGGGGTCATGCCAGAACTCGCAGGCGAAGGCCGCGTGAGCGAGGCGTTGCCAACTACCCCTTCCACTCCATCCGCAGCACCGGTCGGCCCGAGGTCGGATTCACATCCCCGCCGACGTGCTCAAAACCGTTGCGTTCGTAAAAGCGAATGGCGCGGGAATTGTCGGTGTTGACCAGCAGCGTGATGCGGTCCGGCGACAGGCGCTTGGCCTCGTTGACCAGCCTGTTGGCGAGTTCAGTCCCCCAATGATCGGGGGCGACGACCAGCTGATCGAGATAGCCGGACGCGTCGAGGGTCACGAACCCGATCAAGGCGTCCGCCTGTTCGGCGACAATGATCGCCGCATTCGGCACCAGCTCGCCGCGCCAGCGCTCGCGCCACCATGTCACCCGCGCGGCGAAATCGATCGAGGGATAGGCCTGCTGCCAGGTCTGTTGCCACAACGCGATCGCAGCGTCTTCGTCTTCAATGCGATAGGGGCGAAGGTGAAACCGTGCCGTCATCGCGGATTCATGCCCTACCGTTCCGTCAGCTTCAGCTCGATGCGGCGGTTGCGCTTGTAGGCTTCTTCGGTGGCGGCGGTGTCGAGCGGCTGG
>Ga0210396_10002368_pt1 | contig 19286 bp, 18 predicted proteins | sample IncBWH17OmetaG_FD_155466 | JGI IMG/M metagenome (GOLD analysis project Ga0210396, IMG submission 155466) | Forest soil microbial communities from Barre Woods Harvard Forest LTER site, Petersham, Massachusetts, United States - Inc-BW-H-17-O ... | reverse complement strand
CGGAGCAGATCCTTGTGACGCTGAGCTCCAATGTCTATAAACCGGTGGTAGGTTCCAACGGCGGCTTCATCCTCCGGCATAGCGTCGGCAACCTTCCCGGCCACACCGAGATCGACGTCCCCCTGACGTATGCGGATTACTATTTCATCGAAGCGATGTTACGTTATAAGGAGCTCGGGCAGAAATAATCGCGGCCGGGCTCTTAGCGCTGGCGCCGGTCGAACGCCGGCTCGCCTACTGCTCTATCCTGAACAACGGCAGCGGCCGATGCATCGAAGCCCGGAAACTTATGTGACTGGCTTGCATCTTGGGCAGGTTGAGATCGAACGAGTCCTGCCTGGGCGGACCGAGATACAGAATACTGCGCGCCGTGTCGCCTTCCTCCGTTCGCTTTGCAAAGAAATTGGAGTGGGGATGATCGACCCAGCCGATACTGGTTTTCCTGAGCTCCAGCTTCTGGGGAATGGTGGTGTCGGCAGTCCTGTAGTCCTGCGCCCGCAGGCCCTGCACAATAAATACACAGCAAAGCGGAAGTAGGAGTGACTTTGCCATAGTGGGGTGATTTTGCTCTCTTAATTTAAGAAATATTTAAGCAAAAACAGCGCCCGCGACATTATATCCTTATTAAAAAAAAATCTCCCGGCCCATGAAATCATAGGCCCGCAGCTGCGTCGCCCGGATCGGACCGGTTTCATAGTCCTGCCGCGACAACGCCCACACCATCGTATCGATGGGTTTCCCCTGCAGGTCGGTATAGTGATCCTTGAGCGTAACCTCATGTTGGAACCCTAACCGCTGCGGGATCCGCCGGCTGGCGACATTGTCGGGGGCACAGCGGATCTCCAGCCTGCCGAGCTGCTCGATCTCGAATGCTACCCGGATCAACGCACAAACGGCTTCGGTGGCATAACCGCAGCCGATATGCCGGACATTGATCCAATAGCCGATCTCCCGCGCGTCCTTGCCGATCCGGTTGTGCAACCCCGTACCGCCGATCTGCACCGTCTCCGCTTTGTCGAAGATGCCGAAGACCGCATCCTGACCGAGATCGAATTGTCCGCGGAAAAGCCGGATAAAATTCTCCATCCATTCCAACTCCCTGGGCTCCTGCCTTGCCCAGGGTATCCAGGGCCGTAAATGCTCCAGGCTGCCCGTGATCGCCGAATACATCATATGCGCATCGGCGGGCTGATAACAACGGATAAGCAGCCGTTCCGTTTCGATCCGATATGTTTTGGCTAATTCCATGCTTCCAGCATCCGTTTCACGATCCCATCCATCGCCGCATTTTCCACCCACCGGACCACGGCGACCAGGTCGTGCCCGGGATCGACGTAGATAAAATTGACGCCGTTGCCGATGTGTACAAAGGCAGAAAGCGGCGCACTGGGTAACAGCTTGTGGTCCGTATTGAGAAAAAAGTTCATATACCCATAGGTCGGCTCCGCCGTCGTCGGCGTCAACGCCTGCCGGATCCACTGTTCGGAGATGAGCTGTTTACCGTTCCAATTGCCGCGGTGCAGGGTCAGCAACCCGAACCGGCCCATGTCATAGGCGTTGATGAACATCCCGCCGCCCCAGTGGCCGCCGCCGCTGACACTCTGCACCGGCTGGCCGTCGAGGACGATCCAGGAGTTGCGGTAACCATACCAACGCCAGGTGTTGGAAGCCCCTATGGGGTCCATGATATGGGTCTTGAGCACCTGCGGTAACGGCATCCGCCAGACATTGGTGACCGCCAGCGCGAGGGCATTGACCCGGACGTCGTTGTATTTGTACACCGTCCCCGGCGCATTGCGGGGCCGTCCCAACCAGGTGTCGGGTTTGCCGTTAGGCCGGTCCGCCCAATCCGGCTTCCCCCACAAGACTCCTTCCCAATCCGACGTCTGCCGCAGCATCACGTCCCAGGTAAGCAACCGGTCATGCGGGGTCGAAAAAGGAAAAAGCATCCCGGGCCTGCCGATATCTTCGGGCCGCCGGGCCGGCGCCGCCGGATCATAGACTTCGATGGGTGGGACATAATTTGCTACGGTGTCCAGGACACTATGGATCAACCCTTCGTCCACCGCCAGCCCTATTACTGTGGAAAGAAAACTTTTCGTGACGCTATGGGTCATATCTACCCGGGAAGGCTCGCCCCATTCCGCTACGATATACCCTTTGTAAATGATGAGCCCCGTAGGATCCCCGCGTTCTTTCATGGGACCCACCGGATCGTCAAACGGTTCATTGCGGCCAAAGCTTTCCGCCTGGGCCAGTTCCTGATCCCGGGGCGCCTTGGATTCGTTGTCGCGGGCAAATTGGATGGCGGCGGCGAGCTTGCCGCTGTCGAGACCCAACGAAGCGGGAGAGCGGTGTTCCCACTGGCCCCTGGGCGGAAAATAGTCGAAATGTTTTGGTTGGGCATGAAGGGAGGCGACGCCAGTCGTCAGTAGCAAGAGGAGAATAGACTTCATTCCCTAAGTTACAAAGGAATCGCCGCCCGCATAGGCGCGATGATTTATAATTTTTTTCGCAGTGCTTCGAGGTCCAGGGGCTTGTCGAAGGTCTTCATCGTCCCGGCCAGCCGCATCAGCATCCCCCGGGCCTTCCCCCAGTCGTCGGTCTTGAATACCGGGGCATTCAGATCCATCACCTGGTCATAGAAAAGGGTGGAGGCATAGACCTGTTTGCTGACGACCTTGTAGTTTTCCGGCAGGTCGAAATACCATACCAGGAACAACCGCCCGTGCAGCTCCACCCATTCCGTTTGCAGATGCGTATAACGCTGGTTGAGCTTCTTCCGGTAATACCTGAGTTCGTAGTTCATATAATCCAGCAGAATGGCCTTTTCCTTTGCCGGTGTCAGGGCATGTAAATCTTCCGTTTTCGCGACGGGCACCAGGGTGCTCTGTACAATTTGTTTGTCGATGGTGATGAAACCGGGAATGTCCGAAGGCTTGGCCGTATGGGCGCCGATCTCCAGGGTAAAGGAGTGGCCGTTGCCTGCATAGGCGATCAGGCTACGTTTTTTACCCGCCAGCAGCCGGGCATGTTCGTCCTGGAGATCGCTCGTTTGCGCATGGGCGCCGATGCTGCAAAAAAAACCTGAAACAAGAGTCAGGGTAAGGGCTGTCAGGACGGGTTTCATGTTGTCGTGGGGGTTTTAAGGAAAATTCCCCGCCTTTAACGGTTTTGCAAGGAAAAATCGTATAGTTTTACTCCCCTCATATGCAGATAATCAAGAATGTACTTTTTGGAGCGGTCCTGGTCCTTTTCGCCGGCGCTCCCGCCCTGGCTCAACGCAGACACCATCCCCTCCCGGCACCCACCGACACTTCGAAACCCAAACCACCCGTTTTTGCCGGATTTCCCGGCCCCAAGCAGGGGCCCAAACCCTATAAAGAGGTCATCACGGATAAGGCCGTCTCCCACACCGGGCTGTTCACGGTCCATAAAGTCGACGACAAATGGTATTTCGAGATCCCCGATTCCCTGCTAGGGCGCGAGTTCATGGCCATCACCCGTTTTAGCAAAACTGCTGCCGGCGACGGCGTCTATGGGGGGGAACTCGCCAATCAGCAGACGCTGGAATGGGAAAAAGGGCCGGCAGGCACGCTCTTCCTCCGCGTCGTGACCCTGGTGAGCATGGCCGATTCGACTAACAAGATCTATAAGGCGGTCAAAAATTCCAGTGTCGACCCCATTGCCGCCGCCTTCGAGATCAAGGCCTTTGGCAAGGACTCGTCCAGCGTCGTCATCGATGTGACCGACTATTTCCGGGGCGATAACCTGATCGTCAGCATCCCCTCCGGTATCAAAAGCCATATGAAACTGGGCGGGCTGGCCATGGACCGTTCCTATATAGAGCACATCAACACCTATCCGATCAATACCGAGGTGAGGACCGTAAAGACCTTCTCGGCGGGGGGCGGCATGCCGTCACCATTCGGGCTTTCTTTTTCCAGTCCTACCGATGCGGCCGGCGCCGTGACCCTGGAACTCAACACCTCTTTTATCCTGCTTCCGGCCATGCCTATGAAGAAACGGCTCTCCGATCCCCGCGTGGGCTACTTTGCGGACGAATACGTTGTCTATTCCGACGAACAGCAGAAAGTGGAGAACCAGGAGTTCATCGTCCGGTGGCGGCTGGAACCCAAACCCGAGGACCGGGACAAATGGCTACATGGTGTGCTTGTGGAGCCGGCAAAACCAATTGTATACTATATCGATCCTGCGACACCGCGCAAATGGGCGCCCTATCTCATACAGGGTATCAACGACTGGCAGAAGGCTTTTGAAAAAGCCGGCTTCAAACATGCGATCGAAGCCCGTGAATGGCCGGAGAACGATACGACGATGAGTTTGGAGGACGCGCGTTATTCGGTGCTGCGATATTTCGCCTCGGACGTCGAGAATGCCTATGGCCCCAATGTCCACGATCCCCGCAGCGGCGAGATCATCGAAAGCCATATCGGCTGGTATCACAATATCATGGAGATCCTGCACGACTGGTATATGATCCAGACCGCCGCTGTCGATCCGCGCGCGCGGACCATGCATATCGACGACAGCCTCATGGGGCAGCTGATCCGTTTTGTCTCTTCGCACGAAGTGGGCCATACGCTCGGGTTGCGTCATAATATGGGCAGCAGCAGCACCATCCCGGTGGAAAAATTACGCGACAAGGCCTGGCTCGACGTCCACGGCCATACCCCTTCCATCATGGACTATGCCCGGTTCAACTATGTCGCACAACCGCAGGACAGCATCCCCGAGAGCGATCTGTTCCCCCGCATCGGCGAATACGATTGCTGGGCTATCCGTTGGGGTTATGCCTTTGTCAGCGACAAAGGTCCCAAGGAAGAAGCCAAGGTCCTCAACCAATGGACTATCGATAGTCTCAAGGCCAACCCCCGCCTGTGGTTCGGGGGAGAAGGGTTCAACCAGGACCCGCGCGCCCAGTTGGAAGACCTTGGTGACAACAGCATGAAGGCAGGCGATTACGGGATCAGGAATCTCAAAGTTATCTTAACTGCCCTCCCGAAATGGACCAGCGAAGAGAACGATAAATACGATAACCTGGATGAGATGTACCACCAGGTCGTAGCCCAATTTAGTCGTTATATGGGTCACGTATTGAAGAATGTGGGCGGCATCTATGAGACTTTCCGTAGCGTCGAACAACCCGGTGACGTCTACGAACCCGCACCGAAGACGCGGCAACGCGAAGCCATCACCTTCCTGGACCAACAGCTGTTCACGACGCCCCGCTGGCTTTTGGATACGGCGATCCTCAATAAGATCAGCAACCCCACTAACGGCGACCCCGTAGGCTCCATCCAGACCGGCGTACTGGGTAGTCTGCTGTCGTCCAGCCGGCTAAATACCCTGCTCCTTTCATCGGATCGCTACGGCGACGCCCGGACCTATACCGTGGAGAACCTGCTCACCGATCTGCGGCGGAGTATCTGGAAAGAATTGAAGACACACCAAACCATCGATGTCTACCGGCGGAATATGCAAAAGACGTACGTAGAGTCACTGATCACCGTGATCGCGCCGTCGACGCCGTCCGTGAATATTCCCGGTTTGACGATCTTCTTTGGTCCCAATACAAAAAATACAGACCTCCCCTCCATCGCAAAGGCGGAACTGGCCAGCCTGAGAAGCCAGATCCAGGCTGCTATCCCACTCACGACGGACAAATTGAGCAAATACCATCTCATCGATTTGGCGGACAGGATCAAAAAGGTCTTGTATCCATGGTCGGTCGCGGAGTGATCGGCTTAAGCGCGGATCGGCGGACTTGGTCGGCGGCGGCTAAATCGGTTTACTTACAGGGATAGGGGTCTGAGTTTGGGCGCCGGCGTCTTTCGTGTGGGCACCAGGGAATCGGCGGGAAGGGTGAGCTTGATGAACCTTTTGAGGTGGTCGTCATAATACTTACAACGGACACTTCCTTTGTTTTCATAGACCTCATCTACTATGAGCTTGATATCCAACAAGCCCGGAAAGGTTACGGCTTCACCCACCTTTAAAAGACCGTACATAGGCAGAACGTTTAATGGTGATTGACAAGATTGGCGCCGGAACAAGGTAGGAAAGGAGACGAAAAATACCAAATATCAGTAAATTTTGATACGCCAGTGGTAACGGCGCCATCGGAAATGTTAGCATGTTAATTGCAACAGAAACAGAAAAAACCTATGGCGCAACAAACCTTATCATCGGACCAGCATACAAATGTCGGCGATGGAGAAAGGGTTCTTTCGGCCGTTGCCGGTTCCCTCCTGCTTTATTTTGTAACCAAAAAACACAAAGTCGAATCTTTGCTGTTGCTGGGCGGGGGCTACCTGCTCTACCGTGCTATCTCGGGACATTGTCCCGTATCCGCGGCGTTGCGGTCAAATGATAGGCCGTCACCCGCTTCCAATGTCAATATCCGCACGCGGGTGATCGTGGCCAGACCCCGCGCGGAGGTCTATGCCTTCTGGCGGCGCCTCGAGAACTGGCCGCTGTTCATGCGTCATCTCGAAAATGTAGACGAGTTGGACGCTGCCACTTCCGCCTGGCGGTTGAAGGTACCGGGCATGGGTGATGTCCGGTGGGAAGCCCGGATCCTCAAAGACCTGAAGAATACCGAGCTTTCCTTGCATTCGGTCCCGGGTGCGATCATCGAGACGACGGCTAAGATCAACTTCTCCGATACGCCCGGAAATGCTACCCGCATCGACGTGCTGCTTTCTTACCGGGTTCCGCAGGGCGCCATCGGCGAACGGCTGTCCCGGATGCTTACGCCTGCCTTTCGCGAAAAAGTTTATGAGGATATTCATAATTTTAAGCATTATTTCGAGGACGCCGGCGTATCCGGTGTGAGGCCGTATGCTGAAGAAAAGTAAACAACGGCACTATCTGGCAAAAAGGGACAAGCAATGGCAGCAGGAGCTCAAGGCTTTCGGCGCCTCGCGTGACGAGGAAGCCATACATCGTTTGCGCGTGGCGATAAAGAAGATGAAAGCCTTTGCCCGTTTTTCGAAAGCCTGTTCCGGAAAAATTGCAGCGGGAGACGTCAACCTGCTGAAAAAGATGTTTCGGCAGGCAGGCGCCATCCGCGATGCCGGCAACCATTTGCATTTACTCGAACATTTTCATCCGGCTCCCGAATTTTATTTGCAGGAACAGGAGCAGCTGCAGTCCGCGGCCACCCAGGCGTTCATCGGTCGTATCCGGCAATACCGAAAACAAGGGAAAAAAGCCCGGCGGCGGCTGATAGCCGATATTCATGCCATCCGGCTGGATTGTGTCAGAGATTGGTATGCCATGCAACTGATCGGCATCTCCGTGCTCCTGACCGCTTCCGGCGACCAGCTGCATAAAGCGCGTAAACAGATCAAGGACCTGCTGTATGTGTTGGGCCTGCTGCCTTCGCGGCTGGTGAAGGAGTTACGGCTCGATGAGGATTATCTCGACCAGCTCCAGGAGGCCATCGGTAGCTGGCATGATGCGTGGATCGTTGCCGGCGCCTGGGTGGGAAGAGACCTCAGCGGCAGCCAGGCGATATTAAAAGAGTGTCGCGATAAGGAGGCGGCCGTCCGCGCTCTTGCGGGGGAATTCTATCACCGCGCTCATCTGGACGAATAGGCGCGGCCCGCGCCTATTTCGCGGCTTCGAGTTTTTTCAGCGCCTTCTCCATATCGATGCCTTTGCCGAGCACGGCTTTGAACAGATCGCCCTCCGCGCGCACGCGTTCCTGCATCGTCCTGATCGTGAACTCCTGCATGCTTAGTCCCTTCTTCACCTCCTCCCAATGCAAAGGCGCAGACACCGTTGCCCCGGGTTTGGGTCGCACGGAGTAAGGCGCCGCAATCGTCGCCTGCGGGCGGTTCTGCAGGAAGTCGAGATACATCTTCCCCTTACGCCGGCTGACGGTCCGCTCGAGCGTGGTATAATCGGGGATCTGGCCATGCACCAGTTCGACTACTAACCTTGCAAATTCCTTGGAATGCTCGTAGCTGTATTTGGCACCCAGGGGAAAATAGACATGTAACCCCGTGGACCCCGATGTCTTGCAATACGATTCGACACCCGCGGCATCCAGTACTTTTTTGGTAACCTGCGCCGCCTCGATGACCTGGTCGAAGGTCGTCTTTTTATCGGGATCCAGATCGATGATACACCAATCCGGGTTGTCCGGTGCGCTCACCCGGCTGCTCCAGGGATTGAGCTCGATGCAGCCCAGCGAGATCATATACATTAGACTTGCTTCATCGGTACACACCAGGAATTCTTTTTCTTCCGGGTCTTCCGCGGAATGATAAGGAAAGGTGGTGATCCACTCCGGGACTTTGCCGCTGACATTCTTTTGATAAAAACCGGGACCCGTGATCCCGTTAGGATGCCGGTTCAAGCTCTGCGGCCGGTTCTTCAAATAGGGGAGGATATAGGGCGCGACCTGGTAATAATAGTTGAGCAGATCGCGTTTGGTATATTTTTCTTTGGGCCAGAAGATCTTGCTCAGATGCTGGAAGGTGAATTCGTGGCCCGCCACCTTGACGGTTTGTGTGTCTTCGTCGGCGTTCACGAGGTCTTTTCGATCTTTTTGGGGAACGGGCGCCGCGGTGGAATTCCGCGCAATCTTCGTGGCTGCCGCGGCCTTCGTTTTAGGGCCGCCCGCCGGCCTGGCTGTCGTGCGCGTTCCCGACGTCTTTTTATTGCTTTCCCATTGCGCCGACTTTGGACTCTTCGCGATCTGCTCCAGCGTCTTTTTCGACACTACCGACTTGTCCCGGTCGATCACCGGCTTGTCGGTGGCATATTTGTCCCGGTGTTTGATGAGCAACCAGGAATTATCCCCCCTTCCCCTGGTCTGCACCAGCGCGAAATCTCCCTTGAGCTTTTTCCCGTTGAGGCGGAACTTTAGCGACCCGCTATGCAGCTCTTTGAGTAAGATCTTGTTCTGCACCGCCTTGGTGCCCGTGACGACCCTGGTCTCCTTGCTGCCCCTGGCGCCCTTGATCTCCTCCAGCGGCTCATAGGTCCCCGTATCCCAGACCATCACCGTCCCTGCACCATAATTGCCGTCGGGGATGATGCCCTCGAAGCCTGCATAGTCGAATGGGTGATCCTCGACCTGCATGGCCAGCCGCTTGTCGGCGGGATCGAGCGATGGCCCCTTGGGGATCGCCCAGCTCTTGAGCACCCCCTCCATTTCGAGCCGGAAATCATAATGCAGACGGGACGCCGCGTGCTTTTGCACGACAAACAACAGGGATTTCCCCGCCGGTTTGCCGCCCCTGGGCTCCGGCGTCTTGCCAAAAGACCGTTTTTGCTTGTATTCTTTCAATGCCATAGATCAATCGATTGTATACCAGGACGGCCCTGGCCGTCCCGACCGAAGGTCAATCATTAATTGTGCGGCAAAGCCAATGCCAAGCTGAGGCCGTATATTTGTATAGTATTTAAAAACGATAAAAATGGCAAAAAAGAAATCGACCGATCCCAATAAGGCCGCTCACGACGAGGCCGAAAAGGACATTTTGAACGATCCGGAACTCAGCGACAGCGATCCCACGGATGATCTCGACGAAGCCGAACTTGCCCAGCGCGATAATTCGGACGAAGAAGCCTTTGATGAACTGGAAAAGAAACGCCCGGCCCCGCATCAACACCCGGGTGGTCAGCAGCATTCGGGCGGCCATCACTCCGGGAGTTCCGCATAAGATAATCCCTTATCTTTACGCGCTACAGTTTAACTATCATCAATACATGCCGTTTCTGGAAAAACAACTGGTCGTCAAACGATCCACCCTAAAAGGCGCCGGCAAGGGCCTCTTCACGACAAAAGATATTCCCAAGGGTAAAAAGATAGTGGAATACAAAGGAAAGATCACGAAATGGAAAGACGTCAATGATCGCAATGGCCTCAATGGATATATCTATTATGTTACCCGGAGCCATGTGATCGATGCCTGGGAGACCAAAGAGGCGTTGGCCCGCTATGCCAACGACGCCAAAGGGCTGCTCCGGACGCAAGGGCTCAACAATAACTGTACTTATCGGATCGAAGGGCTTCGCGTCTTCATCTATTCCATGCGCAATATTCCCGCCGGCAGCGAACTCTTCGTCGGTTATGGCAAGGAATACTGGGATATCATCAAGGAGAATTGGGGCGTGAAGAAATAGCCTTGTCGACGCCGGGCTGGCCGGCACGGCGGTTATTTCCTCAGGATCGTCTTTGCCTTGTTAACCACATTATCGACAGTAAACCCAAACTCCTTGAACAGATCCGCGGCCGGCGCCGACTCGCCAAACCGGGTCATCCCCAGCATATCTCCTTCGTCCGTGACGTATTTATGCCAGCCCATGGGTGAGGCCGCCTCTACGGCCAACCGCTTTTTCAAGCCCCTGGGGAAGATGCGTTGTTTGTAGGCGTCGTCTTGTTTCTCGAACAATTCCCATGAAGGCATGCTGACGACCCTGGCCGCGATGCCGTTCTCTTTTAATTTTTGCTGGCCCTTCAGGATCAGCTCTACCTCCGATCCGGTGCCGATAAGGATCAGCTCCGGCGCTCTATCCGGCTCGGATAGGATATAAGCGCCTTTGCTTAGGTCGCCCGTGGTTTTGTAGTTACCCGTTTCGATGATCGAGATGTTTTGTCGCGTAAGGACCAGGACTACCGGTCCGCCTTTGTGTTCTATCGCGATCTTACAGGCCTGTGCCGTTTCGTTGGCGTCGGCAGGCCGGATGACCGTTATATTGGGGATAGCGCGCAGATTGGCGAGCTGTTCCACCGGCTGGTGCGTCGTGCCGTCCTCACCCAGCCCGATACTATCGTGTGTATAGATCAGTATGGGTTTGATCTTCATGATCGCCGCAAGCCGGATCGGCGGCCGCATATAGTCCGAGAAGATCAAAAACGTGGCGCCATAGGGCATCAACCCCTTGGTGATCGCCATGCCATTGAGGATCGAGCCCATCGAATGCTCACGCACGCCAAAATGGAAGTTGCGGCCCCCGAAATCGTCGGGACCAAACGAACCATAATCCTTTAGATGCGTTTCCGTGCTGGGCGCCAGATCTGCGGAGCCGCCCAGCAGACCCGGCAATGATCTGGCGACTGCGTTCAATGTCTTTCCCAGGGCCACCCTTGTCGATAATTTTCCTTCTTTCCCATCGCTCACGCGGAAAGAAGGGAGCTTCTTTTCCCATCCCTGCGGTAGTTTGTCCTGCAGCGCCATTTCGTATTCGGCGGCGAGATCGGGATATTCCTGTTTGTATCGTGCGAAGAGGTCATTCCATTCTTTTTCGAGGCCGACACCTTTTTCACCGGCGGCGCGGTAATATTCCAGCACCTTACCGGGAACGACAAAACTTTGTTCGGGGTCGAAGCCAAAAAATTCCTTGACGAGCCTGACCTCGTCCGCGCCCAGCGGGCTGCCGTGTGCGCCGGCCGTATCGTGTTTGTTGGGACTGCCATACGCGATATGTGTCCGGATCTTGATGAGCGAGGGCCGGCTGGTTTCTTCCCGCGCCGCCAGCACCGCGCGGTTGATAGCACCTATGTCGTTGCCGTCTTCCAGGACCTGTACATGCCAGCCATAGGCTTCAAATCGTTTGGCGACATCTTCCTGGAAAGTGATATTGGTGTCGCCTTCGATGGTGATGTGGTTGTCGTCGTAGAGATAGACGATATTGCCCAGACCAAGATGGCCTGCGATGGAGGCCGCTTCCGAGCTGACGCCTTCCATCATATCTCCGTCGCTGCAGATGGCGTAGATGGTATAGTTGAAGAGTTCGTAACCCGGCTTGTTGAAACGAGCGGCCAGGCTTTTCTGGGCGATGGCCATGCCGATGCCGTTGGCAAAACCCTGACCCAGGGGTCCCGTAGTGACCTCGATGCCGGGTGTGAGCCCGTATTCGGGATGGCCTGGCGTCTTGCTGTGCAGCTGGCGGAAATTTTTGATATCATCGAGGGTAAGGTCGTAACCCGTGAGATAGAGGTAACTATATTGAAGCATACAGGCATGACCCGCGGACAGGATGAAACGATCGCGGTTCGGCCATGCAGGGTCCCTGGGATTGTAACGCATATGTTTTGTCCATAGCACGAATCCCATGGGCGCAGTGGCCATAGGTGTTCCGGGGTGACCCGAACCTGCTTTCTGAACCGCATCGGCCGAGAGTACTCTCACGGTATCGATACACAAGGTCTGGATGTCTGTTGCAGTTGCGGTAGGCATAAGAATTGATTTTTCAACAGTTAAACCTCAATTTCTATGCCTGTTCCCGATATCATCATCGATGCGATCCGTCGTCAGGGGCCGCTTTCTTTTCGCGATTTTATGGAAATGGCGCTTTATTACCCCGAACAGGGGTATTATACCTCTGCCTGCGACAGGGTAGGAGAAAACGGGGATTTTTATACCAGTCCGTATCTCACCCGTTTATTCGGGGAGATGATAGGCGGGCAACTGGAAGAGATGTGGCGAAACCTGGGTTGCCGGCCCTTTACTATCGTAGAATATGGCGCGGGGACCGGTGTGCTTTGCCGCGATATCCTCGTGCGGCTCCGGGAAAATGCAGAGCTGTTCCGGTCATTACAATATGTCATCATCGAGAAAAGCGCTTCCATGCGGAAAAAAGAACAGGCCCTGCTGGCCGCGGAAGGTTTTTTGCGCAAGCTACGTTGGGAAGCTTCTATCGATGCGGCGGCTCCTGTCAATGGCTGTATCCTGTCTAATGAATTGGTCGACAACTTTGCTGTACACCAGGTGGTCATGGAAGATGAGCTCATGGAGGTCTTTGTCGGCTATGAGAGGGACTTTGTCGAGATCTTGCGTCCGGCTTCTTCCGGGCTTAGGGACTATCTGCGTGAATTGCAGGTCACCCTGCCCCGGGGTTTCCGCGCCGAGATCAATCTCGAAGCGACGTGCTGGATCAGGGAGGTCTCCGCTGCATTGGAGCGGGGCTTTGTGATCACCATCGACTATGGAAGTTCGTCGTCCGGTCTTTACAACAGCAGCGAGGGTACACTTACCTGCTATCGCCGTCACCAGGTAAACCATAGTCCTTACGAGTGTGTCGGTGAACAGGATATCACCAGCCATGTGAATTTCTCTGCGCTCGATGTCTGGGGCCGCCGGGGCGGTCTCGAATATTGCGGATTCATCAGCCAGACCCGCTTTCTACAAGGCCTGGGCCTCAATCGCCGTCTCCGGCAGATCGAACTCGCCGCTGCCGCGGACCCCAAAGCGGCCGTCACCGATCCCGCTGCCACCGCCGCTGCCGATCCCGCTGCCGCGCATCAAATCGCCTCCCGCCGGCTCTACACACTACTCATCGGAATGAGCAATCAATTCAAGGTCCTCATCCAGCGCAAAGGCATCGGCCCGCAATTTCTTTCCGGACTTCAGTTTGCGCAAGTGCTTGCGTGAACAATTCTCCACTATGATCATTCGAATAACTGTAAGGTATCATTTCCAGTAAATCATTAAATTTGCCGGCTTTTTTTAATGATATTTAATGATAATTGATGAATAACTTTCAAAATGTTTATAATACTCAGGAATATCGTCTTTCGAATGGCACCCTTCGATATTATTTCATCAGCAAGGGCAAAAAGGATATTATAAAGGCAGTCCAGTACCAATATGTCAGACACTTTGATGGCCACCCTCTTTTTAATCTTGGGTTCGGCGATTTTAATCCGACAACAGGCACAGTTTCAGACGAAGAGGTTTCCAATAATGATGATCCATACAAAGTCTTCCATACCGTGCTTAATACTGTGCCGAGGTTATTTGACGCTCATGGAAATGTTATTCTGATGGTACAAGGAAGTGACAGCAAGCCGGAGTTTATCCATAAATGCAGAACCTCCTGCACCAGGAATTGTGGTGAGGAAATTTGCAAAAGCGCCCATCGTAGAATTGGCATCTATAGGCGTTTTGTAGATAAGAATTTTGATCTTTTATGCCAAAATTATATCTTTAAGGGTGGTGAAGATATTGAAAATCAAAATCTTATAGAACCCTATGAAAAAGGGAAAGAGTACAATGCAGTATTAGTTTTGAAAAAAAGTCCTTAAATTTGTATCATGAACAAAGCAAAAAATAAGGAAGCGTTAGTGACCATACCCGAAGCAGGTTTATTAGCTTTGGTCGCCTCGAAGCTAAAAGATGTTGTTTTGTTCCCAGAAAAACTTGAAAAAGCCAAGGAATATCTCGACAAAGCAAAAGTAAAGACAGCTTAAAAGGTATCCACTATAACATATTTGTTTAAAGGTGTCTAAGATGACACCTTTTTCTTTTATATACCTGGCGATTTCAATAAGTGCCAAGCGATTTGCTCCGGGGTTAAAGATTGCTGATAATTGCTGATGCATGATGCTTTCGTTCTTTGCAACCACCACAACCAAAAAGATAAGAGTCAGGCAGTTGTAGGATGTCATTGACCCGAGGCCTGGTTTTTGCACCTGCGAGGGGTAAAGTCTCTATAGTGAGTTACCAACCCATCGAAAATTATGGTATCATCGGCGATCTGCACACGATCGTCCTGGCAAATCTCAATGGCTCCATCGATTTCATGTGCCTCCCCAACTTCGACTCGCCCAGCATCTTCGCCCGGCTGCTCGACGAGAAAAAAGGCGGCCACTATTGCATCCAGCCCGTATTCCCGGAGATGAAGACCAAACAGCTCTATATGCCCGACACCAATGTGCTGCTGACGCGTTTTCTGTCGCCGGATGGGGTGGGGGAGATAACGGACTTCATGCCTGTAGGCCATCCCGAAGAAAAAAAACTCATCCGCCGTGTAACCACGATTCGCGGCGAGACAAAATACAAGCTCTACTGCCAACCCCGGTTCAACTATGGCCGGGATAGCCATACCGCCGACCAGGTAGGCCCCAAAGAGATCCTTTTTCACTCGGACGGAATCACCCTCCGGCTGAAGGCCGGCGTTCCCTTGCAGGTCGTCGAAGGCGACGTCTACGCCGAGTTTACGCTGGCCGCCAGTGAATCCACCGACTTCGTACTGGAGAACGCAGACAACAAGACGTCCGGCGGCGAAGACATCGCCGCGATGGTTACGGATACCCTTTTCCGAACCATGAACTTCTGGAAGGAATGGATTGCCCGCAGCACGTACAAAGGCCGCTGGCGCGACGTGGTGAACCGCTCCTGCCTGGTGTTGAAATTATTGTCGTCGAGCCGCTATGGCTCGATTATCGCGGCGCCGACCTTTAGTCTGCCCGAGACCATCGGCGGCAAGCGCAACTGGGATTACCGCTATACCTGGATCCGTGACGCTTCTTTTACCGTCTATTCGCTTATTCAACTCGGTTATTCCAGGGAGGCCGGGCGGTTTATGACCTGGGTGGAGAAGATGTGCCGCGACATCAAAGGCCAGGAACGGCTCGGCATCATGTATTCCATCGACGGCAACCGGCAGCTCAAAGAATACACCCTCGACAATTTCGAGGGCTATAAAGGCAGCGCTCCCGTACGCATAGGCAACGATGCCTACGGCCAGCTCCAGCTGGATATCTATGGGGAATTGATGGATTCCGTATATTTATATAACAAGTACGGCGAACCCATCTCTTACGATTTCTGGAAAGATCTCGAATTACAGATCGATTGGCTGGCGAACCACTGGGACCAACCCGATGACGGTATCTGGGAGGTAAGGGGAGGGCGGAAAAAGTTTTTATTTTCCCGGTTAGCATGTTGGGTCGCACTGGACCGCGCCATGAAGATTGCGCAGGCCAGGTCTTTTCCGCGGGACGGCAACTGGAAGGAACAGCGGGATAAGATCTACCACAGTATCCATTCCGATTTTTGGGATGAGAAGAAACAATCCTTTGTCCAGTACCCCGGTTCGGAAACGGTGGATGCTTCGAGTCTGCTGATGCCGATATTCCGGTTCATCAGTCCAAAAGACCCGCGTTTTCTGTCTACGTTGAAACGGATCGAAGAAGAGCTGGTTACCGATTCCCTGGTCTACCGTTATCGCCCGGAACTGGCGGCTCCCGATGGATTCGTGTCCAAAGAAGGCACCTTCTCGATGTGCACGTTCTGGTATGTGGAATGTCTCTCGCGTTCGGGACAATTGGACAAGGCCCGTTTTGTCTTTGAAAAAATGCTGGGCTACGCCAACCACCTGGGTCTCTATTCCGAGCAGCTGGGTTTCAAAGGGGAACATCTCGGCAATTTTCCGCAGGCGTTCACACATCTCGCATTGATCAGCTGCGCGCTTAATCTCGACGAACAGTACAACGATAACCAAAACAAGAATATCAACTTAGAAAAGATCTGATGGCATCTACTACTAAACCTACGTCGTCTACCGCAGGGTCAAAACGCACGCCGGGAACAAAGGGATCGAGACTGGGCCGCTTTCTGAAAACCCTGGGACCGGGTATTGTCACCGGCGCCAGCGACGATGACCCATCCGGTATCGTGACCTATACCCAGGCCGGTTCGCAATTTGGGTTGTCGACGCTCTGGACGGCGCTGCTTACCTTTCCCCTGATGGCCGCTATGCAGGGGATGGCCGCCCGCATTGGTCTCGTCACCTGCCAGGGTCTCACCGGGACCTTGCGTACCTACTATCCCCGATGGCTGCTGTATGGCATGATCCTATTTTGTTTCCCGGCCGTGATCCTGAATATCGGCGCCGATATCCAAAGCATGGGCGCGGTGGCCAACCTGCTGGTGCCGGGTATACCGGCATTCTCGTTCAGTATCTTTTTTACCGCGCTCCTGATCTATATCATCATCCGCTATCCCTATCAAAAGATGGCCAGCTTCCTCAAATGGCTCTGCCTGGGATTGTTGCTTTATCTCGTCGTTCCCTTCCTGGTCCATCAGGACTGGGCGCAGGTGTTCCGCCATACCGTTGTTCCGGAGGTGCATTTAAATAAAGATTTCCTGAGCATCCTCGTCGCTATCCTGGGGACGACGATCTCGCCCTATCTGTTTTTCTGGCAGGCGACCATGGAGGTGGAAGACCAGCAACATCTGACGCGGAAAAAGCGCATTTTCGTCGATAAAAAGATGCTGGACGATATGCGTAGCGATATAAATATCGGGATGTTATTCTCCAACCTGGTGATGTTCTTCGTGATCCTGACGGCCGGCAGCGTGCTCTTCACTGCGAATATCAGGCAGATCGACACGGTGGAACAGGCGGCCAAGGCGTTAAAACCGCTGGCCGGGAACCTGAGCTATACACTTTTCGCCCTTGGGGTCATCGGCACCGGTTTTCTGGCCATCCCCGTACTGGCGGGATGCGTGTCCTATATGCTGGCGGAGACCATGCAATTCTCGATGGGGCTGGATAAAAAATTCAACGAAGCGAAACGTTTTTATACGGTGATCATTGTCAGCCTGATCGCCGGGCTTTGTATGCAGTTCTTCGGCATCTCTCCGGTGAAGGCGTTGTTGTATACGGCGATCCTCTATGGCCTCACCTCGCCCGTGCTGATCGCCCTGATCCTCCACATCGGCAATAACAAAAAGATCATGGGCGAGCATACCAATACCCGCCTGAGCAATATCCTCGGCTTCCTGACCCTGATCCTTATGACCGCTGCCGCCGTGGGGTTGATCTGGTTCGAGGTGGCGCCGTAAAAAAAGTCCAGCGGAAGCCGGACGCCCCGCTGGACTTTACTCCTACTGGACGGAAGCGTTTTCGTCCTCTTCGTATTCGCCCTCACCTTCTTCCTCCCGTTCGCCTTCGGATCCTTTGCTATTCCAGGAACCCTGGTCATCCTCATGCTCGGCGCGCAGATTGATCTCGTTTTCCGCGATCTCCGTTAGCCGGGCATCCGTGTCCTCTTCCTCGACGAGCGTTTTGTCCAGCAGGTCGGCGGCATCATGCAGGTTCATGGTGATAGCCAGCTGTACCAGACCGCCATAGGTGGCGATCTCGTAGTGTTCCACCTTTTGTGCTGCGATGATCAACGCGGCATCCCGTGTCAGGGTGCCTTGCTCGGTCTCGTCAATGATATTTTCTACCTCGCGGGCGATACCTTCGATGGCTTCGCATTTTTTACCTTCGGCTTTTTGCCCTATCGATTCGAATGCCTTCTCCAATCGTTTTATATGACGCTGAGTCTGATGCAGATGGTCTTCGAAGGCATCTCTAAGTTCACCCGTCGTGGCGGCTTCCGCCATTTTGGGGAGCGACTGGGTGATCTTGTTTTCGGCATAATAGATATCCTTTAGCTGATCCAGGAAAAATTTCTCCAGGTGGCTTTCGCCCGTGAACTCGTGTGGGGCGTTGCGCGCGGAGCGGGACTGCCCGCGATCGCGTTCACGCTCACGGCTGCTCATGGGATCGCCGGAACTGTTGCCGCGTTGGGCGGTTCTTTCAGGGCTGCGGCTGCCGGGGCTGCCGCCGTGACCGGAATTTCCGCGATTCGACGAATTTCCGCGATTCGATGCGCTGCTGCCGCCCGATGCGCCGTTGCTACGACTGGTGGCTCCGGTGCGATGGCGGTTTTGCTGCGTTGCGGCCGGGCCACGCGAAGCAGTGGACTTGCCGACGGCCGTCTTTTTCCGCCCACGCGTGGATGTTGTGGATGACTGTTTCATACATCAATTCGATTTTATAGCTCAATGAGTTAATAGCTGCGGGAGCCACGACCGCTATGCGACCGGCTATTCCCGGAATGGCTTCTGCTGCCATAACCGGAACGGCCGCTGCGGCTGTTGAACTGTCCCTGGGCATTACGTTGCTGCCCGCCCGAATGCGATCCGCCGCGGTTTGCCGATGAAGCTCGGCCCGATGTGGAACGGCCCGGGCTGGAATGGCTCCGGCTGGACGAACCGGACGAACCGGAACGTCCCCGGCCGCTGTTGCTGGTGGAACGTCCCCGGCGACCGCCGCCCTGGTCGTGTCCATAACGGCCCCGGTTCTCATGATAGGCGCGGCCGCCTTCGCTGGCGATCCGCCGGCGCTGGTCGGGATCCATAGCGGCAAAGCCCCGTCCGCCGCCGGACTGCCGGCCGCGGTTGTAATCATTGCGATCGTAATCGCCGCGTTGGTTACGGTCGGAGTCGCTGCGTCCCCCGCGGTCGGAGTCGCTGCGTCCGCCACGGCTGTAATCGCCGCGGTCGTACCCGCTGCGGCCATAGTCGTTACGGCCGTAGTCACCGCGCCCGCCCTGCGAACGCCGGCTGCCCTGGCTGCCCCGATTCCAGTCGTCGTCGTAAAAGACATAATCTTCCTCATACTCGGCATACGGCTGATCATACTCGTCCTCGTCTTCCTCGTCATAGTCCTCATCGTAATCGTCG
>Ga0210396_10002366_pt1 | contig 19288 bp, 19 predicted proteins | sample IncBWH17OmetaG_FD_155466 | JGI IMG/M metagenome (GOLD analysis project Ga0210396, IMG submission 155466) | Forest soil microbial communities from Barre Woods Harvard Forest LTER site, Petersham, Massachusetts, United States - Inc-BW-H-17-O ... | reverse complement strand
CTCAATGGGGACGAATCCCATGAAGCGCACGTCATTTTGCACGCCGCCGCGGATGACGGTGCGGCGTAAGTCGGGATGCTTCGAGAGTTCGTCCCCGATGATGATGAGCTTCAGGTCTGGAAACCTTCCTTCCTTTTCCAGTTCAGCTTTCAAGGCCGAAAACGCTTCGATAATTCTCACCAGATTCTTGTGCGGGCTGATACGGCCGGCATAAAGGAGAAAAGGATAAGTGACCAGGTAGCGTTCGGTGAGGACCTGCCGCTCGGTGTCCGTGGCGTGGCCGTGGAGGAAGCGCTCATCAATAGCGTTGTACACAACCTCAATGCGGGAGCCCGGGATGCCAAACAACTTTTCAATGTCGCTCTTGGTGTATTTGGAGACCGCCAAAATTCGTGCTGCCCCATTGAGCACCCGGCGCGTCAGATGAAAATGCATCACTCGCGGCAAGCTGGAGCGACCATGCGCGCGATACATGTGTTCCAGAACATCGTGGACCGTCATCACGTAGGGACACGGCAAGCTCCGCGGCATCCAGAAAAGATAGGGAATGTGCACCAGGTCGCATCGCAGACGTTTGAGAATGACGCGGTACTCGAGGTACCCTTTCGCGGTAGTCCCGTCGTCCAGCAGCGGAATCGTCTGAAAGTTTGGCGGGAGCGGTCCGATCTCCGCGACCTTCTGCGGTGAACCCATAAGAAAATATTCATTGGAGTGGTCGAGCCGGCCCAGGGCTCGGGCCACGTTCCGCGTATAAGTGCCAACGCCGAACTCAGTCATCCGCCGGATATCAATGGCGACTTTCACGGAACCGATTTAACCACAAAAGGAATACGAAGGTACACGAAGGATTCGCAATTTCGTGAAGGTCCGATTCGTGGTGGTCTGCGAAGATCCGTGGCCGAAGTAATTCTCAAGCCCTCACTTCCGCCTGCGCCTTGGCTCTACGCTCTGGGTACAGCGGGAATGTATCCGCCATTTCCAACACCTGCTTACGAATTCTCGCCAGCACAGCGGCATCCGTCCGCTGATGCAGAGCCTCGGAGATCCACCGGCCAACTTGCCGCATCTCGGGTTCTTTCATGCCACGCGTCGTCAGGGCTGGCGTGCCAATCCGAATGCCGCTCGGTTTCATGGGCGGGTTGGTATCGAAAGGAATGGCGTTCTTGTTGACGGTGATGCCAGCCTGGTCGAGCGCTTTCTCGGCCTCGCTCCCCAGCATGCCTTTGGAAAATACATCGACGAGCATGAGGTGCGTGTCGGTTCCACCGGAAATAATTCGGAAGCCCTCTGCGGCCAGGGTGTCGGCCAATACTTTTGCATTCGCCACTACCTGGCGGGCGTAATCGCGGAAGTCAGGCTGCATGGCTTCGCGAAAGCACACCGCCTTCGCGGCGATGATGTGCACCAGAGGCCCACCCTGCATACCTGGAAAAACTACTTTATCAATCGCAGCTGCGAACTCCTGTTTGCTCAAGATCATTCCCGCTCGAGGTCCGCGCAGTGTTTTGTGGGTGGTCGACGTCACAATATGTGCATGCGGGACCGGCGAGGGATGTACGCCGCCCGCGACCAGGCCGGCAAAGTGCGCCATGTCCACCAGGTAGAGTGCCCCGATCTTGTCAGCTATTTGCCGCATGCGGGCGAAATCGATGATCCGGGGGTACGCGCTGCCACCGCCGATGATCATCTTGGGGCGTTCTTTCTCGGCTAGCTTCTCCAAGTCATCGTAATCGATGGTCTCGGTTTCCTTGGTCACGCCGTACGGCACGATACGATAAGTCTTTCCGGAGAAGTTGAGATGGTGCCCGTGGGTGAGATGGCCGCCGTGCGCCAGGTTCAGGCCGAGGATCGTATCGCCGGGCTGCAGCACCGCGGAGTAGGCCTCCATGTTGGCTTGTGATCCGGCGTGGGGTTGGACGTTGGCGTGTTCGGCCCCGAAAAGTTGCTTGGCTCGATCGCGCGCCAGATTCTCCACGACGTCGGCGAACTCGCAGCCTCCGTAATAGCGTTTGCCGGGATAGCCTTCAGCATACTTGTTGGTGAACACCGAGCCCATGGCTTCAAGCACGGCTTCGCTGACGAAGTTTTCCGAGGCAATCAGTTCCAACCCTTCGTGCTGGCGGCGGACCTCGTTGTCGATGGCGGCAGCTACCTCTGGATCCGCTTCGTAGAGCGGCCGTGACATGTTGTTTTTCATTTCAATCTCCGGATTCGAAATCTTGGGTTACTGTCCCGCTTGCTGGTAAACGTCCGGTCGGTGAAGCTCCATGTAGTTCTCAGGCTTCTTCAGCGCCTCGAAACCGAACTGCGCGTATAGTCCATACGCGTCGCTTGTGACCAAGCTCCACCGCCGCAATCCCTGCAAGCGAGGATGCCGCATGACACATTCCATCAGCCATTTTCCCAGGCCGCGGCCACGAAACGATTCGAGCACAAATACATCGCCAATATAGGCGTAGGTCGCGTAGTCAGTGATCACGCGTGCAAATCCGACTTGCTTGCCCTCCGTATACACTCCGAAGCACAGCGAGTTGTCGATGGATTGGGCGACCGTATCGCGTGGGATGCCCTTGGCCCAGTAACATTCGGTTAAGAAACCATGCACCACGTCCAAATTAATCCGCGCATGATCAGTGCTGACCGTGAAATCGTCTTTGCGGTACTCCCTCGACTCTTCGGATCGAATGGTTTCCGTCTTAGTCATAGCTTGGCGCGATGACGCGACCCGCCATTAGTCATTCTAAACAAGCTATTAACATTTGGCACTTGGCGACATGTACAGCAGTGCTTTCCCGCGCCCACTCCAGGCCGATTTTCCAATGCAAAATCGTGCGCCAGTTGCAAACTCTTTCATCTTGACAGGAGCCTCCGACAGCGACAGTCTGGTGTCATTTATTGGCCTGCGAGCGGCATTCTCCTTGAATCTGCCGGAGGTAGTTTATGCGGTATTTCGGTGTTCTGCTGGTAAGTCTTCTGATGACGATCGGATGCGGGAATCCCAAGTCGTCCACGCCTGGTGATCCGCTTAAAATGTTTGTATCTTCTCCACCTTCAATCACCACGTTGACCCCGGGCAGCGTGCCAGTTAATAGCGTGCCCTTCACCATGACAATCAACGGCATCAATTTTGGTACTGACGCCGTCGTGTTTTGGCAAGGCACACCGCAGTCAACCGTCTTCGTGACTTCGAATCAACTTATGGTCAAGGTTACAGATGTGGACCTGATGTTCACGGGGTTGATTCCGATTTACGTTCGTACTGGGGGGCAAAATTCAAACACGATGGATTTTGATGTGACCGCGCAATAGGAATCCTGTCCCGGCAAATGCAAACTGCCAGCTTCTAGTTTTCAAATGCGGTTCGCATAAATGACGCGAGATTCCAGCCATCGATGTATTTGTAGGGCGTCTCTCCGGTTGTGTAGTGTCCGCAGGGAAGCACCACCACCTTGTGATCCAGACCGTGTCGGGCGAATTCTTGCACCGCGCTGAGCGAAAACTCCGGCAGGAACGTCAGATCGTACCTTGCGTAAATAATGAGCGACTTCCTGCGCCAGCGTGCGAATTGCTGGAAGTATGACATTGGACTGACGGCGCTCCAGAGAACCCGCAGGCGTTCGAGATCGATTTGTGACTCCAATCCCTCACGGATGTGACGGGTCGACTGTCCATGCCAAACGACGTCTGCAACGTAGGTCGCCGCGTGATTGAAAGCCGCCACTCGAATGCGTGAATCGTGGGCCGCAGCTAAAAAGGCATAGCAGGAGCCAAGGCTGGTGCCCAAAATGCCAAGACGGCAATACCCCTGGGATTCGAGCCAATCCAGGCAGCAACGTACATCGATCACAGCCTGCCGGCAGGCGTCGAGCGTACGTCCGATGTTCGCAGACACGGCGTAGTCGGCGCGCAAGATTTCCGGAGGCGTTCGGATGTCGTGGTAGGGCAGGCTCAATCGCAAAACCGAAATCCCGAGCAGATTCAATACCCGGCACAAGCTGTTATAAGCGAGGGCATCCGAGTTCCAATGCGGCAAGAGCACGATTGCCCGCTTGCCTCGCGCCGGAAACCAACGAGCATTCACCAGATTATTTTCTGGAAACGGAGTGCGCACGGGCGAGGTGAAGCGCAGGAAATCGGCGCGTGTGCCACGGACTTTTTCTTCTAGTGCGAGATCCGGCAGGGCACGGGTGCTGAAAACCTGGATCTCCCGCCGCTCCAATCGGAAATCGACTGGCTTGATGTAGGAAAAGAATTCATCGCTCGACGCGATGATTCGCCGGTTGTATTCACGCAGGTAGCTTTCACCATCCTCCGGAATATGCCCCGCAGCATAGCCATTGCGGCAAGGCCAGTCTCGCGCCCACTCCACTCCCCACTCCAGCGGACGCACCACGCGATTGTTGTCCACCGACGTAAGCCGCGTTTCCCAGTCATACATCCACTGTGTGTAGCGTGAGCGCATAAACACTTTAGCATAGCAAATGAGGAGAACATGGTCAGGACCGCGGCAGCGAACTGCGGCAATCAGCATTCAGCACGGGTATTCAGTCTGGGAGCGGATGGGAGATTTTTGATTGGCGGGCGGTGGCCAGAGCGGAACGTCACAACGCTAGTCGATGTGGCGACGGGGCACTCGCTTGGAGATTCCGCAAAGAATCTCGTAGGGTACGGTCTCAGAAAGTGAAGCATGTTCCCGTGCGTCGACACTCAGTCCATCAGTCGCGCCGAGCAGCACGACTTCATCTCCCACCGAGACTCCCGGCAGTCCGGTCACGTCCGCTAGGGTCAAATCCATGGAAATCCTACCCACGATCGGGGCGTAGTTTTCGCCCACTATCACCCGGCCTTGGGAAGAAATCTTGCGATTCAAGCCGTCCGCGTATCCCACGGGAAGCACCGCGATGCGGGCACGAGCTTTTGTAACATAAATTCCGCCGTAGCCCAGCGCCTGATTGGGCCGCATATCCCTTAAAGAAAGAATGCGAGTCTTCCAGGTCAATGCAGGCTTTACCGCGAGGCGCAACCCGCGGCCGCTGACCTCCCGGCCGGCGCGCTCGAAAGGCAGGTAATAACCATACAGGGCGATCCCGGGCCGCACCATCGTGTTCCACGATTCCGGACGCGAGATCACAGCGCCGGTATTGGCCGCGTGGATCAGCGGCGGATTGAATCCTTGATCGCGGAGAAATCCTCGCACTTGATCGAACGCCTTCAACTGCGCCGGTACCGATGGCTCGTCCAGCACTTCCGAGGACGCGAGGTGTGTGGACAAACCCTCGAGCACCAAATGCGACGAGGCCTTCAACGCGGAACAGATTTGCGGCAAATCTTCGGGCGCAACTCCCAGCCTCCCCATGCCGGTATCCACTTTCAAATGGATCGGATGCCTGGGAACGCCGACGGCGGCCGCGGCTCGTTCGAACAATTCGATTTGCCCGGTCTCCCAGACTGTTGGAGTCAATCCCAGGCGAACGATCTCTTCTTCTTCGCCGCGCCAGAAACCCGTCATCAGCAGGATGCGGCCGCGGATGCCTGCTTCACGCAGAGGGATGGCTTCATCCAGTGAGGTCACGCCGAACCAGCGCGCTCCCTCTTCTTCGAGTGCCCGCGCACATTCGACCGCGCCGTGCCCGTAGGCATCCGCTTTCACGATGGCGCAAACTGTTACCGCCGTGCTGATATGGCGCTGCACCGCCCGAAAATTCTGGCGTAAAGTTCCCAACGACACCTCAGCCCACGTCGGACGAGTTGCAGTTCGCTTGGCAATTTCGATGGTAGCCACGGTCTTTTGATTATAGCGGCCACCGCGGTTGCCCTGAGGTTACTGCCGTACTACGCTCAGTGCATGGTTCTTGCCGTCCTCTCTGCGTGGTGTGAGAACTGGCTATCCGCGGGCGATGCTGGAGACCGAGGTACAACTCGACTCATGCGATGTAAGTAGGCGACTACACTCTTTCGCCTCGCGCCAGTAAATGCATACTGGTGGAGGACGGGCGTCTCGCCCCGTCCAGCCGGGCGAGGACGCCCGGCCTCCATTAGCGACGTTCGGCAACGCTTAGGCATCCGGGAACGGGGCGTCGAGATCTCAGTACGGGCATCGATGATCTGATCTGATGATCTAAGATGCGCGCAGGCCAGCCGGTCAAGTTCCGGCCCGGCGATTCGCTTCCGAAAGGCGGATACATTGCCAGAACTGTCTCAAAGCGAGAGAAAAGCTTGGCGGCTGCATCTCACTCGTCTCATTCGCGAACGAGAAAACGATATCAGCCTCGATGTAAAAGCCGACGGGAGGCGAAGCTTTGCGTTTTTTTCGGAAGCATGCGCAACCGAGGACGTCACGCCTAAATGTCCAATACTGCACATCTTACCTTCACTAGACTGCTTCGAGGCGCGCAATCCAAGGTACTAGTTCCTCAGCTACTGGTGTCAAGGCCGTCTTCAATTTAGTCTCGGCGATTAAAGTGCTCTAATGCAGCGGGGCGTTTCGCATGATGTCCGGCCGCCCCGGTTTTTGTAGATGTGGCATTGATTCGCCAAATTGAAGCTTGAGCACCAGGAGGAAAGGGTGCGTAATCGCTATCGAAGGTTTAATATCTGTCTCGCTTTTGTGCTGATGTCAGCGCTTTCGCTGCTGGCGCAATCCGATCGCGTCGGCACTCGGCCGTCAACCGTTCAGCGACAGGGCAATCCCGGCCAGCCGCTGCTTACTGCCAGGCTCGACGAGTCGCCGGCGATGGCCAGCGTGAGCAACGAATCTGAGCTACCAGATACGCCCAGCGCAACCAAGCCGGACGCATCCACCGCAGACCCTGCTCCTTCACCAGCTGTGAGGCGAGAGTCGTCTCACGGGGCGCCACCCGCTGCCAGCGGCGGTCCTTTGTGGGCCGATCGCAGTGTCATGGACAGGAATTACCTATTGCTCACTGGCGGAATGTTCGGCGCCAGTATTTTGAACGCAGAATTGACCCTGCGCTGCTTGAATACACATACCTCCTGCAACGATGTCCCTTCCTCGTTAAAAAGCCGGGCGGCGATGTATGGCATCGGAATTCCCGCTGACTTGGGGATTGCATACCTGACCTACCACCTGAAGAGGAAACATAATCACATGTGGTTCGTCCCTGAGGCAGTTGTAACTGGTGCGAATGCGTTCCTCGCGGTGCGCGCGTATCGCTGGACGCAGGACCCAGGTCTACCCGTGGGCGCTGCGCGCCGGAGTATTCGCTAGCCAGTTCAAGCGCAAACAGATTTTCATCGCGAAAAACGAGAGCGGGCATGCGAAGAGCAAATCTTCACATGTCCGCTTCCGTTACTGCTGGTTCACATTGCGTCAGCCCGATAAATCCGATGGGCGACGCCACTCGTTAGCAACCTCTCTATCGAACTGGTTCGCCGGTGTTCGGGTCGAGGAACAAACGATCCTGGCCCCTCCCACGGAAGTCGAACATTTGGCTGATCGAGCTGGCGATTCCGTCAAACGATCCTTGACCAATGCGCTGGCCATTGAGCCAATTATCTTCGATGAACCGGATGATCGAGCTCTGATCGGTTACGGTGTGATCCACGAAGTTTTCCTTCGAGAACGGGGAGATGACCATCAAAGGCAGACGCGGACCGTAGCCGCAACGGCCGAGCGCATGCGTATTGGTGGGATTAATGCCAGGCAGAGACGTTGCCGCAGTGCCGCACGCGCCCGGTCCGGTTAGAGCATCAGCTGTCCCGGTGGACGTGTTTAGGATCGGCCCCATCTGGTGGTCATACCATCCATCGGAATCGTCATACATGATCACCACGGCGGTGTTCCTCCAACTGTGCTGTTCTTGAAGGAAATTGAGGGTGTTCACGATAAAGGTTTGCTCATCCAGTGGATCGGAATACCCTGCGTGGCCGTCCTGGTAAGCTGGAGCCTTGAGGAAGCTCACTGCCGGAAAGTTCCCAGCCTGGACCGCGGCGTAGAAATCCAGAATGTCGTACTGGTGGTTCGCCGGTCCGTTATAGCCAATTTCCGCGATGGAGTTGGGACGCGTGTGTTGCGGATTGGCCGTCGAGGCGTAGTATCCGAAAAGTGAGTGGTGCGGGATGTAGTCCTCGGTTGTCCCTGCAAGCCCAGTCGAGCTTCTGGCGCAACCCGTGGTGCCGTTAGGGTTGACAATGGACAGATTGAAACCGCCCATGAACCCTCCCCACGTTACCCCTGCGGCATTCAGCAAGTCGCCAATATTGTGTCCACCCATTTGACCCTGAGCGCGACTCGGGTTGGAGCAAACATCTCCAATCGGATCCGCATCGCCGATCATTGTCAGCGAGCCATCGCTCCCACCGAGTACTTCGTCGCCCGTACCGTTCAGAGTCGCGGTGACGCCGTTCGTCTGGCCTGAAACTAGGTTCAGCAGTCCAGGAGTTGAAGGACCGAAGGTGGTGCCGTAGGAATTGTCGCTCATCGAGAAAGCCTGGGCGTAGTTCCACATTGCAGTGACCGTGTTGCCGTCGAAATAACCCATCACCGTGCTGCTGCCGAAGCCGCCGAAATTGGGAAATAAATCCATCAATCCTGAATCGAAAGCCTTCTGTTCGTCGGTGTAGCCGTGGTCCTGATCTCCGGTTACGGCTTGCGAACGGTCAAGACGGAATGGGTTCGAGGCCGCACTTCCATTCGCCGGGTTCAAGTTGGGATTGAACGTGAGCAACCCATTGGTGAGGCCGTTCACCGTGGGGGTGTCGCGGTCTGGATAGAAACGTGGTTCTCCCTGGGGATTGGTCGCATAAGGGTAGGTACCGAAATAGTGGTCGAAGGAAACATTTTCCTGGAAGATTACGACTAAGTGCTGGATGGGGGTTGCCGTCGAAGTGTTTTTCGGTGCGGTTTTCGACGCACCAAATGCGGACGGAACGCTCGGTCCCAGAGACATGGTCAATGCTGTCAACAATGCCAGCATTTTCCTGGGGGCGGCTGATTCTCTTACTCGTTTGAACATATTCCTCCTCGATCCTCCGGCCGACCGTTTACCTGCGCTGAAAACGTCCTAGCCGAAGAATAGAAAGGCTAGCCAGTACGTATTTCGAGATTGTTACGCGGGTGTTAAAGATATGTGAATTCAGAGCCACCGGTACTTACGTAAAAGGATCGGAACCTTGCCCCCTGCGCGATCTCGGCTGGCTGAGCAATCCGTCTGAGTCGACCGGTTCCGGCCGGAACCTGGCATGCTGGAACTCCTCCTTGTTCCGTTTTTGTAACATCGGCGCCAAGTAGCGTTCAGGTCACTCTCCATGTGTTAACAAGGTTGCGGAATAGCCATTGCAGCAGCTTAGGGCGAGGCCGCGTTGTCGATACGGCAGAATTCTTGATTTTGGAGGTTGACGTGGGTTTGCTCGCAGCCGGATACGCTTCCCGAACAATATCTGCTTTCCCACGAGGAACCAGGATGCACAGAGAAAGGGTATTGATTGTTGAAGGAGAAAAAGAGACTTGCGGAGTCTTGCGCAACTTTCTGGAGGAAAAAGGATTCGAAGTCTCCACCGCCGGGACGTGCGCTGCCACTGAACAAATCTGGCGTACCAGGCGGCCCGACATCGCCATCCTGGACTACAGTCTTTCCGACGGGAATGCGCTGGAGTTGATCCCCGGCCTGAGGGCCATTGATGCTTCGATTCCTATCATCATTCTGACAGGATATGGCTCGATTGATTTAGCCGTAGAAGCGCTCAAGCTGGGAGCGGAACTCTTTTTGCCGAAGCCCGCGGAGTTGACCACCCTCTACGTTCTCATCCAGCGCAGTCTGGAGAATCAGCAAAATCATCGCCAGCAACTGGCGGAGAGGACCAGGAGCAGTCGCGGCGTCCGGGATCCCTTCCTGGGGAACAGCAAAATCATCCGCAGACTTGCTGATCTGGCTTCTGAGGCAGCGTTGAGCGACAACCCCGTGCTAATCCGGGGAGAAGCGGGTACAGGCAGGGGAACCATAGCGCGATGGTTGCATCGCAATGGTCCCAGGGCTTCCGAGCCTTTTGTGGATGTGAGTTGTGGAGATTTGCCAGGCGATCTTCTGGAGATTGAGTTGTTCGGCGAGGAGCGCTACGCCTTTGACGGAACGTTAGAGAGTAAAGCCGGACTGCTGGAGCTGGCGCACAAAGGGACGGTTTTTCTCGACGAGATTGAAAATGTGGATCTTGAGATCCAATCAAAATTACTGAAGGTTGTGGAAGAAAAACAATTCCGCCGGCTCGAAGAAGCTCGTGATCGAAGAGTAGATATTCGTTTGGTCGCCGCCACCCAGCAGGCCACGCCGCCGGCCGGGCTTCGTAAACAATTCCGGCACGATCCGTGCGACCGGGTCAACTGGATCCCCCTTTCCATTCCACCCCTGCGCGAGCGAGCCGAAGATATACCCATGCTTAGCGCCCACATTCTAGGGGAACTGACTGCCCACTTCGGTACAGGCAACATGGAACTCGGCGCGGTGGCGCTGCAAGCGTTGCAGAGTTACTCGTGGCCAGGAAATATTCGGGAACTGAGAAACGTTTTGGAACGGGTCGCGCTGGTCATCGGAAAAGATGGGTTTGCCGGCCAGGACTTTCGTTTTGAAGTCCAGATCGAGCAGTATCTCTCCGGCATTGGTCAGTTCAGAACTCTCGAAGAGATGGAGCGCAATTACATTCAACAGGTCCTCCGCAAAGAACGCGGGCGAGTCCGGGCAGCCGCCAAGAAGCTTGGCATCCCGCGCAGTTCTCTCTACCACAAGCTGAAACAGTACAAGGCCGATCAACCCGAAATCCTGATGCAGCCGATCGAGAACACCGGCTCGACACGCGCGGGAAGGCGCCCACCGCAAATCTGAAGGCCTACCTTTTATAGAAAGGGTGCCCCACCCTTACGCGTTCTCTGCGGAGAGTGGGTGCCTATGTGCGTCTGGGACCTTGCAGAAAAAGGCTCGCTCAGAGTTAATGACTGGTCGCTGCGGTTTGCTTCACGCGCCAAAGCGGAACTGCCGCGGCTCCGGTCGCTAAGTGCCCAAGGCTGGCTGGCTGGACCGTGCCCGCATCTGGTCCCTTCGTCTTGCCGGGCTTGTTGGGGATGGTCTCCTAGGTATAGCCCATCAGGGTGGCCGTAATCAAAAGTGAATTAAAGGTTCCCTTGACTCGTGCCCAGCCGAAGTGAATGTTTCCCCTCGTGCTTGGACCTTTCGGAGTTCCGTAACCAAACGCTCGGCCAGTTCGGTTTTCATAACGTATGCACTGGCACCAGCCGATAGCGCCTCCCGAAGAGCATCTTGCCCGCTCACCACGACAATCTGAATGCTCGGTATCTCTCGCTTAATGATCCGGGTGGCCTCTAAGCCGCTCATGGTAGGCATCGTGATGTCCATCAGGATTACGTCGGGCCGATACCCTCTTGCTTTGGTCACGGCTTCTGCGCCATCCGCTCCTTCGCAGACCACCTCAATGTCCGGGTAAGTCTTGAGAAGCCCACAGGTACTGCGCCGAACCATTTCGTCGTCATCCACAACCATGATTCTGAGCAAGACTTTATCCCCACGATCCAAGCCCAAAGGATCCGACCCGGGCTCGACAAGGATCGCTTGTGCAAAGGTGCTTCCAGACCAGTCGGCTTTGACCGGTTCCGGTTAGTCGTGTGGAATCAGCGGAATCTAACCCTCGTGGGAACCGGAGTGCTCAAGATTAGGGTGAAATCCCCCTGGGAGACTCCGTCAAAATACGCTTTCGCCTTACTGGAACGAGTGGGCAGCTCTGTAGGTTCTCTTGATAAAGCGGGGACTGAGGTGAACGTCGAATTGTACCAGTGGTGAATCGCCAACCGCATTAAAGCTGTGGATCTCGCCCGCCTTGATGACAAAGATGTCTCCAGCGCCGCCCTCGAAGGTCTTGCCGCTTACTCTCCATACCCCTCGGCCTTCGCGGATGAACTGGATCTCGTCATAAGGATGCCGGTGCGGACCCGGCCCCGAACCGGGCTTCCCATGGAATAGGAACACCGAAACATTGGTGTTGCCCTGCTCAGCTCCGATAAACTCATGCGAACTACCAACAAAAGGCAGGTTCTCTTGGCGCACGTGATTCATCTTTCGTCACCCTCCTGCCAGGATTTGATGACCGTGGCCACGGTTTGGCTCCCGCGAATAGCTGAGTGAAATCGAGATTTACCATCAGGTAGCACTGCGGAGGCAGCCGAAGATTGGGCCGCACCGATCCTCAAGAAGGTCGCTGAATGGACCAATGCCCATCGGCCTCGCGGAAGCAGATGAATCGCGATTTTGCGACACCTATAGAGGTTGTCAGTTCGTCGGATGGAATCATGCTTCGCAAAAGGCAGCCCTAATCTTCGCCCGAGACAAGTACCAAATTACACAAAGGCAAAACAAAGCTCGCATTCCGGCGTAAAGCGAAATCAACTATAACGCGCGCTTCACGCACTTCCCGTGGAAGGAAGAGCAGCCAATAGGCACTAACAGCAATAACTGCCCAGCGGGCCCAGTTTCGCAATATTTCCAGCTTAATCAGTGGGTTAAGGGGAGACGGAGGGTTTGGGTGCTTGACAACATTGCCTGTCCTTCTATCCCACTGGATGCAGGATAGGCGGCTACTTCGAATGCTACCGCGAAGCCTGGCATCTCCTGGCGCCCGGAGGGGACTTGGGACCGAGACCCCAGATCATACGTCGGATCCGCGCCATCGACCTTCACCGCAAGCACTTCGTCGAATAACTGTCCTTTTGGTCGATCTGAATCACACAAAAAATCAAAGGATGCCCCAGTCAGAAGAAGTTTGTCTGCCAGATCGCACCCGCCAGGAAAGACGGGGCTACCGTCCCTTTGCGCGCAGCTAGATCGTAGGTCCACGCTAGCTGCTGCTGGCAGAACAAGGAAAGCACGTCGTGCTGGCCTATCTTGACGAAGTCCCAGGTCACTTGATTCTGGGCGCTCACGCCGACGCTGTTGCTCTTGAGGATGGATTTTACAAAGTTAGATTGATATGACACCTGCGCGGAGGGACTGAAAAGGTGGAGATTCGCCTTGTCGAAAGCGACCAGATCGGCAATGGTAACTTGGGCAAACGATTGTGCGCTGGGCGCAAGCTCCTTGGTGTCGGGAGTCAATCCCAAAGCGAATTGACCGCCCAAAGCAAGTTCAAGATGTCGCCCGTCCTTCTGCTCGACCCATGTCCATTGAACGGATAGAAAGACGGTTTTGGCTTGGGCGCCCGGGCCAACAATCGGTTCGAGTGTCAGGCTGCCGCCGATCTGCACTTGCCGGTTTTGCAGTTTGACCGGGGCGATCAGTGGTTTATTAGGTGATACTTGTGTTTGATTGCCCGGTAAGCCAACCACAAAAGGAGTCGCATTCGTTCGCTGGAACGAGCTTACGCCGCTGGTGTCATTCGCTTTGTTGATGGGCACCTTGACGGTTATCTTACGAGCGTTGAAAAGCACTGGACGGGTCTCGCGGCCCACGACGCCGTCGTCGTCGAGGTCGTTCAGTTGTTGGAACTCGATCAGTCTCGCTTCCGTCAGCGGCCCGAAAATGCCGTCGACCTTCAAAGGCGGACGCTCTGGTCCCTCTGGGGTATGGGGCGGATGGGGCGGCCGCAAGTGATAGTTGAGTGCAGCTTGGAGTTCGGCAACGTCCTGTCCTTCCATGCCTCTGCTGAGCGTGCGATCCATAAGGATGCCTCGTTTGGGAAAGCAAGTGTTCAAGGCGATTCTAAACCCCTGCAGTCGTCCGAGCGACACGCCGAAGAATCCAGCGCAAAACCTACTCGAGCGCAAGGGTCAATGTATGGTGTCGCAGACCGCGGCTTCGTTTCAATTTGCCAAGCGAAGTCAAAGGATCCTCGGTACTGCCCCGAAAATAACCGATGGCTCCTGACACACCGCTCAAGGAGCGCAATCGCCCTGCTACATCGACGACTGAACCTCTTAAGTTTTTGTGATGAGGTATGTACCTCGAACGGTGGGGCCGATAATCCGGATAGACGATCTAGCGATGAAAATTCGGGCCCAGAAGCGAAACATCATCCTCGGCCAGGCTCCGAATGAGTTCGCTGCTAAAGTAATCCGCGCTGGCCGCCACCGTGTTGCCGTAGCGCTTGTGGTAGGTCGACCGGCTCTTATCGATGTCTTCTTTGAGACGCTCGTACAAATCTTTATGCTTGCGGCCTTCCGTCACTTTGGCTTGGTTGTATAGCTTGATCTCGTCCATCAACAGGCGGGCGAAGCGCTGTGCCTTGCGGTGGAGATCAGCGTCTTCGGTCGACATGTGCGCAAACGCATCGGTCGCGGGCGCCACCGCTGCCGCTGCCATCGCCGCGGGTGCCGACACGACTTCGGCGGTGGCCTCGGCCATCGCTGGTTCTTCTACCCGCACCGCCACGTGCTTGGGAGCATGAGCCGCAAATGGATCGGAAAAAGACGAGACGGTCTGCACCGGCGGTGCTTCGAACTTCTCACTGGCTCCGGCCTCGGTTGCACCCTCTTTCAGCGCCTGCTTTCTCAGCGAAGCTACTTCGAGCCATGCGCTCGTGGCTGAGACCAGCAGTTCGAGCGCGGACGCATCCATTTTTCCACCCGCTCCCGTCCCTGCGTCGGCATACACCAAAGCCGCTACCTTGTCTTTCAAACGAAGCGGCAGCAGGAGCACTTGATCTTCCGCAGGAGCGCCGAATTGCGAAATGAACTTCGGATCCATCTCTGCCGCCCGCGCACCCACTGCGACTCGCGATTGCAAAACTTGCGCCGGCGCCCGGCTGCTCACATCCAGCGAAAAATCCTTCAGATCTTCGTTGTTATCGAACCCGCGGCCTTGCCATCCTGCAGCCGATCCCGACTTGATCACGAACAAGGCAGCACGTCCGCTGTAACCCGTGGTCGTTTCAAGCAGCGCCCGCAAAATTTCCTTCTGCGTCGTTCCCGCGTGAATCGCTGAAACCGCACGCAACAGATCGGCAGCCCCATTTTCCGGTGTGCCGCTGGTCCCTCCTAGATGCGGTTGCACTTCCTCGAGAACCCGGCGAACCAGGTCTTTCCGCAACTCTGGAAGATGCCCTTCCAGCACCTGCGCGACGGCCTTTTCGATAATTTGATCAATCGGCGTTTTCTGTGCCATTGTTGCCCTGACCACCTGCTGAATAGCTAAACCCGCGTTGGGGAGGCCACAAACTTCAATCGTTCAACCACCGCTTAGAAGTTCAACTTCAATCGTACAACCAGAGCTCAGGACCGCGACTTCAATCGTGCCACCACGGCTCGGGAGAACACGAGTTCAATCGTGTGCCACAAAGAGCCTTTTCGGGAGGGCACGACTTCAGTCGTGCCAAAGAGCCCAAAAACTTTACCGGGTTTAAGCCCCTGCGGAAAGCTCTAACTGTTTTCCCCAGCAAAGTTCTGATTATACGGCCACGTGGCCAACCTCGCTGATGACCGAAGTAACTGGTTTTACCAGCGAAAACGGCACCGGCGGAGTCTTTAGGCGAAAGGTGCGGCTTCCGTGTGTGCCAGAGAACCAGAATTTCGACGTGGGCGTGGCACGAAACTGTAGCCGCGAAGCGGCATAAGAATGCAGCCCGCGGAAAAACCCGAAATCAAGCGACTGAAAGCCTTGAAGGGGCGCGGCTTTAGCCGCACCGTACATCTTTCTTAAGGACTTACGGCACGGCTAGGAAGCCGTGCCCTTTCAAAACTCTCAACGCCGTCAGTTTTTCCGCGACCTCCTAAACCCCGGGCAAAAGCTTGGAACCGATCAGCCGAGCAGGATGAATCAGGTCCTACATACACTTCCAGCCGCGCCAGCGCTACTCCTGCATGAGCTAAAGCAGGTCGGGAAGCCGCTCTTTCAAAACTTCAGCGTTTCCGCAGCCCGCGGCATTCGATCTTTCTTCACCTGCCAGCCTTTTGTCTAAACCGTTCAACCGACGGTACGTCAAAAGAGTTACGCGCAAGCGCCGGTTACCAAGGTAAAATAACAGTTCCTGAATATGCGCAGCGTGAAAATTGTTGCATCGGATGAATGATGAGTACCATCCAACCAAAAATAGATGAGCCGGTTTCTGACGAGCTAGCGCTCGTACAAGCAGCCAAGGGCGGCGATGTCAGCGCCTTCGAAGAACTGGTTCGACGTTACGACCGGAACGTGTTTCGGATCGCGCAACACATCACACAGAACCGCGAAGACGCGGAAGATGTGGTGCAAGACGCGTTCCTGAAAGCTTACAGTAACCTGCACCAGTTTCAGGGCCAGTCGAAATTTTATACCTGGCTCGTGCGCATTGCGGTAAACGAAGCGCTGATGCGTTTGCGTCGGCGCCGTCCCGAGCGCATGGTTTCGCTTGACGAAGATGTTAAGACCGAGGAAGACTCCCTGCCGCGCGAAGTCGCCGATTGGAGTCCGAATCCCGAGCAGCAATACAACCAGGCAGAGTTGCGGGATATTCTGACTCGGACGATTCAGGGTTTGCCCGCAAGTTTTAGAACGGTCTTCGTCCTGCGAGACGTAGAAGGACTTTCGACGGAAGAAACCGCCGAGGCGCTGGATCTCAGCATCCCCGCGGTGAAGTCAAGGCTGCTGCGAGCCCGCCTGCAACTACGCGAGCGCCTCGGCCGTTTCTTCCAGCGACGCGAGCCAACCAATGGCAAAGAGACAGAAAACCACGATCCAGGAGACACCATAAAGTGAAGTGCAAGGAATTTCTCAGCGAGCTGACTAACTACCTGGATGGCGTGATTGATGAGCGAACCAAGGTTGAACTGGAAGATCATCTCGCTTGGTGCCACAACTGCTACGTAGTTTGCGATACTACCAAGAAGACCATCGAGATTTACCGCGACTCACAGCTTTACGAACTCCCCGAGGACCTTCGCACCCGCCTTCGCAGCGCCATCGTTTCCAAATGTCATGCGCGTAAGAAGGCTGGCCCAGAACGGGTCTGAACTGGCGCCTCCGCCAACTCCTTATTCCGCAAGCGTTTTGCCCAGCCGCAACTGTAACGTTCGCGCCGGGTTTCTCACTATTGTTGAGATGAACGCACCCTTTTCCTACGGGATTGTATCTAAGTAGATGGCTGTAAAAGGGAGATCCAAATCCCATTATGCAGCGCCTAGGTCGGTGGCGAGTCAAGGGGTTCGCTGTGGAGGCCCAGATGATTGCGAAGTTGGTCGATGCTGTCTTCGGCTGTTGGCATAGTCATTATAGTTTTCCTATCACCATCCGACCCGGTTTGCGAAAGAGTTGGCGGCCTTCTACGGCGGCATCGCTCACCGGGATGTACGTAGTGTGCCTGGATTGCGGGAAGGAAATGCCCTATGACTGGCAGCAGATGAAGGTCATCGGGTCGCCTTCAGAAGCGCGCCACTACGCGCAGGAACTAGCCACAAGACAAGCCGCGTAATCGCAGTTCGATTCTCCGAAAAAAGCCGCGATCTTGGTCGCGGCTTTTTTTTGCGTGGTCCACAGTTAAAAGACTTTCCCCGTCATTTTCCGCTTAGGGAATTTGGGCCGGAGGGGTGGCGTCCCCAAGCTGAGGAGGGCCTGCGGAGCTTTGCTCCGCCTGAACGGGCGTGGGCACCCGTTCCTACATGAGCAGAGCGTGGACATCAGCCTGTCCTTACACGAGCTTTAGCCGACTTGAGGAGACCGCAACAGTCCGACGCCGAGTGAAACCACGGCACCAGCAAGGATGATTGCTCCAACGTAGATCAGGGAGACTGCTCCGCCGGCTTGGGTCGCGTCCGGCGGCAGCACCGCGAAAAAGAACCCTGCGGAAATGAGAATCGCCGCCAGGGGTACTCCGATGCGGACAAACCAGAGTAGGGGATCGGGAAGGACAGCCGCATCGGCGAGCATCTGGCAGACCAGCGACAGAATCACGATCACGCCCGCGTGGGCATGTCCGGCCCGAAAAAAATTCTGCCGCAGCGGGTTGTCCATGTACCCGCTTCCCTTGGTCATCAGCGAGGTCAGCAGAAAATATCCACCGTACTGAATCGTAGGCACGGTGATGAGGATGATCCCGGACATCATTCGGGCTTCTCGAGTCATAATCTCTCCTTCAATTCAGGGGTCGGTCGAGACGTTGTGCAGAATCGTTGGCTGAAATGGTAGGTGTGCTGCGGAGGACAGTCAATAGATGGCTGCGGGAGGCAGCGATCACTGTTGAATCTCCAGAGCCACGAATAACGAACTGAAGAGGCAGGTGTACAATGGCCGCGCGGTTTTCACCTTCAAGGAGGAAACATGAGGAAAACGATCGCGGTCGTTGTGTTTCTTGTCGCCGTCCTAGGTGCAAGTTCAGGGTTTGCACAGAATCCGAACTACGATGTCGGACCGGTGTGGCGAGTGACGTACAGTCATGTGAAGCCGGGGATGGGCGATGCTTTCTGGAACGACTTCCGGCAACACATAAAGCCCGTTCTTGATGAACAGAAGAAGCAGGGGTTGATTTCCGACTACAAGGCATTCATCAACCCGACTACCAATCAGCCGAACGACTGGGACGTTGCGGTCGCGATACTCTACCCAAGTTGGGCATCTCTTGACCAGATCGATGCCAAAGCTGCGAGCATTACGGTGAAACACTATGGGTCACGCGAAGCGGCCTTTGAGGCGGCACGCAAACGAAGCGACATTCGCGATATCGTCGCAAGCCACCTGGCTCGGGAGGTCATGCCGAAGTAAACGCGAGGCGGCTCGCAGGGCCAGCTATACTGCCCCACTCAAGCCAAAGGACGTGTCTAGTTCCACGACATTGGCTTGAGTGGCGATGTTGAACAGCCCCAGGATCGGAATCCCCACCCTAACGTCGAAAAGCATGACGTTAGGATGGGCCACCCGGCAGTCAAAAACAACAACGGCGGACAGGAGTGTCCGTCCCAACACGTGCAAATTCGAAAGCGGCGAACGAAGGGCGTCCCACAATTATTGACGCGAACCGCTCCCTGCTCTCCATCCTTGTAATAGCGGAAGCACTCCACGGCCATTGCTCGTACTCTTGCACCAGTTTCCGCTTCACTGGATTGCGATGCATATATCGCAACTTCTGCATACATTTAGGCTCCGTCCAAAGATTGAAGTCGTAGAAGCGGGGCTCCCACACCGGCATCGATTCACCGTCGTCGGACGATCGCTGGGCCGAAGATGCGACCGTTGACCCTCCCGCCCCTTGTAAGAAACGCACAAAGCGGGGCACCCTCCGAGGAAAGCATAGATCCTTCGTCGGCAGGCCTTCGCTTTGCGAAGGCCTGCGCTTCCTCAGGATGACATTCTCCACAAGAAGAGAGATGACA
>Ga0210396_10002365_pt1 | contig 19289 bp, 18 predicted proteins | sample IncBWH17OmetaG_FD_155466 | JGI IMG/M metagenome (GOLD analysis project Ga0210396, IMG submission 155466) | Forest soil microbial communities from Barre Woods Harvard Forest LTER site, Petersham, Massachusetts, United States - Inc-BW-H-17-O ... | reverse complement strand
AGAGCGCGAACTCGTACGGGGTCGGCCGGAGGTTGTACGGCGCAAGCTCGTAGTCGCGCTTGTAGTTGATCCACGTCTCGATCAGGTCCGGTGTGAAAACGCCTCCCTCGGTGAGGTATTCGCTGTCCTCCTCCAGACGGTCGATCACCGCCGATAGCTGGGTGGGAGCCTGCACGATTTCCGCGGCCTCTTCCGGCGGCAGCTCGTAGAGGTCCTTGTCGACCGGGGGTGGCGGCTCGATCTTGTTCTTGATGCCGTCCAGGCCGGCCATCAACTGGGCCGCGAACGTCAGGTACGGGTTGCCCGACGAGTCGGGACAGCGGAACTCCAGCCGCTTGGCCTTCGGGTTGTTGCCGGTGATCGGGATACGCACGCACGCCGACCGGTTGCGCTGGCTGTAGACCAGGTTGATCGGGGCCTCATAGCCGGGAACCAGGCGCTTATAGGAGTTGACCGTGGGATTGGTGAAGGCCAGCAACGACGGCGCGTGATACAGCAAACCGCCGATGTAGTGACGGGCGATGTCCGACAGGCCGGCGTACCCCTCGTCGTCGTACATCAGCGGGACGCCGTCCTTCCACAGCGACTGGTGGCAGTGCATACCGGAGCCGTTGTCGCCGAACAGCGGCTTGGGCATGAACGTCACGGTCTTGCCGGCCTGCCATGCGGTTTGCTTGACGATGTATTTGTACATCTGGTGGTCGTCAGCCGCATGCAGCAATGTGTTGAATTTGTAATTGATTTCGGCCTGGCCGCCGCTGCCGACTTCGTGGTGCCCCTTCTCCAGGACGAATCCGGCGTTGGTCAGGTTGGTCAGCATCTCGTCGCGCAGGTCGACGTAGTGGTCGGTGGGGGCGGTCGGGAAGTAGCCGCCCTTGGGGCGGACCTTGTAGCCGCGGTTGGGGGTGCCGTCGGACTCGGTGTCTTCTCCGGTGTTCCACCACCCTGATGTCGCGTCCACCTTGTAGAACGAGCCGTTGATGTCCGAGTCGAACTTCACCGAGTCGAAGATGTAGAACTCGGCCTCCGGGCCGAAGTAGGCGGCGTCGGCGATGCCGGTGCTGATCAAGTAATTCTCCGCCTTGCGGGCGACGTTGCGCGGGTCGCGTGAGTACAGCTCGAGGGTGAATGGGTCGTGCACGGAGAAGTTCACGTTCAGCGTTCTGCGGGCACGGAACGGGTCGATGGTCGCGGTTTCCGGATCGGGCAGCAGCAGCATGTCGGATTCGTGGATCGACTGAAACCCACGAATCGAGGAGCCGTCGAAAGCCAACCCTTCTTCGAACACGGTCTGGTCGAAGACGTAAATCGGAATTGTGAAGTGCTGCATGGTGCCCGGCAGGTCACAGAAGCGGACGTCGACGTATTCAATGTTCTCGTCCTTGACGAGTTTGAAGATGTCGTCGGGCGTATGTTCGGACACCAGATGCTCCTTTGTTGCGGGACGGCGAACCCTAGTCGATACACGACTGCTATTTCGTCTGCGTGACAACCTCGAGTCGAATCGATTGCGGGACATCACCGTTGACTTCGCTTACCCAGGCTCTTCCGGTGGCGCGATCCGGGTTAGTGGCCGATAGTCATATGAATGCGAACCAACGGGTGAATGCATGTGTCAGCAGAGGTGGGAGTAGTCATGCCGCACGACATAAAGCCACGGCCGATCGATGCGGTTCCCCGGCGTGAGCGAAAGCCGGACCATCCGCAGCATACGAAACCCGTTTCCCGCCAAACACGCGAGATCATGCACCGCGAAATCATTGTCAGCGGTGACGATGCGCTGGCGAAGACGATCGCCGAGGAGCTCAGGGGCGCCGGCGCGCGGATAATCCACATCACCACTGCCGCCGATCTCCTCAGCGCCGGGGTGCATCGAGCGCGCGCCATCGTCTGCGCCGGACCCGATGACGCAATGAATCTCGAAATCGCTTTGTTGGCAAGAGAATATAGCCCGACCGTCCGCGTGGTGGCACGTTTGTCCAACGACGTGCTGCGCGAAGCGGTGGCAGCCGTTAACGGCCCCGGCGCGATCTTGGACGTTGCTGATCTTGCGGCGCCATCCGTCGTCGAGGCGGTGCTGTCACGTAACGCGCACCAGTTCGAAACGGCCGGTATCGAATTCGTTGTCTGGGGAGCCGAGGCCCAATGCGGCGGGACGCTGCGCGAGATTTACGGCGACCTGGCGCCGGTGGCGGTGGTCCATGGTAAGGAGTCACCTAACCCCGGCGAGGTGGCGCCATGTCCGGGACGCGATCTGCAGGTCTACGCCGGCGACTGGACGTCGATGATCGGGGTCAAAGACGAATTGGAAGCCCGCGGAATCACCGTGCCACCCCGGACCGCGACGCGTGCTCGCAACTCCCGAACGCGGCGCACAATCGATGCCGCGCGCTCCATGCGCGACGACGTGAACCCGTTGTTATTTCCCTCGTTGGCATTCGCGCTCTTCCTCACCGTCGGCGCGACAGCCGTGGTGCGCTTCACCTACCAGAACCCGCGGATGTCCTGGATCGACGCCCTCTACTTCGCCTCCGAAACCATCACGACCGTGGGTTACGGCGACTACAGCTTCGGCCAGCAATCTCCATGGCTGCGATTGTTCGCTGTCGCGCTGATGTTCGGCGGCGTGATCGTTACCGCCGTCCTGGTCGCATTCATTGCCGACCTGCTGCTGTCGCGCCGCTTCGTCCAGTTGGCCGGGCTCCGGCGGGCACGCCATATGCGCGATCACATCGTGGTTGTCGGACTGGGTTCGACTGGCATCCGCGTCGTGAGGGATCTCACCACTGCCGGATACGACGTCCTGGTCATCGAGGAAGACGAGAACAACCGCTTTCTGCCGACCGTGGCCGAACTCGACGTGCCGGTGATCTTCGGAGACTCGACGATGCGCCAGACGTTGGAGTCAGCGCGCATCGACCGTGCTCGCGGGGTGGCGGTCATGACCGGTTACGACATGCGGAACATCGAGACCGGGATCGTATTGCGTGAGATCTTGGGACCTGAAACCGAGGTGCCCATCGTCATGCGCGTTCAGGGCCGCGCGCTGGGCACTGCGGTGAATCGGCGGTTCGGTTTCGAAAACGTGCGGTCGGTCGTCGACCTGGCAGCCCCCTGGTTCATCGGCGCCGCGATGGGCTTGCAGGTGCTGGGGACGTTTTGGGTCGGGCAGCGTGCCTTCATGGTCGGCGGAATGCTCGTGGCAGCCGGCAGCGAGCTCGATGGAATGCGAATGGTGGACATGTCTACCCAAACGCGCGTCATCGCGATCATCGGACCGGACGGGCCGGTCAGCTTGCGCCCCCGGCGCGACGCCCGGCTGAAAGCCGGCGACACCGTTTACCTCATCGGCCCTTACCGCGAGCTGATCGCGACCCTGCGCAAGGGCCAGCCTCCACCGCAGACCTCGACCACCGGTGGGCTCGCCGCGGCACTAGCCGCGGCGCGTTCGCCGCACAGGCCACAACAAGCGCGCCGGCCGAGCTGGGCGCAGGAAGCCGACGTCTGACGAACCGGTCGTGCAGACGGTATGGAGGCTAGCTGAGGCCGAAGGCCTTGGGCTGCAAAACGATTCGTGGGTTGTCGGCGTGAGTGAACACTCACGCTGGCAGAGCCACATTTGCAGATCAGGAGGCCTCCGGTGATTGTTCAGGGTACGAGTGTCCGGTTGGATGTGCACGCGCTTTCGGTCGTCGCGCATGCCGTTGACGAGGAAACAGGCAAGATCGCGCGAGCACGATTATGCCCAGATCACGGCGAGGTGCTGGGCTGGTTGCACCAGCTGCGGGCCCCGGTGCGGGTGACCTATGGGGCCGGGCTTGACGGGTGAGCACGCGGTTACGCCGCCGTCCGCGTCATTGTCGGCATAGGCCGAGTACCGTGCGGCCTGCTGGTGTTAGAGCTGGGAGTTGTCGTCATGACATTCGCTTGAAAGAAGTTGTCACGCAAAATATTCGAGCAGTCGACGCCACTCGCGCGTATCACATGAACCGACGACGCAAAGCTAGCACACGCCAGAGCGATTTTGGCGACCTGGCAACGGTCGGTTGCGGCGGCGAAGCCAACGGCGCAATCGGTACCACGAGCCAACGCGTCGTTCCGTTCCTCTCGCACGATCGCGCGTCGTGTCGAGCCAGTCGGACTGTGCATCCTGATCCTGAAACCAATCCTCAGTTCCGACAAGCAGTCGGTCTCGGGCCCGGTTTTGGTCAATTTCGCGCTGCGAGAACTGTCGCGCCCAGTGGGCGCGTGGCCCGACATGTCGTCGCGGTCTCACAGCGAATGCCTGGCGGGGTCCAGAAGGAGCCAAGCCGTCGAAGCGAGCGCTGCCAGCAGCAGAACGGTCACGATGATGTGCCATAGCAGACGCCACCGATCGGGCTCCAGAGGATAGATTCCGGGCGGCGTGCGGCGATCGGCGCGATCGCCGCGCCGGTCATGCCGACGTTGAGACATGTCTATCAAGCCTCTCTTTGTTGCAAAGTTTCAGAGTGCAGATCGTGTCGGCGAGCGCTGCGGTGGCTGCTGTGTCGGACACCGAAACAGGCCGGTGCTAGCAACAACCAGTTTGGCGACGTCACAGGGTGTGCTGGGCCTTGAGGATTTGTGCGGCGCATTCGCTGATGATGACGCAGGGCGCCATGGTGTTTCCGGTGGTGACGCGGGGCATGATCGACCCGTCAGCGATACGGAGGCGGTCGACTCCATAGACGTTCAGCTGGCCATCGACCACCGACACGGGGTCTCGGCCCATCTTGGCGGTGCAGGTTTGATGCCAGTAGCTCATGGTGGCATCGCGGACGAAGCGCTCAAGCCGGGCGGTCGGCAGGTTTGGCGTGGTGCTGGTTGACATCGGTGCGGATGAAGCCTTTGTTGCGCATCAGGAAGTCGGCTAGGTAGCCGTCGTGGGGGGTGGTGGGCGTCGTGTAGTAGGTGCGGTGGTGCCCGCGATACACATTGGTCACGGTCGGCTCGTTGACCAAATCATCGATCAGGTCTTCGTCGGTAGTGATGGCGTTGAGGACCAGCGAATGCCGCAGCGGCTCGATCCCGTCTGATCGTGACCACGGCGATATCCACACGCAGGGAAAGGCCAGCTCGGTGTTGAGCTTCGCGATGTCGGGTGTGGCCAGCAGGTGCACGGCCGGGCGCAGCGCAGCGGAGCCGTCGCCCAGGTCGGCGAGCACCTGATCGGCACCCAGCACCGGTGTCGTGCCCACGGCCCTGGCGCGTAGATACGTCACGAGCGCCTGGGCTTTAGCGAGCGGCTGGGTGGGCAGGATCGCCCGCTCGTCGCCGTTGGGCAGCGCCTCGATGGTCGATAACCGCTCGGCGATCGCCTGGGCCAGCGGGGCGGGGTCGCCCTCGTAGAGCACCGCGGTGGCGTTCACGCATCTCATGCCGCCCAGGTTGGCGATCGAGTCGACGATCCCGTCGAGGAATTCGCGCCAGTCCACCTCGGCGGTGATCAGGATCTTGGTGCGGCCCGGTCCGTTGGTGATGAGCATCGGATCGTCGGCGTATTTGTCCACGACGTCTTGGCCTCCGTAGACCATGGCCAGGTCGGCGGCCGCGATGATCTCGTCGGCCCCGGCGTGGTCGGTGGGCAGATACACCGCATCCTCGGGCCGAAAACCGGCGTGCCGCAACGCCACGATGAGCCGGTGGGCGGTGAACGGCTCGCGGCGCGACGGCCGGATGGCCACCCGATACCCCAACGCCAGGGCCTGCAGCCACAATCCGTGAATTCGCGGTGTGTTTCCGGGTGCGTGGACGGCGAACACCTGTCCGCGACGTGCCCAGACCGCACATCCGGTGCGGGTGCGTTCCTCGCGCCAGTCGAAGGCCGCGCCGGCGGGCTTTGCCGGCCACACCGCGTCGAACGCGGTGATGAGCGCGGCCGCCACGTCGTGGGCCCCGGCGCGGGTGACGCCGATCGGCAGCCCCGATGTCCGGCTGGCCAGCGCCACGTACTGCTCGAGGTCCAGGCCGGCGATCACCGAGTTCGTGAAGATCTCCGCGGTTTTGTGGAGTGCGGACCGCCGCCGGGCAACCGGCAGCGGGCGCATTTTGCGCTGCGCGTCGATGGTGCGCGAAATGTACGGCGGCTGGACCATGCTCAGCTCGGCCACCGCTGCGCCGGCGGTGTCGCGGATGACCTCGCGGACGGGCGTGCGGTATGCACCGGCGGGTCCCAGCGCGTGGATGGCCACCAAATCAGCTGTACCGCTTGCGGATTGCTGAAACGTAGTGGTCATGACGGGTACACTCCTTCGTTGACGGGTTCCCGCAGTCTTTCTGTCGGACAACGTCCAATTGCGTGGAAGGCGGGAGGCGTAACGACGCCGAAGCGTCCTCGGCAGGCATCGGTCACACCCACGCCAAGTCGCGACCGCGCCAACCGGTTCCGGGCAGCGGTGTGCCCCGGCATCGTCCATGGCTCGAGGTAGGCGTCGATCTTCGGTATCAATTGCGCCGCACCCAGGTACTGCGGTGCGGCAATCGCACGCGGCAACAAGGCGTTCAGATGATCGGAGACCCAAAACGAGTCGATGCGGCTCGCGGCCGCCGCCAGGTAATTGGCTCGCACCAACGCGGTCGGAGAATGACGAGCATTGAGGGTATCGCTGACGAGGCCGACTCTTAATCGCGACATGTTTGCCTACTTCCTTCCGGGTGACGTCAGAGTGTGTGTTGGGCCTGGAGGATGTCTGCGGCGCGTTCGCCGATGATGACGCAGGGGGCCATGGTGTTGCCGGTGGTGACGCGGGGCATGATCGACCCGTCGGCGATGCGAAGGCGTTCTATTCCATACACTTTCAGCTTCCCGTCGACCACCGACATCGCGTCTTGGCCCATCTTGGCGGTGCCGGTTTGGTGCCAGTAAGTCGCTGCAGCGTCGCGGATGAAGCGCTCGAGTTCGGCACCTGTCAGATTGCCCGGCATGACTTCACGCTTGGTGAACGGACGCAGCGCGAGTGAGTTGCCGATCTCGCGGCACAGTTCGACGGCCGCGATCGCGGCCTTCAGGTCATCGGGGTGCGACAACATATTTGCCTGGATCTGCACCGGGTCGGTCGGGTCGGGCCCGGTCAGACAGATATGGCCGCGGCTTTTCGGTCGCACCACCCCGCCGGCCAATGTCCAACCAAACTCAGGCACATTGAATCGGGCCGTAGTCTCGGGCGTCGACATTGGAAATTCACCCTGGCCGATCTGGAGGTCCGGTGTGTCCAGACCCGGGTCGCTTTTCCAGAAGAAGGTCGCCTCAGCTCCGTTGTTGCGCGGGGCAAGCGGCTGCTGGTACTCCCAGACACACGCGAAAAGGGGGTGGTCCTGCAGGTTTTCACCGACCCCCGGCAGGTGCTGGACCACCGGGATGCCGTGTCGCTGCAAGTCGGTCTGCTCGCCGACGCCTGATTGCATCAGCACCTTCGGGGTGTGGATCGCACCCAGCGACAGCACCACTTCAGATCCCGCGCCGACGCGGTGGATTTGGCCGTTCTGGGAGAACTCCACCCCGGTGACCCCCGTGTGGTCGAATGTCAGCCGGGTGACCAGCGCGCCGGTGAGAACGGTCAGATTCGGCCGATCCAGATAGGGAAAAACGTAGGAGCGGAACACCGATTGGCGATAACCGTCGCGGACTCGCACATCGAGTATCGACGCGCCACCCTCGCCCTCCATCATGCGGCCGTTCTGATTCTCAAACGTCGGGATCCCGACCGAGCGTGCACCTTCGAGCGCGGCAGGTGCGATCGGGTTGGGATCAGGTGCGGGCTGGACATACACCGGTCCGCCGGTTCCGCGGTAGTCGGGGTCGGGGGCTCCATGCCAGTCCTCGATGCGACGGTAGATGTTGAGCACCGACTCATAGCTCCACGCCTTGTCGCCGGCTTCGGCGGCGAAGTAATCCCAATCGTTTTTGTGCCCTCGCGACCACGCCATCACGTTGATGCTCGATCCGCCACCCAACACCTTGCCCATCGAATACGGAATGGCGCGGCCGTTGAGGTGCGGGTTGGGTTGGGCCGCAAAGTTCCAGTCCCGCTCGCTGCCCAGGTTCGCAGGCCATTGTTCTGCTCTCATCACCTCGGGTACATCATCGGGGCCGCCGGCCTCCAGCAGCAGCACACTGACGCTCGCGTTTTCGGCGAGACGACGCGCCACCACCGATCCCGAGGAGCCCGAGCCGCAGACAATGAAGTCGTATTGCGGTTGCAAGGCCGCTGTCAATCGTTGCTGATTAGCGCGGACTCGTTCGGCCAACTCAAAGTCGGGATCCGAATCGTTGTAACTGGGAGCACCCATAGGACCTACACCTTTCGCGTAGCGGCGTTCCGCTGAAGCAGTAACGCTGCCACGCTAGCGTATCGTCGATACGTCTGCAACGTAGCGACGATACGGACGGGTTGGGTGATGTCGCTCAGACGCGAGATCACCTCCAAATCGATCTCGAACCCGCGCTGCTCCGCTCGCTTTGTGCGCGCTGAGCAGGAAGGCAGGCATCTTCTGTCGGCCCTTCTCGTCGACACTGAAAGGTGACGGCACTGGCAGGCACATCAAGCGCGAGGTCATGCGGGGCGACCTCACGGCTACCAGATCTGGAGGCCTACATCCGCGACGCTGCGTCAACCTACTGGCACCAAATCGGTACGGCCAAGATGGGCAACGACTCGACGTCGGTGGTCGACGGCCGTCTCAAGGTCTATGGAGTCGAGAACCTTCGAGTCGCCGACGGCTCCATCATGCCGGGGATAACGCCGGCCAACACGATGGCGCCGTGCGTAGTGATCGCAGAACGAGCAGCGCAACTGCTCACCAGCAGCACCGGCAGTGACAGCAGCCCGAAGCTACCGAGGAGTGCACCGATGCCCACCCGAATGTCGCCCGTCTTTCGATCAGCAGCAGCGACGGTACACGCACGTAGCACCGGTACGTCATCTGAGTAGAGCTGCTAACATGCTGGAGGTGGATGCTCGAACGCGAATCCTGGAGGCCGCGGCTTCTCTGTTAGCAGACTCCGCGGAGCGGGACATTTCCACGCGGGCGGTCTGCGAGGCGGCCAATGTCGGAGCTCCGATGCTCTACCGGCTCTTCGGCGATAAGAACGGCCTGCTGGCGGCCGTTGTCGATTATCGATTTGGGCGCTACATGACGGACAAACGTAACCGCCCTCCAGCTGCGGATCCGGTGGATGACCTGTACGTCGCGTGGGACAACCACGTCGCATTCGCACTGGAGAACCCGAACATCTATCGCATCGTCTACTCGCCGTCCCTGGCGAAACTGCCCGCCGCCGCCGATGAGGCCCACCGTCTGCTGGTTGAGTGGATGGATCGCTGCGCAGAAGCCGGCAAGCTCAAACTCTCGGCTGACGTTGCGGCGCAGATATTTACGGCGGCATGCATCGGCGTCACGCTGAGCCTCCTGTCGCAACCCGACATCTACGACGACCCCGACCTGTCCGACCGGGTTCGAGACGCGATTATTCGCGAACTGATTGTGGAAACCGGCGACTCGTCCGGCGAACGCGACACCGATATCCTCAAACCCACAGCAGTGCAGTTGGCCGCGTTGCTTCGGCGTACACCTACGCCACTGAGTGAGCCCGAGGTTTTGATGATGTTGCAGTGGCTAAACACCATCAGCACTGCAGATCAGGTACAGGACAGCCAGCGCACACATAGCGCCCGCAACGCATTAATGTCGACCCGTCGGCGCGAAGCCGCACCGACATCGGAAGATGGCACGAAGCTTCGTGCGCGTTAGGTCCGCGTCGAGCGCGTCGGGCCTTGTCGATGAGCGCGGCAATCTCGTGCAGATCGAGCGCTGGTGATTCGCCTGAGGCTCTGTGGATTTCACTAAGCCGTGATAGCGGCGGGGATGGCAACGGATTGGTCGCCTGCGTCGGAGGCGGGTTGGAGCAGAGCCAGTGCGCGCCGAGCTCGACGCCTTTAGGCCGCGCTGCCAGCCGGGGCAGCCTACTTGGATGGCAGTTGGCCGGTGCTGACAGGAGGCAGGGCACGCTCCGTTGGAGCCCAGGTACGGTGGTCGTACGTCGCTGCCATGGGAGGGTGCTTATGCCAGACCCGGCCTCATGCGGGAATCCGTAACCGAGTCGCATTGCGCCCCTTACGGCGGTGCTGTGGGCACCGAAGTAGAAGTACGGGTTAGCGACGACCGAGATATCTTGCCGCATAACGGTAAACACTTTGTCGGCGGCGATGGCCCACACCACGCCATCTTCGATGGTGCCCTCTGGCGCGCTGTAGAGCGGAACACCGAAGATGCTGCGCTGCACAGGATTGGCGACATCGCCGGGTGTCTGGCTTAGTAGCTCCTCAGCGAGCTATCCGCAGTTAGCCTGCGCCAAAGGTTTTCGAAATGTATTGCTCATCCCCCGTTAAACAAGAGCACGTTCTAGCTATCACGTTCTAGCTACGTTGTGGAGGGTTTGTCGGCCGGCTATAGCTGTCATAGCGTAATCCGGGGTTCTATGTCGCGTCGACCACGCGCACTGTTACGAGGCAACCGTCGCCTCGCCAACGAGCAACAGGAGCGCAAATAGTGCGATCGACCAGGTTCTCGGTCAACAACCGGACATACACCACGCCCGACGCACCGGTCGTCGTCATTTGCATCGACGGCAGCGAACCGGACTATCACGTGGAAGCGATGAAAGCCGGCCGGATGCCGTGGCTGAGCAGCGTGCTGGCCGGCGAGGGCACTTCGTGGCCGGCGCACTGCGCGATGCCCGCGCTGACCAACCCGAACAACCTTTCCATCGCGACCGGCCAGCCACCGGCCGTGCACGGCATCTGCGGCAATTACATCTACGACACCGAGCGTGGCGAAGAAGTATTGATGAACGACAAGCGGTTCCTGCGGGCGCCGACCATCTTTGCGGCAGCTAACGATGCCGGCCTGAGCGTTGTGGTCGTCACCGCCAAGGACAAGCTGCGCCAGCTGCTCGGCGCCGGCCTAGTCGAGGAGGGTCCGAGCCCGGACGGCAGCGGCGAATTCGTCGCGCCCACCCGCACCGGTGTCTGCTTCTCCGCCGAGAAGGCCGATACGGCCACCGCTGCCGCCAACGGCATCGACAACGTTCTTCAGCTTGTTGGCAAGCCGGTCCCAGACGTCTACTCGGCGGACCTCAGCGAGTTCACCCTGGCGGCGGGGGTCGCGATCCTCAAGTCGTGCGGTGCCAATCTGATGTACCTGTCGCTGACCGACTACATCCAGCACAAGCACGCGCCAGGCACGGCGCCCGCCAACGCGTTCTACGACATGATCGACTCGTACGCCGCGCAACTCGACGAGTTGGGCGCGATCGTTGTGCTAACCGCCGACCACGGCATGAGCGCCAAGACGGATGACACCGGCACGGCGAAGGTGCTCTACGTTGAGGATGAGGTGCGCAACATCCTCGGCCTGGATCCAGCCACGACGGGTGATGAGGGCGCCGACGGCGTGCGAGTAATCCTGCCGATCACCGATCCCTATACCGCACACCACGGGGCGCTGGGCTCATTCGCCAGCGTCTACCTGCCCGCCGGCGCCGACCGTGATCGGGTCATCGAACAGCTGCGCACGCTCGACGGTATCGAGGCAGCCCACCGTCGCGAGGATGCGGCCGGGATCTACGGCTTGCCCGCCGACCGGATCGGCGACGTGGTCGTGCTAGCCGACGCCGGTACCGCACTCGGTCGGTTCGTAGCGTGGCACGACCTCACCGGCCTTGACGCCCCGCTGCGGTCCCACGGCGCGCTGGGTGAGCTTCAGATCCCGTTCATCATCAACCGTTGCCTGCCTCGGCCCGACCTGGTCGATGAGCCTTACGGCCTGCCAGCTTACGTGCACAACTACGACGCCTTCTGGGTCGCAACGACCCTCGTGGCCCAGCACCGGTCCGACGCCGCTTCGGCGGTGTAACCATCCCATGGATTGGCAGAAGACGATGTCGAGCACTTACCAAAAGCCGACGGCCCCTTTGGATCCCGCGGCAGTGTCGGAAGCGAAGTTCTCTCGACTCAAATGGCGCATGCTGCTAGCGACGATGTTCTGCTACCTGTTCTTCTACACCGGTAGGCAGACCTTCGGCTTCGCGATCCCTGGCATTCAGGCAGATCTGGGGCTGAGCAAGGCCACACTAGGAGCTATCAGCGGTGCGATGCTGTGGTGTTACGCCGCCGGTCAGATGATCAACGGCAACCTGGCCGACAAGTTCGGCGGACGGCGGCTGATGACCTTAGGCGCAGTGTTGTCCACAATCCTCAACTGGTGCACCAGCTTTGCAGTGGGCACGAAGTCGCTGGCGTTCTTCTGGAGTGCCAATGGCCTCACCCAGGCGATGGGCTGGCCGTCGGGCAGTCGCGTGATTTCGAACTGGTGGGGCCCGCACGAACGGGGTAAGAGTTTTGGCTTCTACACATTCGCGGCGGGGATGGCATCGGTGGTGGCGTTCGTCACGTCCACCATCGTGGTCGATACCCTGCACCTGCATTGGCAATGGATTTTCCGTATCCCGGTGCTGCTCATGCTCTTCGGCGGGATCACCTTCTACCTGTTGTCGCGGGAGAACCCGAACCAAGCCGGTGTCAAGCCGCCGGCGTCCTACACCGGCGACGTCGAGCACGTCGATCCGTCGGCGGCCCAGGCCAACCCCGGGCGCTCACTGGACCGGTACAAGGCGGTGCTGCGCAACCCAAAGATTTGGTCGACGGGTGTCGCGATCGGTTTTCAAAACACCGCCCGATACGGGCTGCTGATCTGGGTGCCGGTGTACTTCCTGGGCAAGAACTGGGCGAAGGGCGGCGGTTCGATCAGCCCGGTGTGGATCTCCGTCGCGCTGCCGGTTGGCATGGCCGTCGGCGCGCTCACGAACGGCGAACTCTCCGACCGCGTCTTCGGGTCCCGTCGCGACCGGCCGATCGTCCTGTTCATGCTGCTCGGCGCGGTCTTCGCGACGACGATGTATCTCGGGCATCTGGGCACCGTCGCCGGCATCCTGGTGCTGTTCTTGACCGGGTTCTTCGTGTACGGCCCCCAGTCGTCGTTCTGGGCGCTGTGCCCCGACATCGCCGGCGCGCGGCTGGCCGGAACGGCAACGGGTGTGGTGGATTTCTTCTCCTACCTGTTCGCCGGGGCTGCCGAGCCGCTGATCGGTCGGGTCATGGACCACACCGGCAACACCGGTGTGATCTTCCCGATCGTCGCCACCTCCTGTGTGCTCAGCGCCCTGGTTGCCCTGACCATCCGGCGTTAATGACAACGATCATGAACGGAGCCCTCGGCGCCCGCGGCGCATCCGTTGCGGACACCGCTACCGCGGCAGTTTGGTGCGGCGTCGAGGAGGGATTCTCGCTGCAGCGCCAGCCGTTTCCCCGTCTGCGCCCCGGTGAGATGGTCGTCGCGGTCGAGTTGGCCACCATCTGCGGTAGCGATCTGCACACCATCGCCGGCGACCGGCCAACGCCGGTGCCGAGCGTGCTTGGCCACGAATCCGTCGGGTCCATCGTCGCGACCTGCGGTGCGGCGTACGGACACGACGGGGAGATGCTCGGCACTGGCGACCGCGTTACCTGGACTATCGGGACCGCGTGTGGCGATTGCCGCAGGTGCCACCGGGGCATTCCGCAGAAATGCCTGACCGTCCGCAAGTACGGGCACGAGGCGATCGACGATCATTGGCGGCTCAACGGCGGGCTGGCCACACACTGCCATCTCATCGCCGGCACCGGCCTAGTTCGGGTGCCCCAGGGTCTCCCGGCCGCCGTGGCAGCACCGGCGAACTGCGCCACCGCAACAGTGGTGTGCGCGGCTCGACGCGTGAATCTGAGCGCCGACGATTCGGTTGTGGTGCTGGGCTGCGGCATGCTCGGTCTCACCGCGGTTGCCTATGCCCGTGGCCTGGGTGTGGAGCGCATTATCGCCTGCGACGTCGACACGTCCCGCCGCCAGTGGGCCGACTCCTTGGGCGCCACCGTGGCGTGCGGTCCTAACGAAGTCGCCAGCGCTGCAAAGGAATACGGCGCTGACGTTATTTTCGAGCTGTCAGGCCACAAAGCTGCCGTGCAGGGCGCCTTCGACATTGTCGACATCGGCGGGCGGATCGCCCTGGTGGGCTCGGTGTCACCGGGGCCGGAGATCAGCTTCGAACCCAGCCGTTACGTCAAGAACCTGACCACTGTCGTCGGCAGCCACAACTACCGACTCGACGATCTCGCCAAGGCCGTCGACTTCCTCGCCCGCACCAACTCTCAGCAACTTCTCGCCGACCTCGTCCCGGAGCCCTACCGCTTGCATGACATCGATGCCGCGGTCGCGGCCGCCCGCAGCGGCGCTGCCCCTCGCATCGCCGTTAACATGCGCTGACCACGAGCGCAGCCAGGAGCCCACCGATGACCCATCCCCATCCCGACCATCTGCTCAACTACATCGACGGCTCATGGAAACCGAGCGCCAGCGGGCAGGTGCGGACAAACCGCAACCCGGCCAATACCGACGACATCATCGGAGAATTCAGCGAATCCGTCGCTGCCGACGTCACCGCCGCCATCGACGCCGCCGTCGCCGCCCAACCCGCGTGGGACGCCATCGGCCCGGTCGCCCGCGCCGAGGTACTCAGTCGGGCTCAGCGCCTGGTCGAAAAGCGCACCGACGAATTCGCCTCCGCTATTACCCGCGAGCAGGGCAAGCGGTTGTCCGAAGCGAAGGGCGAGGTGAATCGCTCGCTCGCGATCCTTGACTTCACCATCGGTGAGGCGCGCCGCATGAACGGCGTAACTACGCCGGCCGAGGAACCACGCACCATCGCCATGACGTTCCGCCGCCCGCTCGGCGTCGTCGGGCTGATCACCCCGTGGAACTTCCCACTGGCCATCCCGACGTGGAAGGTCGCGCCCGCGCTGTTGGCGGGGTGCGGCGCTGTGCTCAAACCGTCGCCGCTGACTCCGCTCACTTCCGCGTTGCTGGTGCAGGCGTTCGCCGACGCAGGTGTCCCCGCCGGTGTCCTCAACTTGATTCAGGGTGACCGGGAAGCCGGTGAGGCGCTGGTTGCTGATCCGCGGGTGGCGGGTATCTCGTTCACCGGTTCACTGCCCGTCGGGCAGGCCATCAACCGTGCCGGCGCCGGGCGACTGATGCGTACCCAACTGGAGCTCGGCGGCAAGAACGCGCTGATCGTCCTCGAGGATGCAGACCTCGACGCCGCAGTTGACGCAATCGTGCACGGCGCGTTCGGCCAAAACGGACAGCGGTGCAGTGCCACCAGCCGCATCATCGTGGACCGCAAGGTGCACGACGCCCTGTTGTGCCGACTTGTGCCCCGCGTCCGAGCGATGCGGATCGGCCGTGGCGACCAGGACTGGGCCGACATTGGACCGGTCGTCAACGATGAACGCCAGCAAGCATGCCTGGATGCTGTCGAGAAGGCATTGGCTGCGGGTGCCGAAATCGCCTGTGGCGGAAAGACTGTCACGCTCGACACTCCGGGATACTTTGTCGAGCCGACGGTGTTGACGAACGTCGCCTGGGACAGCGAACTGGCCCAGGAAGAGGTGTTCGGCCCGGTGTTGTCGCTGATCGCCTGCGACGGGTACGACGATGCGATGCGGATATCGAACTCGGTCCGTTACGGCATGTCGGGCACCATCTTCACGAAAAACGCGTCGCTGATGTTCCAGGCGTTGCAGGACTTCCAGGCGGGCATGCTGCATGTGAACCGGCCCGGTGTCGGTGCGTATGCCCACCTGCCGCACATGGGCGCCAAGGCATCTCAACTCGGCGCACCGGAGTGCTCGCCGGACGTCTGGAACTTCTACACCGACCTCCGTTCGGCCTGCATCAAGTACTGACGGGTCAGGTCGGCCATGAGGAGATCCCGCCGACCAGCGCCACGAACGCCTCCTCCGGCGGCGTCAGCACACGGTCGGCCCGCCTCGTCAGGTACACCGTTCGACGTGGCGGCGGCGGATCGATTTCCAAGGCGACAAGCATTCCTGCCGAGCGCTCGCGGGCGGTGGCGTGTTCCGAAAGCAGTGTCAGCCCGAGTCCAGCATGCACGGATTCCTTGAGTGTGTCGGGTCCCCACAGGTCCCACTGGTCCGCGGCGTCCAATCCCCACAACCGAAGCGCCGCCTCCTGCTGCCTACGGGTTGCGGAGCCCATCTCGCGCATCAGAAATCGCTGGCACGCAAGGTCTTTAGGTCGAAGGCTCCGGCCGGCTAGGGACGTTCCGGCGGGCGCCACCAAAACCATGGCTTCCTCGAACATCGGCTGAGCGACCAACTGCTCCTCATGCGGGGTATCGGCGCACAGGCCGAGCGCGACCTCGCCGCTCAGCAGCCAGTTCTCCACCGTGTCCTCGTTGCCGACCCGAATCTGGCACTCGACCTTGGGCGCCCGCTGAGCGAAATCAGCCAGCAGCCGCGGCAACAGATACGTCCCCAGCGTGGTCGTGCCGGCGATCGACAGCCGACCCGCCTCAAGTCCCTGAAAGCCAGCGGCCGCTTGCTCCAAACTCTCCAACAGCTGGAAGATCTTGCGGGCATACTCGACCGCTACATCACCGGCCGCAGTGGTACGAGCGCCCTTTGTGCTGCGCTGTACCAACAGCACGCCGAGCGAAATCTCGAGATTGCGAATGTGGTTGGAAACCGACGGCTGGCTCATGTAGAGCTTCTTTGCGGCTCCCGAAAACCCTCCAGCCTCCACGACCGCGATCAACACCTCGAGTTGCGTCAGACTCACCATTTCGCAGAGAAATGCTACCGGCCGCCAGTACTGCACACCGGGCTAGCCAACTGGGTGACTCTGCTTGGCCTAGCAGGTCAGGTGCGCGATGGACTGCATGCTGAGAAACCGCAGTCCAGCTACCCGCTTGTTTGCCGATGAGCCGACCACGCCAGTTAAACCCCGGGTTCACAACTTCGCCACGACGCGGGGACTGCGGAAAATACTAGGTGATTGCCGCGGGCCGAAGTCCGCGATGAACAGGTGACCGCCCGGCCGCAGGACGCGAAACATCTCCTGCGGCCCGCGGCCCGCGGCCGCCAGCGATGGCGCACTTAGTCGGCTCAGGATGTAGTTACCGGCGAACTCGATAACAATCAGGACCGTCTCGGCGTCGGGTCGATTGTCGCTGCCGCGGGGCAGCACTTGCGGTGGGTGGGAAACATGATCCCATCGAATTGGCTGTAGCCGCTGAGGTAATGGGCGGCGGGGGTGCCTCCGAGGATCTCCGGGGCGTAGTCGTGGCGCGCGATCAGTCCGTCGTGATCGATGTAGAGATCCTGCACCCGATTGTGGGTGTGGATTTCGGGTGGGAACGCGATGAGAAATCTGCCACTTGGTGCAGCAGCTCGGACGACAGCGACGCGCCGCTCATCAACCTTGCCATTGACTAATGTCACCATTTGCAGTTGACTCCCTCGCATGACGGACGACGGTGTCCCGACCCGTGGATCGCTGCGCTCCCGCGGTGCGGCCCTGGTCAGTGCGTTGACACTGCGGCAGATCGGCGCGGTGCTGCCGCCCGGGCAGGCCTGGGGCTTGTGGCTGTCACGCCTGATCGTGGCCGGCATCATGGACGCGTTCGGGCCGTCGCTGGCCGGAACGAGCGTCGAGCCGGTTGACGTCGTCGGGCCAGGCGGGCGTCGCGTCGTCGGTGAATGGGTGCGTGCGCGTGGCATGCCGGCGAAGGAAGGCGCCATCTACTTCGTCCACGGCAGCGGCTACGCCCTGTGCTCGCCGCGAACGCACCGGCGACTGACGGCTTGGCTGTCACGGCTGACCGGGCTGCCGGTGTTCGCCATCGACTACCGCCTGGCGCCACGGCCGGCGGACACCTCGGGGTGGACCTGCTCCTGCAGCCCGATGTCGCCGTGAGCGGGCCGGCCGCGCTGGTGCTGTTCTCGCCGCTGATCGACCTGACCTTCGGCCTTGCGCGTGCGCGCGAGGAGTTGCGCCGCGACCCCGCGATCCGGGCCGTCGACGCCGCCCGACTGGTCGCGCTGTACAGCGGCAGCGTCGATCCCGCGCATCAGCGCCTGACACTCGACGTCGCCGGCGGGCCCCCGCTACTCCCGACGCACATCCAAGCCGGCGGCGCGGAGATGCTTGTCGCCGATGCGCGGCACCTCACCGCCGACATCCGCGCCGCCGGCGGTAACTGCGAGCTTCAATTGTGGCCCGATCAGGTGCATGTGTTCCAGGCGCTGCCCCGGCTGTCGCCAGAGGCCGCCAAGGCCATGGCGCAGGTCGCGCGCTATATCGATACATCCAGGCGAGCCAACGGCTTTGACGCCATAGCAGGGAAGGCAGGCTAGATGCTTGGGCTACTGCGGGGATCCAGCAAGGTGACCCACAACGCGCTCGCGGTGGTGACCGGTGCGGGCAGTGGGATCGGCGCGGCATTCGCCACCGAGCTCGCCCGCCGCGGCGGTCGGGTCGTGTGCAGCGACATCAATGAAGTCACCGCCGCGCAAACCGTCAGCGCAATCACCGACAACGGCGGGGATGCTATCGCAATCCCCTGCGATGTAACGAAATTTGACGACGTCCGCGAACTCGCCGTCCAGTCAGAATCGTGGTTGGGCGACGCGCCCACGCTGGTGATCAACAACGCCGGCGTCGGCTCCGGCGGTGCACCGATCGGCGAACTCCCCCTCGACGACTGGCATTGGGTGCTGGGCATCAACCTGTGGGGACCGATCCACGGCTGCCATGTATTTGCCCCGATCCTGCGATCGGCCGAACCGTCGAATCGCCCGCGGGGCATCATCAACGTCGCTTCCGCCGCCGCTTTCGGTGCGGCACCCAGCATGGCCGCCTACAACGTCAGCAAAGCCGGCACACTATCGCTGTCGGAGACGCTGGCCGCCGAGTTGTCCAGCACCGCAGTGAAAGTCACCGTGCTCTGTCCCACTTTTGTCAAGACGAACATCATCGAGTCCGGGCGTATCCCTGACCAAACAACCCAGTTCGCAAACAAGATCATGCGGTGGATCGGGTTATCGCCGGAAAAGGTCGCGCGTGTCTGCCTGGACGCCCACGATCGCGGCGAGCTGTATTGCATGCCGCAAATCGAAGCCAAGATCGGCTGGAACATCAAACGCTTGGTCCCCGGCACGTACACCCGTGGAATGGGCCTGGTATCCCGGCACGCCCCGCTCTGAGAGCACCAATCCAAAGGAGGATTCCGGTGGCCATCGATATGCAAGCAATGCTGACCAAGATCAAGGACCGCCAGTGGGCGCTCGCCGATATCGATTGGACGGCACCCGGCG
>Ga0210396_10002362_pt1 | contig 19309 bp, 19 predicted proteins | sample IncBWH17OmetaG_FD_155466 | JGI IMG/M metagenome (GOLD analysis project Ga0210396, IMG submission 155466) | Forest soil microbial communities from Barre Woods Harvard Forest LTER site, Petersham, Massachusetts, United States - Inc-BW-H-17-O ... | reverse complement strand
TTTTGGCACGAGCTTTTTCCGCGACCAGCGGGTGATCGACTTGATCAAGTCCAAATTGCCGGTGTCGATTTCGATCGGATTGTGGACGACGTTGATCACCTATCTGGTCTCGATCCCGCTCGGCATCAGAAAAGCGGTGCGCGACGGCAGCCGGTTCGATGTATGGACGAGTGCCGTCATCATCGTCGGCTACGCGGTTCCAAGTTTTCTGTTCGCGGTATTGCTGATCGTGCTGTTCGCTGGCGGCAGCTATCTGTCGATCTTTCCGTTGCGCGGGCTGGTCAGCGACAATTGGGCCGCGCTGTCCTGGCCGATGCGGATCGCCGACTATTTCTGGCATATCGCCCTGCCGATCACGGCGCTGGTGATCTCAGGCTTCGCTACCCTGACGATGCTGACCAAGAACTGCTTTCTCGACGAGATCAACAAGCAATACGTCTTGACCGCCCGCGCGAAAGGGCTGACCGAGCGCCGCGTGCTCTACGGTCATGTGTTTAGGAACGCGATGCTGCTGGTCGTCGCCGGGTTTCCGGCGGCATTGGTAGGCATCCTCTTTACCGGGTCATTGCTGATCGAGGTGATCTTTTCGCTGGACGGGCTCGGCCTGTTGGGCTTCGAGGCCGCGATCAACCGCGACTACCCGATCATGTTCGCGACACTCTATGTCTATACCCTGATCGGCCTCGCGCTGAAGCTGGTCAGCGACCTCACTTACATGCTGATCGACCCGCGCATCGACTTCGCCACCCGCCGCGCGTGACGCCGGACAGGATTTTGTCCGGTTTGCGCGCCGATCGGCTTCGCGTTGAGAGCGTCCGCGCTCAGTTCTTGCGCGCATCTCTCAATAAGCTCCTTGATCGCCGTCTTGATCCGCCTGCTATATCGCACTTTGCGGCACGAAAAGGCGAATGATGGCCAGTTTTGGGTGTAGTGCGTTAAAAGATGCTCATTTCCAGCGAGGTTCGGACGATGGACAGCTGGCCCAAGAAAGCCGAGGCTCAATATTTTGCCTTGGCCGGATACGCGGAAATGCGCCACAACGAATTGTCGGGCATTCTGCAACCATATCTAGTAGCCACCGATGTATATGGAAAAATGATCTGCGCGGTAACATTGATCCTCGGCAAGATACCGCCCGGTCAAAGAGCCTTAATGACCCAGACCGAACCGAATCTCAGTCTAGACACCACATTGCGAGATTTGATAGGCGATGTGTTTGATTTTCTTTACGAGGCGCGCGCATTGATCCTGAAAGGAAAATTGGAGATAGCCTATCCCTTGGCGCGCCGAGCGTATGAGTCTCTCTCATTGATGATCGCGTGTTATCTGGAGCCAAGGCTAGTTAAGCGCTGGGTAGGGGGAAAAGAGGTCCCGAACAGCGAGGTGCGCGGTGTACTGGGGAAACATCCGCTCGGTGAAGTGGAAGATAAAACCCGCGAGCTGTCCCAGTTTTTTGCGCGATTTTCTCATCCGAATCGTAAGATGATGGCCCAACGGCATTTAGGAGATGGCAATGAGTTTGCCTTAGGTTCTATCGGCAGGCCAAGCCTCGCGATGTTGGCGGATTATGCCCTAAAGACAGTTAATCTTTGGTTTTGGTTCGGCGCAGTGGTTCATTGGATGTACCTGCCCATCTTATCTGAGGTCGAGCCCAGCTTCAAAGAAAGCTATGACAAAGCTGCAAATATGGCCAAGGAGGTAGCTGCGTATTTGGCCGAACAGTACAACCGAACGCTGGCACAAGAGCAAGAACTGGCCCGGCAAGAACGGCTGCGTAACGTAGTAAAATAGCCCGGGTTTGATGCTTCTTGGCCGGACCTAGATGAGCCTCTGGAATCTCGAGGAACTGCACCTTCTGGCTGGACAGGGGGGATAACCCAGATACTCTCCTGTCCATGCATGGGTGGAGGCGATAGGGCGACGATGACAAGAGCATCGGGCAAGAGACAGTTTTTTACGGCTCCGTTGAGCGCGCATCGGCCGAAGCCATGAAGGCGTTGTTTCTCGGCGGGGTTGCCGCCGACACCGCGAGGGGAATCGAGGCGCAGCTTCCGGGATCGCTCGACGTCACGATCATCGACGACCCGATCGATCGCCGCCTGCTGCCCGCGGCGGCGGGCGCGGCCGACATCCTCGTTAGCAACCATTGGCTGGCCGATTATCCGCCGGCGCCGAAGGTGCGGCTGGTGCAGTCGGTGGCGACCGGCGTCGATCTGTTCGAGCTGGCGGCGCTGCCGGCCGGGGTCACGGTGTGCAACGCCTTTGGCCACGAAACCGCGATCGCCGAATACGTCGTGATGACGATGCTGGCATTGCATCACCGCCTGTTCGAGATATCCGGCGAGTTCCGCGAACGCTCGTCCTGGCGCACGAGCTGGGTCGAGGGCGGCGAGCCGCATGGCGAAGTGAGGAGTTCGACCTTGGGGATTATCGGCTATGGCCGGGTCGGACGCGAGGTGGCGCGCCGTGCCATCCCGTTCGGCTGCCGCGTCCTCGCCGCCAACCGCACACAGCGCCCGGCCGAACCCGGTGTCGAGCGCGTCTATCCGCTCGCCGAACTCGACCGGATGTTGCCGGAATGCGATACCGTCGCCTTGTGCACCGCGCTTGGACCGGAGACGACGGGGCTGATCGACGCCCGCCGCCTCGCCTTGATGAAACCGAGGGCCTTCTTGATCAATATCGCGCGCGGGCAGGTGGTTGACGAGGACGCCCTTTACGCGGCACTGCGCGACCGCAGGATCGCCGGTGCCGCGATCGACGTATGGTGGCAATACCCAAACGCCGCCGAGCCCCATCGCCGCGGCTCGCGCCACCCGTTTCACGAATTGCCGAACGCGATCGTAACCCCGCACAATTCCGGCTGGACCGGCGGCATGGTACGCCGGCGCTGGGACGAGGTCGCCGAAAACCTCGGCCGCTTTGTGCGCGGCGAGCCGTTGATCAACATCGTAACCGCTGGAGGCTGAGGGATACCATGGAACGGATCGCTTGCTGTGCGGCGTCCTCATGAAGGCGGTATTTCTGGGGACGCTCGCCGCCTCGCAAGCGGCGCCGATTACCAGCTTTATCAGCGAAGCCGTCCGCACCGAAATCGTCGATGACGGCGACCGGCCGCGCGTCGCCGCCGCGCTTGCCGATGCGGACATCGTCCTGACCGGGGCGTGGCGCCGCTCCCATCCGCCGGCGCCAAAGCTGCGTTTGCTGCAGGTGCCGCTGGCGGGCACCGACGGCATCGACGTCGCGGCGCTGCCCAAGGGCGTCACCTTGTGCAACGCCTATGGCCACGAGGCCGCACTCGGCGAATTCGCGGTCATGATGTTTCTCGCCTGGCGGCATCGCCTGTTCGACATCGCGACCTCGTTTCGCGGCGGGTCGTGGTTTTGGAGCCCGACGGTCGGCGGGCCGGCGCGCGGTGAAATCGGCGGCCAGACCGTCGGCATCGTCGGCCTTGGCCACATTGGGAGCGAGGTCGCGAGGCGCGCCGCCGCCCTCGAGTGCCGGGTGCTGGCGGTCAACCGCAGCCCGCGCGAGAAGCCGCCTTCGGTTGAACGGCTCTTTCCGTGGGCGGAACTCGATCGGATGCTCGGCGAGTGCGACGCGATCGTGTTGTGCTGCGCGCTGACGCCGGACACCGCCGGGCTGATCGACGAGCATCGCCTGCGTGCGATGAAGCGGGGCGCGTTTCTGGTCAATCTCGCGCGCGGCCCGATCGCCGACGAAGACGCGCTGTATCACGCGTTGCGCGACGGGGTGATCGGCGGCGCAGCACTCGACACCTGGTGGCGCTACCCGAGCGCCGCGGAGCCCGAGCCGCGGCCGTCGCGCCATCCGTTTCACGAACTGCCGAACGTGATCATGACGCCGCATTGCTCGCCACGGACCGCTGAGACGATCGCGCGGCGCTCGCGCGAGGTCGCCCGTAATATCGACCGTTTCGCCCGCGGCGAACCGCTCGAAAACGTCGTCGCCACGACCTGACGAGGAAGGTGACCCTATGACCGACGATATCGCCTTTATGCCGGCGACGCGGCTGATCTCACTCTATTGCAGCAAGCAATTATCGCCGGTCGAGGTGCTCGCCGAAACCCTGCGCCGTCTCGAGCGCTACGAGGGCGCGGTCAACGCCTTTGTGCTCTATGACCCGGCGGCGGCGATGGTCGGGGCGCGCGCCGCCGAGGCGCGCTGGCGGAAAGGCGCGCCGAAGGGCCTGCTCGACGGCGTGCCGGTGGCGATCAAGGACACGGTCTTGACCAAGAGCTGGCCGCGACTGGTCGGCTCGCGCACGATCGACCCGAACCAGGAATGGAACGAAGATTCGCCGGTCACCGCGGGTCTGCGGGCGCATGGCGCGGTGTTGTTCGGCAAGACGACGACCCCCGAATTCGGCTGGAAGCCGGTGACCGACTCGCCATTGAGCGGCGTCACCCGCAACCCGTGGGACCTCGAACGCACGCCGGGCGGGTCGAGCGGCGGCAGTGCCGCGGCGGTGCTGGCCGGCATCTGCCCGCTCGCGGTCGGCACCGACGCCGGCGGCTCGATCCGCATTCCGGCCTCGTTTTGCGGCATTTTCGGGTTGAAGCCGACCTTTGGCCGGGTTGCGGTCTATCCGCCCTCGGCGTTTGGCGATGTTGCCCATGTCGGGCCGATGGCGCGCACCGTCGAAGACGCGGCATTGATGCTCGATGCGATCAAGGGGCCGGATTCGCGCGACTGGCACAGCCTCCCCGATGACGGGATTGCCTACCGCGAGCGGGTGCGCGAAGGCACGCTGAAAGGTAAGCGCGTCGCCCTGTCGCCGACCCTGGGCTTGGCCGAGCCGGAGCCAGCGGTGCGCGTCGCGGTCGAGCGCGCGGCCGAAGTTTTCCGCAGCCTCGGCGCCGAGGTCGAAGAGGCCGACCCGTTCCCGCAGCCGCCAACCGGCATTTTCGAACCGCTGGCGCTCGCCGCGTTCTGGGCCTTGCTGCGGGCGTTGCCGCCGCAGGCGCACGCCGTCATGGACCCCGGGCTCGTCGCCCTCTGCCGGCGCGGCAAGGGCGTGACGCAGGAGGAATATGTCGCGGCGGTCGCGCGCCGCACCGCCCTCGGGCAGGCCCTGCGATTGTTTTTTGACGACTACGACCTGCTGTTGTCGCCAACGATGCCGATCGCCGCGGCCTACGCCGAGCCGCGCGCCGACGATCGGCCAAACCCGAACAATTTCCCGGACTGGATGCCTTATACCCCACCCTTTAACCTGACCAAGAACCCCGCCGCCTCGATCCCGTGCGGATTTGTCGACGGGCTTCCGGTCGGGCTGCAGGTCACGGGGCCGCTTTATGGCGATCTTGCGGTCTTGCAGGCGTGCCGCTCCTATCAAGAGGCGACCGACGGCGCCGCTTGGCCCGTCGCCGGGCTGGAAGCACGCCTCGCCGCGATCGCCGCGGCTCCGAATGCGGGTGTCGCAGCTAAGCGATGGAAGCCAAATCAGTAGCTCGGCTGGCGATCGAGGAATTCTGCGGTTGCATCGGCGCAAATCCGCCGCATATTCGCCTTCAGCCGAGACCAAGGGAGGTTGCCATGGCAAACAAGGAACAGAAACGCACGAGCCGGGAAGCGAAAAAGCCTAAGCAGAAAAAGAAAGGCGCCGACAAGAAGTCCGGGCAGCCACCGGCGACGCGGGTCTGACCGGCGGCTCTATTTTCGTCGAGGCCTACGGGTCCGGCCTATGGCCGGCCCGAGGATAGGCGTGGATGGCCCCCGGCTCGGCCGCTGTCGGGGGCGATATTGCGTTACTGGGATCCTTATCGCACCGCTTTGGCCGATTGACAGCGACGGCGCGAACCGCCCTATCCTCGGGCTGCGCCGCGCACGAGGAGAGCCATGCCGCCAGCCAATACCGACCCCGCCTTGTTGCCGGCCCATGTCCTGGCGGCCGAGATCGACGCGGACCGCCTGTCGCCGGTCGATGTCGTAGATGCATTGCTCGCCCGCATCCGTGGCAGCGATCAAAAGCTGCGCGCCTATGTCGAGGTCTATGCCGACGAGGCGCGGCTCGCCGCCGAGGCCGCCGACAAGGCGATCCGCTCAGGTCACCGGATCGGACCGTTGCACGGCATCCCGATCGCGCTCAAGGACCTGATCGAGATCGAGGGCCGGGTGACGACCGGCGGCTCGCAGGTCTGGCACGACCGGCGCTCGACCTACACCGCCACGATCGCCAAGCGGATGATCGCCGCCGGCATGATCGTGCTCGGCAAAACTCACACGGTCGAGTTCGCGATGGGCGGCTGGGGCACCAACCAGCATCGCGGGACGCCGTGGAACCCATGGGACCCGGCGGTGGCGCGCACGCCGGGCGGGTCGAGCAGCGGCACCGGTGTGGCGGTCGCGGCGTGCCTGGCGCCGTGGGGGATCGGCACCGACACCGGCGGCTCGGTCAGGCTGCCGGCCTCCTGGTGCGGGCTCAGCGGGCTCAAGACGACGATCGGGCGGGTCAGCACCTACGGCATCCTGCCGTTGAGCCCGAGCCTCGACACGCCGGGGCCGATGGCGCGCTCGGTCGAGGACGCGGCACTGTTGTACCAGGCGATCGAGGGCCCCGATCCCGACGATCCGCGGACCTTGGGGCGGCCGTCCGCCGGTCCGCTGCCGACGATGCGTCGCGGCGTGCGCGGGCTGAAGCTCGCGCGCATGCCGGCGGTCGAGCGCGACCATGTCGAGGCCCAGGTGCTCAACGCCTACGATTCGGCGATCGACACGCTGGCGAGGCTCGGCGCCGAGATCGTGACCGTCGATCTGCCGCGCCGTTTTGCCGACTATACCCAGCTGACCGGTCGCATCATCGGCGCCGAATCGTATTTTCTGGTCGGCGACCTGATCGACGATATCAGCCTGCCGATCGACGAGGCGGTGCGTCCGCGCATCGCTTCGGGCCGGGGTGTGTCGGCACGCGACTATCTCGCGGCACTGCGCGAGCAGGCTGCGGCAAAGCGGGAGTTCGCCGCGGCCCTCGGCGACGCCGATGCATTGCTGACCCCGACAACGACGACCGCGGCGATCCCGCTCGACGCAGTCGACCAGAGCACGACCCCGGCGCATTTCACCCGCTTTGTCAACGCGCTCGAAATCTGCGCGCTCGCCGTCCCCAGCGGCTTTACCGTCAATGGGCTGCCGTTGTCGTTGCAGATCGTCTGCCGCGCCTTTGACGAGGAAACCGCCCTCCGCATCGGCTGGGCCTACCAACAAGCGACCGATTGGCACGACCGCCGCCCGCCCGGCGTCGCCGGCTGATTGATCACTTGCCGAGGCCGAAACGGCGGCCGAGGAAATCGAGCACGTCGCTGGCGCAGCGCTCGGGGAAAGCGAGCGCAGATGTTGTGCGGCGCGCCGTCATAGATCCGCATCTCGACATCCGGAACGAGCCGGCGTAACGGCTCGTAATTCGCGGTCGAGCCGATCGGCTCGGCGCCGGGCACGACGACCAGGGTCGGGCAGCGGATACGGCCGACCTCGTCGCTCCAATCATAGCTCGCCATCAGCAGAACGAACTTGCCGATATAGGCGGGATCGTTCTTGGCCGCTTCGTCGAGAAACCATTCGACAAGCTCGGGATCGACTTTGTCGAGCGGCAGCCGCTCGGCGATTGTTTCGGCGAGAAAGCCGCGCAGACCCTTCGCCTCGATCTGCGGGATCCAGCTCGGCGCCTGGCTATTTTTGAGCCCCGGCGTCGAGCCGAACAGCATCAGGCTCTTCACCCGCTCGCCGTGGTCCATCGCCATTTGCTGACCCAAATAGCCGCCGGCCGAATTGCCGACAATATGGGCGCCGCCGACAATCAAATGATCCATCAGCTCGATGACGTCGGTCACCAACCGGTCGAGGGTCAGCGGCCGCTCGGCCGGCGGGATCTCTGAACCGCCATGGCCGCGCAGATCCATCCGCACCACCCGGTAATGGCGCGCGAGCGGCGGGACCCAGGCGTAATAGCGCCGGGCACTGCCCATCGCCGCATGCAGCAACAGCAAGGTCGGCGCCGCCTTCCACGGGTCGGTGAAGTCGTCGATATAATACGCGAGCCGCGCACCATCGCTCGCGGTGAAGCCGGCCATTGAGGCCTCCTGTGTTACCTAATTTGGCCCGGTGTTGTAATTTCTCTTGCCGTGCCGGGGAAAGCCGGTATCCGCGGCTAAAGTAGATCGAGCAGCGGCGTCAGCGTCTTCTCACGCCGCAACGGAACAGGAGCGCCGGCCGGCACGGCCAGCCCGACACGGTCATGCCAATAGGTGGGCAGATCGAGCCTGCGCGTCCCGAAAAGATCGTAGGGCGACCCGGCAACGAATAGACAGCGCTCGGATGCTACGCCCAGCGCGTCGAGCGCCATCTGGTAGGGCTGCGGATGCGGTTTGTAAAAACCGGCGCGTTCGGCGGTGACGATGACCGCGAAGTCGGCGCCGGTCCGGGCCGCGGCCAGTTGGCCCAATTCCTCCGAGCAATTGGTTACGATCCCCAAGCGTAGCCTCCGGCTCAAAGTGCTCAGGACATCGGGCGCTTCCGGCCACGGCTCCAGCGTCGCGTAGCCGGCGGCGAGGTCATCCGCGAGCCGCCGCGGCAGCCCCGCCTCCTCGGCTGCCTCAGCAACCAGCGTCGCGTAGGCGCGATAATGCCCGGCACTATAAGTGTTGAGCAGATAGGCCATCCGCCACCGCCTGCCGTCCTCGGCATTCCCGGCAACCCTGTCCCACAGTGTCCACGAATCGAGCAGCGCCGTCAGCAGATCGAACAGCACGGCATCATATCGGCGGATCATCCGATACGATCTTTTAGCACGGCCGGCGACCTGCGAGGGCTCGAGTGTTGGCAGTCAAAAGCATGAATTATCAGCGGAGGCTCATGATTTGAGCGTATCTTTATACATCTTTCCGTCTTTCATGATGATCAGAAAATTCTTGTCTGGGTTCGCGATGAGATCGATATTTTCTATCGGATTGCCGTCGACGAGCAACAGATCGGCAAAGGCACCGGCTTCTACGACCCCCAACTTTCCAGGATAGGGGTTGCGTGGGCCGCACAAGCCGAGCAGCTCGGCATTGCCGCCGGTTGCCATTTTAAGAATGTCGGAATTTGCGTACCAGCGGGTCAGGTGGGTCAACATGGTGCCCTGGCGCGTTGCCAGCGCTTCAGAGAACAACAGATCCGAGCCGAACGCCGTCTTGATCTGGTGCTTGGTCGCCAGTCGATATGCGCTATCCGTAGCGGCGAAGACCTGAAGTTGCTTGATCCGGCTGGGGCCTGTCAGAGGGACCAAGTCCTCATCGCCGAGGAATGGCTGAATGCTGAGCCATATGCCCTTGTCGGCCATCAGTTCGGCAGTCGCATCGTCCATCAGATGGGCGTGTTCGATACACTTGGCCCCGGCGGCAATCGCCCTTTGGATTGGCGTGGGCGCATAGGCGTGCACCGTCACAAAAGTGTTCCAGCCCTCGGCAGCTTCGACAGCGGCGCGCAATTCGGGCTCGCTGAAGGTGGTAACGTCCAACGGGCTGCGGGGCGAGGATACGCCGCCGCCGCCCACGAGCTTGATTTGCGACGCGCCTTGCATCAATTGCTCGCGCACCCGCAAGCGGACCTCGTCGGCGCCGTCAGCGATCATGGCGCCTTCAGCCTCCCTCACCGAGCCAAATGCGCCACCGGGGCTCCTCGGCAGATCGGACAACGGACGCAAATCGCCGTGGCCGCCGGTGGTCGTTATCATCGCGCCCGACGGGTAGATGCGCGGACCCGGCACCAAACCTTCGTCGATCGCCTGCTTCAATGCGAAGACAGGGCCGCCGAGATCCCGCAGCGTGGTGAAACCGCGCATCAGCGTGCGCTCGGCCTCCGCGCTGGCGGCGAGAAAGATGTAACCGACGTCCCCGGTCATAAGCCGCGGGAGCGGCACGGCGGCAAACAGCGAATGCCAGTGCGCGTCGATCAGGCCCGGCATGATTACCCGGCCGCCGCAGTCTACCACCCGCGCGCCATCCGGTGCGGCCGGGTTGCCAGTGGCGATGGCCTTGATCCGATTGCCGTCGACGAGCAGAACCAGCCCTTCGCGCAAGGCGCTGGACTGGCCGTCGAACAGCCGAAAATTCGTGAACATTATCGGCGTCGGCGGCCGCGCGGGCATCGGCCGGGCCTTTACACCTAAGGGCAGCCCGAGTGATGCGATCGAAGCGGTCATGCCGGCAACAAATCCGCGTCGCGACAGATCCGCGCTTATCAGGCGCGATACAGACGCAATGCCCGGCCGGTGGCAGAGGCAACTTTGGTGGCCGGTCACGCCCGCTTCATCGCCTGATCTGCAGGAAAGCATCGGTCACCTCCGAGCGGTCCCAGACCCTATCGGCTTCGAGGGTGCGGTGTCAAAACGGCAGCGCTTGCGGCACGCTTTCGATCCCACTGTCTCCTTGGATAAGATCGCGAACACCGAAGCCTAACGGAGGCGACATGAAAATCGGGATTTTTCTGACGGGCCAGCATCCGCCGCGGAGCGACATCGTCGCCGAGCTCGAAGGACAGTTCGCGATGGCGCGGCTGGCGCGCGACCGTGGCTGGGATGCCGTCGCCACCGGCCAGCATTATCTGAGCGAGGGTGTCAGGCAGTTGCAGCTGATCCCGTTTCTGGCGCGGCTCGCCGCCGAGGCCGGCGAGATGACCGGCATCGCCGGGGTGCTGCTCGCGACCTTGCACAACCCGGTCGAGGTCGCCGAATGCATCGCCTCGCTCGATGCGATCTGGCGGGGCAATTTTGTCTTTGGCGTCGGTCTCGGCTATCGCGAGATCGAATTCGACGCGTTCGGCGTGCCGAAGGGCCAGCGCGTGCGCCGCTTCGAGCAATGTCTCGAAGTCGTCAAGCGGCTTTGGACCGAGGACGAGGTCAGCTTTGAAAACGACATCTGCAAATTGTCGAACGTGACCGCGACCTGCCGCCCGGTGCAAAAGCCATATCCCCCGATCTGGATCGCCGCCAACAGCGACGCCGCGGTGCGCCGCGCCGCCCGCCTCGGCGACAGCCTGTTTATCAACCCGCATGCAACGATGCCGGTCATCGCTGGACAAATGGCGCTCTATCGCGCCGAACTCGCGCGCCACGGCAAGCCGTTCCCGGCGGTGCTGCCCTATCTGCGCGAAATCTATTGCGCCAGGGACAAGCGCACGGCAATCGAGATGGCCGGCCCCTACCTCGCCGAGAAATACCGGACCTACGCGCAGTGGGGCCAGGACCAGGTCCTGCCCGGACAGGATTCGTTTCGCCAGTCCCTCGACGCGCTGCTTCAGGACCGATTTGTGCTCGGCAGCCCCGAAGAGTGCTACGAGCAATTGCGCTCATGCTGGGAAGAGGCCGGCGCCAATTTTTTGATCTTCCGCACCCATTGGAGCGGCATGCCGGTCGGCGCCGCACTCGCCAGCATGCGGCTGATCAGCGACGAGCTGCTCCCCGCCCTGCGCCACGCTAGCAAGCCCGGCTAACGCCAACGGAAGCGCGGGTAGGGCGGAAAAGCGCAGCGCCTTCCGCCTCTCCCCATCATTGGGCATGCTCCGATCGTGCCGGATTATCGTCGCAATCGGGTCGCGGGCGGGACGTTCTTCTTCACGGCGAACCTGCTCGACCGCCGGTCAGGTTTGCTGGTCGAGCAAATCGACGCGTTGCGGGAAGCGGTCCGACAGGTGCGCGCCCGCACGCCCTTCCACATCGACGCCTGGGTCGTGCTTCCCGACCATATGCACTGCGTGTGGACCCTGCCGAAAGGCGATGCCGACTTCCCCGGCCGTTGGCGCGCGATCAAGAAAGCGTTTTCGAAATCCGTTCGCATCGGCGAGCCGCGATCACCGGTTATGATTCGCCGGGGCGAACGCGGTATCTGGCAGCGACGATACTGGGAGCACACGATCCGTGACGACCGCGACTTTGCGGGGCACGTGGACTACACGCATTTCAACCCGGTCAAGCACGGGCTGGCCGAGCACCCGGCGGAATGGCCGCATTCCTCCTTTCATCGCTGGGTCGCCGGCGGGTTGTACCCGGCGGGGTGGATGGGCGGCAGCGGCGAGCCGCCAGAAACGGGTGAGCGGCGATGAGATCGAAGCGGCCAAGCCAGGCGCAAGCAGAACGTATTATTCCAGACCATCATTGTTGGGCCACAGCGCCTGATGTGGTCGACAGTTAGCGGCGGAAGGCGCTGCGCTTTTCCGCCCTACGCTTCCTCCGCCCGCCCAACCGCAGGTCAGGGCTCTCGCTCCCACCCGCCGCTTCGGCCTCGTCAAACATCCGGCGGATTGGCCGCATTCGTCCTTCCGCCGATGCGTCGCCGACGGGCCGTATCCGGCCGGCTGGACCCGTGGCAGCGATGAACCGCCAGCAGCAGGCGCGCGGCAATGAGATCAAGACAGCAACGCACGCGACGCACCCGGAGGCGCCCAAGGCGGAATGCGCTGCGCTGTTCCGCCCCACGCGTGCTGGGCCTTGCCGTGCTGCAATACTACCGCGACGGCGCGCCCGAAACCGGCCACATCGCCGCCGGGCATGGTCCACGGCCCCGCACCAGATTTGAATTTGCGCGCACGAAAATCACCGAGCGCGGTCAATATCGAGCGCCCGCCCGCGGACCTCGAAACGCCGGGAATAGACTGTCCTGCCCCTCAACATGTTGAATTCATTTGCTGTACGTGATCAGCATAATTTTTGTTTGATGACTTCGCGTACATTTGTTTAATGTCTCCACGTGCGCAGATAAGCGCGCTGGAGGATGGGGATGGATAAGGCCCGACAGACGGCGATCTCGACCGCGCGGCGCAAGCGCGGCGGAAAAAAGGGTTCCCTGCTGCCGATGCTGGGGGTGACGGCCGCGGCGCTTCTCGCCGGCGGCGCGAGCGCTTTTGCCACCCCGATCACCGTGTCCGGGTCTTACGACATAAGCTACGGCGCAACGCATGGCGATGGCCCGGCGATCACGCACAACCTGAAGGATCCGTTTACCGTACGCGTGCCCTTGAACGGACAGGCGAACGCGATTTTCATTACCCTCACGCCGAGCAAGGTGTGTGGAACGGGATGCGTCCAAGATAAGGCGAACCCAAAGGTCGACACGGCGAGCGGAACGGTCCACGTCGATTTCACCTTTAAGGAGCCGACCGGGGCCAGCGGCGACCTCAGCGATACCGGGGCCTACCAGGCTGATTACACAGAGTCGGCGATCTGCGCCAAGCTTCCCTCGTCTGGTCAACGGATAATGACCCGATCAAGGTCGATTTCTCGGACGGCGCGGTTCTCCAGCTGATTCTGGGCAACAGGACCACTATCGAGTCGACGATCACCTTCCGCCTTCTGGATGCACCAGACCCTCCGCTGGATGCACTAGCCACTCCCCTGGATGCACTAGACCCGGTGCCCGAACCCGCCTCGCTCACCCTTCTCGGCACGGCACTCCTCGGCCTCGGCTTAGTGCATCGGCGGCGCAAGACCCCCTACTGCTGAGCGCGCTTCTACGCGATGCCGGCACAGGCGACGACGGATCATCGCCCGCGTCAAAATTCAAGACTTCCGGAAAATCCGATCACGCTCACCGGATCAACGGGTTAGGGTTCCCGTACGTTAAGACCGAAACACCGTCTCCCGGCGAGCGGACGCCATGGCCCCACCGCCTGGAGAGTGGAGGCGGCCGGGTTCGGCGGACTGACGCGACGCTCTGGCTAGGCGCTGGGCGGGAAGAACACCAGCATGCGGACTTCGAGGCTCTCGCGCGGGAGCGCGTCGGGTGGAGTGGTCGGGTCGTCGAAGCCGGTGTGCGCCGAGAAGCGCGCGGCGCCGTTGCGCGCCGAGTCGAAGCAGCGGATCAGCACCGCTTCGTCGGCCTGCATTTTTGGGAAATAATAATAGCGCTGGCTCGGGTTGTAGGTGATCGAATAGGTCTCGCCGGTGCGGTCCGGGTATTTGAGATCGCTGGCGATCAGGTTTTTCTCTTCGAGGCTCTGCGCGTCGCACAGGGTCAGCGGCGATTCGAGCACCGGCCCGCGGATCGGCCGCCACAGATTGTTGATCGCAAAGCGGTGCTTTAGCAGTTCCTCGGCCTCCTCGCCCATCAGGTCGCGCACCCGCTGCGGCGCCGACCAGGCGGTGTAGTCGTTGTGCACGCGCTTGGCCGGGATCTTGATGATCTTGTCCTTGGCCGACATCGCGGCGTTGCGCACGATGTGGTCGAACGCGACGGCGCGGACCGCACCCGTCGCCTGGCACATGACCCGCTCGCATTCGGGGTAGTAGATCGATTTGATCTGCTCTTCGTCGTAGAAGTTCGCGACCGCCGTCTGGTGATGCAGCAGCACAAAGCCTTCTCTGTCGAGCGACAACCGGCCGACGATCGGCCGCGCGTTGCGGATCGGCACCTGATGTTCGACATTGCGGCCGGTGCGCACCGGCGTCCCCGGCGTCAGCTCGTAATTGTAAGCGACCGGCTTTTCCGCCATCGGGGCGAGGAAGTTCAGCGGTGCGGTGATGCTGTCGAGACCGGTCGAGGCGATGCCGTCCATCATGTCCTCCGCGAGTAGCGTCAACCGTTCGATCACGTCGGCGCGACGATAAAACAGCGCAACCCGAGCGTCAAACGCGATATCCGGTAATCGGGGGCGGCGTCGCTAACGGAGACAGTCGCCGCTTCGAGGTTGCGCCAGCGCCGGCGCTCTGCGACAATTTAGCTCTCTCGAATCGTCCTCGAATCGTGGCTTTGCAGGAAGGGTCCAATGGCCGAGAACAGAGGCTATCACGCGCACGTCTACTACAATGCCGAGACCAAGCCGGTGGCGGCGCGGCTGCGGGAAACGATCATCCAACAATTCCACGTCGAGCCCGGCGGGTTCAGCGACGAGCCGCGCGGCCCGCACCCAATCTCGCAGTTTAACGTGATCTTCAAGAACGAGGAGTTTCAAAACGTCGTGCCGTGGCTGATGCTCAACCGCGAAGGGCTCGATGTATTAGTCCATCCGCTGACCGAAAGCTCGTACGACGACCACAGCAAGAATGCGCTGTGGCTGGGCACGCCGGTGCCGATGAAGCTCGACATCCTGCGCCCGACCTATCGCGCCGAATTGCTGCCGAAGGATCTGGCCCACACCGCCTGACGCCGTTTTCCGGGACCTGCGGCGACCATCAGCCGCGACGCCCGAGGTTCTTCCCGGCAACGGCGCCCCTCGATTGCCACGGCAGCCGCCCTAATCGGGCGGCCAGCGAGGGGCGGCGCCTGCCTCGCGGATCGGCGTGGTTTCAACCGCGAGCGGCTCGTAAAGTGCCAGGATGTCGGCCGCCGCCTGGGCCTCGGCGGCTTCCTCGGCCTGCACCAAAACCGCGGTCTCGCCATTCTGGATGTACCGCGCAAAGCTATGCCGCACGTCGCCCCACACCAACGGGTCCACTGCGAGCGCTTCGAGTTCGGGCTGAACCGTCGGGGGAACCGGCCCGATTTCCTTTAGAACGCGGTGCGCGAGGCGGTTGTGCGGGAAGCCTTCGGTATGCAGCCGATGGTAGGCGTCGAGCGCGATGCCGCTCGACGGAAACAGGCCGATGACAAAATTTGCCGGCATAAGGGACCCTCCGTCGCCGATGCTCGGCGGTGAACCTCTCGTTCAACAATCCAGCGACAGGAGAGTTTCCTCGGTCGTGACGCGCTATCTCGCCGCGGTTGCGGCCAATTTGTCGGCGAGGGCTACCGCCATTCGACGATGCTCCTGCAGGGTCGGGAGCGTGCTCCGGGCGAACCGCGTAAGTTGCACGTCATGCCCCGGTCGTTCCTCCTCCTGTTGGAACAGCTTTATCGCCTGGTCGTGATCGACCACCATCGCGTGAGCGTATTCGCGATCGAAAGTTCCGTCGTGCTCGTTCGCGAGTTTTTCGCGGAGCTTTTGATGTTCGATATCGAGCGTTTGCGGCGCATCAACGCCATCGGCTTGCGCAATCGTCGCCAGCCGCTCGCCAATTTTTGTATGATCGGCAATCATCCGGTCGGCAAAGCGCCGGACATCGGGGTTGGCCGATTTCTGGGCGAGCTTGCTGAGATCGATCTCGGCGAGGCCGCCATGCGCGGCGTTGCCGATAAAATCCCGGTCTCTTTTATTAAGCACGACCCGGGCCGGCGCCGTCGAGCCGGTCGCGGCCGGCGGCGCGGCCGGCTTCGTCTGGGCCATTGCCGGCGCGATCAGCCCCGATGCCGACATCAACGCGACGGTGACGATCGCCGTCAGGGTGCGCTTGCGATCCATCGCACGGTCCTCCGAATTTGGAACATATCCCTTCAACGGGGGGCCGGCGGCGCGGTTCCCCCTCGCGTCGCAGGGTCGCCGCCAGGCAAATGCCCCGGCTCTGCATGCGGTTTTGGCTTCCAAGCGTTGTTCCCGGCCGGGGGTCGTGATATCCCCGGCAGCGGTCCGGGTGATCGAGGCGTCGGGGTCGGATGAGGAATGCGGCGGGTGCGGCGATCGTGATTGTGACGGCTTCACTGGCGTTCAGCGCCGCCTGGTCGCAGACCAGCGTGATCCAGCAAAACAATGTCAGCGTCAATCACGAGGGCGCCAGCGTCACGGTCAGCGGTCAGACCGTGTCGGTCGATCTGTCGACCACCGGCGGGCGGGTTGTCGGTGACGGGCACCCGGCATCGGAAACGCGTCCGGTCGGCCCGGTTACGGCGGTCAACGTGGATGGCGCTTTTGCGCTGACGGTCAAGTCCGGGCCGCCCGGCCTGACGATCGAGGCCGACAAGAACCTGTTGCCGATCATCAAGACCGATGTGGCGAATGGACGCCTCGACATCTATACCGACCGATCATATTCGCTCGACGGCCGGATCAAGGTCACCCTCAGCTCGCCCAACGTCAGCGAAATCTCCGCCTCCGGCAGCAACCAGATCGACGGCGAGGGGCTTGCCGGCGGGCCGCTGTCGATTTCGCTGAATGGCTCCAACCACGCCGTGCTGACCGGCACGGTCTCGGCGTTGACCGCGCGGATGGCTGGGGCAAACCACCTCTCGGCGCGGCAGCTGACCGCCGATTCCGCCAATGTCACGGTCGAGGGTTCGGGCAATGCGGCGATCGACGCGCAGCAGCAGGTCGTCGCCGAGATTTCCGGCGCGGCTTCGATCTCGGTCTACGGCAACCCCAAGGCGCGCAGCACCCAGGTCAACGGCGCAGGCAAGATCACCTTCGAGTGAGAGGTGAGCAGGGGCGATGACGACCGGCGGCGTTTTTCTGGAGTTCGCCGACCGCCGCCCGCCGGTCGGCACCCTCCGCGAGGTCAACGCGAGTCTGGCGCCATACGGCTCCCGTGTATCGCCGCTGGACCTTGCCGGCGTGCCCGGCGATATCCGCCGCCTGCTCGCACAGCCGCATTTGACCGACGCTGAGGCCGATCGCGTCAAGCGGCAATTCCTGCTGCCCCGCGAGCGCTTGTTGCAGATCATCGCGGAGGCCGGACGCGCGCCCCATGTCGCGGGCGGCGGCTCAATCGCGCCGTTTGTGGAAAACCACGGCTACGCCTATCCACAGCTTTACCTTGCCGAGGCCGGAGTCGACTACGGCCGCTTCGACCGCTTTCACGTGAACATCGCGGATGACGGCACCGGCGTCGACGAGATCGGGCAGCTATTGTCCGGCGGCGGGATCAGAATATTGCAGCGCCGGCCCGGCGGCGGGATCGCGACCCTGCACCTGGCTTGCCCGTCACCCGACTACGGCTGGATCGTCACCTATGACGGCGGCTCGTCGCACATCGGCAGCCTCAGTGCCGCGCGCCCCGGCACAAAGTTTTTGATGCAGGTCATCGGGCCCAAACGCTGGCTCATGCGCTACGACGACCAAGCCCCGTCATAACGGCCGACCGACCCATAGGGCGAACCAGCGATGCCGGATTACGAAATCTTCGAAGCGGGCGATGTCGTCTTGCAATCGGGGCTCACCTATCGCCGGGCGCGCCTCGCCTACAAGACCTACGGCACGCTCGACGCGGCAAAGGCGAACGCCATCGTCTACCCGACCTCCTACGGCGCGCAGCATAACGACCTCGAATGGGCGATCGCGCCCGGCAAGGCGCTCGACCCGACCAAATATTTTATCGTGATCATGAACAAGTTCGGCAACGGGCTGTCGTCGTCGCCGAGCAACACCCCGCCGCCTTTCGACCGCGCGCGGTGGCCGCATTTCACGATGACCGACAATGTCCGGGTGCAGCAGCGGTTGTTGCACAAGGTCTTCGGCATCGAACGGGTCAAGCTCGTCTACGGCTTTTCAATGGGGGCGCAGCAGGCGTTTCACTGGGGTGCGTTGTTCCCCGACCGGGTCGAGCGCATTGCCGCGATCTGCGGCTCGGCCAAGACCTCGCCGCACAATTTGGTGTTTCTCGAAGGGGTCAAGGCGGCACTAACCGCCGATCCCGCCTGGCAGGACGGCTGGTTTGCGACCCCGCCCGTCCGCGGCTTTCAGGCGATGGGACGGGTCTATGCCGGCTGGGGGCTGAGCCAGGCCTTCTACCGCGAAGAGGAGTGGCGCAAGCTCGGCTTTTCGTCGCTCGAGGATTTTCTGGTCGGCAGTTGGGAGGCCAACTTTCGCCGCCGCGACGCCAATGACCTGTTGGCGATGCTGTGGACCTGGCAGCACGCCGACATCAGCGCCAACGAGCTCTACGCCGGCGATCTCCGTCGGGCGCTCGGCGCCATCGCCGCCGACGCATTGGTAATGCCGTGCGAGACCGACCTTTATTTCACGGTCGAGGACAACCGCCGCGAGGTCGCGCGCATGCCGCGCGCCGAATTGCGGCCGATCCCGTCGATCTGGGGCCACCGAGCCGGCAACCCCGCGCAAAACCCAGCCGACGCCAAATTCCTCGACGCCGCCGTGCGCGAACTTTTGGCGCGCTGAATGACGATCATAAACCGCTATTGCCGCGGTTCGGCCAGCACCAGGCTATTTGCGCAAGCCTCGGAAAAGCGAGCGCCTAGTCTAATGCAGGGCAGAAGCACGAATAGCGAGGTCTCCGATGATCCAGACGAGGACCGCGCCCAAAAACAAAATAGCGACCCAGCGAATCCACAACGGGTAAACCTTTGTTACGTCCGCCGCCGGTTCGTTGAACGACTCTGGACAACGTGCCTTTAGAAGCGCCAGCAACAGGCCGTCGGAAAAGCGCGGGACCGCAATAGGTCGGCCTTCGTCGTCTCGGACGACTTTGCCATCACTGACTAACGGTTCGCGGACGCCTATTATCGCCCTTCGCCGCACTTCTTGTTCTAATTTCTCACCAAACGGGCGCGCG
>Ga0210396_10002361_pt1 | contig 19315 bp, 17 predicted proteins | sample IncBWH17OmetaG_FD_155466 | JGI IMG/M metagenome (GOLD analysis project Ga0210396, IMG submission 155466) | Forest soil microbial communities from Barre Woods Harvard Forest LTER site, Petersham, Massachusetts, United States - Inc-BW-H-17-O ... | reverse complement strand
AAAGACCCGGATATTTTCCCGATTACGACGTAAACATCGCCCGCCAGTCCCAAACCGAGCGGCAGGGTCGCACCAGTGACGAGAGCGCTGCCGACCCGGTACATGTCTTCGGTATTCTCGCCGGCATAGACGATCCGATGATAGGGGGCCGGAAATCTCTTCCGCAATTGTGGCAGGCCATACCAGAGAGCAAGCGCCAGACCGGCTCCTATCGCGCCCGCCGCGATCGAGACAGCACCGTCGTCAAAAATCCCCTCCGCGCCGACAAACAGACCGATACCCAGCGCGAGCGCGAACGGCAGCAGGGCCAAATCGGCGATGACCGTCACAAAGCGATGCAGCCGGCCACTGTCCTGGCCTGCCTCGACAATGCGATGGTAGGGACCGGGAGTGATTAGAAGACCGACGGCGCAGACGAGGAGCCCCAGCCCAACCCCGTCCGCGTAGCGGCATATTCCGGGAGTTCAGGCGGCGTTTCTGTCCAGCAATTCGATGTGGACATTCTGCGGGCCGCGGAGAAAGGCGATCCGCACCCCGGGCCTGATCGTCTTGGGCTCGACGGTGAACTCGGCGCCCTTTTGTTTGAGCTCGGCGACGACCTGGTCGATCCTGTCGACACGCAGGCCGATATGCTCGAGCCCCAAATAAGGCGGTTCCGGTGGTGCAGCTACGGCTTGCTCCGGCGGAACCTGCGCGATGAAGACAGCCACTCCCCCGAGGTTGAGGTCGAGGCGGGGCCTGCCGTCCGACTGCACCGAGCGAATGATCTCGGCGCCGAACATGTTCTCGTACCAGCGGGCGGTCGCTTCCGCATCCGGGCTGCGCAAATGGATGTGGTCGTAGGTGAAGACGGTCATGCGTTTCTCCCTTTTTCGATCGGACGGTTCGCGACTCTAGGCCCGAGCCGATCCCCAAGCCAGCCCGATCACGCGCCGCGGATCGGCAGCCATACCGGTAGCGGGCTATCGGCCAAGAAGCGAAATTCCTATAACTGAGCCCGCTTCGGCCGGAAGGCACGGCCGGGCGCCACAAGAGGAGAGGCAGTGGATGCGCTGGTTTGTTTGTCTTGCGTTTGGAGCGACGGTCGCCGCCGCCACTTCGGCTGCGGCCGCCAGCCGGTGCGACCGGCTGCTTGGGCTGCTCGGCCACCAAGTCGCCGACGCAAGCTGCACCGATAGCACCGACCTCACCACCAACAATCCGGCCACGACGCCGGCCAATGACTCCCTGCCGGGCCTCCCGCCCTTCGCCTTCACCCCGCAGACAGACCGCGCCGTGATCTCACCGAACCCGCCAAACCGCACGCCGATCACTAAGGCTGTTCCGGGAATTCAGCTGGATGCGCGCATTTCTGACGACCCGACCGGCGAGGCGCGGATCCTCTTCCGGCTGCCAAACCACTGGAACGGCAAGCTCGTCGTCGCTGGCGCCTCCGGGACGCGCAGCGAATTCAACGGCGACTTTGCCTGGAGCGATTACGTGCTGCAACAGGGCTATGCCTATGTTTCGCAGAACAAGGGCGTCCTCAACTTTTACGTGACGACGGCCGCCGATCCATTGGGGTGCCGGCTAAATCCGTCGTCCGCCGTCTACGTCCATTTCTACGATAACGACCCGGGACAGCCGTTCACGCGGTGGACCGATTTCATGATCGAGGCGACGCGCATCGGAAAGAATGCCGTCGCGGCCAATTACGGCCGGTATCCGAGCCGGACCTATGCGGTTGGAACCTCGAATGGCGGCTACCAGGTGCGGCGCGCGCTGGAGACCGCGCCGGAGCTGTTCGACGGCGGCATCGACTGGGAGGGCACTTACGTCGATCCGCTTGCACCGAATCTGTTGAGCGCGCTGCCTCCGGCAATACTCAATTTTCCCGACTACGTCAGTTCGGGGTTTGATCCGAATAGCACAGCGGCAAAGAACATCGTTCTGGCGGGCTACCCGTCCGACCTCGTGTCGGGCAAGAATTCCTTGTGGCTCCTTTATTCGAACTCGTACTGGGAACTCACGCTATGCCAATGGCAGAAGCGGCTCGATCCGACTTATGACACTTACGTCTCGGGCACCGGAACCTATAGCTACGTCGACCGGCTGTCGGTCTCGGATATCGGAGCCCAACTTGCCGCGATCACAACGACCGGCAATATCGGAAAGCCGCTGATCACGGTGGCGGGTACGATGGACGCGCTGCTGCCGATCAACTTGAACGCGCGCGCCTATGAGCGTGCGGTCGCCGCCGCTCTGTCCGACCGCGATCACATTCCGCACGAGCGCCCGGCTTACCGCCTCTACGAGGTTCAGAACGGGAATCACATCGAGACCTATACGGACACCTTTCCGCAGCTCGAGCTGATCCAGCCCCATGCGCAGCACGCCTTTGACCTGCTGACGGAATCGGTCGAGCACGGCTCCGCCCTTCCCGCCGACCAATGCATTCCGCGCGGCGGCTCGATCGCAGCCTCGCCCACTCAGCCGGGGCACTGCGCCGAGCTTTTCGTCGGACCATGAGCGACGGGTGGTGACGTCCCGCCGCCACCCGACCAGCATCGAAGGCCGCTCCTCCTGGGTGGCGGCGTCGATTACGCTCGCCATTCTTTCATTTTCCTACGGCGCACCGCTGATCGTCGTCGTGGGGTTGAAGCCGATCGCCGCTTCCCTCGACACCGACCGGTCGGTGGTGGCCTTGGCCGCGTCGCTGGTCTGGCTCGGCACCGGCCTCGGCGGCATCCTAATGGGGCGGATCGCCGACCGGATCGGGATGCGGCAGGTTGCGATCTTCGGCGCCGCGATGACGGCGCTGGGCCTGGCGGTTTCGGCGATCGGCCAGACCTGGTCGCTGGTGCTCGGCAGCGCCGTCCTGATCGGATTTCTAGGCAACAGCGCCCATTTCCCGCCCCTCGTGACTTATGTCAGCCGCTGGTTCGACCGGCGTCGCGGTACGGCGGTCGCCTTGATATCTTCCGGGCAATACATTGCCGGCGTGGTCTGGCCGACCGTCTTCCAGCGCGGCATGATCGCCTTCGGCTGGCAGGCGACAATGCTGGGCTATGCCGTCGTCGTCGCGGCTGCGATCGTGCCATTGGCGCTGTTCTTGCGCCCGCCGCCGCAGCCGGTCCGGACGGAAGCCTCGACCGCCCATCTGGCACGCCGCTCCCAGGCACTCCGTCTGCACCCAAACCTGGTTCAGGGGCTGCTCTGTGCGGCATCGTTTCTGTGCTGCGTGCCGATGGCAATGCCCGCGGGCCACCTCGTGGCGTTCTGCAGCGATCTCGGGATCCCGGCGGCGAGCGGGGCGGCGATGCTGTCGGTGCTGCTCGGCTGCGCCTTCATCAGCCGGATGTTCTGGGGTTGGTTGACGGACCGGATCGGCGGGCTCGCCGCGGTATTCGCCGGGTCGGCCTGTCAGGCGTTCGCGATCGCGGCATTTACGGTGACCCAGAGCGAGGCTGGCCTGTTTGCCGTCTCGGCGGCGTACGGGCTCGGCTTCAGCGGCATCATCCCGGCCTATGTCGTGGCGATCCGTGACCTCTTTCCGTCGGCCGAGGCGTCGTGGCGGGTGCCGACGTTGTTGTTCACCGGGATGTCCGGCATGGCGTTCGGCGGCTGGTTCGCCGGCGCGCTCTACGATCATTTCGGCTTCTATGCGCCAGCCTTCGGTGCGGGCGCTCTGTTCAACCTGGCCAACCTGACCGTGATCGGCTTTCTCGTCGCGCGGCAGGCCCGGCAACCGCGCCTGCCCGCGGTGCTCCCCGCCTAGACCTTGACAAGTTTGTGGATTACCCGCAGGCCCTTTGGCAGGGGGTCCCTTGAGAATCGTCCCCACACCCGCGCCGACAATTCACCGACATAGATGCTGCCGAGCCCGTCGACGGCGATGCCGTGCGGCGAGGTGAACTGCCCCGGCGCGAGCCCGGTATGCATTTTGCCGAGCCGCGCCAGCACCTTGCCTTTCGCCGTATGAATGCTGACGCGCGGCCCAATATTCGGCCAATCCTTGTTGATCTCGCCGGAGGGACCGCCTTCGCCGATATAGAAGAGCGGGTCGTGGCCGGTCGCCATGCACATGCCGTTCGGCCGGTGCAGATTGTTCCACTGGGTTTCGAACTTGCCATTGCCGTCGAACACTTGGACCCGATGGTTCTCGCGGTCGGCGACATACACCCAGCCGTCGCGGTCGCAGCAGATGTTGTGGGGGATATTGAACTGGCCGGGATCGGTGCCGGGCTCCCCCCATGACATCAGGAGCTTGCCGGCGGGAGTGTATTTGTGGATGCGGGCGTTGCCGTAGCCGTCCGAAACGTAGAGGTCGCCCTGCGGCGACAATGCCGTGTGCGTGCAACGGTGGAACGGCTCGCCGCTCATGAAGGGTTTGGGTTCGCCCGGGATGCCGAGCGTCATCAGCACCTTGCCGTCGAGGGTGCATTTGCGCACCGTGTGGTCGCCGTCATCGGTCAGCCAGATCGTGTCGTCGGGACCCATATGGACGCCGTGCGGGCGGTGAAACACCCCTTCGCCCCAGCTGCGCAGCAGATTGCCTTCGGCATCGAATACCGCGACCGGATGCTCGCCGCGATTGAAGGCGTAGACCCGATTCTGCCGGTCGACCCCGACTGCCGCGCAGTCGCCCAGCGTGATTTCCTCCGGCACCTTCGCCCAATTCTCGTCGACCTCAAAGGTGTACTCACCGCTTCCGAGCTGAACCGCCATGCGCCCTCTCCCTTGTGCTCTGCCATTGGCCGAGGGGCATCATCATGCCGCGGAAACGCAAATCAGGCGAGCGTGGCGCGCAGCGCATTATCTATGGCGCTGATAGTCAGTCGATCGTACGATGCACAATCGACATCCTTGCGGAGGGAGCAAGAGGAGCCCGCCATGGCAGAAAAGTTGATCTCCGGCGACAACCACATCGACCTGACCTACCTTCCGCCCGACCTGTGGTCGTCGGAGGCGCCCAACAAATGGAAGTTGCTGGCACCCCGCGTCGAGGAGATGGATGACGGGCTCCACTGGTTTGTCGATGCCCAGGACAGAGGGATGTGGAACGGGATCGGGCCAGGGTTTCTCCCCTACCAGAAGGGAATGTTCGGCCATATCGATGAGATGAAGGATCTCGGTTTCGAATGGAATTCCCGCCCCGGTGCCAAGCCTCGGCCGACCACCCCCGAATTGCGCCTTGCCGATCTCGATCGCGACGGCCTCTCTGCCGAGATCATCTATGGCTGCCTGATGATCAACGACCTGATCTCAGACGCTGGGCTGCGCGCCTGGGCCGATAAGACCTACAACGACTGGGTCGCCGATTTTGCCAAGCGCAGCGACCCGAACCGGGTATATCCGCTCGCGATCGTCCCCAACACCGACCCGAGCGAGGCGGCGGCCGAGGTGCGGCGCTGCGCCAAAATGGGGCTGCGCGGCGGCGATCTGGCCTTCAAGCGCATGAGCCCGCCACTCTATACCCACGAGTGGTACCCCCTGTGGGAAGCAGCGGCGGAGTGCCGGTTCCCGATCTCGTTCCATTCGACCGGCTTCAAGGCGTTGCGCGCACCCGACACGCCGGAGATGGAAAAGAAGTATTTCACGCAGTGGCGGCTGGTCCGCTCGGCCCTGTTCCAGCTCGACACGATGGAGGTGCTGGTCTCTTTATTGGCGTCGGGTGCCTGCGAGAAGTACCCTGACTTCAATTTTGTGCTCGGCGAGTCGGGGGTGACCTGGCTGCCCTATGTCTTCGACCGCCTCGACACCGAATATGCAGACCGCGCCAGAAGCCTCAATTTCAAGCTAAGGCCAAGCGACTACTTCCGCCGCCAGGGCTACGTCACCTATCAGCAAGACCAATATCTCGATCCGATCATCCCGCTGATCGGCGAGGACAACATCATTTGGGGCGCCGACTACCCGCACCCCGACTGCATCTGGCCGGATTCGCAGCGCGTCCTCGACAAAAACCTCGCCCAGATCTCCCCCAGCGTGCGCCGCAAGATCACCAGCGAGAACGTGACGCGGCTCTACCAGCTGAACTGAGCGTCCACAACACACAATACCCCTCTCCGCCCTTGGGGGCGGAGAGGACAGGGTGAGGTGGGGGATTCCAGAGGCGTTAGCGTTTACCCACCTCACCCTCCCAACCCTGCGGGTTGGGCCCCTCCCTCTCCCCCCTAAAGGGCGGAGAGGAGTTGACCATTTGCCCGGCGAGAGGGTTAAGATGACTCGGTCGCGGTCGTCGGATCGATCATCCGGCGGACCTCGGTGACCTTGTTCGCCGGGAAGCCGCTGCGTTTGGCGTGCTCGTGGATGATCGCTTCATCCCGAGCGAGGTAGACGCAAAACGTCTTGTCGTTGGCGATGTAGCTCTCGACCCATTGAATGTCGGGGCCGAGTTCCTTCAAGGTCGCGTTGGACTTTTGCGCCGCCTCGCGCAGGGCTTGCCGCTCGGCGCTGCCGATGGCCGGCAACTCGCGCTCGATGATGAACTTGCGCATGGCTCCTCCCTTGAGAAATAGCGGCTTATAGCAACCAGATTACTTTCCGCGGGTAAAGTGCGGCATCACCAACTCGGCGAAGAGACGCATCGAGGCGAGCGCGTCATCCAGCGGAACCATGTTGAAATTGACTTGCAGCGAGGCGTGCTCATAACTGCCGAAAGCGTCCTGCGTGCGGCGGATTTGGCCCACGATCTCCTCGGGCGAACCGATCCAGGCGGCGCCTGAGCCGATCTGATCCGCCGCGCGCGACTCCCGGAGCTTGGCGATCACTTTGTCGTAGCCGGGATAATCCTGCGAGGTGCGGCCGTCGAGCCAGTCGGAGGCGGCCTCGGCCAGCGAGTGGAGATAGTCGTCGATGAACGGGCAGGCGAAGGCCCGGGCGCCATCGCCATCGGCATCGCAGAACATGTGGAACGCCAGCATGACCTCGCCCTCGCCGGGGTGCCCGGCGGCGTTCCAGGCGCCGCGATAGGCGGCCAGCAGCGGCCGCATCACGGCTCCGCCGAGCGGGATCGCCATGATCGAATACCCCATGCGTCCTGCGAAAGCGAATGACTCGGGTGTGTTCAGCGCCGCGACATAGAATTTGGGGCGCGGCGTTTGCGTCGGGCGCGGCAGCGATGTCGTGTTCTCGATCGTGTGAAAACGGCCGTGATGCGTCACGTTCTTGCGAGTCAGCAACAGCTCGACTTGTTCGATGCCTTCGCGGAAGCGGGCGACCGATTCATCCGGTGAGCGGCCGAAACGGTGGAACTCGTGCGGCAGAAAAGCGCGGGCAAACCCCACATCGAGCCGGCCCCCACTGATTGCATCCAACATGCCGATCTCACCGGCAAGCTTGAGCGGATGATTGAAGGCGGGCAACACTGCGCCCGTCACTAGGCGGGCTTGACGCGTGCGCTGGGCCGCCGCGGCGAGAAAAAGCATCGGGTTGGGGCTGTAGCCGCCATAGTGATGGAAATAATGCTCGACGATCCGGATGTGAGTGAAGCCGAGATTATCCGCCTCTTCCGCAAGAGTGAGCGCCTCTCGGAAATACTCTGCCCCGGCTTTCTGTTCCGGCTTGACGTCGGGAAAGAACTGTACCCCGAATTGCATTTCGGTTCTCCGCGGGCCGCTTCAAGGCCGCTCTTGACGAGTGCGGCCATCGAGTGATCCGATCCGCGCCAATCAGAAGGAGAGAGCATAGATGGCCGACACGGCAATTTGGAATTTTCGGCAGCTCGCACATCACGAGCTCGACGGATTTGGCGGGATCGGCGAGGGCATGTCGATCCAGATTGCAAAGGACGGACGCCGTATTCTATGGCTGGCTCACGAGAGCGCGCCGAAAAATTTCACCGCCATCGATGTCAGCGACCCGCGCGCGCCGAAGATCGTCGCCCGGGCCGACCTGCCGCAATCCCATATGCGTTCGAACTCGCTTGAAACGGTCGGCGACATCATGGCGGTCGCCTATCAGACGACACAACAGGGGCTGCAGCCCGCCGGGTTCGAATTGTTCGACATCTCGGTGCCGGAGAACCCGCGTTCGATCACGTTCTTCGATTGCTCGGGGCCACATTCGCGCGGCGTCCATCAGCTGTGGTTTGCCGATGGCGAATACATCCACATGAGCTCCAGCGCGCCGGACTTCACTCCGACCCACCCGCGGGACGACCAGTTCTACCGGATCATCGACGTCAAGAACCCGTCGAAGCCGGTCGAGGTCGGCCGCTGGTGGCTGCCTGGCACGAGACAGGGCGACAGCGAGCCGCCGCCGGTGCGTCATCCGGAAGGCGCCGACACCGGCTTCCGGCCGCACAACACCAACGTCTATCCCGAGCGCCCCGACCGCGCCTATCTCGGCTATATTGACGGCGGGATGGTCATTCTCGACATCTCGGACAAGGCTCGGCCAAAGATGGTCTCACGCTGGGACTATCATCCGCCCTATCATGGTTTCACCCATACCGTCGTCCCGTTCTTCGACCGCAATCTGCTCATCGTCAGCGACGAATGCGTGCGAACCGAAGGCGCCGACTGGCCCAAGCTCGTGTGGGTCGTCGACGGGCGGACCGAGACCAATCCGGTACCGATCGCGACCTGCCCGCTGCCCCCACTCGATCACTATATGCGGAAGGGCGCGCGCTATGGCGCGCACAATCTCTATGAGAACCTGCCAAAGCCAAACGCGTGGAAATCCGACCGCATCGTCTTGGCCACCTACTTTAACGGCGGCCTGCGCGCCTACGACACGACCAATCCCTATCAGCCGGCGGAAGTGGGCTACTTCGTTCCAGCCCCTCCGGAACGGGCGCCGAGCGGAGCGATCCAGATCAACGACGTCTTTGTCGACGAGCGGCAGGTCGTCTACACCGTCGATCGTCATGTCGGAGGCCTCTATACCCTCGAAATGGACTTCTGAGCAAAAGGCCGGCACTGTATTCGTTGCTGCGGAGCAGCTCGATGAGCTATCACTCAGTTAATTTCCGCAAAAAGTTCTCCTTGTTCGACGCGCAGTGGCAACCGAAAGTCATTGCCGAAATGAACAATTACCAATTCAAGCTGGTAAAGCTGCAAGGCGATTTCATCTGGCATGACCATCAGGATACCGACGAGACTTTCATCGTGATCGAAGGCGATTTACGGATCGATTTTCGCGACGGTGCCGTCCATGTCTCGACCGGTGAGATGTTTGTCGTTCCGAAGGGGGTCGAGCATAAGCCCTTCGCCAAAAAAGAGGTTAAGCTTCTACTTATCGAACCGCGCGGCGTGCTCAATACCGGGCAGGAGGGAGGTGACCGCACTGCCGATAACGACGTGTGGATCTGACGGCACATCCTGGCCGATGCCGAACCGCATGGGGAATCGCACGGACGGCTTCCTCTGATGAGCCGCGGAGGTGCCGAAGCGCTGTTCGGCGGAAAGGACGCGCTGCTCTTCGGCCGCCGCCAGCGGCGGGCGCGCGGGCCGCGGCTCCCGGTCATCACGGTTACCGGCTTTTTGGGTTCGGGGAAGACGACCCTGATCCGCGCCTTCCTCGCCAAGCCCGAAGGCGCCAATACTGCGGTCGTAGTCAACGAATACGGCGAAGTCGGCATCGACAACGTGCTGCTGCGATCGAGCAGCGATGTGACTGTGCTGCTCGGCAGTGGCTGTTTGTGCTGCAATGTCCGCACCGATCTGCAGGAGACGTTGCGCGGGCTGTTCGCCGATCGGGCGCGCGGCGCGGTCCCGAGTTTCGAGCGGGTCCTGATCGAGACCTCGGGGCTCGCCGATCCCGGTCCAATTCTGCAGACCTTCGCCACTGACCGTGGCCTCGGGCGCGAGTTCCACCTGCAAGCCCTGATCGCGGTGATCGACGCCGTCAACGGGGAGGGCAATCTTGAGCAGATGCCGGAGGCGAAGAAGCAAGTGGCCCTTGCCGACCGCATCGTCGTCACCAAGAGGGATCTCGCCGGCGCGGCGACAACCGGCCATCTGATCAAGCAGCTCCGCGCGTTGAACGCCGCGCCCGTCGGCGTCGCCGTTGAGGGCGAGATCGAGCCGTCTTTCCTGCTGGCCGAGCCGCCCTCGCCGCGGCATAGCTTCAACCTTGGCAAAGCCGAGCATACGCACGGGCTCAACAGCTTCGCGCTGATCTTTGAGAAGCCGTTGTCCTGGGCAGCATTCGAGCAGACGATGGCGGTGCTGACAGCACTTCGCGGCCCCGACCTCCTGCGTGTCAAAGGCCTCGTCGCGATCGAGGAATGTCGCGGGCCAGTCGTGGTTCATTTCGTGCAGCATGTCGCGCACCCGCCCGTCGAGCTCGAGGACTGGCCGGACGGCGACAGGCGATCCCGGCTGGTATTTGTGACCCGCGGCCTGCCGCGGGAGAACGTCGCGCGGCTCTTTACCGACGTGGCGGCGATTGCCGCCTGAACCCCGTCCCAAATGCTTGTAGGCGGATAAATAAACCTTTGCCGATATTGATCGACCGGCGGTGCCGTGGTATTCAAATCAATAACCAAGTGCTGCCCGTCAATCTTTTCGCCGAGGGCGCGATGCGAGCACAATCTGCAGCGCTGGGAATAGCTGCCGCAGCGGTTTTCTCGACCGCGGCGACCGCATTGCCTTGTGCTGAGACCTCGCTCGGCAAAACCACGACTTCAGAAATTACCTGTACGGTAAGCGACAAGACTTCCAGTCCACTGGCGCGCGACCGACCGGGCGAGCCGGGAGCCGACGCGCCTCAGGATGGCTCGCAACCGCCACTCGGCCAGTCTGCGCTGTTTCTCGACATCGCGGAGCCCGAAGACGCCGAGCCTTTCACCAGCCGCGGCATCAAGATTACCAACCTGCAAGCGACGATGACCTCAAACAAATATGTTGCGGGCCGCTTGCCTATCGCCGCGGCCACCACCCCGGTCGAGGAGCTTATCATGTTCTCTCCGGATTACTGGTCGAGCAAGGAACTGCCGCGCATCCCGAAGCGAAACCCGGTCGGGGTCGGTCTTGTCACGGTGCCAAAGCCGCCCGTAAAAGAACCCGATACCACCCCTGCGGGCCAATGGTTTCCGCAGTCGCGGCGTTAGCACGACCGAGTCCCCGGCGGGTCGCATCCGAAGCGCCGAAGCGGGAAGCGCAACAGCGAGCCGGACGGTTGCGGACCGTCCGCGCCGGATTTGCCCATCATCAGGCCGGACGGCTGGGGCGGGCGGAGCTCCTATACCGCAAAGCCCTGCAGAAAGACCCGGATGACGCCAATGCGCTGCACCTCCTCGGGGTCATAGCCTATCAGTTCGGAAATGTCGGGACGGCGCTGCGGTTGATCGAGCGCGCGCTCCCGGCCTTGCCGGAACTGCCCGATATACAATTGAACTACGGCAACGTCTTGCGCGAAGCCGGAAGGCTGGCGGAAGCGGTGGCGAGCTACCGGCGGGCATTAGCGCTCAACCACGATTACGGCATGGCGCACAACAATCTTTCGGGTGCTCTCAATCAGCAGGAGGAATTCGCGGCGGGTCTCGCAAGTGCCGAACGGGCGATCGCGCTGATCCCTGAGTTTTTCGGGGCGCATGTCAATCGCGCCGACGCCTTGATGGGTCTCGAGGCCTTTGCCGAAGCCGAGGAGCCGCTGCGCCGGGCGCTGGACCTCGCGCCCGATCGGGCGCAGACGCATCGCGATCTCGGTTGGACGCTCGCCAAACTCGGCCGTTGCGAGGAGGCGGCGGCCTGCCTCGCTCAGGCCGTCGTGCTGGATCCGGACGATCCCGCGGCGCATTTCGCGCTGGGCACAACCCTGTATCTTAGAAAGGATCTGCCGGGAAGCGAAGCTGCGCTCCGTCGGGCCGTCGCGCTCGCCGCGGATTGCTCGGCAGCCTGGCACGAGTTGGGCACCGTGTTGCGCTGCCTCGGCCGGTTCGAGGAGGCCCTGATGTGCTTCCGACGCACCCGCGATATCGATCCGGATTGGCCTGAGGTCTATCGCAGTCTCGCAGCGACCGGGCAGCAAGCGGCGGACGAAGGTGAGCTACGGCGCCTCGAAGTGCTGCTGAAAAACCGCGAACGCTCTGTCTCGGATCGGATTTCCGCCGGCTTCGCGCTAGGCATGCTGCTGGACAATGCCGAACGCTGCGACGAGGCCTTTCCCTGCTTTGCCGACGCCAATGCTCTTCATCGGCAGCAGCGGGCAGAGGCCGGCGAACGCTTCGATATCGCGGCGTTGCAGCGACAGGTGGATGATCTGATCGAACTCGCCACGCCCGGCTTCTTTTCGGCCGCCGCCTCGTGGGGCAACACATCGCAAGCGCCGGTCTTCATCGTCGGCATGCCGCGCTCGGGTACGAGCCTCGTCGAGCAGATCGCCGCCAGCCACTCGCGCGTCTTCGGCGCCGGTGAGCTGAATACATTAGAAAAGATATGGGAGATGCTGTCGGCCCACAATCAGGGCCGCCCGATCGAGCAATGGGACGCGGCCTTTGCGCGGCAACTTGCCGACCGGCATGTAGGATTTCTGCAGGCGCTCGGGAACGGAGCGGTGCGCATCATCGACAAGATGCCGGACAACATCTTTTTTCTTTGGATTATCGCGGTGCTGTTCCCAGCGGCTCGGGTCATCCTGTGCCGGCGCGATCTGCGAGACGTGTGTCTCTCCTGCTATTTTCACCATTTCACCGAAGGGCACCTTTACGCCTACGATCTCGCGGATTGCGGAGCCAGGGCGTTGGAGATCGACCGGCTGGCCACCCACTGGTTGCGGGTGGCGCCGCTCGAGATGCTGGTAATCGATTACGAGAAACTGGTCTGGGATCCGGAAGGGGAGAGCCGCCGCCTGATCGAGTTCCTCGACCTCGAATGGGAACCGGCCTGTCTCGACTTTCATCGCACCGAGCGGCCGGTCCTGACCGCCAGCGCCTGGCAGGTACGTCAACCACTCTACACCCACTCGATCCGGCACTGGTGGCGTTATGCTCGGCATCTCAGTCCGCTTTGGGAGGTATTGGCGAAGAGCCGTGCAAGCGCGTAACGCATCCGTCGCTCCTGTCGGTCGCGTTTCCGAAGTCACCGGCCGGACGCCGCGCAGCTGCCGGGGAGGCACCGTCCGCCCTTCTGTCGCTTTTCTTTACACGAGGTTCAGGCTTTGTCGTGCCGAGCACGTAGCCGAGGCTGCCGCGACCGATGCCGGTCAAGAGATGTCGGTCTGCTAACAAGGTGGCCCATATAGGTTCCGCCTGGATTTTTACATTTAGCTTTAAATTCAGCCTTATGTGCCATCGGCGGCGGATCGCGAGTGGCGGTGGATTTTACATCAGCCCTCGTCGACCGAATCGAGGTTCTCGTAGATCACTGATCACCGGGAAATTTCGTGGCTTTCTTGTTGCGGTGGCAAGACAAAAGGACGGCGCCCGAAGGCGCCGTTTTCGCTCATAACTGTTTGATAATCACGCAGCTCTATTACGGCGTCTACCGAACAGGCCTAGCCCCGCCAGGGCGCCGCCGAGAATCGCGAGCGATGCCGGTTCCGGTACTGCCGCCGCAACCGACGTGACGGAAAAAGTGACACTCACACCCGTCGGACCTTGGGTTGTTAAAATGTAGTTTCCGGGTGTCGGATCAAAGCCGGTCAAAGTCAAGGTGCCCGCCCCGGTGACGGTTAGATTAGACAGCGTGCCGTTGACGAAATTAAAGGCATCCGACGAGACTTGCAGGGTCGTGGTGATCGCACCTTCTGTTGCGGTATAAAGCTGGAACGGTGTCGGAGTACCGGTGTCGAAGCCGCCAATCATCGTCACGCAGCCTGTGCAAGTAGTCAATATGCCGAAGCTGCCGCTCGGAGCCCCGCCGATGTTCGCGGGATTGCTGAAAGTGATTGACGTGGGAGTGTATGAATCTGATCCATTCAGGGACAGTGTGCTGCCTGCAGCAATTGGAATCGCGTGCGCAGAAGTCGCGAGGGACATGAGCCCAGCAACAACTGCTCCAGCTAAGAGACGAGTACTCATAAAATCCTCCTAAAGACCACTAGGACCCCTAATGCACATCACGTGCCATCCCCATAAGGCCATTTTAATCAACCTTTTAGGCCAACCAGACTCGGGCTCAGCAGTGGATCTGTAAGGAGAACCGACACAAATCAGTCTGTATTCGTCCTGTTCTCAACGAAATCGTAGAATTCTCAACAATTCTCCCTGAGCGGACCTGTAAAGGGAAAGAAACCGTCGTTTGGTTAGGCTTGAATCCGGTGAGGGCCGTGGGTTAACGGTAGAATACCGCGAGCCATACCGTCGGGGTCGCCGGGTCGGTCCAGTCTACGCGATGGCGGCGGCGCGGGGCGATGTCGAGCCAGTCGCCGGGGCGCAACAGGCGCGCCTCGTTCTCGTCGGCAAACCGCAACTTGGCCGCGCCGGCGAGCACCAGCACCCATTCGCCGGCTGCCTGATCGTACCAGAAACCCGGCGGGCTCGCTTGGCCCAGCGAGACGATCCGTTCGACACGCAAACCGGGGCGGGTCAATAGTATCTCGGTCTGCTCGGCTGCCCGCGCGTCGGGGAGCGGCGAGAGCAGGTTCACGGCAGGGCGGCCAGCACGCCGGCAATGGCGCGGCGCCAGCCCGCGTAGCGCTCCTCCCGCTCGGTTGCGGTCATTTGCGGCGCAAAGCGGCGTTCGGACTGCCATCCGTCAACCAGAGCCTCGGGCTCGGGGTAGAGGTCGCGGGCGAGGCCCGCGACATAAGCGGCGCCCCATGCAGTGGTTTCGACCGACTTCGGCCGCTCGACGTTCGCCGGCAGGATGTCGGCAATGAATTGCATCGTCCAGTCGCTGGCCGCCATGCCGCCGTCGACGCGCAGGCTCGACACGGCAACACCGGCATCGGCCGCCATCGCTTCTATGAGATCGCGTGTCTGGTAACCGACGGCCTCGAGCGTGGCGCGCGCGATCTCCGGCAGACCACACTCCGCCGTCAACCCGATCAGCGCGCCACGCGCCCGAGGCGCCCAGTAGGGTGCCCCGAGCCCCGCGAAGCCGGGCACGAGGTAGAGCCGCTGTTGCGGGTCGGCGCTTGCGGCGAGCCGCTCCGAATCGCCCGCCGTTCCAATCGCGCCGAGGCGGTCACGCAGCCATTTCACCGCCGCTCCGGCGACAAAGATGCTGCCCTCGAGAGCGTAAGCGGTCTCGCCCCCGAGCCGGTAAGCGATCGTTGTCAGCAGCCGGTGGCGCGAGGTCGCCGGCTCGCGCCCAGTGTTGAGGAGCGCAAATGCGCCGGTGCCGTAGGTCGATTTGACCATCCCCGGGCGAAAGCAGGCCTGGCCGATCAGGGCCGCCTGCTGGTCGCCGGCGACCCCGGCGATCGGCACCGGGGCTCCCAGCAGTTCCAGCATGGTGGCACCGAAATCCGCCGCGGTATCCAGTACCTCGGGCAGAACCGCCCGCGGGATGCCGAAGGCCGCGATGAGGTCGTCGTCCCAGCCGAGGCGCCGAATGTCGAACAGCATCGTTCGAGACGCGTTCGTCACGTCGGTCATGTGCCGCCGGCCGCCCGAAAGCCGCCATAGCAAATAGCTGTCGACCGTGCCGAAAGCGATCTCGCCCGCCCTGGCGCGCTCGCGCAATCCCGGCAGATTGTCGAGGAGCCAGGCGATCTTGGATGCCGAAAAATACGGATCGATTACGAGCCCGGTGCGCTGCGCGACGGTTTCGCCGAGCCCCTCCGTGCGCCAGCGCTCGCACAGCTCGGCGGTCCGGCGATCCTGCCAGACAATCGCGTTGTGAACCGGCGTTCCGGTCGCGCGCTCCCACAGCACCGTCGTCTCGCGCTGATTGGCGATGCCGATCGCGGCGATCGGCCCATCCGCGGCGGCAGCCGCTTCGCGGCAGGCCGCCACGACGCTCCGCCAGATCTCCTCCGGGTCGTGCTCGACCCAGCCGGGCTGCGGATAATGCTGGGTTAGCTCGATTTGCGCGGTGCTGCGCGCCCGCCCGATCCCGTCGAACAGGATTGCCCGGGTGCTGGTGGTGCCCTGGTCGATCGCCAGAATGTAGGGCGAGGCGGTGACCATCAACGATACCAAACTCCTCCGCGCAATCGATCCACGCCTCTTTGTCGCCGCCACGTCTGCTATCATCGACCTTTAGAGGTGCTAGGCAGGCAAGGCGGCGACGGATGTCAGGATGCGCAAATCGGGCTCGGCAAGGGCATCATCGACGAGCTGCTCGGTGTTGTCATCAGGGAGCGAGGGGAGAGGCGTGACCTCGACGATCCTGCTGGTCGATGACGAGCCCGACCTCGAGACCCTCGTCCAACAGAAATTCCGGCGCCAGATCCGAGAAGGCGAAGTTCGGTTTCTGTTCGCCCGCGACGGCGCCGAGGCGCTCGAGATGCTGGGCGACCGCGGCAGTGTGGACATGGTGGTGAGTGACATCAACATGCCGCGCATGGACGGGCTGACCCTTTTGCAAAAAATCCAGGAGGGCGATGACCCGCTCTCTACCGTTATCGTGTCCGCCTATGGCGACATGGCCAATATCCGCACCGCAATGAACCGCGGAGCCTTCGACTTTCTGACAAAGCCGATCGATTTTGCCGACCTCGAAACGACGATCAACAAGACCTTGCGCCACATCGAAATATTGCGTGAGGCGCGCCGCCGCCAGATTGCCGCGGAACGAGCACACGCTCTGTTGTCCCGCTATTTCTCCCCTAATTTGGCCGAGCGGCTGGCGAGCGATCCCGAGGCCGTCGATCTCGGCGGCCAGCGGCGCGAGATCACCTCGCTGTTCACAGACATGGCCGGGTTTACGACCCTCGTCGAGACCCTCGAGCCGGAGGTTATCGCACCGCTGCTCAACGATTATCTCGGCGAGATGACCGACACTGTGTTCGCGCATGGAGGAACCGTCGTAAAGATTGTCGGCGACGCGTTGCACGTACTGTTTGGTGCGCCGGGCGAGCAGGCGGATCATGCCTCCCGCGCGGTCGCCTGCGCGCTGGAGCTGGATCTCCGCTCCCATTCCTTCGTCGAGCGCTGGGAGGAAAAAGGGATTGCTCTTGGCGCGACACGTCTCGGCCTCAATGCAGGCCCGGCAATTGTCGGGAATTTCGGCGGCCGCCGCTACTTCGACTATACCGCCTATGGCGACACGGTAAATACGGCAGCGCGGCTCGAAACGGCGAACAAGCAGCTCGGGACCCGCATTTGCGTCGGCGAGAGCGTGGCCGCACGCGTCCCCGGTTTTACGGGAAGGCCGGTCGGCGACCTGTTGTTGCGCGGACGCAGCGAACCTTTGCGGGCCTTCGAGCCGCTCTCCCCGGAAGAGCATGAGGCTCCGGCAACCCGGGCCTACCTAGACGCCTTTGGCAAGCTCGAAGCCGGAGACCCGAGCGCATTGCCGGCATTTGCCGCTCTGCTCGGTCGCGGCGACGACCAGCTCGTGAGCTTTCACCTCAAACGTCTGCTCAACGGCGCTACCGGCGTGCGGATCATGCTCGATTGAGCGGCTGGCACTCGCGGATTTAAGACGTTGAAGGAGCACTCCGCATGACCAATGAGGGCCCGACCGCGCAAGCCGATCTCGTCGAGACCGAGCTCGAAGGGACGGCGCTGCTCACCAACCCGATGCTCAACAAGGGGACCGCTTTTACCGACGAAGAGCGGACCGCCTTCGCGCTCCACGGGCTCCTGCCGCCCCATGTCGGAACCTTGGAAGTTCAGTCGGCGCGGCGCCTCCAGGCAGTGCGCAAGCTCGCCAGCGACCTCGACCGCTATGTCCTCCTGCGAGGATTGCAGGATGCCAACGAGACGCTCTTTTATGCGGTGCTGACCCAAAACCTCGAAGAAATGCTCCCTCTCGTCTACACCCCGACGGTCGGTGAGGGATGCCAGACATTCAGCCATTATTGGCATTATCCGCGCGGCTTGTTTCTGAGCTGGACACAGCGCGACCGGATCAAGGAAATCCTGGCCCATCCCCGCTTCGACAAGGTGGAGGCGATCGTCGTCAGCGATGGCGAGCGCATTCTCGGTCTGGGAGACCAGGGTGCCGACGGCATGGGCATCCCGATCGGCAAGCTGTCGCTGTATACCGCCTGCGCCGGTCTCCATCCGTCCACCACCTTGCCGGTCCTGCTCGATGTCGGGACCGACAACAAGGAGCGTCTCGCCGACCCGATCTATATCGGATGGCGCCACGAGCGGGTGCGTGGTCAGGATTACGACGATTTCGTCGAAAGCTTCGTGACCGCCGTCTTGGAGCGCTGGCCGCATGCGCTGCTGCAGTGGGAGGATTTCGCCCGCGCCAATGCCGGACGCATGTTGCAGCGCTACCGTGACCGACTCTGTACCTTCAATGACGATATCCAGGGCACCGCGGCGGTGGCCGCCGGCACCTTGCTCGCCGCGGTAAAGGTGACCGGTCAGTCGATCCGCGACCAGCGGATCGCGATTGTCGGCGCGGGTTCGGCGGGGATCGGCATTGCAAATTTACTGCTGCGGGTCATGATCGATGCGGGATTGTCCGAAATCCAGGCGCGGGGCCGCTTCTACGCCATCGACCGCGACGGCCTGCTCGTCGAAGGCATGCCCGGTGTCCTCGATTTTCAACGGTACTTCGCGCAGTCTCCCGCGGCGCTGGCCAATTGGCCTCGCGCGCATGCCGATACGATCGGACTGGCCGATGTCGTCGCCAATGCCGAACCCACTGTGCTGATCGGGGTTTCCGGTCAGCCCGGCATCTTCCGTGAAGATATAATCCGCAAAATGGCCGCGGCGGTGGCGCGTCCGATCATCTTCCCGCTCTCGAACCCGACCTCCCGCTCCGAAGCGACGCCGCAAGATCTGACGGCATGGACTGAGGGCCGCGCGGTGATCGGTACGGGGAGCCCGTTCCCGCCTGTTGTGCGCGACGGACGATCCGTGGCTGTCGACCAGACGAACAACGCCTATGTGTTTCCGGGCATTGGCCTCGGCATCCTGGCAGTAAAAGCCACGCGCGTAACCGACGGCATGTTTGTGGCCGCCGCCAAGGTCCTCGCCGAAATCTCACCCGCCGCGCGGGATGCGCACGCACCCCTTCTGCCCCCGGTGGCGCAACTGCGCGAGGTCGCGTTCGCTGTCGCGAAAGCGGTTGCCCGCCAGGCGCGAGCGGGAGGGCAGTGTCAACCGTACGACGACGAGAAGCTCGATGGGCTGATCGCGCGCAAGATGTGGAACCCGGTCTATCGGGCGTATCGCCGGTTGCCGCATCCGGTGCGCTGAGTTGTTGGGGGAGAGAGAGGGAATGCGGGCCTGGCGGCGACCTACTCTTCCGCACCTTGAGGTGCAGTACCATCGGCGCTGAGGGTTTTCACGGCCGAGTTCGGGATGGGATCGGGT
>Ga0210396_10002360_pt1 | contig 19326 bp, 20 predicted proteins | sample IncBWH17OmetaG_FD_155466 | JGI IMG/M metagenome (GOLD analysis project Ga0210396, IMG submission 155466) | Forest soil microbial communities from Barre Woods Harvard Forest LTER site, Petersham, Massachusetts, United States - Inc-BW-H-17-O ... | reverse complement strand
CGACGACGATCGGCACACTATCCCAGGTATTTCGATCCAATGGCAAGAGCGTGCTGTTGTGCGCGGCGGATACCTTTCGCGCGGCGGCGATCGAGCAGCTGGAAATCTGGGGAGCGCGCACGGGCACCGAAGTGATCAAGACCAAGCCCGGTGGCGATCCCGCGGCTGTTTTGTTCGACGCCTTGCAGGCGGCAGCCTCGCGAAAGACAGACTACGTGATCGTCGACACCGCCGGCCGACTGCATACCAAAGCCAGCCTCATGTCGGAACTGGAGAAGATGAAGCGGACTGCCCAGCGCATTATCCCCGGAGCCCCGCACGAAACATTGCTGGTGATGGATGCTACGACTGGGCAGAATGGTTTGCAGCAGGCGCGCCTGTTCACGGAGTCGGCGGGGGTAACCGGCATCGTGCTTACCAAGCTTGACGGCACGGCCAAGGGCGGCGTGGTAGTGGCCATTTCGCGTGAGTTGGGGCTGCCTGTGCGGTTTGTTGGCGTGGGCGAGAAAGTGGGCGATTTGCTGCCGTTCAACCCGAAGGAATTTGTTGACTCGCTGTTCGAATAGGAGGGCGTGTGAGCTACGCTCGAAGAGGCCGATCGCGATTCCAGGCTCTGCTGGATTCCGTCCGGCGCCTGCTTGGTAGGAAGCCGCCAAAGTTGCCGGACGACCCACCATACGCCGAGCGGATGGCTCCAGTTCGGCGTGGGCCAAAGGGTCGCAGCGGCGCAGCGGCAGTGGCTGAACCTGAGGAAGAGTCCTACCGCGCGTTTCATCCTCGCAGACAATAGGCAAGCTATTGTTTGCAGTCCGGCACCCGCCAGAGCGAAACCTTAACACAGCTTCCGTTATAAACATTAGATTCGATGCCAGACCGGTCCACTGACGAGCAGTTCCTGCACCGTGCGCTTGAACTGGCACGCCAGGGCATCGGATTGGCCTCACCCAATCCCTACGTGGGTGCCGTCATCGTCGACCAGGGAGGAAGCATCGTGGGCACGGGGGTTTATACCTACGATGGGGTGAAGCACGCGGAGGTCCGCGCACTCGAAAACGCCGGCGACAAGGCCCGCGGGGGAACGCTCTACATTAATCTCGAACCACACTCGCACCAGAGCCGAACACCCCCTTGTACTGAAGCTTTGATCGCGGCGGGGATTCACCGTGTGGTCGCTTCTATGTCCGATCCGAACCCCAAGGTGCGCGGGAGAGGCTTTGAGAAGCTGGGCGCGGCCGGCATCCATGTGGAAGTTGGAGGGATGGAAGCGGAAGCAAGAAGACTGAACGAGGCTTTTGCGCGCTATGTTCGTCACGGCGTTCCCCTGGTAACGCTGAAGGCCGCAATGACTCTTGATGGCAAGATCGCTCCGCCGCCGGCGGCGGCGGTCAAGCGCGTGGCAGGAACACCACCTGGCGGATGGATCACCGGCGAAGCGGCGCGCTCGAACGTGCAGCAGCAGCGTCACCAGAGCGACGCCATCCTGGTGGGCGTGGGAACCATTCTTGCTGACGATCCCTTGCTTACGGATCGCAGCGGCCATCCGCGACGCCGTCCGCTGCTGCGCGTGATTCTGGATTCGCATTTGCGACTGCCCTTGGAGTCGCGAATCGTGCAGAGCGTCGTAACCGAGCGTGAGAGTGATGTACTAGTGTTCTGTTCCTCTGCCGCCAAAGAGAAAGACAAAAAGAGTGAACTGGAGGCGCGTGGCGTTCGGGTCGAGGAGGTTCCACAAGCCGCATCGGATGGCCGTCCCGATATTCACACGATTCTGCGTCGCCTCGCGCAACTTGAAATTACCAGCTTGATGATCGAAGGAGGGTCAACGGTGAACGGAACGGCACTCGACTCAGGGGTGGTCGACAAGGTTTTTCTGTATTACGCGCCGAAGGTTCTAGGAGCCGGATCCGTTCCGTTCGCCGCCGGCAACGGTTTTCACCAAATAGATGCGGCTCAGGAAGTGAGCCATCTCCAGTTGCATCGTTTCGAAGACGACTTCGCGGTGGAGGGTTACCTGCGCGATCCGTACAAGGAGTGAGATCTTGTCGCCGCGGAGCCGCGAGCAATTGGCAATTAGCAGTCGGGAACTAGCAAAAGCCATTTAGCGTGCGGCTTGCTAATCGCCGAATGGCTGCTTTCTGTGCCTCCGTAGCAGGTTTATGATGTTTCATTACTCAGCGAGGTCCTCATGTTTACCGGCATCGTAGAAGAAGTCGGGCGCGTCACTCGCATCGAACAACGCGGCGAGAGTCGCCGCATCACCGTTGTCGCCTCGAACGTTACAAGCGAATTAAAGACCGGCGACAGCGTCGCGGTCAGCGGAGTTTGCTTGACTGCGATCGACATCAAGCCAGGCTCGTTCTGCGCCGACCTTGCTCCCGAGACCTGGGAGCGTACTTCGTTCTCGCGCATGCGCGAAGGGGCACTGGTTAACCTGGAGCTCCCCATGAAAGCCGATGGCCGTTTTGGAGGCCACATCGTGCAAGGCCACGTGGATGGCGTCGGCAAGCTCATTGCGCTGGAACGCATCTCGGATTCGGAGAACTGGTGGCTGCGCATCGAGTTGCCGGACGGCGTCGAGAAGTACACCGTTTACAAGGGCTCCATCTGCATCGAGGGCATCAGTCTTACGGTGGCAAAGCTCGAGGACAGAAGCTGTACGGTTGCCATCATCCCCCATACCGTGGAAATGACGAACCTCAACTCGCTCCAGCCGGGCGATCCAGTGAATCTGGAGGCTGACCTGATTGCAAAGTATGTGGAGAAGATGATGGCCAGAGACAGAGAGCGGGCGGAGAGTATCCTCACCGTGGAAGAGCTGGTGCAGCAGGGGTTTTGAGCGAATGGATGCAGTCGGGTGGCTTCGACGAATGGCCTCTGCCAAAGAGGAAGAGGAAAAATACGACCCGTCAGGACTGGGACTGTGCAGCCACTGCGCCCATGGTCACCGGATCAGAACCGACAAAGGTTCGGCATTTCTCCAGTGCCAGCTCTCGTTTACCGACTCGCGGTTCGCAAAGTACCCGCGGCTTCCGGTTCTCACTTGCAGCGGCTACGAAAGGCGGGCAGGCTTGGCGCCTCAGACTTGAGCTTCTAGACTCCTAGCTTCAGCTCATCCAATTCGAAGAATTCCTGAATGATAGGCTCCTTCGATTTTTCCATCTCGGCCGAGGTACCGAAGAAAATCGCCCTGCCTTCATAGAGAAAGACAACCCGGTCGGCCAGCTTCTTGGCCAGACGCATATCGTGTGTGACGACGATACTGGTCAGGCTGAGTTGCAGTTTTAGCCGCTTGATGAGATCGCCCAGCAGCTGCGCCATCAAAGGATCCACCATGGTGGTCGGCTCATCGTAAAGAACACATTCCGGCCGCGAAGCCAGCGCCCGGGCGATGGCAACCGATCGCTTCATGCCGGTGGAGAGATCGGAGGGCAGGAGGTCGCGCATTTCCTGCACTCCAACCATCTTCAGCAATCCATCGACGATCTCGTAGATCTGCTCTTCCGACAAGTCCCTGGTTTCGCGCAGAGGAAACGCCACGTTCTCGCCGACGGTGAGCGAATCAAACAGGGCTCCGTTCTGAAAGACCATGGTCACTTTCTTGCGTATGGGTTCCATCTGTTCTTCAGAAAAGTGGGTGATGTCCTCGCCGGCGACGATCACCTGGCCAGAGTCGGCTTTGAGAAAACCCATGATGAGCTGCAGCGAGACCGATTTGCCCACACCGCTGCGCCCCAGGATGCAAACGGTCTCGCCGGGCATGACGCTGAAGCTCACGCGATCGAGTACGGCCTTGTCGCCAAAAGCTTTGGAGACCTCGCGGAACTCGATGTAGGGTTGGACAGGGTCGGGCATGGCGCTCTCGAAAGTAAGTTTACCGCCCCACGGGCTGTCATGCCCGTCGTGTCTCTGTCTGCAAATCCTCAGGCGTGTTCAGGTTGCGGAAGGTGGCAGGTGAAAATCCTGCAGTTGCCAGCTCCTCCTGCCCAATCACTCGGGTTCGAACCTGATCGGACAATGCATCGATCTTATATCGTCCGGCACGCAAGGCACGCTCCGCGACGCCGGCAAATTCCCGGCGATAAATGGCGCAAAGCGGCTGCCGGCGCCCGTCACCGCACGGCACAACCACAACCGCATCAGACGCGCCTCGCGCCTGAGTGATCAAGTATTGCAAGAATGCAGACGAGACGAAAGGCATGTCGACAGCCAACATAACGTTGAGTTCCGTCGTCGAAGCCAGCAATGCAGCATGAATGCCACCCAAGGGCCCACAGTCTCGAAATATATCTTCCACCACAGGAGCAAAAGCCGCAAACTTTTCCTTAGTGCCCACGATCCACACGACGGATGCGACCGAACGGGCCAAGTCAAGCGCCCCTGCCAGCAGCGTGCGGCCCTCGTACCCCACAAACGCTTTGTCCGTGCCCATGCGCGAACTCTTGCCACCAGCCAGGATAAAGGCGGTCAGGTCGCGCGCGGAGCGGCTTTCCATGCCGCGATCATACACTTTGCCCGTGTCAGGAAAGACATCGCGTCTGTCCTATGTTCCCCGCGCAGAAAGTTTCCCACAGCGTAACTAGCTGCATCAGCTTGGTTTGGCTTCCGGTTCACCTCGCAACTGACACGAAAGTAACCTACCCAAGAAATCGACTCCGGGAGATGATGAGCTTCGGGCGCTCCCGTCAGGTCCGGAAGTAACCATCATGCCGCAGAAAATAATGGATGTTCTTATGCTCGGGCGCTGCTCCCACGAGTTCTCCTGGCCACGGCGCGGCGCAGATGGAGACTACTACCAGGTTTGTCTGCTGTGCGCGGCCGAGTACCAGTACGACTGGACCACGATGCGCCGCACGCAGCGGGTGGAGCACGCCAAGCCCGACACCGTCGTTCAGCGCAGCCATGCCCGCGAAAAACGTGCGTCATGGACGCCGCGCGCCCGCCGCCTGAAGCTGGATGTGGCACTCCGCTATCGCGTCAATAACACCAGCACGTGGCATGATGGCACCATCGACAACCTCAGCCAAAGTGGACTGCTTTTTCGCGGGCCGCAACAGTTGCCCGTGAATGCTTTGATCGAAATGGTGTTTGAGATGCCGGAAGAAATCTCAGGCCAGAAGAACCGCAATGTGCTGTGCCAGGGCCGCGTGATGCGCTCTCGAAATAAACAGGGCAAAGAAACCCAGGACAAGGACGCGGAAGCCGGCACGGGCCTGCTCGCAGCCTCGATCGTCGACTACAAGTTCATCCACTAGGGCGTTAGAACTCTGCTCGCTCGTCACTGCGCTCGCCGCTAGGAATCGCTACGGCCCGCTAAAACACCCGCAAAGTCGCACCTCTCACTAGCTTCGTCGTACACTCTGGAAGCAGGGCAGTCCATCTCCATGCCTCCAATCACGGCGCTGCTGCACACGATGAATGACGCATTACGTCTGGGGCGCACGCTCGAAATGCTCCTGCCCTGCGCCGAGATCCTGATTGTGGACCATGGCTCCGCGGACGCGACTCGGCGCGTCGCGTGCGAATATGGAGCGCGCATCGTGACAGCAGACAGTCATGCCGCTATGAATCACTATCTCGACTTGGCGCGCCACGACTGGATCCTCTGCATGGAGCCAGGGGAATCCATCACCGAAAGTCTGCAGGCGAGTCTATTTGAATGGAGCGCGCCGCCTAGCCGCGGGGTCGGGAGCGGGGGTGCCGGTGGCACCGCCTTTTCCGTGTACGTGCGGGAGCAAACCGGCGAGGAGTGGCGGGAGTTGCCTGCGCCAGAGACCCGCCTAATCCCCCGCGCTTGGGCCCTGTGGCAGGGACGGCTTCCCGCTCATGAGCCTTCCGCCGTCGCGCTACAGGGGGCGATATTGCGTTTCACCATGCCCTGAACGGAGGTTCTTCGGTGGCCCGTCCCGGCTCAATCGTTGGCGACGCTGATCAGCTTGCTGCTCATTGTCCGGTTGGACAGTGACTTCAGTACCTTAGTCCTCTGCGCCCTCGTCGCCTTATAATCCACTCAAGAACCAGCGATATCTGCGTTCTCGGGAAGATGTGCGCGGCAGTGCGCCCCGCACCTTTCGGACGACGCCACGAGACTTAGTGGATCCATTTCTTGCATCGTCGATTTTTGTCTTCGGGCTGGCCTTTGGCAGCTTTCTGAACGTGTGTATCTATCGTTTGCCCTTGGGTTTGTCGGTAGTAGCGCCGCGCTCCGCCTGTCCGCGCTGTGATCGCCCGATTGCTTTTTACGATAACCTGCCCGTCCTCAGCTGGCTGTTTCTGCTCGGTCGCTGCCGCCACTGCAAAGCCGGAATTTCACCGCGCTACCTGCTCATCGAGGTGCTCACAGGCGTTCTCTTTCTCGGCTGCTACGCTTATTCCGGACTCACGCTCGCCACTTTAAAATATTGCGTCTTCGGATTTCTCCTGCTGGGTCTCATCTTCACCGACGCTGAAACCAAGCTGCTGCCCGATAAGCTGACGCTGCCCGGCCTTGCCCTTGGCCTGCTCTTCAGTTTGCTGGTTCCTGTACGTGACATGGCTTCGCAGTTTCTTCCGGGGATAGTAAACCTGCCCATCAGCGCGGACCTCGCCGCCGGTCTATTCTCCCTGCTTGATTCCCTTCTGGGCGCGGCCTTGGGTGCTTCGTTCATTTACGGAGCCGGAGCAATTTACTTGCGCTGGCGCGGAGCCGAAGGCATGGGCTTCGGAGACGTGAAGCTGATGGCGATGGTTGGGGCATTCCTCGGTATGAAACTCACCATCTTCACGATCTTCGCCGCTTCTCTGGCGGGCTCGATGTTTGGCTTGACCACGGTGCTCGTGGTGTGGATCAAGCGCACACACCGCTTCGCACGCCGGTTGACGAACCTGCAGGCGGCGCGCCGCCGCGGCTGGCAATCCGCGCAAATGGTTTATCGCCATTATCAAATGCCCTTCGGGGTCTTCCTGGGCAGCATGGCACTGCTCGCTCTGTTTGTCGGCAATCAGTTCCTGAGTTGGTATGGGAGGTTCTGGTGGTAAGGCTGCTGGCCAATCCGCTGGCTCTACCCGCTGCGCTGGTGCTGGCCGTGGCGGCTGGCGCCTTCATATTTGGTATCTGGGTGATTCGCGGCCTGCGCCGGAACATCGCCGCTGAGGCCGATCTGGATTCCGGGACCGCGCCCTCTCTCGAAACTCTGCCGCTTCATCTCTATAACACTGTCATTCAGCAACTAAAACAGCAGAAGCACGAATTACAGGTCCAGAATCTGGCCGAACAACGTCGCGCCCGCACCACGGAAAATTTCAGTCAAGCTGTGCTCTCCAATCTTTCCTCTGGGGTGCTTGTGTTCGGCGTCAACGGGCTGGTGAAACAGGCCAATCCCGCCGCCAAGGAGATTCTGGGTTTTCACTCCCCAGCCGGTATGAGCGCGGCAGATATCTTTCGCGGTGCCGCAGTCTGCTCGGCGAACTCTTCCGCCGGCCTTACCGATGGGTCGGGAGGCACAACCGAACTCACCGAAGAAGTCAACGCAGTCCTGCGGGAGGGGAGCAAGCGCCGGCAGCTTGAAGCTGACTACACCACACCCACGGGACGAAAGCTGCGCATCGCGGTCAGGGTTTCGCCAGTGCCCGCTGTTGATGGCAGTTTGCTTGGAGCGGCTTGCCTGATCAGCGATCTCAGCGAATTTGAACTGATCCGCCACCAGCAAGAGTTGCATGGCGAGATTTCCGCGGAGATGGCTCTAGAGCTGCGCACGTCTTTGACCACAATCGCCGGATACGCCCAGCAGTTGGCGCGGAATCGCGATCCTGAACTGGCTTCGCAACTGGCCGCCGACATCGCCAGCGAGGCGTCTCGCCTCGACCGTCATATCGGAGGATTTTTGTCGGAGAAACGCCCCGCTGCAGGCACCGCAACCCGCGCCAGTGCGGCAGGGAACAACATTTGAAGACCGTAACGGAAGGAAGATCGAGCGGAACAAAAGTACAAGTAAAGGGTGAACTTATGAAGCGCATCACACTGATCGGTTTTGCATTCGCGTTGTCTACGGCCCTACTGGTTTCCACGGCAGTGGCACAGACCACAGCGCCCGCACAGGATCAATCGTCGCTCGGAGACTATGCCCGCAAGATCCGCAAGGACCCTGGAACCGCCAAGGCCAGGCCCAAGGTCTTTGACAACGATAACCTTCCTACCGACGACAAGCTCTCTGTCGTCGGCCAGCCCGCCACGGCGGACGCGGCAGCCGCGGCTCCCGTTGACGACAAGAACGCCGCCGGGGCCAAGCCCGACGACGACCAGGCCAAGAAACAAGCGGCCTGGAAAGGCTGGCAGGACAAGTTGACCGCACAGAAGGATCAGATTGACTTGGCAAGTCGCGAACTCGACGTGCTGCAGCGCGAATACCAGCTTCGTGCCGCCGCCATGTACGCCGACGCCGGTAATCGCATGCGCAACTCGTCCGACTGGGACAAGCAGGATGCGGATTACAAGCAAAAGATCGCCGACAAACAGAAGGCGGTCGAGGATGCTAAACAGAAGCTCAGCGACATGCAGGAGGGAGCACGCAAGGACGGCGTTCCCTCTGCCATGATCGAGTAGGTTAATGATCGAGTAGATCGTGATCGACTGGACGAGCCTGGTGGGACAGCAGACGCCCAGCCAGCCAAGCCTGGAGACTCATCTCAATTGGTATGATCAAGCAGCGCCGGCCAGGGCCGGCGCTTTTGCTTCACCTCTCCTCGCGCAAGAGAGTTGTCAGTTGTCAGTTCCCCTCCTTCTCCCTCATGTTTTGCGAAGCCGGAGAATCTGTTTCACATGATGCCGTCCGTGCACCAGATGAAATTGTCTCCACTGCCCGGCCGTCAACGGCCCTAGAATGGGGTGATCGAGCAGCGGCCTGCGGCGCCCGAAGCGAGTTTCGCACTGCGCGATGATCGTATCCATCTCTGCGATCTTTTTCCCCACCTCGTTCCTCACCTGCTCCGCCGGCAAGCCCCTCGGCCGCGTCATCGCAGGTGCTTGGCGACCCTCGGGCATGTGTTTGAGGCCCACGACCACCAGGGTCCGCACCCGCTGCCTCATGGAGGCTCGCGTCGCCAGCGGCTTGCCAGCTTCCTTCACTCTCGCGAATCCTTTGATCGTTCCTGTGTAGGTTAGGTAGAGATGTTCCAAGACCTCCGCCGCACACCATTTGTCTGCGGGATGCCGGCTCAACTGCTCGCTGGTCAGACCTTCCACGGCCGACTCCACCGCTTGCTTTAACTCTCTCAGGCAGGAATCCATCGCGCTACTCTCGCGTTTCTGCGCGCATCAGGTAGAATGTTGCGCGGCAATCAAAATATTCCAGTTATAACAGGAAGGCCACATGAAGATGCGGGACTTCGTTCAGCCCGAGACCGTCGTCGTCGCCGCGGTGAGTGACGGAGTCAGTGGGGACAAGGCCTGGAGCGTGGTGCGCGGCACGGCCAGTGCGGCTTTCGCGGTTGCTCTACTCGTGGTTCTGGCGCTGCTTGCGGGCTGCAACTCCAACACTGCGAACACTCCCCCGGCCAAGCCCGAACCCAAGCCTCCGGAACTGCTGACCGGCCGAGCGGCTTTTTATAAGACCTTCATCGCAGCCCGAAATTATGCCGCGGACGTAAAACCCTTCCGTATCGAGTCAACTCCGTCAAACGAGAGCAATGGCCAGGATGGCAAATCAACCATCTGGCGCTCTAGCTATGCTTCCGCCACACAACACGGCGTGAAACCTTTTTTCTGGTCGGGTAGCAACGCCCCCGACGCTCCCTCGCGCGGCGTCTCACCTGGCAACGAGGATGTCTACAATCCCAGCAACGCGTCTACTCAAGTTTTTGATCCGGCCTTTCTGAAGGTGGACACCGATCAGGCGTTTACCGAGGCCCAGAAACACGGCGGCGACAAGATTCTTGAAAAGGATCCGACCACCCCGGTGATTTACGTCTGCGAGTGGAACCACAACACCAACCAGCTGGTCTGGCACGTCATCTATGGCACTTCTCGCGAAACTGCCAAGTTGGCAGTTTCGATCGACGCCTCAACCGGTGCATTTATCCGAGTGGAGAAATAGGCTTGGATTCACTAGTTCATCTCGCAGAGCGGAAACCAAGCGGGCAATTCCCCCCTGCTCGCTGGATTCTTCGTTGATATCTACAACCCTTCAGGTTTGATGGTTCAGCGGCGTGGGCCTGCCGGAGCCGCTTTTACGGGGGGCTCTGTACCAATTATCAGCGCCAGCAGGGCTCAACCTACGGATTAGACCCTATTGTCAGTGTGAGTTGATTGTACGACGTTAGCTAGACGCAGTGAAAGTAATTGGGCCATTCGGGAGTCGGAAGAGGCGGAGGCGGGCAGTTGCCCAGACAAGCAGACCCTCAACTCGAACAGCGCATCCTCGAGGCCGCTTGCCGGCTGTGGTCCCGGGGTGGAGAAAAGGCCCTCACGATGCGCGGCGTCGCCAAGGCCGCCGGCACCACCACCCCCACCCTCTACGAGCGTTATCAGGACCGCGACGATATCCTGCGCGCTGTGCGCATCCAAACCCGCAACGAGCTATTCGCGGCGCTCCGACGCACGCGGTCACTCTCGCAAGCTTGCCAGCGCTATCTGGAGTTTGCCCTCGAACATCGCCACGCCTACGAGGTGCTCTTCGACGAATTCGCGCAGCCCCCATCCCTCTACGAACCGTGGCCCTCTTTCAATCTTATGCGGATGCGTCTCGCGCAACGCCTGGGAGGATCTCCCCGTAGATACACTCGCCTCATGCTTTCTCTGTGGTCGCTGATGCATGGCACCGCGATGCACCTGATCCGGGGAGGGGTTCGGGGACCGCTGCGCACACAAATGATTCACTCGTGTCTGGACGCAGTCGCAGCTATCGTTGCCCAAGCGGCACGCACCAAGGGAAAGGGGGATTCCGGCCCTAAGTGGCCTGCGAATCTGATCCTGGGAGAAGCAGCCCGTAGCAAGGTAACCGAGGGCGAAACGGATGCCACTCCGAAATTCTCCCCGCGGGGCAATCGCTCGAGGCTCCGTGCCATCCGTTCTGGCGAATGAATCGCCAGTCCGCCAGTTTATTTTGGAGCAGTTGTCTGCGCTCTCAACCGGTCAATCGCTTTTTGTGCTTCTGACGCCTGCGGGCCGTGCGGCAGAATCCTCAAATAGCTTTCGTACTCGGAGCGGGCATCGTCCGAGATCCCCAGCTTTTCCAGACACTCAGCCAGCCGGATCGTCGCCACCGCGTCGTTGTCTTTGTAATGCAGTGCTTCGCGGTAGCGGTCTTCGGCGGCACGATAGTTTTGGCGCTTGAAATAGAAGTCGCCCACTTCAATGTCTTTCGCGGCCTTGTGCGGATCCCAGGCATGAAACTCGGCTACGGCCCCGCTGCCTGAGGCGGCGGCCTCTGCATCAGCCAGCGCGGTCGAACTCTGCGGGTGCGCTTTGGCGTCGCCCGCCGGAGGGCTCAAATCCACCTGCGTATCTTTGCTCGAGCTGTCGCCAACCCCTGGACCCAAATCGTCAACCTGCACGCTATCGGAGCGCGGCGGCGCCATGCTCGGAGCCTTCTTTTTCGCGGGATCGTTCGCCGGAGCAGGCTGCCCGGGCGTGTCCTCCGGGAACGAAAGATCGCGACTCAGACCAGAAGCGTCCCGATTCTCGGAAGGAGGAGGAGAAGGTGGCGGAGGCGAGGGTGGCGCTGGATTCTGCTGCGCCCACGCCGCGCAGCTTAATCCCAGTAGCAAACACAAATACAAGTGCGTCCGGCATCGCATAGCTCTATTTTACCGCTGTCACCAGACTCTTTGGAAAAGGTGTTTTTCGGCGGGCAGCGCTCAGAACCCGTGGCCGCCAAAAAAGCAGGCCGCTCAGGGGGGAGGTTTGAGCGGCCTGGTTGGCGAAGTTCTCCGGGGGAGGAGAAACTCTTGTTCGTCGTACAACAACGTTCGTCGAATTACAGTGACGAAGGATTATTCTGACCGGTCGTCGCTGGCGTCGTCGCAGGCTGCGTTGTGTCACCCACCGTGTTGGTCATCAAACGAACATCCACGCGGCGATTATCGGCACGGCCTTCTTTAGTCTTGTTCGTCTCGACCGGCTTGTCCTTGCCCAGACCGATCACGTAAATCTTGTGCGCCGGAACGTTGTACTTCGAGGCCAGATACTGGATTACCGAGTTCGCGCGACGCTGGCTCAAGTCGTAGTTGTAATCCGCTGGACCCACCGAGTCCGTGCTGCCTTCGAGCGCGATAATGTAACCCTTGGTGCTGGCAATCGTTCCGGCCAGCTGATCAAGTGCCTCCATGGCCTTGGGCGTCAGGTTGTCCCTGTTGAACCCAAACTTTACTGACGTCTCCGCCACCGGATGATAATTGTCCAGGTTGGCGACCGTGTTGGTCAGTACACCAACGCGCCCGTTGGCTGCGTCAGCCATCTGCTGCGCTGATGCCGCGGACTGCCCGGCGGCCTGCGCTTTCTGTTCCACATCCGCCGTCTTGGCGTTCACGGCCGCGATACCGGCCTGCGCTCGGGCATCAACGTCCTTGATGTCCTTGCTGTTCTTCGCCGTCATGTCATCCAGTTCATTAGTCTTGTTGATCAGCGGGGTGGTCTGTTGCTTCACATAATTTTTGGTGGTGCAGCCTACCGACGCCACCATGCTGGCTGCGAGAAGAATCGTTAACGAAGTGCGGGTCATATTGGAAAAGGCTCCTTGGATTTCTTGTCTCAGCGTCATCGGGTTCTCCCGTGCGCGGCATTCTGCTGTCTTGCAGGCCCTGGAAGATCTTGAACCCTTACGAGTCACATAGCCTACTTTTGCACGGCAAGTGCCAGTCCCCCATGCCGGTGACACCGCCCACAAGTATATACGTTTTCAATCATTTGCGGGCAAACTGACGCAGACCGCCGAAAACAGCAGCACCCTGAAGAACGCAAACCCCACATAAGTTATGGAAATTTTATACACTCACGCTCAAATTGGGTTCAACCCATCGGTTGCCTTCTGTGGGGTGCTCAAACCGCTTCTGCCGCCATCTTTTTGACAGCATAGACCACTTTGCTAGCTTTCTCTGCGGCCTGGAAGGTCTTCGCTTTCGCTGCGAAAGTCTTTCGCCATCATCGAATAGAATAAATCGATCCTCCCAACAATGGACCTCCTGGCCAAAATCCGCACCATCCCAACCGAACCCGGCGTCTATCTCTACAAGAATGCCGAGGGTGAGGTCATCTACGTGGGCAAGGCCAAAAACCTGCGCAGCCGCGTAGCCAGCTACTTCCATGAAGGTCGATGGGAGGATTCAAAGACCGGCACTCTAGTGCGCGAAGCCGCCGACGTCGAGTACATCGTCGTCGGCAACAACAAAGAGGCGTTGGCGCTAGAGAACAATCTCATCAAACAGCGGAAGCCGCGCTTCAATATTCTGCTGCGCGACGACAAGACTTATCCCTACGTGAAGCTCACGCTGGGCGAGCGTTGGCCGCGCGTGTACGTCACCCGCCGCCTGCGGAAAGACGGCAGCGTTTATTACGGCCCCTACTTCCCTGCCAATCTGGCCTACCGCATCGTCGATCTGATCCACCGCAATTTTTTGATCCCCTCGTGCAAGGTCGACCTCACGCGCTTTCACCCCCGCCCCTGCCTGCAGTACTACATCAAACGCTGCCTGGGACCGTGCGTGAAGGATCTGACCACTCCGGACGCTTATCAGGAAGCGGTCCGCGACGTGAAGCTGTTTCTGGAAGGCCGTCCCACAGATTTGAGCCGCTCGCTGCATCAGCGCATGGAGCAAGCTGCCGAGGCCGAGGAGTACGAGCGCGCAGCCCGCTATCGCGATTTGATTTCGACCGTCGAGCAGCTGCAGGAACGCCAGCGCATCGCCGCCGCCGAAGGCGATGACGCCGACGTTTTCGGCTTTCACTATGAAAACGGCATGCTGGCGGTGAACCTATTTCATATGCGCGGAGGCCGCGTAGTCGACCGCCGTGAATTCTTCTGGGAAGACCTCCCGGAGTTCGCGTCTCCGGAGGCGCGCAACGACGGTTGTAGAGACGTAGCTCGCTACGTCTCGTCTAGCGCCACCGCCAACGCGCAGAGCACGAATCCGGACGCCGCCGGCGGAGACATTGCAAACGATATCCCCGCCGATGCTTCGTTTTCTCCCGGTGAGTTTTTCTCCGCTCTACTGAAGCAGCTCTATATCGGTCAGCCCTACGTGCCACGCAACCTCTACGTCCCGGTTGATTTTGAAGACCGCGAAGCTCTGGAAGACTTACTCTCCGATCAAATCGCGGGCGAGGGCGGCCGCGCTACAAAAGTTCACATCCTCGTCCCGCAGCGCGGTGATAAGCGCGCTCTCATCGACCTCGCCGGCACCAACGCCAAGCAATCCTACGACCAGCGCTTTCGCGTGCTCAAGCCCAATGCCAAGGCCATCCAGGAAGAACTGCAGGACGTGCTCAGCTTGCCCGAACTGCCCAAACGCATCGAATGCTTCGACATCTCGCACATTCAAGGAGCGGAGACAGTCGCTTCCATGGTTGTATGGGAAGACGGCAAGATGAAGAAATCGGATTATCGCAAGTTCATCATTCGCACGGTCGAGGGTGTCGACGATTTCGCGTCCATGCGTGAGGTGGTCACGCGACGTTACAAACGCCTGCAACAGGAAGAAACAACCATGCCCAGCCTGGTTCTGATCGACGGCGGCCTGGGCCAGCTACATGCCGCCGCCGAAGCGCTGGAATCGCTTGAGATCATCAACCAGCCGCTCGCAGCCATCGCCAAACGCGAGGAGATTCTCTACGTCTACGGACAGGAAAAAGATCCCATCGCCCTCGATCATCATTCGCCGGTGCTGCACTTGATTCAACTCATTCGCGACGAAGCCCACCGCTTCGCCGTGACCTTCCATCGCAAACGCCGCCAGATGCGCGACCGCTCCACCGAACTATTGGAGATCCCCGGCGTAGGCGAGAGCACAACTCGTCGTCTTCTTGAACATTTCGGCAGTGTGCAGGCAGTGAAGCAGGCGGACGCGTCGGCGTTGTCGGCGGTTGTGACCCGAGTACAGGCGGAAGCCATCAGCACTCACTTCCGGAAGTAAACTGGTTCTTCCCTAGCGACCTTAGTGACCTTCCCTTAGCGGTCTTCGCGGTTGAAAGTTCTTCCCTACTGCGCCGCGCTAGCGTTCCCCATATCGAGCACAACCTTCCAATTCCCGTCTTGCTGCTTCTTCCAGATGCTCGTGTACTTGCCGTGGTCGACAACCGGCTTCCCATCCTTATCTATCGAGCGGAACTCGAAGGTGCCATAGGTGTAACCCAAATCTCCAGAGGCAGCTATGTCGGCACCGACGGGCGTCCAAGTCAGGTGATTGTCTTTCTGATCAAGAAATCCCATGCCCTTCGCGATGTTTACTTTTCCCTGAGTGATCGCCCCGCCGTTGGGTACTTCGACGGCATCGTCGGCGTAGTAAGACATGTATCCAGCAGAACCACGTTCGGCCGCAGCTTTCATGAACTCGCCTTCCAGCTGGCGTAACGTGTCCGCGGTGGCCTTCCCGGACGTTGAAACGAGCGGACGTGTGTTGGGCACTGCTATCATCGCGATCAACGCAGCCGAGACAACAACGATCACAAACGATTTCATGTAACCTCCGTAAACGGCAGCGGATATTCTATCTCTATGTCAAACCAAAGCGAATGCGGCACCCTCATCGTCACTGGCGCAAGTCGCGGTATCGGCGCAGCCATAGCCAAACTAGCCGCTGGGCGCGGCTTCTCCGTGGCTGTCAACTTTTTCGCCGGCGAACCCGAAGCCACGGTGATCACTGAACAAATAGTTTCCGCAGGCGGACGTGCTTGTGCGATTCAAGCCGACGTCGCTCGTGAAGAAGATGTCATCCGGCTGTTTGAGACAGCCGAGCGCGAACTGGGACCGATCAAGGCCTTGGTTAACAATGCCGCCATAACCGGCGGATTTTCGCGCGTCGATTCAGTGAGCGCAAAGACGCTCGAGCGAGTGATGGCAGTCAATGTCACGGGAACCTTCCTGTGTGCGCGCGAAGCCGTGCGCCGCATGTCAACCCGCCACGGCAGAACCGGCGGTGCGATCGTGAATATTTCCTCCCGCGCAGCCCAGATCGGTTCTGCCGGAGAGTGGGTGCACTACGCGGCGTCCAAGGGCGCGATTGACAGCTTCACGATTGGTCTGGCGCGTGAAGTTGCGACTGAAGGAATCCGTGTGAACGCCGTTGCTCCTGGGTTAATCGACACCGGGCTGCATGCCGCCAACGGCGCGCCCGACCGGCTAAATCGGCTGACGTCTAGCATTCCCATGCAAAGACCCGGTACAGCACGCGAGGTAGCTGAGGCAGTCCTTTGGCTGCTCTCGCCCGCCGCCTCTTATACGACGGGCGCTATCTTGGAGGTCGGCGGCGGCCGCTAATACTTGCCCGGGGACTGACTTCCCGGCTTCTTTGTTTCAAATTCTCCCGCAGGTAGGTTTTGATTTTCTCCGGCAAACGCGATGTATGCAGAACGTCGCGCAGAAGCGGCGGAGGAATGTTGCGTGCAAAATCCAGAGCGCAGGCCAGCGGCGTGTGAGGGCTGCGCAGCAGCGCCAGACGAATCTCGCGCCGCACCGACCACTTAGGGTGATGGCACACGGCTTCAACAAGAGCTGCGACAGCGTTTGGGCGTAAGAGCGCTTTTATGACCGCGGCCTCGGTAAGCCGGGCATTTTCGAGCGCCGTGTTCGCTATTCGGGGTTCCTTGTCAAGCAACAACGCCGCCACAACGGTTTCCGAGGCGCGGCGAGCCAGAGTGAGGCGTTCGCCCAGCGTGACTCCCGGAAGACGGACGACGAGCTGTTCGGCGGCGAAATGCTTCAAATCAGCTCCGACCGACGGACGCAGAGCAAAATGCATGAGATCGGCCGTGTAGAAGTGGCGTAGCAGCCGGAGGGCAAGGTGTCGCGGCGCGCGCGGATGAGCCGCGATGGCTACACATACCTTTCGTGATTTCAACACGGCTGGATCGCGGCCGAGTTGCTCAAGGGTTTCCGGCGCCAGGTCGCGCCGTTCAAGCAGCGCGAGAGCAAGATCCTCGTTAAGCGAAGAAGTAGGATCAGCGACCGAAGAAGAACCGGCAGCCGCACCCGACGGAGCGCTTTCAGACCGTCCAACCCCGGGCGTCAGTAAATGCTCCTGTTGGATTTCTTCCGAATCCATAAATGGACTGCGGCGCTCAACCAGTCCTCCGTGCCATCTGCAACGCGCCATGGACCGGATCGACCACTTCAAGATTCAAAACGACGTCTGGATTCGCCGCCCGCACCCCATTGTAGAAAAGTTCGCGAATCATCGTAGCGTGACGAAAGACTCCGCCAGCTATGGCCATCGGGACAGCCGAAAGAGCAGCGGAACGTTGCCCAGGAAAAAGCCGGCGCAAGACGACCCCGGCAAGCTGTGCCAGTTCGCTCGATGCTTCTGCGATGACCTCTCGAGCCACTACGTCGCCAGCTCCTGCCGCAGCCAGCACTGCAGGAAACAGAACTGAGAAGTCTGCATTCGCGTTTGCTGCACGCGCTAACTGTTCGAGCGAATCCACGCTCCAGGCGGTCTTCAGCTCGCGAAAAAGCCGCCCGGCTGGCCGGATTCTGTTCTGTTCAGCTCGATCTTGTTCAGCTTGATCTTGTTCGGCGTGATTTTGTTCGGTCTGATCATCCCCAACCCGGTCGCCCGCCCGCAACAAAGCGCTGACCGCCGCGCGGCCGATCCAATACGCCGAGCCTTCATCGGAGACAGCAAAGCCCCAACCTCCGGACCGGGCGGTTCTTCCCTTAGCGTCGCGACCATAGGCAATCGAACCGGTTCCAGCGATGACGATCACGCCCGGCCCCTCGCCAAAGGCCGCCGCCAGCGCGATCTCCATGTCGCCCACAACTTGGATTTCGCCCGGAATAATCTCCGCAACGATCTTGCCCACGGCACTTGCAACATCCTTACGCCCCGCGCCCGCAGCTCCAACACACGCACGCCGCACCTGCTGAGGATTTATCTTTGCGGCTCGGCACGCCCCGAATATTGCTTCTTGCAGAGCTTCCCTGGCGCCAGCTTCGCCCACGCGCGTGATGTTGCTGGGACCTGCTGTAAACGCGGCGAGCAGCGAAGATTCATCCCCTACAGCGCAAGTCGTCTTGCTGCCGCCTCCGTCAATGCCCAGATAGTAAGCCACGCGTTAGTTCTATCACAGGAAAAGTTCGAGTTCTCACGGGTTCGCCTCGAAGAACCTTGGAAGCGACTCTTTCAAACCATGTCCATAAACACTCACTCGCGCGCGGCATGGATTGCCGCCATAATTCAAGAGCGAAACTTGTGTTGCGAAGAAGTCTAGTGGCAGAACGAATGGGCCTCGACAAACTCGATCTCGCGATTATCGCGCTGTATCTCGTGGGCATCACCCTGTTCGGACTGTGCTTTCGTAAGCGCCATCGCTCCCTGCGTGACTACTTTCTTGCGGGACGAGACATCCCATGGTGGGCGATCGCTCTCTCCATCGTCGCCGCCGAAACCAGCACTCTCACCATCATCAGCATTCCCGGTCTCGCCTACGACACCAACCTCACCTTTCTGCAGGTGGTGATGGGCTACCTCGTGGGGCGGGTGGTTATCAGCTTTGTGCTGCTGCCGCATTATTTTCGCGGCGATCTCTACACCGCTTACGAGCTGATTGAACGCCGCTTTGGTGGAGGGTTGCGTTCGCTGACCGCCGGACTGTTCCTCTTAACGCGCGCGGCGGCCGAAGGCGTCCGTGTCTATGCCGTGTCTATCGTGGTGTCGATCGCGCTCGGCACCGGCCAAGTTGCATCGATCGCCATCATCACCGCATTGACGCTTGTCTATACATTCGAGGGTGGACTGGCGGCCGTAATCTGGACCGACGTGGTACAAACCGCGATTTATGTTGGCGGGACGCTGATCGGATTAGTCACCATCCTGCATCTTGTCCCGGGAGGGTGGACAGCGATTCACGCCGCAGCCGCGAGCGCCGGCAAACTCCAGGTGTTCGACTTCCGGCCCAATTTCTGGCTACCTTATACCTTCTGGGCGGGCGTCATCGGTGGCACCGCCTTCATCACCGCGAGCCACGGTACCGATCAACTTATTGTGCAGCGCTTGCTCGCGGCCCGCGGGCAGAAGCAGTCCGCCGTAGCGCTGCTCTCGAGCGGCGTGGCAATCCTGTTCCAGTTTGCTCTCTTCCTGATTGTGGGCGTAATGCTGTGGGCGTTCTACCGCGTGCCCTCCGCAACTTTCGGAAAACCAGACCGA
>Ga0210396_10002359_pt1 | contig 19330 bp, 18 predicted proteins | sample IncBWH17OmetaG_FD_155466 | JGI IMG/M metagenome (GOLD analysis project Ga0210396, IMG submission 155466) | Forest soil microbial communities from Barre Woods Harvard Forest LTER site, Petersham, Massachusetts, United States - Inc-BW-H-17-O ... | reverse complement strand
CCACGAGCCGCGACTTCATGGAGGGACTCAGCGAACTCGCGTCGGGAATGACGAAGCCGAAACCGTCGCGGTGCATGGTGAGGCGTCCGGCGACCAGATTCCTGTCATTCTTGTCTGGCGCCGCGTGCGGCAGGGCATAGCGATCGGAGTTCAACTGAACCAGTTCGCCCGCGGCGACCAGCTTTTGAAGATGTGCGTCGAGCTGACCGCGGGCATCTCCATGCAGACCCAGTTCGCGGACGAGCTGCTTGAATCCTGCAGCGCGCTTGGGCTGGCGGGCAATGTGTTTCAGGATGGCGGAGTCGGAAAGCATGAGGGCGGTCCGTGATCAGCATATCGCACGCAGATTGCATACGTCCTGCGTCCTCAAAAGACGCGTCACTCAGGATGACAGAACTACAGAACTAAGGAGCGATCTCATGAGGCTCACCAGGTGTCGCCGCCTCCGCGCGGCGGCCATGCGCCCAGAAACCGACGGATCATTGCAATTTGGCCGATGTGATAGCTGTTGTGAGCGACGAGCTGCCATAAAACGGCTTCGAGCGTGTGGTCACGTTGTAGATGACTGGGGTGCGTGGTTTCGACCTGACGATCGAGTTCAGCTCGATCCGAGCCTGCGAGCGCGGCAGTGTCGTTTAGGAGTGCGGCAAATCGCGCCTGCCATCTCTTCCATTCGGCATTTGCCAGTGCGGCCGTGGCTGGAAAGCTTTCGGAATTATGGGCAGGATAGGGCGGCTTCTCACCGCGAATGCGACGCAGATCATAGTCCATCCAGTAGTTCATGTGGAAGAGAAGTTGGGCGATGGAGTGAGGAAACCCTGCAACCTGTCGCGCCGCAAGATCGCAGGAAATATCTTCGACACAGGCGAGCGGATCGGCGTGAGCACCGTTACCGCGAAGCAATTCAGTCAATGCGCGTGAAGACATGGAGTTCTATCCGCGGGTTGCGGCAAAATATTTTTCCTCCAGAATCCTGCGGTGATGCAGTTCGTGTCCCGCGATGATGTAAGCGATTCCGCGCACGCTGACTTCGTTCTTATTCGCAAGCCCGCGCCGCATCCATGCCGCCTCGTCGAGATTACGCAGCAGCGAGAGCGTGGAGCGGCGGACGGCGATAAAGTCTTCCACCAGATCGCCCAGAGAACGATGTGCGAATGGGCCGTTGCGCACGTAGTCATCCTGCTCAAAGCCTTCCAACGGCGTGGCATCGGCGCGCGAGATACGAAGAGCGCGGTAGGAGAAGACGCGCTCGGTATCGCAGACGTGACCGAGAACCTCCTTCGCGCTCCATTTGTCTGGTGCGTAGCGGAAGTCTCCGTCCTGCTCGTCTCGGCCGGAGAGCAACATCATGGTCTGACGCCGCTGCTGGTCGAGCGTGCTGAGGATGTCCTCGCCTTCTACAAGAGAAATGTAGCGGGCGTAGTAAGGGGCGTACTCGTCCGGTTGAGGGCGAGCGACGATCAACGTTGGCGGACTTATCACGGCTGGTTCCAACATGGCTGGCTCCTGGATGAATCGTGGCTTCGAGAAATGTTGAGTGAAGAGCATACTCCGACAAGCTGTGGAACGGTTAATTCGGCGGCTGGCAGGGAATGCTGTTCCGGGAATCCTTACACGGTAGGTGAGCCGAAATGGGAGGTCCGAGACGACGAGAGATGTCGATTGCACACCCTGAGGGACGTACCATCCTAGGAAACACTGTTGAAAATAAAGCTTTTCCACAGTGCTCACAATGAGACGGCGGAGTACAATTTGATTTGGTCACGCAAGTGCGGCACGTGATCCCTAATCCCAACAAGGAAAGGAACTTTGTAACCCATGTGGAAGCCGACAAACCAACCTCAGACCCCAGGACGACCGGCCGAGCCGGAGCGTCCAATTATGAATACACCGAGCGCGCCTGCCATGATGGCGAATGAACCTGCGATTGCGCCGCGTCCGGCTGCAACCACCACTACGACTGCGGACCAGGCGACCATCGGCAAATCGCTGGTGATCAAGGGCGAGGTGACTGGCTCGGAGTCGCTCTACATCGATGGCCGGGTGGAAGGTTCGATCAGCCTGGCGGGAAATCGAGTCACCATTGGACGAAATGGCGTGGTTGCCGCCAACATTAATGCCCGCGAAATCGTCGTGCTCGGAAAAGTGCGCGGCAATCTGACGGCCAGTGATCGCGTTGACATCCGCAGCGATGGATCGCTCACCGGCGACGTGGTCGCGGCGCGCATCTCCATTGAAGATGGAGCGTTCTTCAAGGGCGGCATCGATATCCGCAAAGGTGGAACGCCTGTCCAGCAAAAGCCGAATGGCAAGGATGAGAGCGTCTCCACGCCCGAGCCGGCGGCGGTTGGAGCGCGAGCTTAAGTTTCGTAGCGGTTTCTACAAAGGCGTTACCCAGAAGAAAGATTAGCGGCGGAGTTCGCAGGGATTGCGAATGTCCGCCGCTTTGTTTTTTCAGGGTCACGTACTCCCACTCAAGCTACTGCTCGCACTTATTGTAATCCGGTCGTTCGGCAGCGCAAACATTCTTGCCACCCGAGACAGGCTTTCCGTCAAAAGTAGCGGACACCGTTTTGCTCTTCGTTATGGCGGGACGGCTGTTATCGCAAGACTTCGCCGCTTTCTCCGCGCAGTCTTTTTCTGAATCAGCAGCAACTTTTTCATCGCAGCTTGCCTGACCATTGCACTTGGAGAAGGATTCCTTCTCCTTGCCGGGGCAGGCTGTTCGCGTAGTTTTGAGCACGCATTCGCCCGCGAAGGCGGACACGGAAAGGCAGAACAACAACAGACAAGATACAAGCACTCTCATTTTGTTGATTACCTCCGGCCGAAGGCTAGCACGTTTCATCGGGTTCTTCCACCGCACAGTTGCTTCGGCTGAACGCAAGGTAAGGCGTGCCAAAATTCAAGGAGGTGGGGTCATAATGGCCGGGCAGAACAAAGCCGTCAGGATGTTTAAGACCACGTCTACAGGCTGGTGACAGGGTTTCATACGAAGCCGAGATTGCCAGTTCAATCGGTCACAGAAACGCAGGGAAGTGGACGACCGATTCCTGTGGAAAGGAGGCGATAGCGCTCAGAACCTGTCAAACGTCAATCAGTGATATCGGGATTTTGCGACAACCACGACCCGCGGGAACAGCGGAGCTTGCTGCACTTTCGTAATTTGAACTGAGGACCGCTTCCGGTCATCATCGGCCAAAATGCCCCCCTCTCCGAGCACCCGCCGATGGCAGCGGCATCCCGTAGACCTGCCGCTCCGCGTGGTCGTTTCAAACGGCTTCTCAACCACCATGGTCCCTGGTTTGGGCACGGAGTTAAGTGAAGGCGGTATGGAGTTGTATGCCGGAATCTGGCTGAAACCGGGCGATCTACTGGAGATTGAGTTCGGGATTCCGTGTCACTTACGGATGATGGCCATCGTCCGCGACCGGAGCGGATTCTGTTTTGGACTGGAATTCATTGCCCCGCTGCCGACTGAGCCGGAGTCTTAGAAACAGCCGATTCTTGCATTTACTCGTTACCCCTTGCCGGAGAAGCAAAATAACTTTCGAAATTATCATCTTCACAAACCTAAGGCAGACACGGGGGCTTATGGCATCTGAGGGTCGGAGGTCTGCCAACGGGGAGTTTGGAAGCAATGAGTAAAATCGCGAGTTTTCGCCAACTATCCTGCAAGAGGGTCAAACGGAAACGGAGGCGTCGTAGTCGGCACCTCCGTTTTGAGGAAGAGGAAAGAGAACGGGCCGTTTACTTTCCGCCGGCGCTGGCACCAGCGATGCCCTTGTTCACCAGGAGCTTGACTTCGGCCCTGCGATTTTCAGTTCGCCCGGAAGAAGTCTCGTTCGAGGCGGCGGGGTTGGTCTCACCCATTGCACCAGGCGCGACAATCCTGCCAACTGGAACGCTACACTCCTGAAGGAGATAGGCGACTACTGCTTGAGCGCGTTCCTTGCTCAGCAATTGATTGCTGGAAGCGGTGCCCACCGAGTCGGCATAGGCCGCCACCTGGATCACGTAGCCCTTTTCGTAGGCGAGGGACTTCTTTGCTAAATCCGCAAGCGCATTCCGGTCCTGCCCCGAAACGCTGTAATCCCCGGTGCCAAAGTACACCGTATATTCACCCTTCACGACAAAGTCACCCAACTCCGAAAAGCGCTTCTGGGTGGATTTTGCAACTTCGTCAATGCTCGCCTGGTTGGCCGCGATGTCTTGCTTCGCCGCTGCGATGGCTGCCTGGTTGGCCGCCTGGTTGGCCGCAATTTCTTCATCGGTCGCCTTCTTATTGGCTTGGTAGGCCTGCATGTTCTGGGCTTGTTGTTGAGCCGTGGGGTTCAAACCGGCCTGGATCACCTTGGCTACGCTGAGATCGTCTTGATCAAAGGTTATCGTTTCCGCGGCCACTTGGGTCTGATCACCGGTTCCTTCGAACTTTAGCTTGAGTCCCGGGATCAGGACCTCTTGACCGACTTCCTTTTTCCTGGCACCCAGCCCTATTGGGTGTCGCACTTTCGTATCAGAGGCGACAATCACGGTTGTAGTTCCTTCGTCAGTTTCCACGGTCAGGGTGTTTCCCGAGCGTAAGGTGATCACTCCTTTGCCTTTAACCTTGTCGGCGGCAAAGGCCGATCCCAAGCCCAACAGGCACACTGCTAAAAGACTTACCGAAAGAACAATTCTTCTGCTGGTCATAATCCTCTCCATCCTCATGCTTCAGCGGGAGCCATTAGACACTTTATGGCTTCCCAGTAAAAGATGTTATTGAGGGAGGCCGGGGGCACGGAACTGGCAAAAGTGACAGGAGAAAGCTTTTTCACGATAGTGTGTTCTTTTCATCGAAACTTTCTGTATTGAGGGTGAGAAGGCACTAACTCGCCATTCTGCGCGAATATCGAAGCGCACTTGCTGATGATGAAGTGCCCAATCCGTGAGTGCCCTAGTGTGGGTTGTGGAGTCGAGCGGCCTTACGCAAATTGCTCCTGTCGGTTGTACTCCAATGGCGTAAAAGAGATTTTCAACAGTTAGCCTTGTGTTGTCGAAAGCTCTGCCAATTTTTCTTCTCACGCGTTAGAACTGTCATCTTTGCCAGTTTCGCTTCTAGTGGGCCATGCGCACTCTTAGGGAGGACGAAGGGAACATAGTCGATCAAATTTCTTCCAACCAATCCAGCACTATAAATGTTGAAGAGTCGACAAATGAACATTGCCAATTTAGTGGTACGCTGTCCGCTTGCGTGACAGTGGCTTATGAAGACCCTCCTCGACATCGCAATCGTCATCCTCACTGTGAGCATGATGTTTTCGGTGGGCCTGGAGTTGGAGGCCCGTCACTTCAGGGATCTAGCCCACCATAAGACGGCATTCCTTGGTGCTTTGATCGGACAGATGATCGTTTTGCCGGCAATCGGAATCTTCGTTGTCCGCACGATTCCTTTGCCGGAATCTCTGCAAATGGGGATTCTCTTGTTGGCGGCATGCCCGGTCGGCGACGTTGCTAACTTCTACACACTCCTGGCGAGAGGAGATCCGGCTCTCTCGGTAGCGGTCAACTCCGCTTCTTCGCTCCTCTCATGTCTCTCGATGCCGGTAGTTTTCGGGATTTACAGCAGGGCGACGGGCACGGTGTTCCCCTTCTCAGTTCCTTTCCTCACGCTTGTCGGACGTCTGATTGTGCTCGTTGGAATACCCATCGTTGGCGGCATGGGATTGCGCGCCCTTCGAAGCGGCATGGCCGACAAGATTTCGCAAAAACTGAGGATCGCGTGTGTAGTAGGTGTTCTCGTTATTTGCACAGTGGTAATCGGTGGCCGCTACGAACAACTCATGCTGGATTGGAAAGCTGTTTTTTTTGCCAGCTTGTTTCTGATCGTCGTCGCCATGGCGGTAGGCTATGCAATCGGACAAGCCTTTAGGTTGAGGAGGCCAGAAGTAATCACACTTGCCATCCTACTTCCAGTCCGCAACGTCGGACTGGCGGTCACAATTGCAGTCACCCTAATGGATCGCTTGGAATACGTGGTCCTGGCCACGGTTTATTTTCTAACTGAGGCCTTCGTCCTGCTCGGATGTGTTGTCCTCTTTCGGTATCTCTGGGCGGCTGCTCCAGGGCCCCTTCCGCTCGGACTCGGCTGATCCAACCATGACTACCCAACCTTAATCGTTTGTACGCGAATCGGACGCCAAACTCCGGTGGGGAGTCATTGCGTGATGGTGGGCTCGGACGTGGCTGTTGCAACCAGGCGATACCGCTCATCGAGCGTAATCGCGAAGTCTCAGCAACCACAGATATGTGCTGCGTCTATTCGGTGATGACCCGATCCGCCCACTCGACAAGTGACACGAAAATCGCCGGACTGCCGAATTTCGCTCCCCAATCCTTTAAATCTGCTTCCGTGACCCCACGGGCCCGGGAACAGGCCCCTCAAGAGAAGATTGGAATGTGCTTCGCTACGACCTTGTCTAGGGTCTCGCTAAGGGGCGGCCAGCCCATCGGGAAGATTGCGGCGACTGTAGCCTTCCGCATGACGTAGGTCGCTTCGCCCGTGAGGAAAATCTGCACCTCGTGACCCGCGTCGGCCAAGGCTAGACCATGCGCGAACACAAAAGACGCCCGAGTGGGATCATCCGATCCCCAGGCACTTTTCATCATGATCTTCAGTGGTTTGCGTGCCGTTGTTTCTTGCGCATTGCCTGCACCCAGCCCGAGTAGACCCAAGCCCAACAACTGTGGGATCTTTGAAAGAAGCTGCCGTCGAATCATAATCTCCTCCGTGAAAAGTCCCGATCAAAGTTGCGGATGAATGTACACCCTGGACTATTCTGACGTAAACAGTTAGCACCCAAAACCCCTTCAATACGCGTAATGGGGATGTTTCCACAACTATCGTTTTGAGCGACCGCCAACTTTCCTGGCGCTGCATTGACTTGCCGATTTCGCAGACGTAGGATCTTGCTCCAGTGATCGGCCAGACCATCTCGCATTACCGGATCGTCGAAAAGCTTGGCGGCGGGGGCATGGGCGTGGTCTATAAGGCTGAGGATGTAACCCTGCGCCGCTTTGTCGCCCTGAAATTTCTGCCGGATGCGGTAGCCAAAGACTCTCAGGCATTGGCGCGGTTTCAGCGGGAAGCGCAAGCAGCGTCGGCTTTGAACCATCCCAATATCTGCACCATCTACGAGATCGGGCAGCAAGACGGCGAGCCCTTTATCGTTATGGAGTTCTTGGATGGCTTGACGCTAAAGCATCGTATCGGCGGAAAACCTGTCGATACTGAGGTTGCACTCGGCTTGGCGATTGAGATCGCCGACGCGCTGGACGCTGCTCACACCGGGGGGATCCTTCACCGCGACATCAAGCCCGCCAATATCTTCATTACGAAACGCGGACATGCCAAGCTTCTCGACTTTGGTTTGGCGAAGGTGGAATCTGCGGCCACTTCGTCCAGCGGAATCGCAGCCGCCGAAACCATTGACGGGACAGTGGAAGAATCGCACCTGACCAGTCCCGGCTCGACGCTCGGCACCGTGGCTTATATGTCGCCGGAGCAGGCACGAGCCAGAGAACTGGATGCGCGGAGCGATTTGTTTTCGTTCGGGGCCGTGCTCTACGAGATGGCCACGGGAACTCTGCCATTTCGCGGAGAGAGTTCGGCGGTGATCTTCAAGGCGATTCTCGACAGCGTGCCCACTGCCGCGGTGCGGCTGAACCCGGACGTGCCCGCGGACTTAGAGAGGATTATCAATAAGGCGCTGGAGAAAGATCGCAACTTGCGTTATCAAAGCGCGGCCGAGATACGGACTGACCTGCAGCGCCTGAGGCGGGACACGGAGTCGCACGCGTCAGCTGCTGCGTCTTCAGCGAAGAATGCGAGGCCCGCTGCCGGCGTCCGTGAAAGCCGGCTCAAGTTCGGCCTATACGCCGCGGCTGCCTTGGTAGTCGCGGGGCTCGTTGCCGGTGGATTCTACTATCGTTCGCGTCAGAGCAGACGCCTGACCGACAGGGACACGATCGTCCTTGCCGATTTTTCCAACAGCACCGGGGATGCGATCTTCGACGATACCCTGAAGACCGCGCTCAGCGTTGCGCTAAACCAGTCACCGTTCCTGAATGTCCTCTCTGACGATAAGGTGGCGGGCACGTTGCAGCAGATGACTCGTCCACCCGGGACGAAACTGACGCCGGAATTGGCGCGCGAAGTTTGCCAGCGCGTGGGCAGCAAAGCATACATTGCCGGCTCGATTGGCAGCCTGGGTAGCGAGTACGTGCTGGGACTGAAGGCGGTGAATTGCCAAAATGGAGACACGCTTGCGCAGGAGCAGGTCACGGCGCCGGCCAAAGAGAACGTTTTGGACGCTCTGGGGAGCGCAGTCTCCAGGTTGCGTAGTCAGATGGGCGAATCGCTGGCAACGGTGAAGCGGTTTGATGTTCCCTTGGAACAGGCCACCACTTCTTCGCTGGAAGCCCTTAAAGCGTACAGCCTGGGTCAGAAGGCCGATCGGGAAAAAGGGCCTGGCGCGGCTTTACCTTACAACCAACGCGCCATTCAGCTTGATCCGAATTTTGCCATGGGCTACCTGGCAGTGGGCGGTGAATACTTCAGTCTGGCTGAGCCTGGGCGGGCCAGCGAATACCTCACCAAGGCTTTCCAACTCCGCGATCATGCCAGTGAACGGGAAAAGCTGGCGCTGGCCGCGAACTATTATCTCAATGTCACCGGAGAGTTGGGGAAGGCCGCCCAGGCTTATCAGGAAGAGATTGAGAACTACCCGCAAAAATCCGCAGCCTTCCTCAATCTAGGAGTTGTCTACGCCGAACAGGGACAGTATGAGAAGTCGGCGGAACTGACTCGTCAGGAACTGCGGCTTGACTCGGGCAACGTGGCTCCATACGACAACCTCGCCAACTCCTACCTCGCTCTGCAGCGATTCGACGATGCGCGGAATACCATTCGCGAGGCACAGGCGCGAAAGTTGGACGACTACATCACGCGAAATGCAGTGTACGCTCTTGCTTTTCTCGCGTCGGATTCCGCTGCCATGGCGGAGCAGCAGCAATGGTTCGCGGGCAAACCGGAAGAAAATTATGGACTTTCGCTCGACTCCGATACCGAGGCGTATGCCGGGCACTTGGGCAGGGCCCGCGAACTGGCCAAGCGGTCTGTAGACTCCGCCATTCGCGCTGATAGCAAGGAGAACGGGGCTATCTGGGAGGAGAACAGTGCTCTGCGGGAAGCTGCGTACGGTAATACTAAAGAGGCGCGCGAGGCGGCCGCGGAAGGCTTAAAGCTGGCTCCGGCGAGTCAGGGGGTCGAGAGTGAAGCGGCGCTTGTGTTCGCCATGTCGGGCGAAACGGCAAGGGCGGAATCGCTGGCGAAGGACCTGAATTCGCGCTATCCGCTGGATACGCAAATCCAGTCGCTCTGGCTGCCTGCGATTCAGGCGCAACTGGCGCTGCAAAGAAAAAATCCGGCAGCCGCACTAAACGCTCTGCAGGCCGCCTCCAGCAATGAGTTAGGACAAATTACCTTCGTCAGCAATCTCTCCTGCCTCTATGACGTTTACATTCGCGGGGAGGCATACCTTGCAGCGGGACAGGCCGTTGCGGCGGGAGCTGAGTTTCAGAAAATCCTTGACCATAGCGGCCTCGTCTGGAACTGCTGGACGGGAGCGATGGCACACCTCGGCGTCGCTCGCGCGAACGGGCAACAGGCCAAGACTTCGCAAGGAGCAGATGCCGACGCTGCCCGCGTCCGGGCCCTTGCCGCCTACAAAGATTTCCTCACGCTCTGGAAAGACGCCGATCCCGACATTCCTGTCCTGAAACAAGCGAAAGCGGAGTATGCGAAGCTGCAATAAGTGGGTTGCGGAATCAATAGCAATAAACCAAAACTGAACCAAGAAGCTTCTTGGGACCTACCAGTAATGCGACGCGACGACAGTGGGCAATCCGGGAATGTCGTTCACAACGTTTGTGTGGAGCACAATCTGCAGGTTCTTGTGACCCCAGTCTTTGGGCGCTTGCTTTATGAGTTCCGCGAGTAGCTCAGGATTCGTGGTGAAATCGCCTGCGGCTTGAGTGCCACGATGCGTAAGACCGGCAATGATCACGAGCACGCTCCCCGTCTTCGAGTCCAGAATGCGGGAGACAATTGCGTAGTCGTCGCTGTCCTTCTCGCCCAAAAACTTCGGCCACCAGGAGCGGGATGTATCAAATCTGTCCTGAACGTGCATCTCTGGCGAATCGCCCGATTCGTAAACAAATCGGAGATTGTCGGTCATGTTAAGCGTCCAACTGTTGTTGAAGGCACCGATCAAGACCGCGGAACTATTACGCAGGTCGCCGAACGAGAGATCAGTGCCAAACCTCACGTCGTACGGGTGGTGGCGCGAGGTGAGAAGCGATGAAATCTGCGCCGTCGCCGATGCGTCCCCGGTAGTCAGGAACCTATCTTTCACTGGAATGAAATCATCACCCGAAAGGCTCTTTAATTCCTCGAGTGGCACAACCGTCTCGGAGTTCGTAGTCGCGTTCTGCCCGTGCGAGTGCGCGGTTTTATATTTCTTGATCGCCTTCGCCGATAAAACATAAACTGAATTGCTGCCCGTGCAGACCAACACCGGTCTTGGGTTCTCCAAAACCGGTCCCCAGAAGAGGTCGAAGGCGTTACCGGTCGGCGTTGTCGTGTGCTGAGTTAGCCTCAAGCCGGCCGACACAGCGGCGAGCAGAATTGCTGCACCAATGGCCCAGAACACGTACCTTTTGCGGCGTCGTGTATTCCCAACTAGTCGTTCTGGCAGTGGGGAAGAGATTGCTTCACTGCTGTGTTGGGTTACATCCGTAGCCGTGGCAACCTGAGATACGGCACCCTCGGGACGATGAAACTGCGCCTTGTATGATCCGGTCGGGATCTCGATCTTCCACTGACCAGCCGTATTCTTTTGCGTTTGATAGTACTGCGCCAGGCGTTTTCTGACGTCGGCTGCGCGAACCCGTACCACCGGATCCTGAGCGGTGTCGTAGTCAGAAGCGCGTCTGAACACTTCGAATCCGATCACACGTTCGCGAAGCGAATCGTCCGAACCGGCAAGGCTATGCTCGACGATGTAGCGAAACAGGTCCTGGCACTGACGGCTGGTGCGGAAGGGAGTGCTCCGAAGAATGTCGTCCAGGAGTTCGCCGACTTGCGGCCGAGCCGCAGGAGGAACTAAATCCACAGGCGAACTGTCGTGAGTGGCCATAACGGGCGAGGACGCTTCGCCTGCCGAGCTGGAATGATCAGTATATTACCGCCAAAACGTTCCACAATGCACTGATTGTAACTCCTTGTAAATACAGGGATTTTGCTGTCGTCAGGGGGTAAGTTACCGTAGCCAACCTAGACAGTAGAAGTGATCGGGCATATTGATGGGGTGACAATAGGAGGGAACGTGGCAGACATTCGGCGTCTCAGCAGAAAAGAAATAATAGCGTCTCTATCCAGCGGGAGCCGTAACGAGATTCGGGATGCGTTGATCAGTGCGTGCTACTGGGACAAAGATTGGAAGTGGGCATTACAACAGCTACGGAAGTTTGCGGAGCACGGCGACGACCTGGTGCTTTGGGCCGTTGCCACCGGCGTGGGCTTTATCGCCGCCTTCAACGGTGAAATTGACGAACATGAAGCGCAGTCCATCCTCACTCTGCTCAAAGCGAACGCAAACTCCGCTGTGGCCGCAGCCGCCAAGGAGGCGGAGGCAGACATAGAACACTTTGTAGGGCACCGCCAGCGTGGCGAGGATGTTGAACTTGTAGAGCGGCTCCCAGAAGACCGGCTGTTGCTCCCGAGAGAGGTTTTTGTAGCCAAACGCCACAGTAACCTTCGGAATTCCGAGACTTATTGGAGCAATGGTATTGCCGTTTCCGGGTAGCTTTTTGGGGCTGCGCGCACTTGACAAGCTCGGAATACAGTTTGGTTACGTCGCAATTCTTGTGTCCGCCGTAACTGTCCACATGATCTGTTGATATGAGTTTTCACGGGCAGCCAAAAAGTATTCTCGGAGAAAGTTGAGCTGGCTGCGCATATAGCTTTTTCACCACGGACGAGAGCGATTCCTGACTGTCGAAATCAGCTCAGAGCACGCAACACCCACAGGCGTCAGCGCTCGTTAACCTGTCGATGCGTGTAACGGCGATGTTACGCCAGCTATTGTGCTCAAGGGCCCTGCAGTTCCTCGGCTGGGCGGGTTCTAACTGGTCAGTGCGGATCATCACATCTCTAACCAACCAAACAAAGGAGTCTGCCACGACCTCACCGCTGAGGTCGGCCACCGTTACCTCGGTTACGCCAACACCTCTCCCCGCTTCTGCTAGAAACTAATCATGCCCAGCGTGACCGCTCCGATCAGAGGAAATCCGCTGCCTCATCGGCGTCTGCGCATCATTCTATTTGTCGGTTGCGCGGCGATAATTGCCCTCTGGGGGCGCTATCGCTTCATCACTGTCCAAGTAAACAATGACCCCACATCGACGCCTGATCTCGCCGCCGCCACAGAAACCGCCCAGCCCTTGCTCGACGCACTGGTGAAATACCAAGCCGAGAACGGCCTTTATCCAGCATCTTTGGATCAGTTACCCAGCCAGCAGCTCCATTCACTTCGCGTGCATGGCTACCTGTATTCCGCCAGCGGTGACTGGGTCTATAAGTCCGACGCCTGCGTGGCGCGCGAGAAACACCTTCATGGCTGGATAATGAAAGAAGTTAAGGAATATCAAAAAGAAATCGACGACTTTAAGCAGGAATGCGTGACCGGATACCGCGATTTCCAGCTTCAGTCGCCGGACTTTCCACGCGACGCGCAAACTCAAGACGTCGAACGCTGGGCATACTTCGATTCCCAGACCAAACGATGGAGTCTGGGATGGTGCGCTAAGACCGGCAAGAAGACCGGAGAAATCAGCACGAACGGCATGTGCCGATGGCGGCCGCGCGGTGGGTCCGTAAGATGGTGAACGAGCCATTGCTGACGTTATCAGGCCATTTCAAGTTTTGACGTCTGGTCAATCAGCTGCTATCGCGATTTATTACCAACTGCCCAAAATTGACCATTCTTTTTCTTCGGATTGTGCCATTTTGGAAGAAACCCATTTGAAAGTCGCACTCTTACCACGCGGGGAAGCCCATTGAATCTCGACACAACGCTGACGCTGACCGAACCAATCGTACCGGCGCCGCCGTCGACTCTCCTCAAAATCTTCATCGGCAAAGATGGCCTGCGCGCTGGCTGGAGCTTGCTCGTCTTCATCGCTCTATTTGCCGCTATTGCCATCTGTACTAACCTCGTCGGCCACAAGCTCTTCCCGCCTGCTGCAAAGACTGCGACGGTCGCCTCGGACAAGTCCGCCTCGCCACACTCCATCTTCGTCTCCGAATCCATCGGGTTCCTGATCACCCTTCTCGTCACTTGGATCATGTCGAAGATTGAGCGACGCCCCAACTCCATCTACGGCCTCGGCGGTAACCACAAGCTCTCTCACTTTATCGCTGGCCTGGCCTCGGGAGTAATCTGCATCTCGCTGCTCATCCTCACCCTCTGGAGGACTGGACTCCTCATCATCGACAGCAGCCTGCTCTTCGGCAGCGACATACTCCGCTACGCGTCAATCTGGCTGTTCAACTTTCTCCTGGTCGGATTGTTCGAGGAGTACAGCACGCGCGGCTATCTCCAGTACACCATGACCCGCGGGCTCGCAGGCCTCTACCAGTGGGCTTTCAAAACCCGACACAGTGTGGCCTTAGGCTTCTGGACCTCAGCCGTCATTTTCTCAATCCTCTTTGGCCTTGGCCACGGCAAGAACCCCGGCGAATCACCGATTGGCCTGTTCTCCTCTGGCCTTGCCGCCATGGTCTTCTGCTTCAGCCTCTGGCGCACCGGTTCTCTTTGGTGGGCAATCGGCTTCCATACCGCATGGGACTGGGGCCAATCCTTCCTCTATGGTGTCGCGGACAGCGGAACCATGGTTCAGCATCATCTGTTGGCTACTCACCCAGTGGGCCGGCCCATTCTCACTGGCGGAACTACCGGTCCCGAAGGGAGCATCTTCATTCTCGCCACCCTCGGCCTCGCCAGCCTCATCATTCTCATCACACTACCCCGCGCTCACGGTGGGAACACGCTGCAGCGCTCCACCTAACTACCCGATCAATTTCAGATATAGACGCGCTGCCCGGTTGGGCAATATGTGTCGTGCTCAGTAGCACCTGGTTATTGGCCGAGAAAGAAATCCCGAGCGGAATAGAGCCGGGATCACCTACGGTTGAGTTCCCGTCCCCAGAATTTCTTTGCCCTCGCCTTCGGCGACTGCTGGATATGCAGTAGCTTTTCTGCGGCGCAGGTCGTTGGGTAACTGCGATTTCAGCAGCCACAGGCCGACTGCGGTGGCGGCCGCCCAGGTGACCGAGATCAGTGCGAGTTGCAGGATGTCGCTAAGGCGGCTTCCATTGCCGAGAGCCGGAAGCGCGACACTCTTTGCTACTTCGAGGCTGATTCCTCCCGCCACCACTGCCGTCAGCGCGGATTTTCCTAGCTCATCCCAACGCAGAGTTCGCAGCGAAACCATTTTTCGATAATGCAGCAGCCATGCCAGCGCGAGCAGATTTGCACCGATGCCGATGTCGGAGGCGAAAGCCAGACCGACTACGCCGTATCTGTGAAACAACAGCGAATAAATCGGTAGCGAAGCACTGGTGATCACCGTGACGGCGACCATGGGAGTGAGCGTGTCACCGGCGGCGTAGAAGGCGCGGGCATAGAGTCCCTGGGCCGACCAGAGTGCGAGTGACAGCGAGAACCAGAAGAAATAAATGGCCGTAGTTTGCGTGTCGGAGACGAGAAAGCGTCCGCGGCGGTAGACGAGGTCGATCAACGGGAAGGCGGCGGCCATCATCCATGCGGTGGCGAGGAACGATGCGGCGGCGACGCGGTAGACGGAGTCATTTACCGTGTTGGCAAATTCTTGCAGTCGCTTCTCGTTGAACAGGCGGGCAAAGAACGGAAGCGATGCTTGTCCGGTGGCTTGGCCAAGAACCGCGATGGGCACAGCGAACAGGCGCTTGGCATAATTCAGCCTCGCGATGTCTCCCACGCCGCTGGACGCATAGTGGCGCAGAATCCAGTCGTCAGCCGTGACCAGCGAGACGCCGAGCATGAGCGGGACAGAGAGCCTCACCCACTCGCGGAACGCGGGATTCATGATGTCGAATGACGGCTTGTAACCGGTGCCGATCCTGACCGCTCCGAGCACGCTGGCCAGGAACGGACCTACAATGCTTCCGGCCAGCGCCCCGTAGGCGAGCGAAGCAATTCCGAAGTGACGGCCCCCGATTACGCCTCCGACAATAATCAGCACGTTATAGAGCAGCGGACCGAATGCGGGAAAAAGAAAGAGGCGATGCGAGAGCAGCACCGCCGAGACCACTCCTCCCACGTAGAAAAAGATCTGCGCGGGCAGAAGAATGCGGGTTAGGTTGACGGTCAATTCGACTTGCGCGGGGGAGAATCCTCGAAACATCCAGCGCACGAATTGCGGCGTGAAGATTTCCGTGACGATCGTGCCCACAATCATCACCGCCGTCATGACAGTAATGACTACAGAGAATGTTTTCTTGGCGTCGGCGTCGCGCTTCTCGGCGAGGAATCGCGTGTAGATGGAGATGAACGTAATCGAAGCCGCGCCCCCGGCCACGATGTAGTTCAGCCAGTCGGGCAGGGTGAAGGCGGCGACGTAGGCGTCGGTCTGCGGACCGGCGCCGAAGGCGTAGGCAATATAGGCCTCGCGAATGTAGCCGATCACGCGCGAAAGCATCACCGTCCCCATCAGCAGCAGGGTGGCCGAGAAGGCCGTGTGCTGATGCGACGGGCGGAAGAATTTCAAGACTTTGACCATGGGCTGCAGAATTATGAGAGCGAATTTCTTTCAAAGCCTACCAGAGGCCCCTACCTTCAAAAGCATGTATCGCTCGAAATTCAGCCCGGATGGTTCCCTGATTGACACTGGCGATGACGACCTGGCGCTACGGACGCAATACCCGCCGCAGCAAGTAATACTCGTTGATCGGCCGGTCATCGCTGAGAGGTGGAGTGGTGGGAGACATCGCGACAAGTTGATCGATCGGCACTTCATTTCGCAACAGGTGCTCGAATCTGTTTTTCGCGTTCTGTTCCGGTCCCCATTCCGCCAAGTCCGCCGCGGCCCGGGCAGGAAGGCGGTGGGATAATTCGTCAGCGCTGCGATTGGGCAGAGGCTGGTCGCTGGCGAGAAAATGGAGTCCCCAATCATGCCCAAAGGCGAACGCGCGGACGTAGGGAAAGGATCGGCGTAAAGCGAGGGCCACGGCCGCCTTGTCTTCCGCATCACAGACCGGCAGCCACTGTTGCAGAATGCCCCCAGGACGCAGACGCTGCCTTATCACCGCATAGAAATTCTCGGAATAGAGCAAGCTGGAACCGGCCGCTTCCACGGGCGGCGGAGGATCGATCGTGATCACATCGTATTGCTGCGGCGTACGCTCCAAATAGCGGCGGCCATCGTCGATCACTACATGGGACAAAGGAGAATTCAGAACCGCGGAGGCATCGCTGTGGAAATAATCGAACAAGCGCGGCACGCTCGGTACCAGTTCCACCACCGTGACAGGAATTTCCCAGGTGCGCAACGAACGAAACGTTGTCCCCATTCCAAAGCAGATGACCAGCGCATCTTGTGGAGGACGGTTGAGAAAGGACAATGGGAGATGCGCCATCATTTTGGTGATGGGAGTCAGCGCGGTCATGCCATAGCCGTTGACTAGCAATCTGCTGCGCATGCCGTGCCCGGTCGCGATAACGGTGGCAGTGGAATCGCGCAGCACCTTGCTGCCCTCGCCATATCCATGTTCCTGTTCGTCGCTCTTGCTAGCCAGGAAGAGACCAAACGCCAGCGGCAACAATAGATAAGACGCAGCGCGTGGCGCGAAGCCCGTAGCCGAGCTCGATAGCCACATCGGGCGAACGCCTATGATCAGCCACGGCACCGCCAGCAGCACCAGCGCCCAGCGTTCGCTGATCCACGGCAGAAGCACGAAGCCGGCCAGCAGCGGCCCGACGATGCAGCCCAGAACGTTCACGGCATACGCTTTCCCCGCCTTGGCGGGATCGCCTTCCGCCCAGCGATCGACCAGCATGGGCGTCAGAAAGCCTAGCAGACCGCTGAAGGGGGCTATGCCTAACAACAGCCGCAGTGAACTATAGAGAACAATTCTTGGGCTGGGCGCTACCAAGGAGAACAACGCGAAGAGGGGAAGCAGCGTCCAGAGCAGCGCACTTTCTTGGGCGTGCCGCACGCTCCAACGGCGGTAGATGCGCGATCCCATGAAAGTGGCGGCCAGATAAACTGCCAGAATGAGGGCGAAGGCGTACACTACCGTTCCCACATAGGGCGTAAATTGGCGGACCCAGACAACTTCCATACCCATACTCGTCAGACCGGTAGCAAAGAGCAGGGCTAGAAGAGATCCTCTGCCTGCTGCTGCAGGTCTCAGTTCACTCCGCGGCGGCAGCACTTCCGCAACTTGGTTGCGCTGCGTCGTCCGCGATGCCGATAGTGCGAGAATCGCGATTAGGATGTTGCAGGCAGCTCCGACTCTAAGGGTTCCGAGAAACCCCAATACCTCGATCAAGAACAAAGGAAGGGCCGTTCCCATTACCGCACCCGCTACGTTCGCCGTATACAAATAACTGAATGACCGTGAGCATTCGCCCGGGAACGTCCGCTGGATCGCCAGCATGGCGACCGGTATGGTCGCTCCCATCAATCCGCACCAGGGAATCAAGGTGATGGCAACCCAGATTCCTGAGAACAGGTAATATGCTGCGGAAGAAGTTGATCCCAGCCGTTCCAGCATCCCGTGCCCAAAGAGAAGTTCATGGGGAACGAGGATCCCCGACGCACCGATCAGTAACTCGATAACAGCGTAAACGCGGAGCGCCGAGAAAGTGGTTTTCTCCCCATTCCGTCGTATCCATTTCCCGCTGGCCCACGATCCCAGCCCCAACCCGCCCATGAAGACCGACAAGACGATGGCAACCATGGCGCTGGTGACGCCGAATTGCGCCATGGACAAGCGCAGCCACACGAGTTCGTAAAGAACGCTGCAGAATCCGGAGATGAAAAAGAAGATAAAGTACCAGCCCACGAAACTCTCTTTCTTTGGCGAACCCCCAAATTTAGCTGCGACTGTTTGACCGCGCCAATCCAAAATGCGCTACTCCACAGTAAACCAGAAGCCAACTTCGCGGATGATTCCCGGTTGCAACTTTCACGTCGTCAAGCACTTACGACTTGATGTGCGGCTGAGAAACGATTGAGCGCCCGTGCATTGTCACGGAGCGGGCCTTGCCGCAAAGTGAGCGCCGGACCCAGATGTTTCTAATGGTCAAGCGCGGATGCGAGGAGGCGATTACGGCAAGTGGAATGACGGACCTTTGCGAGCAGGTGAACCCCAGCGTTCTGCTGGAGATGAAACGGACGCGGCCATTCCCTGAAATGCGTCGTGTACAGGAAAGCTGGGTGGCCGCGCATGAGAAATGCGCGCTGCTATGGCTGGCCGCGCGGACGCCGCAATGGATTGGTCCTGACCATCTAACGGTGTTGGGACTGGTGGCGCAGATGGGAGCGGGCCTCTGCTATGCGTTGGCGTCGCGGAACAAGTACGCGCTCCTTGGGGTGATCGCCTGCCTCGTGCTGAATTGGCTCGGCGACTCCCTCGACGGCACGCTGGCCCGGGTGCGGCAACAATTGCGTCCGCGTTACGGCTTCTATGTGGACCACATGGTCGACAGCTTCGGCGCTCTCGCGCTGATGGGTGGACTGGCACTTTCGGGATGTATGCATCCCTGGATTGCGATTGGCTTGCTCGTTGGTTTCCTGATGCTCTCCATTCAGTCCTATCTGGCGACGCACGCGCTGGGGGAGTTTCGGCTGTCGTTCTGGGGCTTTGGGCCGACGGAACTTCGCATTTTGCTGGCAGTGGGGAACCTGGCGCTGTTGTGGAAATCGTCAGTGCATTTTCTTGATGGTCAGTACCGTCTTTTTGATGTGGGCGGAACGATTGGTCTCGCCGGGATGGCGCTGATTTTGATTTGCTTCACCGTGCAGAACACGCTGCGCCTTTATCGAGAAGAAAGAGTGTCGCGATGATCGGGAAGTCGGTTGGCTCGATCCGCACCAAGACCTTTCAGCGCTGGATGCGATTCAATCTGGTCGGCGGAATTGGCATCGCAGTGCAGCTTGGTTTGTTGTTATTGTTCAAGAGCAT
>Ga0210396_10002357_pt1 | contig 19358 bp, 18 predicted proteins | sample IncBWH17OmetaG_FD_155466 | JGI IMG/M metagenome (GOLD analysis project Ga0210396, IMG submission 155466) | Forest soil microbial communities from Barre Woods Harvard Forest LTER site, Petersham, Massachusetts, United States - Inc-BW-H-17-O ... | reverse complement strand
ATCTTGTACTCGAGCTCGGGACGGGTCATCAGATATCGGTCCTCGGTCGGCCGTTGGATGTATAGCCGAGCGCTCCGACGCCATGCGGGATGATCGAGACCTTGTGCACGGAATCGGTGCCCGGCAGCGCCAGCGCCACCATCGTGTGACCGAGCTCGTGGTACGCCACTACCCGCCGTTCCAATGGATTGAGCAGGCGATTGCGCTTCTCCAACCCGGCGACCATACGCTCGATCGCGGCCGTAAAGTCGGTCATCGAGACCGCCTCGGCGTTGCGCCTGGTCGCAAGCAAGGTCGCCTCGTTGACCAGGTTCGCCAGATCCGCGCCGGTAAAGCCTGGCGTCAGCGCCGCGATCTGCTCGGGCTTCACGTCGTCGCCGAGCTTTGCCACCTTCTTCAGATGCACCGCCAGGATCTGCTCCCGTCCCCTCTTGTCCGGGCGGTCGACCAGGATTTGCCGGTCGAACCGCCCGGCGCGCAATAGCGCGGGATCAAGAACTTCGGGCCGGTTCGTCGCTGCGAGCAATACCAGACCGGTGGATGGACCAAAGCCGTCGAGCTCGGCCAGGAGCTGGTTTAAGGTCTGATCCTTCTCGTCATGCCCGCCTCCGACAAAAGCGCCGCGGGCACGGCCGAGCGCATCGAGCTCGTCGATGAAGATGATTGCCGGGGCGTGTTGGCGCGCCTGCTCGAACAGATCCCGCACCCGGGCGGCGCCGACTCCGACGAACATCTCGACAAATTCCGAACCGGAGATCGAGAAAAACGGAACCCCGGCCTCACCGGCGACGGCGCGGGCGAGCAACGTCTTGCCGGTTCCGGGCGGACCGACCAGCAGCACGCCCTTGGGGGGACGGCCGCCGAGCCGCCCGTATCGGACGGGCTCCTTCAAGAATTCCACGATTTCGACCAATTCGTCCTTGGCCTCGTCGACACCGGCAACATCCGCGAAAGTGACTTTGGTCTCCTTCTCGACATAGATCCTGGCGCGGCTCTTGCCGATCTGCATCAACCCGCCGAGCCCGCCTTGCCCCATGCGCCGGATCGCGAACATCCAGATCCCGACAAAAAATATCGCCGGCAGGATCCAGGACAGCAGATCGCGCAGCCAGTGGTTCTCGACGACCCCACTGTAGACGACGCCGTGTTTGTCCAGGCCTTGCGCGAGATCGGGGTCGACCCGCGCGGTAATAAAATCCTTTACTCCGTCGGGCTGCGCGTCCTTTAGAGAGCCGCTGATGTAATCCTGGGCGATCGCGACTTTGGCGACCTTGTCTTCGTTGAGCAGCGTTTGGAAGCGGCTGTACGGGATGGGCGTGAGCTTGGTGCTCTCCAAGTAGAGATCCTGGATGAGCAACATGCCGAGGACTGCGGCAATGACATACCAGAAATTGATGTGGAATTTCTTGTCCGTCGCATCCATGAACGCCTGAGCCCTTATCTTGCCCCCAGATACCGCGAATTATAATGGCCCCGACGGACCCGGGCTGCATCACTGATTTGCAGGCGCCGCAGCCGGAAACATTTTCTTAGCTCATTCCCATCAGTATTGCCACTGCACGTTGTTTCGAGAACCAGTCGAGCAACCAATCCGTAAAGGGAATGTTCGGTAAATTTCAAGACCGCGCCTCGTCCGCCGGGAAGAAACGGATCGCAGCGCAGCCATGCGCTTGAAAGCCGCAGGGATGCGAACACCTAGAAGCGAATACCTAAATTTGCAGGAACTGAAGGCTGAGGAGAGGCGGGAGCCCGAGCCATGAGGAAGTCGATCGTGCCAAACGCGCCGGCGCGGAAAGCGCTTTGTCTGGCCGCCATGCTCGCGGCAGCGGCGCTCCCCAATCCGGTCCTTGCGGCGCCGGCGAGCGGCGGCGACACGGTGCAGGGGCTCTATGACGCGCTGCTCGGCACGATGAAGAACGGCCGCATCCTCGGGCAGAGCGGGCGGTTCACGCAGATCGAGCCGGTGATCCGCCGGACCTTCGACATCCCCTCGATGACCCGCCTGTCGGTCGGTCCGTCGTACTGGGCCGGTCTCAACGAAGCGCAACGCCAGCAGCTCACCGACAGCTTCGGCCGCTACATTTCGGCGATCTACGCCGACCGCTTCGACAGCTATGCCGGACAGAAATTGCAGGTCACGGGCGAGCAGCCCAATCCGGCCGGCGTCATGGTCAAGAGCCAGATCGTCAAGGCCAATGGCGAGCCGGTCAAGGTCGATTACATGATGCGCCGCAACGGCGATGGCTGGCTGATCTCCGACATCTACCTCGACGGCGCGATCAGCGAGGTAGCGACCCGCCGCTCCGAATTCGCCGCCATCCTCAAGAACGACGGCGTCGACGGCCTGATCGTCGCGCTCAACCGCAAAGCCGACATGCTAACCGGGACCACGGCGCGGTCGTTCTAACTTCTGTTGGGGCGCCCGCCCGCATCGCGGGGCCGTCCTTGCACGCCTCTTGTCGAACCCGTCCTCATCGGAGAGGCTAGGGCATCGCCCTGACCTCGAACCCGCGATGGTGATCCGATGAAGATTTCCGGTATTCGCTCTCAAATCGTCGCCCTGCCTGCCGACGAGCCGCTTGCCGACGCCGCGGAAAACCCGAATGCAACGCGTCCGATCGTCACTTTGGAAGTTGAAACCGACGAGGGGATCACCGGGGTCGGCGTGACCTATTTCGGGGGTACGCTCACCGGCACGTTGCGCAGCGCGGTCGACGAGCTCGGCGGGCTGATCGTGGGGGACGATCCGGTCCGCGTCGAGCCGATTGTCGCGAAATTGCGGGCCGCCGCCGGTTCCGCGGGACCGGGCGGCATCTTCCATTTAGCGCTGTCGGCGCTCGACATGGCGCTGTGGGACATCCGCGGCAAGGCGTTGAACCTGCCCTTGTGGAAGCTGCTCGGCGGCGCGCGCGATCGGGTCCCGACCTATGCGAGCGGCGCTTTGATGCGCGGCCTCTCGCTCGACCGGGTCGTCACCGCCGCCGGCCGCCTCAAAGAAAAGGGCTTCCGCGAAATGAAGACTCAGCTGGCGCTGCCCGGCGAGACCACACCCGCCAGGGAGGTCGAGCGCATGCAGCGGGTGCGCGAGGCCATCGGACCCGACATCAAGCTGATGTGCGACATCAACCAACGCTGGCGCGTCGAGCAGGCGATCGATATCGGCCGCCGGGTAGAGGACGCCGGGGTCGGCTTGTTCTGGCTCGAAGACGTGACGGCGGCGGACGATTATCCCGGCTTGGCGCGGGTCACCGCCGCGCTGTCGACGCCGGTCGCCGGCGGCGAGTATGTCTGGGGCATCGCGCCCTTCCGTCACATGGTCGAGGCGCGCTCAGTCGATATCGTCATGATCGATCTGGTGCGGGTCGGCGGTATCACGCAATGGATGAAGGTCGCCGGGATGGCCGAAGCCTTCAACCTGCCGGTCGTCAGCCATTTGATCCCCGAAGTCCATGTTCATTTGATAGGCGCAATCCCGAACGGGCTGACGGTCGAATACATGCCGTGGCTGATGCGCCTATTCGAGGAGGTGCCGCAGCCGCAAAACGGTGAGCTCGCAATGCCGACGGCGCCCGGGCTCGGCCTCAAATTCAACCGGCAGACGATCGACCGCTACCGCGTGGCATGACCACTCCGTCTGGTCACCACACCGGCGAAGCCTGCCCCTGGCCGACATGGATCCCGGCCTCCGCCGGGAAAGCGTTACCGCACTTAAACCAAATTTCGACCAGCGTGAACCGCTGCTCACGACGGGGTCATTGCGAGCGCAGCGAAGCAATCTCGTCCCGATCGGGCTCCTCGGCCCGAGATTGCTTCGTCGCCTCCGGCTCCTCGCAATGACCCGCATCAGCCTGGTTGAAGGACCCGATCGTCACATTGCGAATCCGCACCGATGACGGTGTCGAGGGGTTGGATGCCGGCCCGATCCAAACGGCGCACCAGACAGAAAGAGCTTGCCGGCTACTCGCTGGCGGCGGGCGCGGGATCGGGGTCATCGAGGAGGCCGGCCACCGCGAAAACGCGGACCTCGCGCCGGATGCCCTTGGCGTCGTCACCCCCGCGAAAGCGGGGGTCCAGGGGAACCGCTCAAACCCTGCGACCCTGGATTCCCGCTTTCGCGGGAATGACGAATAACCCTCTGATATTTTGAGATTCATTTCGGGTCAGCCGGTGGGCGCCGGCGCGAGCCGGGCGTTGTGGCAGCGCACCCGGACCAGGGCGGCGTCGAAGTCGAAATTGCCGACTTCGCGGAGGAGTGCGCCGGCCTCCTGCGCGCCCAATGCCCGCTCGAGCAACTCCTGCGCCGCAAGCGCGCAATCGAGCGCTTCGCCGTCGCCGTCGACCAGCGTGCTTTCCAGCCGCCGCAGCACCGCGCCCAGAGCGGCACCGTCGCCGCCGGCGGTCGCCTCGCCGATGCGGGCGGCAATCGCCCGCAACTCTACCAGCGCCGCATCGAAGGCGAAGTTCTGAACCTCCCGGGTCAGCCCGGCGAACTCCTCGGCGCTCAGCACCCGAGCCAGCGCCTCCTGCGCCTCCAGCACGAAATCGAGTGCAGCACCGTCGCTGTTGGCCAGCAGCTCCTCCAGCCGTCCGAGCAATGGGATGACGACCGCCATATCGGCCGATTCCGCTGCCGCGACGGGTGCGGCCGTGACCAGCGCCGCCCGGATGCCGGCGATCACGGCCTCGGTCGCCTGCTCCAATACCGCCAGATCGCCTTCGATCCCCTCCAGCTTGCCGTGCCGGATGCGGTCTTCGACGACTGCCGCCGCTTCGCTTGCCGGTTTGATGCCGAGGGTGGCGGAGACACCTTTGAGCGTGTGCGCCAGCCGTTCGGCCGTCTTCGCGTCGCCGGCGGCGAGTGCCGCGCGCAGCGCGGCCGGTGTCTCGGCTTGGTCTTCGGCGTATTGCTGCAGCATGGCGCGGTAGAGACGCAAATTGCCGGCCACCCGGTGCAGGCCGTCGGCGGCGTCGACCCCGGCAATCTCCGTCAGCTCGGAGGACGCTGGTTCGGTCGCCGGCGGATCAGGGGGCACCTCGTTCGCGGCGCCGGCGCGGGGAACCACGCGCTGCCCGGCGAACGCCAGCACGGTCCGGGACAAGAGATCCGGGTCGATCGGCTTGGTGATGTGGTCGTTCATGCCTTCGGCGAGACACTGATCGCGCTCCTCGGCCATCGCCTGCGCGGTCATCGCGATGATCGGCAAGCTGTCGTAGCGCGGATCAGACCTGATCTCCCGGGTGGCCTCGTGACCGTCCATCACCGGCATCTGCATGTCCATCAGCACGATGTCGCAGGGCGGCTGCACGACGCCGGTGATTGCGGCCACCGCCTCGCGGCCGTTATTGGCGACGGTCACCGCGGCACCCCCGCGCCTCAGCTATTCGACCGCGATCTGCTGATTGACCGCATTGTCCTCGACCAGCAGCACGCGGATGCCAGTCAGGTTGGGCGCCGCCGCCTGCGGCAGCGCAGAGCGGGCCTTGCCGCCACCGGCAAAGGTCCCGACCAGCATGTCGTAAAGCGAAGACAGGGTGACCGGCTTGGTCAGGAACCCCGCCGCCCCGGCGGCTTCGGCCGCCTGGCGCACCGCCTCGGTGGCAAAGCCCGTCACCATGATGATCTGCAGCGGGGTGCCGCCTGCGCTGTCCTGCAGAATCGTCCGCGTCGCCTCGGCGCCGTCGATTTCCGGCATCCAGTGGTCCATGAAGACCACCCGATAAGGGTTCTCGGCCGCCGCCTGGTCGAGTGCCGTATAGGCTTCGCGCGCCGACCCGACGCTGTCCGCGCGCATCTGCAGAGCCGCAGGCTGCGGGTCAAAATCTCGGCCGCGAGCGGATTGTCGTCGACCACCAGCGCCCGCATGCCGACGATAGCGACCGGCATCGCCTGCCGCGGCCGCTGCCGTTCGGTGACGCCGAGCCACAAGGTGACGCGGAAGGTGCTGCCGACCCCGGCCTCGCTTTCGACCTTGACCTCGCCGTCCATCAGCTCGGCGAGCCGCTTGACGATGGTCAGGCCCAGCCCGGTGCCGCCATATCGGCGGGTGGTCGAACCGTCGGCCTGGCTGAATGCCGAGAACAGCCTGGCGCTTTGCTCTTGTGTCATGCCGATGCCGGTGTCGGCGACGGCGATCTCGAGGCATGCCCGGCCGTCGCTCTCGTCGAGCCGGGTGATCGATACCTGGATGTGCCCCTCTTCGGTGAACTTGACCGCGTTGCCGATCAGGTTGGTCAAGATCTGGCTCACCCGCAGCGGGTCGCCCAAAAGCCCCTGCGGCACGTCGTCCGCCACGCTGAACACCAGCTCCAGCTTCTTCTCGCTGGCCCTCTGCCCGATCAGCGTATTGACGTTGCCCAGCACGTCGTCGACCCAGAACGGGATGGTTTCGATCGTCAGCGCGCCGGCTTCGATCTTCGAAAAATCGAGGATGTCGTTGATGATGCCGAGCAATGACACGCCGGCGGTGTGGATCTTGGCGAGATAGTCGCGCTGCTTGAAGTCGGGCGCATTCAAGAGCGCGAGGTTGGACAACCCGATGATGGCGTTCATCGGCGTCCGGATCTCGTGGCTCATATTGGCGAGGAACATCGATTTGGCCTGCGTCGCTTCCTCGGCGACGTCGCGGGCATGGGCGAGATCGGCCTGCACCGCCTCCAATTCGTGCAGCGCGGCCTCGGCGGCGGCGCGCGCGCGGCGCGCCTCCTCGCCACGGGCGGCGAGCTCTTGGAACAGCCGCGCGTTCTCGATCGCCAGCACGGCTTGTCCGGCGAAGGTCTGCAGCAGGGTCGGGATGGTCGGGGCAAAGCTGCCGACCGTGCGCCGGCGGATCACCAGCCCGCCGACAACCTTGTCCTCGCGCAACAGCGGCACCGCCAGAACGGCATGGATGCCCTCCAGCAATTCACCGACATCGGGGATCGTCCGATCCTGCTGCACGTCCTCGACATGCACCGGCGCGCGCAGCACAGCGGCGCGGCCGAGATGGGTCTCGCCCATCCTGACCCGCCGCTCGCGCAGGCCCTCCACCCGCTCGGCGCTCATCCCAAAGGCGGATTTAGGCACAAAGACTTCTTCGGTCTCGTCGAATTCGTAGATCGTGCCTTCATCGGCCTGCGAGAGCTGCACCGCGCGGCTGATGATGTTGGCGAGCACGGTGTCGAGGTCGAGCGAGGAATTGACCGCGCGCAGCACTTCCTCGAGCGCCTGCAGTTCGGCGACCGAGCGCGTCGGTGCGCTCGCGCAATTCGCGATAGGTCTCGGCGCTGGTGATGGCGATGACCGCCGTCGCGCAACAGCGGCAACGATATCTGCGACTTGTTACCGAGATCGCGAACGGCCGCGCTGACTCCGGGTGCGCTCGCCATGTCGCGGACATGAATGGTCTGCCGGTCAAGGATCGCCCGGCAAGTGAGGGAACCGCGCGTCGGCACCATCGGAAACAGCCGCAAGTAGGTTTCATCTGCCTCGGGCGTGCGGTACGCCGGGGTGATCGCGCGTGAACGCGAATGGACGAGTTCACCATCGAATTCGAACAAGGCAGCGTTCGTGGTGTTGCACAGATCCCGCGCCCTGCGGACGATCAAGTCGAACACCGGCTGCGGATCGCCGGGTGAGGCCGACATCGCCTTGAGCACGTCGATCGTGGCGGACTGATGTTCGATGCGCTCGCCGAATTCGCTGTTGCGCGCAGCCAATTCGGCGGTGCGCTGCTGCAATTCGCTGAGCAGCCGCGCGTTCTCCATCGCGATGGCCGCCTGGTCGGCAACGTCCGAACAAGTTCGATCTGCCGCTCGCTGAACGGCTCGACCCGATGCCGATTAAGCGAGATGACGCCGATTGGCTCGTCCTCGCGCAAGAGCGGCACCCCGAGGATGGTACGTCGCCCGGCCGTCGAAACCTCGGGCCACGCTTAGTCCGGGTCGGCGAGGACGTCCGCGACCTGCACGACCCTCCCTTCGAGCGCCACCCGCCCGGCGACGGTCTCGCGACCGGGGACAATTGTTCACTGGCGCAAGACCGCCCGAAACTCGGCGTTCGATAAAGGGGCCGACACTTGCCGGTAGACCTCGCCCTCGCGTATGAAGATCGATCCGGAATCGGCGCCGCAAAGCCGGACGGCCGTTTCGACTAATGTGTCCATCACCGGTTGTACATCGGAGGTCGAGCGGCTGATGACCTTGAGCACATCGCTGGTCGCGGTCTGGTATTCGAGCGATTCCTGGAGGTCGCTGGTGCGCTCGCGCAATTCGCGATAGGTCTCGGCGCTGGTGATGGCGATGACCGCCTGCTCGGCAAAGGTTTGCAGCAATGCGACCTGGCTGTCGGAGAAGCCGCCGATCTCTGCACTAGGCATTGCCACCGCGCCGATCGCCGCGCCGTCGCGCAACAGCGGCACCGATATCTGCGACTTGTGACCGAGGTTGCGAACGGCCGCCAAGACCCCTGGTTCACCGGCGAGGTCGCGCACATGAATGATCTGCCGGTCGAGAATCGCCCGGCAAGTGATGGAACCGCGCGTCGGCACCATCGGAAACAGCCGCTTGTAGGCTTCCAGTGCGTCAGGCGCGTCGTCGGTGCCCGCCCTTGATCGCAAATGGACGAGTTCACCATCGAATCCGTGCAAGGTAGCCGTCGTGGTGTTGCACAGATCTCGCGCCCTGCGGACGATCAAGTCGAACACCGGCTGCGGATCGCCCGGCGGAGGCCGCATCGCCTTGAGCACGTCGATCGTGGCGGACTGATGTTCGATGCGCTCGCCGAATTCGCTGTTGCGCGCCGCCAGTTCGGCGCGGCACGCGTCGAGCTGCCGTTGGAGATCGGCGATGGTCTGCTGGGGATCGACTGCCGCCTCGTCGAGCGTCGCGCTCATTTGCTTGCCCCGTCCGGATCAACTCTCGTCCGCAGTCGGCTGATGCCGACGCTCATGCCGCCCTCCCCGCCGCGCGGGCTACGGTATTCGCACATTTTCGCTGGCATCTTGCCCGTCGCGCAATTTTGCCCTCTCCGCCCGCTTGCGGGGGGAGAGGGAGGGGACCCGTCGACTCAGCGACGGGGAGGGTGAGGTGGGCGACGCCGCAACCACTGATCGGCCGCTCCCCCACCTCACCCCGACCCTCTCCGCCCCCAGGGGCGGAGAGGGAGAATTGAATAAGCTCTTCTGCATCGGCTCAAAGATGTCTGAACACCGTAGAGCCGCGCGGGAGCGAGATTGCTTCGCTCCGCTCGCAATGACGACCCAGGCCATGTCATTGCGAGGAGCGGAGCGACGAAGCAATCTCGTTGAAGCCGTCATGCCGCCACCCCTGCTGTTGCCGCCTGCTGGCTCCGCGGCAGATGGATCGCCTCGAACACCGGCCTCGGGTCGCCCGAAGAGTGGTTGATGGCGTCCAGCACCTCGGCCAGCGCCGCCTCCCGCGCCAGCGCCTCGTCGCGCTCGCCAGTGCGGGCGTCGAGCATTCGCTTGAGCGCGGCGATGGCTTGCCGCAGATCGGTCAGCGTGTCGTCGAGCATCGCTATTCGCCTATCCTCACCGTCACCCGCGACGATACGCTTCCTCCCCCTGCCCTGCCAGCGGGGGTGCGCAAAAGGCTCGGTTCGCGGCCTCGATCAGCTCTCCGCGAGCGCCTTCTCCGCGGCGCGGGCCAAGAACGCCGAGCGGTTTGTGGCGCGCTCGTCGATGCGGCGCAGCAAGCGCTCGGGCAAGGTTATGTTCACCCGCACGGTGCGGTCTGCGGGCTCCCCGAGGGTGACGAGAAAGGCGACCGCGTCGCCGTTTTCGGGGTCGGCCATAATCGCTTCCAGGGAGCTCGGGGCGGGCAACTCTTCGCCGTCCTCGACCATACCGCTGACATGAAGCTCGAGCGCTTCCTGGGCCATCCGGCGTGCCTCATCGAGGGTCGCCCCGGCGCTGACGCACCCTGGGAAGTCCGGAAAGTCCACACCGAAATCACTATCGGCGTCCTTTCTGATCAGACCAATATAGCTCGTCATCGGATAAGACCTATCTCTTGGACAGCAGCCTAAGACCCGCTTGACGTTCGATGCTCTTCACAGTGCCTATCGGCAAATCTGTTCGCGGATGTGGCACCGTCACCCGGCCTTTGCGGAAGGGGTGCTTGAGCTGAACGTGGCTGCCCTTGCGAGCCACCTCATACCAGCCCTCGGCGGCGAGCCCATATGAGAACGTATCAGAAACACGCCGCGCTGTCGATGATGTTGACCTTACCTTGCATTTCCCTGCCAATTCCCTGCCAAGCGCTCCGGCAGGGAATTGAAATTCCCTGCCGTTTTACCGGAATCCCCCCGCAAGGCATTGATTATCCAAGGATCAGTGCTGGACATCGAGAAAATTTCCCGTTATTTCCCGGTCGGCAGGGAAATTCGCGGTGCGCCCCGACACGGTTCAGAGCGGGTCTGGCGATCGCTGCAATCCCAGCCAAGAGGCGATCAGCCGGTTCGGAGTGGCCTGATGAAAATCGCGAGCATCCAGACCGGGATCGTCGCGCTGCCGAACGACGAGCCGCTCGCCGGCTTTTCGGAGAATCCCAATGCGAAGAACCCGATCGTCACATTGCGAATCCGCACCGATGACGGTGTCGAGGGGTTGGGGGTCACCTACTTCGGCGGCGCGCTGACCCGCACGTTGAGGCGCGCCGTCGACGAGCTCGGCGCATTGGCGATCGGCGAGGATCCGCTTCGGGTCGAGGCAGTCGCCGCGAAACTGCGGGCGGCCGCCGGCGGCTCCGGACCCGCCGGCATATTTACGATGGCGCTGTCGGCGATCGACGTTGCGCTGTGGGACATCAAAGGGAAGGCGCTGGGTTTGCCCTTGTGGAAGCTGTTGGGCGGCGGGCGCGACCATATCGCCACCTACGCCAGCGGCGCCCTGCGGCGCGGGCTCAAGCTCGAAGAGGCGGTCACCGCCGCCGGCAGACTGCGCGAGAAGGGCCATCGCCAGACCAAAATGCAGCTCGGCCTGCCGGGCGTCACCTCGCCGGCGCGCGAAGTCGAGCAAGCCCGGCTCATCCGCGAGGCGGTCGGCCCCGACATGGATCTGATGTGCGACATCAACCAGCGCTGGCGGGTCGAGCAGGCGATCGATATCGGCAAACGCGTCGAAGACGCCGGGGTCGGACTCTATTGGCTCGAGGACGTGACGGCGCATGATGACTACGCCGGGCTCGCTCGGGTCTCCGCGGCACTGGCGACCCCGGTCGCCGGCGGCGAGTACCTCTACGGCATCGTGCCGACCCGCCACATGCTCGAAGCGCGCTCGGTCGACATCGTCATGATCGACCAGGTGCGCTCCGGCGGCATCACCCCGTGGCTCAAGATCGCCGGCATGGCCGAGGCCTTCAACCTGCCGGTGGTCAGCCACGGCGTGCCGGAGATCCACGTCCACCTCGTCGGCGCAGTGCCCAATGGGTTGACGGTCGAGTACATGCCCCGCCTCTTCCGATTGTGGGAGGAAGTCCCGGTGCCGGTGGACGGCGAACTCGCCATGCCGACCGGGCCTGGCCTCGGGCTCAAATTTGATGAAACCGCGATAAGGACGTTTGGCGTCGCCTGAGAGGGCGGCTCACGCCGCCGCGGCGACGGTGCGCAGCTGGTGAAAGCCGCGTTCGAGGTCATCGATCAGATCCTGCGGGTCTTCGAGGCCGATGTGGAGGCGCAGGGTGGGACCTTCCGCCTCCCAACGCGTGGCGGTGCGGCCGCGTACTGGATTGGTCGGCAAGATCAGGCTCTCATAACCGCCCCAGCTCGATCCGATCCCGAACAAGTCGAGGGCGTCGATCATCGCGTAAACCGCCGATTTCGACGCTGGTTTGAGGACGACGCCGAACAACCCGCTGGCCCCGAGAAAATCGCGTTTCCACAATTCGTGACCGGGGTCTTCCGGCAAAGCGGGGTAGAGCACGCGAGAAACTTCGGGCCGGGTCTGCAGCCAGCGCGCTACCGCTAGCGCATTCTTCTCGTGCCGTTCGAGCCGCACCGACAAAGTGCGCAGCCCGCGCAAGGCGAAATAGGCGTCGTCCGGGCCGGCGCAGTGGCCGAGATCGGCTGCCATCGTGCGCACCGGGAGGTACAGCTCTTCGTTGGTGATGACCGCTCCGAGGATCACGTCGGAATGGCCGACGATGTATTTGGTCGCCGCGTGGATCGACACGTCGACGCCGTGCTCGAAGGAACGGAACAGGTAGGGCGAGGCCCAGGTGTTGTCCATCAGCACCTTGGCGCCGGCTTCGTGTGCGGCCTCGGCGATCGCCGGCACGTCCTGCACCTCGAAGGTCAATGATCCCGGGGATTCGAGATAGACGACGCGGGTGTTCGGACGCATCAGCCGGCCAATGTCACCGCCGATCAGCGGGTCGTAATAGGTCGTCTCCACACCGCAGCGCGTCAGCACTCTCTCACAGAAGTTTCGCGCCGGGCCGTAGCACGAATCGACCATCAAGACATGGTCGCCGCATTTGAGGCAGGCCTGCAGCGGCGCCGTGATAGCGGCGAGGCCCGATGACATCAGCATTGCGCGATAGCCGCCCTCGATGGCGGCCACCGCCTCTTCCAGCGCGAAGGTGGTCGGAGTGCCCAACAATCCGTAGCGGACGATGTCGAAGCGCGTGCTCGGGTCTCGTTTGGCTTCCCACTCCGCCATATTTGCCGACAGGATCGTCGAAGCGTGATAGACTGGTGGGTTGACGGCGCCGTTTTGTGCCTCCGGATGACGCCCGAGATGAGCGAGGAGGGTATCCTTGCGATATTTTCGGCCGCTGTTGGCGCTTTTCATAAAAGCTACACTCCGTCGTACTGGCACTGGACTTTCGAAACTACATCGATTTGGGCTTCACAAGCAAAATGGCAGATTGGCGTGGAATTATGCCGGCGTGGAGGTGTGGCGCTTACCTCGAATCACGGGCGTCCGTCGCGAATAAAAAGAGAGGTACGCTGGTGAGATTGGGTATTTTGGGCGCTCTGATGGTCGCTCTGGCGGCATGCTCGAGCTCGACCCCGCCCCCGCCCTCCGATCCCACAGCCTCGGCCGCGATCCTCAAGAAGGATTGCTCGGACCCGAAATGGCAGCAAGAGAACCTCGGTCTCTGGTATTCGGTCTGCCGTCAGTCGCTGCGCTGGTGACCGTCGCCGATTCGTTCAGAATTTCTTGAAGCACTCTTTGCCGTTTGCCTGCAGGAGCCGGCAATCGACCACCACCGCCTGCGCATCGGGGGCGATCTGAACGGCGAAGCTTCTGCCGTCCTTGCAGCGAACGCTCCAATACGCCAGACCCTTTGCCTTGCCGGTCGACGTCACCCCCATTGGAAACGCCGATACGCCGACGCAGCCTTGCCCGACTCCCTTGCTCAATGTTTTTGCCTGCTCGGCCGGTGGCAGCGAAAGAAGATGATCATGGGTCGGATTTCCCGAGCCCGCCCAGGCCGCGCTCCAGCCGAAACCGACAAGCGCCATAAACAGCGAGGCCGTCCCACGCACGCGCCTACTCACGTGTCCTGGGGAATGACCGGCAACATGATGTGCGAGGGGTGCGCTGCGTCGACAAAGACCCGGTTGTGGGCGACGCGCGGATGCTCCATCGCCCCTTCGGGCTCGCCCGAATTCGGGTTCATGTCGAAATGCGGAAAGTTGCTGCTCGCGATGTCGAGACGCAGCCGATGGCCCCGGCTGAACAGGTTGGCGGTCGGGAACAGCTCGATCGTGATCGCGTAGACCTCGCCCGGCACCATCGGCGACGGCCGCTCCCAGCTGTCCCGGTAGCGGCAGCGCAGGATGCCCTCGCTCAGGTTCATTGCAAATCCGTTCGGGTAATCTTCATTTGGCGGATGCACATCGATCAGCTTTGCCGTGAAATCCGTGTCCGGACTGTCAGAGGCAATCCACACCCGCACCGTAACGGGTCCGGCGACCTCCAGGTCGCGCTCGAGCGGCGGCGTCGAGAAAACCAGCACATCGGCCCGTTCGGCGAGCTTTCGCTGGTCGTAAGCGCCGCCGCGCATGACCGGGTCGCCCGAGCTGAGCGCACCGCCGATCGTCGGCACCGGATTGCGCGGGTCGGAGGTGTAGTCGAGCGGTTGCGCGCCGTCATGCGGCGTGTTGCGGCCGAGGCTGCGATCGGAATGCAGGTAGAACTTCGTCCACTGCGTCTGCGGCAATGGCCAGTCGGCGGCCGTCCGCCACCTGCCACCGTGATCGATGCGCCCCGCGGTGTTGCGCCGTCCCGATCCGCCGCCCATCACAAAAATCCGCACCGCCGGTTCCGCCTCGACGCCGTTGGCGGCACCCTTGACCCAGCGGTCGAACCAGCGTCGGCGCAGTGCGAAGAAATCGTCCGCGAGATTGCCGTCGACCGGAGCCGCCGAGCCGAAATCGACGTCGCCGGCATAGGTCAACGAGCGGTCGCCGTGGGTCCAAGGACCGAGGATCAGCTGAACCGGACCGCGCTTTCGCCGCGACAGGCCGAGGTGATTCTCCACCGCCGTCCGTGCATAGGGGTCGTACCAGCCCGAGAGGTTGGCGACCGGCACGTCGGCATAAACGTCGTAATAGCCTTCCGCATAGATGCCCGCCTGCCTCCAGAAATCGTCGAAGGTGCCGTGCGACCATTGCTCGAAGAGGTAGTCCTCATATTCCGGCGCGGCGCTGAGCGGCGAATCGCCCTTGCGCCACGGCATCCGCGCGAACCACTCCTTGATGTCCTGCGCCCTGAGCGCCGCCTTGACGGCAGGGTCCTTGGCGTCGGCCAGCGCGTTGTTGAAGGCCCAGGTCGCCTGTTTCAAATCGAACGCGCCGCCGTGGCGGATGCCGCTGCGATAGGCGTTGGAGAACCCGCCGCAATCGAGAAACTGCGCCGCCAGACCCGGCGGGCCGAGGCAGCCGAGTGCGGCCTGGGTATGGGCCGCGTAGGAGAGGCCGAAGGTGCCGATCCGGCCATTGCACCAGCTCTGCCGCAACAGCCAGGCGAGGGTGTCGCAGCCATCCTCGGCCTCACTCAGATACTTCGTAAAGCGGCCCCCCGATCTGTACCGCCCCCGGCAATCCTGATAGACGACGGCGTAGCCGTGGCTCACGAAATAAGCGGCGACCTCGGCGCGCGAGCGGGGCGACACGACGGCAGCCGTGCGCTCGGAGCGGCTCGTCGCGGATTTGTCATATGGCGTCCGCTCCAGCAAAACGGGAAACGGACCGTGCCCCGCCGGACGATACACATCCGTCGCCAGGCCGACGCCATCTCGTGCCATGACGACGAGATCCCGATCGACGACCGTTTCGCCTGCTCCGGGCATATCCAATCGGCTTCCACAACGAACGCATCTTTTTAGGTCGCGCCCGATGGCAGGTAAAGGGCGGTGGTCTTGCAGATCGCCCGGCGGGACTTATATCGGTGCACATATTAACAATTTCTACTTGGAGAGACGCTCGGTGGACGAATGGCAGTCAGCGGACGAGCGAAATAGTCGAGAAAAGGTCACCCGGGCGCGACAAGCGGCTGAAGACCTCTTCAAACGGGCGCAGCCCAATGCCGTTGCCGAGGCGACTGGACCGGCGCCGAATGGCGCTGGGTCACACGAGCAGGAACCCCGGCGTCAACCACGTATTTTCACCGCCCCGCCGCGGCTCCCGCCCAGCCCAGAAGTAGAACCTCCAGTCGCAGCAGAGCCAGTACGGCGAAGGACGGTTGCCAAACAGTCAACCGGCACTGTGCCTCCCTCGCAAATCGGCCGCGTCCGTACATTGGCGACTTATGGTATGACGCCATTGCAAGTCGCCGAACTCTACGGCGTTACGGTAGCCGAAATCGATCGCATCCTCAGATTGCCGGCTTACGCCGGAAAAACGCGGTAATGCCATACTGCCGCTGCGGCCACGAATTCCCCAAGGCGAGAGCCCAGCTCGGTTTTGAATCCTGTCTCGAATGCGGCACTGCAGAAGCCGCGGCAGAGACTGCCCGCCGCGCCGATATGATCGCCCCGATCAGCCACAAATCGGGCTACACCTATTTGGGTCCGGATAGCGCGGCGCAGCGCCAGCGTCTGCTCGAAGGCTCGGCGAAGACTCCGCCAATGGAATCCGGCGCATTGCCGATCGGCCGCGCCGCCCGGCAGAGACGGATAAAGCGCAAGCGGTACGAATTTGCCGGCTGGGAGTTCAAGCCCGACAAGCGGGGCGTGCGACAGAAGCGGGTGATCCTTCGAGAAATCCCCGCAGACTGAGCTGCCGCCGCTGCAGCAGTTCACCCCGCCACGCTCTGGTAATGGCTGGCGCAATAGGAGGAATCGCTATGTCCGGTAATCGCGCGTCGTCACAATCGTCACCGCGGATCGAGCAGATGGCCCCCGAGCTGGAGCGGATCATCTCCCCGTCGGAGCCGATCCAGCATCTGGCCGACGGCTTTGGCGGCGCTTTGGGCCCGGCCGAAGGACCGTTGTGGTGGAAAGAAGGCCGCTATCTGCTGTTCAGCGACATTCACAATGACAAGCGGATGAAATACGAGCCCGGGAAGGGCGTCACGGTCTTTCAGGAGCCGACCAATCGGGCCAATGGGCTGACCCGAGACCTGCAGGGGAGGCTCGTTGCCTGCGAGCACGATTCGCGGCGGGTCACCCGGCAGGAGCTCGACGGCAGCATGACGGTCATCGCCAACAGCTTTCAAGGGCGCCGGCTCAACCGGCCCAACGATGTCGTAGTCAACTCCGATGGCTGCGTCTATTTCACCGATCCGTGGACCAGCCCGGCTGCGCCGGAGCAATGGGATTTGACCTTTTCCGGCGTCTACCGCGTCACCCCCGATCTCGGCACAATGAGCCTGTTGATCGACGACTTTGTATTGCCCAATGGCCTCGCCTTCTCGCCCGATGAAAAAGTGCTCTACATCAACGACACGCGGCGTGCCCACATCCGTGCTTTCGAGCTGTTGCCCAACGGCACGCTCGCCAAGCACACCGACCGCGTCTTTGCCGATTTGCGCGGCGGCGAGCCCGGCGTCCCAGATGGCATGAAGGTCGATGTCGAAGGGAATGTCTATTGCGGCGGCGCCGGCGGGATCTGGATCATGGACCCGCAAGGCAAGCAGCTCGGCCGTATCGTCCACGGCGCTCCCGCCACCACCAATATCGCCTTGGGCGGCGACGATTGGAAAACCCTATACTTCACCAGCCGCAACCACCTGGGCTCAGTCAACGTGAAGATCCCCGGTCTGCCAGTACCGGCGCAGAGGTAGATTATCGTCACCCCCGCGAAAGCGGGGGTCCAGGGACGTAACTGCGCGCACCTTGCGTCCTGGATTCCCGCTTTCGCGGGAATGACGAATGGTTCACAGCTATCGTTGCACCGTTGTAGTCAGACAGTCAGATCTTGACTTCGTTGATCTGAATGGTCGGCTGGATGTCGGTGTAATTGGGAATATCGGCCATGATCGCCGCCGCATGGGGGCCGAAGGCCGCTTGAAAGTCGGCCACCGAGTCGAAATAGAGATGGCCCATCACGACAAAGGCTGGCCGTGATCCCGGTGTCGCGCCGGACACCCCTTGCTCGACGGCGACACCTTTGCACACTTTTCCCAATATTTCCTGAACCATCGGCATGTGGGAATTGCAGTAGTAACTCATGTCGAACTTGCTGCCCTCATTATTTGGGTAGAGCACGCTCACTTTGATCATTTACTACCTCCAGTGATGCGACTCGCTCCCTTTTTGAGAGCGTCGATGGGAGCTGGCTGTTTTCGCTGATATTCATTAAAAATAACAGCGACGCGGTTGGCCTGGGCCGCGGAATCCCTCGATTCTCGGGAGCCCCGCTGGCGAAATAACAGCGAACACTTCGCTGATCGGCGGGGTAGATCCGGGGAAAACAGCCACCGGCCTGAGATGGCGCCGCCATAGCGATCATTTCAAAGGCGAAACGATACCACTCGATTACGGCTAATTTCGGGTCGCGCGCCGCCCTCGTTTTATGCTACACTGCACCTAAAACACCGTTACACCAAAGTGATCAATTCGCCACAGCGCGCATGCCCGCTAGTTCTGCTTCGCCACGGCAGGCGTAGCGGCCTGATCCTCCCTGACCATATAACGGACTTGTGTCGAGATAGTAACCGCCGCTTTGGGGATCCACCCAGACAATGGTGTCCTTGGGGCAATGCTCTTGCGCCTGTTGTTGCGTGCGGAAAGCCACCAGGACCTCAGGCGACTGCCGGCAAGCCGCGAAGGCGAGCGCAAGAGCCACTAAGAGCAGTCGCGAAGGGGACCGAGGAAGCACCGGCAGGTTAGCCCCCCTTACCTATCCTTTGGCGCGCCGAGGAATTGATAAGTCGCGGAGTACCGCATTCTCTCCGGCTCTGAGATATGGCCCGCGTCGCAGCCGGTTGTCGGCGCGACTCCGCCTTTGGTGTCGATCCGGCGGATAAAGGCAACATCCGCGAGGATACCCTGCCCTTCATGGGCTTTGGCCGCAGCAGGAGCCATTGAATTGCATTTTTCTCCGGCGCATCGGCTTTTGCAATGACCTCGCCGACGATCGCGGAACCATCGGCCATCTTCCAGGTCGGACCGGCAAAGTGAGTGCCGATCTGCCGGCCTTGCTTGTCGAACAGATTTGCCTCCGGACCCTTGAATGTCCAATGGAAGAGGCTTCCTTGGGCTTCACAAGCATAGATCTGAACGCCGTCCGCCACGGCTTCAAGCAACAGCGCGGAGCCAGGAGGGGGAGCAACGATCTGCACCCGGCTCGATGCCGAGTATTGGCGTGCAATACCCCTCCGGCGGCACCGGCATGTTCAAGGAAGGTGACATTCGGGCTTACGACCCCGAGCGCGATGCAAAACGCGCCAGGCAGCCCCGGCGCGCGAGAGCGACCGGACCACGAGCGGCGTCGCGGTCGCGCTACGCCCTCGACCCCGCGGTGATCGCCGCCGGCAAACTGCCCGACAACGCGCCGATCGTGACCTCGGTGGCGAATCCGCATTACCAGAAGCGCTTTGACGAACTGCACAAGCTTGCCGCCGCCGGCGATTGGGCTGGGGTGCGCGACTATAAGGTCAGCGGCAGCAACAGCTATTCCAAGATGGTCGCGCGTTACCGCCAGGATCTGCTGGCCGTGCACGCCGCTTGGCCGGCGACGGTAAAGGACTAGCGTGCCCGCTGCGCGGCGACGTTGTCGAAGCTTCGACCGTCGCCGTCGAGCACCGCTTGCTGAGGATGCGGCTGATCTGGCTTTGGTGGACGCCGAACATCGCGCCACGCTCTTTTTGCGTGAATTCTCCCCGCTCGTAGAGAGTCTTGATCTCCGCAGCCCGCTCGACGGTAATGTCCGGAACGTGAGCCATCGGGTGGGCCGAGAACCATTTCAG
>Ga0210396_10002355_pt1 | contig 19365 bp, 16 predicted proteins | sample IncBWH17OmetaG_FD_155466 | JGI IMG/M metagenome (GOLD analysis project Ga0210396, IMG submission 155466) | Forest soil microbial communities from Barre Woods Harvard Forest LTER site, Petersham, Massachusetts, United States - Inc-BW-H-17-O ... | reverse complement strand
ATGCCCGTCGGACCGAGCGCCTTGTGGCCGGTCCAGGCATAGAAGTCCGCTCCGAGCGCCGCCGCGTCCACCGGCATGTGCGGCACCGCCTGGGCGCCGTCCACGAGCGAGATCGCACCCGCGGCCCGGATCCGTGCGGTCATCTCCGCAACAGGCACGATTGTGCCGAGCACGTTCGACACATGGGCGAACGCCACCAACTTCACATCGCCCTTGGCGAGCTCGCGGTCGAGCTGGTCGAGCGAGAGCTCGCCGCGTTCGTCAACCTCCAGGTAGCGCAGCTCGGCGCCGCGTTCGCGGCACAGCACCTGCCACGGCACCAGGTTCGCGTGGTGCTCCATCTGGGTGACGAGCACCGCGTCGCCCGGGCCGACGTTCGCCCGGCCCCACGCATAGGCCACGAGGTTGATCGCCTCGGTGACGTTCTTCGTGAAGATCGTCGTCCGTGGCTCCCAGCCCACGAACGCGGCGATCCGCCTGCGGGCGCCGTCATAGGCGGCGTCTGACTCCTGCGCGAGCGCATACACCCCGCGGTGCACGTTCGAGTTGTGCTGGCTCAGATAGTCGGAGATCGCATCGATCACCACTGCGGGCTTCTGCGATGTGGCGCCCGAATCGAGGTAGATCAGCGGCCGGCCGTCAAAGCGCCGCAAGAGGATCGGGAAGTCGTCCCTCACCTCCAGGGAGCCCACGGCCGTGGTCCTCTCGCCGGTAGCGGTCCTCATCTGGCCGTCGCGTACGCCTCGATGTCATCCCGCGCAGCCGCGAGCTTTGCGGAGATCTTCGTGCGCACCAGCTCTTCCAGAGGCTCGTCCTCGAGCTGGCCGAGCACCGGCTCGAAGAAGCCCTCCACCAGCAGTCGCACCGCCGTGGGGCGGTCAAGGCCGCGGGTGGCCATGTAGAAGATCGAGGCCTCATCGAGTTCCCCGACCGTGCCGCCGTGCGAGGCCGACACGTCGTCGGCGGACACCAACACCGAGGGGATCGCGTCCAGGCGCGCCTTCGGGGAGAGCATTAGCGTGTGGATCTGCAGGTAGGTGTGCGTCTGCTGGGCTCCCGGATCGATCTGGATCAGGCCCTCGAAGCTGGTCCTGCTGGAGCCGGTGGCCGCTCCGCGCCAGTGCACGTCCCCGCCGGAGGGTCCGGTCTCGTGCAGGTCGACCGCGAACGTGTCCAGGTGCTCCTGCGCCTCGGCGAAGAACAGGCCCCTGAAGGCCATGTCGCCGCCCGGCTCGCTGACCGCCAGCTCGAGGTGATGGCGCACCAGGTGGCCGCCCAGCAGCGCCGGCAGCCAATGGCAGTAGGCGTCCCGACCCACCCCCACGAAGCGGGTGGAGGCGTCGAACACGTCGCCCGTGCCCCAGTCCTGCACCTGTGCCAAACGGCAGCGGGCGCCGTCCTCGAGGTACATCTCGAATGCACCCGCATGCAGCGACTGGCCTTCGGTGAAGTTCTCCGCGACGTCGTGCTCGTGCACGCGGAACTCGCTGGAGCGTCCACCGATCACGAGCGTGCGACCGTACTGGGCCACGCCTGGGCCACCGATGGCATAGACGATCTCGAACGGGTCCTCGATCACGAGGCCATCGGGGACGTACAGGAAAGCCCCGCCGCTCCAGAAGGCCGCGTTTGCTGTCTCGAGCTTGTGACGGTCGATCGTCAGGCGCTTGGAGTACCACTGCGCGAACACCTCCTCGTGCTCGCTTGCGGCCTGCTCCAACGGACACAGAATCACGCCCTGCTCGGCGAGCTGCGGGTCGAGCTCCACATGCACGATCGAGCCGTCGAGCTGCACGATCCGTCCGGCCCGCGGGCGCTCGGGGATCCTGCTGCTGACGAGTTCAGGAACACCTTGGTCACGCGGGTGCTCACGTGCCGCGAGCGCTTGCAGGTCGAGCTCGGCAAAGCTCGTGGTCCAGAAGCCCGAGCGACGCCACACCGGCAGCTCGGATGCGTTGAAGGCCTCCAGGGCGGCGTCCCGCAGCTCAGCGAGCGTGCGGCCATCGCCCGCGCCGGCGCCCGCCAGCGCATGGTAGAGGCTCGCCTCGCGGTGGCGACCGGCCTTGACTGCCACGCCGTCGACGACGCGCGAGCCCTCGCCAGCGACTGCTCCGTTGGGGCTGCCGGCCGTCTCAGGCACCGGCGCCGACCTCCTGGCGGATCTTGTCGTAGCCCTCGCGCTCAAGGCGCTCCACAAGCTCAACGCCGCCCTCGAGCACGATCCGCCCATCCATCAGGATGTGCACGAACTGGGGCTTCACGTAGTGGAGGATGCGCTGGTAGTGGGTGATGATCAGCGCGCCGAGCCCCTGCTCGTCGTGCAGCTTCTGCACACCCTCGGCGACGGTCCTCAGCGCGTCGATGTCAAGGCCCGAGTCGGTCTCATCGAGGATCGCCACATCGGGGGAGAGCATCGCCATCTGCAGGATCTCCGCCCGCTTCTTCTCGCCGCCGGAGAAGCCGTCGTTGAGGTGGCGGGAGGTGAACGCCCGGTCCACGTCGAGCAGGTCGATGGCGTGCTGGAGCTTCACGCCGAACTCCTTCACCCTGATCGGCTCGTCCTGCTTGGCGTTGATCGCCATGCGCAGGAAGTTGGCCACCGACACCCCTGGGATCGAGACGGGGTACTGGAAGGCCAGGAACAGCCCCGCGTGGGCGCGCTCGTGTGGCTCTGCCTCGGTGATGTCCTCGCCCTTGAACACGATCCTGCCCTCGGTCACCTCATAGGAGGGATGGCCCAGCAGGGTGTTGGCGAGCGTCGACTTGCCGGAGCCGTTGGGGCCCATCAGGGCGTGGATCTCGCCGCGGTCGATGCTCAGGTCGACGCCCCGCAGGATCTCGCGATCCTCGGTGCGCACGTGCAGGTTCGTTATTTCGAGGTCGGCCATGGTTCCTTTGCTAGGCCACGTTCGTGGCGGTCTGTTGGGGGACGGACGGAAGCGGTTGCAGCAGCGGCGTCGCCGCGGCCTGCCCTTGCGCGAGGAGCGCCCCAGCGGGCACGAGCAGGTCGGCGAGCGTGGTCTCCTTCAGGGTCCTCACGATCGAGAAGCGAACGCGGGTCCACAGCAGCTTGGTCGGGCACACGTGGTCGGGGTCGGACTCCCGCGAGCACACGATGCTGCCGTCGGGCCCCTGGGAGATGCACTCGATCGGGGCGATCGAGCCCTCAAGCGCTTCCACCACCTCCGCCATCGTGATGTCCTCGGCCGCCCGCGCGAGCATGTAGCCCCCGCGCGAGCCCCTGCGGCTGTCGATCAGCCCCGCCTTGCGCAGGCGGGCCACCAGGTGCTCGAGGTAGGCCAGCGGCATCCCGTCGTGCTCGGCGATCTCCGCCAAGGGGACCACCGACCCGGCGCCGTCGGGGCTTGCGCCGGCCCGCCGGGCCAGCTCGACCATCACCCGTACGCCGTACTCGGCCTTTGTCGAGAACATCATCGTCTAAATACCTACCTGGCAGCTAGGGTATCAGCCGTCCGTGGGCGGTCCGTGCCGTGGACGGGCCGCTCGGCTCTCAGGCGCCCTGCAATATGCGGATGTCGTGAGCGAGGGTTTCGGGGGTGAGCTGTTCCAGGCCGAAGCCGACCCGCTTCGCGCCGTTCGGGCCGATCAGCAGCACGGTCGTGGCGGCTTCCGATGCGGTCCTGCCGGCGCTCATCGGCGGCACCCGATAGGCGCGCCACACAGGTCGCAGCTGGGCCAGGGTGCCGGTCAGATACTGCGCTCGCGTGCTCAGCGAGGTGGTGGCCAGGAGCCGTTCGACATGCGCGCGCGTGTCCGCCGAGGGGTCGGTGCTGACAAGCAGCACCTGGGTGACCGGCATGGCCGTGCCCTTACCGTAGGTGGGTGCCTGCGCGAGTTCGTCGAGCGCGCCACGGACCTGCTGGGCTGCCAGCACGCAGGCGCGGCAGTTGGTCGAGACGAACACGAGCACCACCACCCGTCCTCGCAGCGCGCTCAGCGACACGCGCCGTCCCAGCTGGCTCTCGAGCGTGAAGTCAGGCGCGCGCACTCCGAGCGGGAACGCGGCCCCGTCGAAGCCGCCGGTCTGCGCGTGCGGTCGGTTGGAGGAGCCGCCGTCGCCGCCGCCGAGGATGATCACCAGCGCCAGCAGGATCGCAAGGGCCGCCGAGACCGCTGGCAGCACGAAACGGAGTTGAGGGCGCACCGTCAGGCAGGGTAAGGGACCCGTTGAGGCAAGGGGGAGACGCTGGTGAAGCCAAGGGAGGACCCCGGTCAACAAGTCAAGGGAGGGTCCCTGGTGAAGCCAAGGGAGAGGCGCCTGAGAGGCAAGGCGGGGGCCGGTGAGGTGGGGTAGGAGTCCCGTTCACGGCAGGAGTCGAGACCCATTCATATATGCAGCCACCGGCGCTATACTTTCTGAAGTTCCATGAAATCCGACCGCCATTTAGGAGTTTCCAGATGAGCCCGTCCAGCGCAGACCTGTTGCGCCAGGTGAAGAGCGAAATCGACGAGGTCGACCCCTCCGAGGTCAAGGAGCTGTTGCAGGAGGGCGTCGCGATCATCGACCTGCGCGAGATCGACGAGCTCTCCTCGGGACTGCTCCCCGGCGCCAAGCACGTGCCCCGCAGCTACCTGGAGACGCGCATCGAGGCGATCGTGCCCGACCGCGAGGCGCACGTGATCCTCTACTGCGCCTCCGGCAACCGCTCCGCCTACGGAGCCCGCACGCTGCGGGACGACCTCGGCTATCAGCACGTCGAGTCGATGACGGGCGGGATCACGCTGTGGAAGGACCGTGGCTACGAGGTCGACGTGCCGCGCACGCTCTCCGCCGAGCAGCGCGATCGCTACTCGCGCCACCTGCTGATTCCCGAGATCGGCACGGACGGCCAGCAGAAGCTGCTCGACGCCAAGGTGCTGCTGCTCGGCGCCGGCGGGCTCGGCTCGCCGACGGCGCTCTACCTCGCGGCCGCCGGCGTCGGCACGCTCGGAATCGTCGACGACGACGTGGTCGACCTGTCGAACCTCCAACGCCAGGTGATCCACTCCACCCAGCGCATCGGCATCCCGAAGGTGGACTCCGCCGAGGAGACGATCCACGGCCTGAACCCAGACGTGCAGGTCGTCAAGTACCCGGTGCGCCTGGATGCGAGCAACATCATGGAGATCATCGAGGGCTACGACGTGATCGTGGACGGGGTCGACAACTTCCCCACCCGCTATCTGCTCAACGACGCCACCGTGCGCCTGAAGATCCCGGTCGTGTCGGCCTCGATCCTCGGCTTCGACGGCCAGCTGTCGGTGTTCAAGCCCTACGAGGGCCCTTGCTACCGCTGCCTGTTCCGCGAGCCCCCGCCGGCGGAGCTCGCACCCTCTTGCGGGGCCAACGGCGTGCTCGGAGTGCTGCCGGGCACGATGGGCCTGCTGCAGGCCACCGAGGTCGTGAAGCTGATCCTCGGCATCGGCGATCCCGCGATCGGGCGCCTGCTGCTGTACGACGCGCTCGCAGCCACGCTCTCGGAGGTCAAGGTCCACCGTGACCCCGACTGCCCGATCTGCTCGCGCCCGCCGGAGGAGATCTCAGACGATGAGATGGGGGTCTTCCCCGACTACGAGGCGTTCTGCGCCGCAGCCGGGTAGCCTGTTCGGCCGATGGCGACGATCAAGATCCCACCAGTCCTGCGTGCCTCCGTTGGCGGCGAGCGTGAGGTGTCCGCTTCCGGCGGAAACGTCGGTGAGCTGCTGCGCGACCTCACCGACAGCCACCCGGCCACCGCCACGCAGATCTTCTCCGAGGGCGGCGAGCTCAATCGCTACGTCAACGTCTACCTCAACGACGAGGACGTGCGCGTGCTCGACGGGCTCGACACGGCTGTGTCCGACAGCGACACCGTGGTGATCCTGCCGGCGATGGCCGGCGGCCAGCTGTAGATGCCGTAGTCAACGAAGCTCCAGCGCTTGTCGTAGGAGCGCGATGGCGCCACGATCGACAGAGGCGCCATCGAAGAGCGCATCGGCTCCCTTCCCGACTGGCTGATGATCGACGTCGACGCAGGTATCGTCCGCGCGCTCGCGCTCACTCACCTCTGAGATCTGCCAATCAGGCCCTCGCAAACGACAGCGCTGTGCGGCTGGTGACTCCAGCAGCTTCGCCGCCGGACAGTCGGGCCCAGCCACGGCTTGAACCGCCAGGATTGGTCCGCCAGCCTCGGCTGAACCGTCCAGGATTTCGTCCTGAGCTAAATATTCTGACCGGGCGAACGATTATGTTCCCGTGTCGATGAGAGCCAGTCACGTCCTCAGCCTGCGCGGCCTCAATCGCGCGTCGCGTTTTGTGTTGCCGGCGTTTGCCGCCGCGGCCACCCTGGCCTTGCCGGCTCTGGCCAGCGGCGCCCAGGCTCCCGAATACTCGCTGTCGATCGTCGAGGGCGCCAACACGCAGCCCGAAGACTCGATTCAGCATGTCAGCGCCAGCGCGTCCCATCCTCGCGCGGAAGTCGTCGTGTCGATCGCGCACAACGGCCTGGTCGTGGAGCAGGACAAAGGCGATGGAGGCGCATGGCTGTCCCAGGTGCCGCAGGTGGGCGACGTGGTCACACTTGAATCACCCGTCGGCGTCGCCAGGGGCGCGGTCGTCTATGACGGGCTGCCCTCGCTCGACCCCACCGTCTGCGCCGGCTCGATCAACTTCTCCGGTCAGCGCTCGGCGGGGGAGACCATCGAAGGCGGTTACTACACCGTTGTCCCCCATCCCTCCTACTTTGCCCGCCGCGGTGGTGGCCTGGCACAGGTCCAGGCGCTCACAGGACCCAGCTTCCAGGGTGGCTTCCTGGCGCCCCTGCTCGGCGGAGAGACCGTCTACGCCGTCGAGTCGCTGATCTCGCCGCTCGCCGGCGGAGCCACCTTCGCCTACTCCAGCGAGAACGACCGCCCTGTCGGCGCCTGTCCGGTGCCGCCCTCGCCGCCGCCTCCACCGCCACCATTGGCGCTCGCCGGCTCGTTCGCAAAATTCGCGCGAACCACGATTCACAAACTGCTTCGCTCCGGCTGGTCGACCCATGTGAGGATCAACCAGCCCGGAAGGGTCGTCGAGGACCTGTACCAGCACGAGGGCACCCTGCCGGCGTTCGCCGCGACGAGCAAGCACAAGCGCAGGCGCAAGCCCCCCGCGGTGCTGCTGGCGCGGGGTACCGCCACCGCGAAGACCGCAGGCACGGTCACGGTCACCATGCACGCCACCTCCAAGGGCCGGCGGCTGCTCAAGCACGCACACAGCATCAAGACGGTGCTGGTCACGACGCTGAACACCGCCTCGGGCGCGAAGCTCACGCTCGAACGCCATTCGGTCACGCTGCACAGTTAGCCCCTGGGGCTCCGTCCAGCTCGCGCCCGCGGATGCCTGGTCCTAGCGCGTCGCTGAAAGGCGCCCTTCAAATCGGGTTGGCGCTGCTGTCGACCGTGGCGTGGCTGCAGCCCCCTGCGGTGCTGCCGCTGCCCTCGCGCACCGGCGCCGATGGGCCGCCGCGACCATTCGGCGTTGAGCCACCCACCGGTGCGAACCCCGCTCACACCGACCGGTCGCTCGCCCGGATGCAGAGCCATGCGCTGCTCTACGGCCCCTTCCCCCGCGGAGGGCTCGCGCGCGGGGTCTCCGACGGAGCGTTGATGCTGAGCCAGCAGGCCGATGTCCGCACGCTCACGATGAGCAGGATCCGTGCGCTCGGAGGGAGCGTGGCGCGCATCCCGGTGGACTGGCGCAGCATCGTGCAAGCTACGCCGCCCGCAGGCTTTCAACCACGCGATCCCGCCAGCCCCGCCTACCGTTTCTCCCAGCTCGACGCGGCCGTGCTCAGCGCCGCCGCGGCCGGCCTGCAGCCGCTGCTGGTCGTATCCCACGCCCCGGCCTTCGCCGAAGCTCCCAATCGCTGGCCCCACGCCTACCCCGGCAGCTGGGCGCCCAGTGGGGCGGCGCTGGGAGACTTCGCGGCCGCGCTGGCCCGCCGCTACGACGGCGCCTTTCCCGATCCCCTGCGTCCCGGCTCGACGTTGCCGCGGGTGCGGCTCCTGCAGGCGTGGAACGAGCCCAACCTCGCCCGATACCTCGAGCCTCAGTGGGTGGCTTCGGGTCGACGCTGGAGCGCCTTCTCGCCGTTGCTCTACCGCCAGCTGCTGAACGGGTTCTACGCAGGGGTCAAGTCGGTGCAGCCCGGCGACACGGTGCTTGCCGCAGGCATCGCCCCCGAGGGCGAACCCGCGGGCGTGGGGGCGATGGCGCCGGTGAGCTTCCTCGAAGTGCTGCTGTGCCTGCGGGGCGCCGCCAGGACGAACTGTACGCAGCGGCCCCACCTGGACGTGCTGGCCTTTCACCCGCTGTCCGTCGGGAACCCCGACGCCGTTGCGGCCTCCTCGCTTGACGCCTCGATCGCCGACATCGCCAAGATCACCGGCCTGCTGGCGCGGGCAGAGCGATTGCGCACGGTGCTGCCCGCCGGGCGGCGGACCGTGTGGGTCACCGAGCTCAACTGGAAGAGCTCCCCGCCGAGCTCCCAAGGCGTGCCCGGCCCCTTGCAGGCCGGCTGGATCTCGCGGGCGCTACACCGCCTGTGGGTCGCGGGCGTGAGCGTCGTGGATTGGCAGTTCCTGATCGACCCCTACGGAGGGACGCCGCTGGCGTTGCCCGACGGTGGCTTGAGCCTCTACCCGCGACCGGCAGGGCTGTATGCCCCGGGGCCCGAGGGGGACACCGCCCTGGCCCGCCCCAAGCCGTTCCTGCGGGGCTTCACGCTCCCATTCGACCCTCTGCGGGTGAACCGGCGGCAGGTGCGCGTGTGGGCGCTGCTCATGTACGGACGCCAGCCGGCTCTCCTGCAGCGCCAGGGCCACGACGGCCGCTGGCGGACGATCGCCCGCCTGCGCTCCGACCGCAGCGGTGTGCTCAACCGGCTGCTGCGGTTGAATGGGGCGGCTGGCCTACGGCTCCGTGTTGGTGGGCTCAGCTCGGCGTCGGAGCGGGTGTCCGGGGGCCGAAGCTCTCTATGAGGAACAGAACATGTGTCGAGAGAGCCGGGTTTTCGCCGAGGCGCCTTCTAGCCTCTGGGGCAATGTTCGGAATTTCACTTACCCACCCGCAGAAGAGATGGTCTCGTGTCGCGCTGGCCACAATCGTGCTCGTACTTGCGAGCGCCGTGTCGGCGCTTGGCGAGGCAAGCCACGCCGGCTGGCCCGCGATCGGTCATCACCAGGGGCACCCCAACAACGAAAGCGGAACGATGCGGGGCTTGGAAGGCGTCCACAACGAGCTGCTTGGGGGCGACGGCAACGACACGATCTGGGGCGGCAACGACGGCGATGTGATCTGGGGCGACTCCCATGCAGAGCTCAATCCAACAAACCAGACAGACGAGCTGCACGGCGGGAACGGCAACGACTGGCTCTACGCCTCCCACGGCTACAACCACATCTGGACCGGCGCCGGCGCCGACCACATCGCGCTCGTCTACGGCCACGGCATCGTCGACTGCAACGGCTCCGGGCTCAAGATCCTCGTGATGCGCTACCTGCCCCAAAACAGACCCTGGAAGCTCATCGACTGCACCGACAAGCTGATCGTGCGCTACCGGGCGTAGCCGGTGGGAGCTTCTCCAACGGCTACATAGGTGCTACGATAGTCGCATGAAGGTCGAGATGGGATCGCGAGATCTGCGGAACAACACCGCTGACCTGCTGCGGCGGGTGGAGGCAGGGGATGAGATCGTGATCACAACCCGCGGCAGACCTGTCGCCGCTTTGGTCCCTCTCCCTGACGAGCGACGTCAGTGGTTGCCGCGCGCCGAGTTGGTGCGTCGACTGGGATTCGCACAAGCTGACCCTGGACTACGAGCCGATCTGGAGTTGCTTGCAGGGGAGACCACCGACGATCTTGGTCCGATCGCCGAGCAGTGACAGCGATCGACCGAGGTCTGCTCGACACGAGCGTCTTCATCGCCGGTGAGACGTCTCGATCACTGGACGTTGGGCGACTTCCGTCGCAATCGGCCGTTTCGGCTGTCACGATCGCAGAGCTTCAGGCCGGCGTCCTCGCCGCACGGGATCTGGAGACGCGCGCCCGCCGACTTGCGACACTCGAAGCGGTGGCTGATATAGAACTGCTCGTGGTCGATGGCACCGTCGCCGCATCTTGGGCATTGCTGCGTGTCCACCTTGCCGAGTCCGGCCGCCGTCTGAACGTCAACGACCTGTGGATTGCCGCTACGGCACTTGCACACGAAGTGCCAGTAGTCACCCAGGACGATGACTTCTCCCCGGTTGATGGGGTTGCCGGTCTTAGTGTGATCCGTGTGTAGAGGCTGGGAGACCTTCAATCACACTGTGCTCTGCCTGATAGCGTTTTAACGACATGGAATACTTTTTGGCGCTGGCGCTTGTTGTGGTCGCGCACGACAATGGCTCAAAGATCGTGGCGACCCTGAAATATCAGGCTGGGGAATCCTTGCGTCTCATCTTTACCCTTTCCGGATGTCCAGTCGCGAAGCGTGAACATGTCACGCGATCTGCAATGAACAGCGCTGGAGACAGGTTGACGTCCGAGCTTGAACGCCTGACGTCGAGCGCCAAATAAGCGAGACGCGAGCCTACGGGATGCCGGCCTAGGCGGCTGCGACGCTCTGGACGCTCGGTGCGTCCATGTGATCAACGGCTGGCACATGGCTCATCGCGTGCTCGGCCAGTGCCGTGATCGTCAGGCTTGGATTGACTCCGACATTCGCGGGGACGGCCGAGCCGTCGCAGACGAGCAGGTTCTCGTAGCCGAAGACGCACTGGTGGGCGTCGACGACGCCGTGCTCTGCGTCGGCGCCGATCACAGCGCCGCCGAGAATGTGGGCGGTTGTGGGGATGTTCAAGGCGGCCTCGGTGAACGAGCTCTGCGCGATCCCGCCGGTGCGCTCGGCGAACCATTCGGCGGCCTTGTTGGCGACGGGGATGAATGTGGGGATCGGACGCTCGGGGTCCTGTTCGGTGCTCAGCCACAGGGTTTTGAACGGGCCCTGTTTGGGGCGCAGCGCGATCGCGTTGTCGAGCGTCTGCATCACGAGGATGATGATCGTGCGCCGCGACCAGTTCTTGGGGCGGACCACCTGTGCGAAGCGCCTGGGGTGGCGGATGATCTGGCCGAGCAGCTTCAGCGGACGCGTGGCGCGCGTGCCGTCGCCCGTCAACAGCGTGTTCAGACGGCTCATCGAGTCGCCGTCGTTGCCATAGGTGACGGTCTCGATGTGGGTGTGCGGGTCCGGGTAGATGCTGGAGGTGATCGCCACCCGTTTGATCAGGTTCTCCGGATAGTCCTCGGGCACTGTCACCGCCAGGATCGCCTCGCTGTTGGTGCGCACCAGCTCGCCGAGACGGTTGGAGATGCGCGGGAGCGAGCCGCCGAGACGGCAGCGCTGAAGCAGCGTGTTGGTCCCGAGCGGGCCGGCGGAGACGACCACGCCTCGCGCCCGCTGGACTCTGCGTTCCTTGCGCACCCAGGCGCCAGAGCGGATGCTTTCGACCTCGTACCCCTCGCTGCCGTCGCCGGCCCCGAGCGGGCGGATGTCGATCACGGTGCGTTCGGGGCTGACCTTCGCCCCGCGCTTCTCCGCGAGGAACAGGTAGTTCTTCACGAGCGTGTTCTTCGATCCGTGCGGGCAGCCGACCATGCAGCGCCCGCACAGCGCGCAGCCGGTGCGATCGGGGCCCTCGCCGTCGAAGAACGGGTCGGGCACCCGCTTGCCCGGCTCCCCGAAGAACACGCCCACCGGCGTCTTTTTGTAGGTGTCGGAGACACCCAGCTCTGCACCCAGCTCCCGCAGCAGCTGGTCAGCGGGATCGTCGTGCGGGTTCATCGTCACGCCGAGCATCCGCTGAGCTTCGTCGTAGTGGGGAGCGAGCTCTGTCTCCCAGTCGGTGATTCCCTGCCACTGGGCGTCCTCGAAGAACGGCTTCGGCGGGACGTACAGCGTGTTGGCATACCCGAGGCTGCCGCCGCCCACGCCACAGCCGCTCACCACCGAGACGTCTTTGAACGTGGTCAGCCGAAAGATGCCCTTCCAGCCGATCTTCGGGCGCCAGAAGTAGCGCTTGTAGTCAGCGGTCGACTCAGGGAACTCGTGGTCGGCGAAGCGCCGTCCGCACTCCAGCACCCCCACGCGATAGCCCTTCTCCGACAGGCGCAGCGCCGAGACGCTGCCGCCGAAGCCGGAGCCGATCACCAGCCAGTCGTAATCGAAGTGCCCTGCCATCCCGTCTTTCAGCTTACGGCATATCCCAATCGGCCCGCAGATCCCGCTCGTATCTGGCGGGGTCTTTGGAGCTTTGGCCGAGCGCCGCTATATTCCGTGAAGTAATGGCTGTGGAGCGGGTCCAGAACAAGCCTTGCGGAGGTCGCTATGGCGACATCATCCAATCGATCGGCAACACGCCGCTCGTGGAGCTGCCGCGGCTCTCGCCCAAGCCCGGCGTGCGCATCTGGGCCAAGCTCGAGTCGCGCAACCCCACCGGCTCGGTCAAGGACCGCGTGGCGCGCGCCCTGATCGAGGACGCCGAGGAGAAGGGCGCGATCCTGCCAGGGCAGACGATCCTCGAGCCGACCTCCGGCAACACGGGCATCTCGCTTGCGATGATCTGCTCGCGCAAGGGCTATCCGCTGAAGGTGGTGATGCCCGAGAACGTCACCCAGGAGCGCACCCAGCTGTTGAAGATGTACGGCGCCCAGATCGTCTACTCGGAGGGCTCCAAGGGCTCCAACGGAGCAGTTGAGAAGGCGCTTGACATGGCCGAGGCCGACTCCTCCTACTACATGCCCTACCAGTACGGCAACATCGCCAACCCCAACGCTCACTACAACGGCACTGCGCTTGAGATCCTGGAGGAGCTTGACGAGGTGTCCGCGTTCGTGGCCGGGCTTGGAACCGGCGGCACGCTGATGGGCAACGGCCGGCGCCTGAAGGAGACCTTCGGCGACGCCGTGAAGATCGTGGCCGCCGAGCCGATGCAGGGCGAGCCGGTGCAGGGCCTACGCTCGCTCGACGACGGCTTCATCCCGCCGATCATCGACATCTCCTTGCTGGACCGCAAGATCTTCGTGACCAACCGCGACGCGATCATCTGGACGCGCAAGCTGCTCGACGAGGAGGGCGTCTTCGCAGGTGTCTCAAGCGGTGCGATCGCGCGAGTGGCAGTGCGCATCGCCAGTGAGCTCGACGAGGGCAATGTCGTGTTCGTCGTCGCCGACGACGGCTGGAAGTACCTCTCGAGCGGTATCTACACGCTGCCGGTCGACGAGATCGAGAACCTTGACGCCACCGTGTGGTGGTGAGCTCCAGCCTGCTCGCAGACCTCCGGGCGCCGGGCCGCGGAGACAGGAGCTGAGGCCGATGGACATCTCCGAAGACCTGCTCGAGCAGATCCTCGCGCACGCCCGCGAGATTCCCACCGAGGAGTGCTGCGGAGTGGTGGCGGTGCAGGAGGGCTCTCCGGCTCGCGCGGTGCGCGTGTACCGTGCCGAGAACGTCCACAAAAGCGCTCTGAAGTTCGAGATCGACCCGAAAGAGCTGCTGGCCCTGTGGACCGAGATTCAGCGGGAAGGATGGGAGCTCGGGGCGATCTACCACTCTCACGTGCGCTCCCATCCCCACCCCTCGCAAACCGACATCAGCTTTGCCGCCAGCTGGCCCGGGGTCGAGTGGATCATCGTCGGGCTCACCGATCCCTCGGAGCCCGAGATCCGCTCCTATCTGATCGAGGAAGGCGCCGTTCGTGAAGTGGAGATCGGACAGATCACGGTCTGAGAGCCGTGGCCGGTTGCCGTTCGTGAAGGTCGCCTACGCGCACAACCTCGCCGAGGCCGAACTGATCCAGGGGCTGCTCCTTCAGGAGAACATCCCAAGCATGCTGCAGCGCAACGGTGGCTCTGACGTGCCGGAGTTCCTGGCCGCCGGTGGCCGCGACGTGCTGGTCCCCACCACCGAGGCCGAGCACGCCCGCGAACTGTTGCCGTAGGGCGCCGCGTCAGACGAGCACAGGCTGGCCGAGCGATTGCCCGGCTTCGCGCGTGATCGACTCGATCTCTTCGGCCGCCCGCTCGAACTCGCCGTCGGAGAGCACCGGGGTGCCCTCGAATGGCAGTTCGCGCTGCAGCTCCAGCCAGGAGCTGCACACGCCGTACTCGTCCCTGACCTTGACCGTCACCGGACGGGGAATGCGATAGGTGCGCAGCAACAGCACGTGCAACGGATGACGGCGCTTCCATTCGAGGCGCTTCTCGGCATAGTCGGGCGTCCACACGTAGAACGGGGACAGCGCGTCCACGCAGCGAGGGTCGGAGATCGTAAAGTGGCCCGCCACCTCCGCCCATGCCCTGATCCGCACGCGCTCGGGCTGCTGGATCCCGCCCTCGATGCTGAAAGCCTGCACCGGCGGCTCGCCGTCGTTCCACACGCCTTCCTCGAGCGCCCTGCGCAGCTCGGGCTGGTGGGACTCGCGCACGAGGTCGTTGCGCTGGTGGTCGAAGGTGGGATACAGGAAGAAGCGGTCGTGGTCGAGCTTGAAGTGCTTTTCAGGCTCGCGGATACCGCCCTTGCGCAGGGTGATCAGCTGCTCGCCTTCGGCGAGGGCGCGGACGGTGACCGCCCATTCCTTGAGAGCAATTGGCATGTTGAAAAGACCTGAATACGAGAGATCGTCTGAAAACCGCGCAACCCCATCCGTGCCGCCCCTGAGGGCGCATGGCACGGGGTGCCGCTGCCCTTAAAGATACGAAATCCGAGCGAAAATCCCAAATCCCCTGCAAATCGAGGGTTTTTTCGGCCTTCGTTCTGGTTACCGGACGTTCACAGGCGCAGGCGGCGGGGCTTCGTCACGGTTACCGGAGGTTCACAGGCGCCGACCCGCAAGGCCCTCGGCGGCCTCGATCACGGCCGCATAATCGTCGGCCCCGTGGCCCCGTCCGATTGTCGCGGCCAGCATGTCGCGGGCATGGGCCGCGGCCGGGAACGGGATCCCGGCGGCCTGTGCTTCCTCCAGGCACAGACGCACGTCCTTGAGCAGATGCTCGGTCTTGAACAGCGTCGCATAGTCGTGCGCGCGCATCGGCCCCGACTTCATCGCCATCTGGGCGGAAGCGCCCGAACCGCTCTGGGTGACGGCCACGAGCGCGTCGAGGTCCACGCCGGTGGCGTCCGCGAGCAGCAGCGCCTCGGCCACAGCCGCCGCGTTGGCGGCGCCGAGGGAGTTGTTGATCAGCTTCAGCATCTCTCCCTGCCCGAGCTCGCCCACGTGCACGATCAGCTCGCCCATCGTCTCCAGCAGCGGCCTGATGCGCTCGAAGTCCTGCTGCTCGCCGCCCACCATGATCGTGAGGGTGGCGTCCTGGGCCCGCGGCGAGGAGCCGGTCACGGGCGCGTCCACCATCCGAACGCCTCGCTCGGCCAGCCGCGTTGCGATACGTCGCGTGTCGGTTGGGGCGATCGTGGACATGTCCACGCACAGCAGACCCTCCCTCGCGCCCTCCGCCACGCCGCCGGCGCCACACAGCACGCTCTCGACCTGGGCCCCGTCCACCACCATGCTCACAACGATCTCGCTGCTCGCCGCCACCTCGGCCGGGGTGGCCACCGCGCTCGCGCCGTGCTGTGAGGCCCAGCGCTCCGCCTTGCCCTCGGTGTGGGTCCACACGGTCAACGGATATCCCGCCCGCGCCACGTTGGCGGCCATGCGCGAGCCCATGATCCCCAGTCCCAGGAACCCGATCCGCTCACGTGCCATATCCGCCTCCTCCAGGGGTCTCGATGCGAAGCCGCTCACCGCCGCCAAGCGTACCCGTGATCTTCGATGGCAATGGCCGGCCCTGTCCATCCACGGCGATCAACGTGTCCTGTCCGCGCGCCCCGGGCCCGCCACCGTGCGCGCCCGGCGGCGCGTGGCGGCGGCGCTCGCCGATCAAAGAGAAGGTCATGTCCTTCAGGGCTTCGATCTCGCGCACCACCCCCTCGCCGCCTCGTTGCCGCCCGGCGCCACCGGAGCCGCGACGCAGCGCGTACTCGCTCACCAGCACCGGCAGCTCGCGCTCAAGCGCCTCGATCGGAGTGTTGAGCGTGTTGCTCATCGCCACATGCACCCCACTGGGACCGTCGGCGTCCTCGCACGCACCCTGACCGCCGCCAAGCGTCTCGTAGTAGGTGAAGTCCTCGTTGCCCAGGGTCAGGTTGTTCATGGTCCCCTGGCCGAGCGCCCGGCCGAACGCGCCCAGCACGAGATCGGCCACACGCGAGGAGGTCTCCACGTTGCCCGCCGCCACCGCCGGCGCCGGCCCGTCGCCATGGCCCGGGGGCTGGGCGTTCAGCAGGCAGCCGGCCGGCACGATCACCCGCACCGGGCGATAGGCGCCCGCCGAGGGCGGGATGTCCGGGTCGGTCAGCACCCGCACCGCAAACCAGCAGGCCGACAGGGTCACCGCCAGCGGGCAGTTCAGATTGCCCTCGTGGCGCCCCGCCGAGCCGCTGAAGTCAAGCGTCAGGCGCTCTCCCTCAACGGTTGCCCTCAGGCGCAACACCAGATCCCCCTCGGGCGCCTCCAGCACATCCGCGGCTTCCCGCACCCCGTCGGGCAGCGCGGCGATGCAGGCGCGCGTGCGCCGCTCTGCATAGTCGAGCACGTCGGCCGTCGCCTGTTCCAAGCGCTGCACCCCGACCCGCCCCGCAAGCTCGCCGAGTCGCAGCGCGCCGATGCGGTTGGCGGCCAGCTGCGCCCTGAGATCGGCCCGGCGCTCCTGCGGCGCGCGCATCTGGGCGACAAGCTCCTCGATCGCCTCCGCGGTGAGCTGCCGGGGGGCGATCACCACGCCCTCCTCCTCCAGCGTGCGGCTGTCCGCCGGCATCGACCCCGGCAGCCGCCCACCGACGTCGGCGTGATGGGCCCGGCTCGCGGCGAAGCCGATCAGTCGCCCGTCGCCCTGTGTGGCTCCTTCACGGCCCTGCGCTGGTCCCTCGCCGTCCACGCCGGTCCCGCTGTCCACGTCGGCGACGGCGCCAGAGACGAACACGGGCGTGATCACGGTGATGTCCGGCAGGTGGGTCCCGCCCGCGAAGGGGTCGTTCAGGACCCACGACACGCCAGGCCGCTGCTCGCGCTCCAGCACCGCTTCGACCGCCGCGGGCATCGAGCCGAGGTGCACCGGGATGTGCTCGGCCTGCATCACCATCTCTCCGCCCGGGTCAAACAGGGCGGTCGAGGCGTCGCGGCGCTCCTTGATGTTGGCCGAATGCGCCGAGTGCACCAGCACGGCGCCCATCTCCTCGCAGGCCGCCCGCAGCGCCCCCACAATCACCTGCAGCTCGATCGGGTCGAGCGGGCTCACAGACGACGCTCCAGCACCACATTCCCCTGCTCGTCCACGGCTCCGCTCCAGCCGGGCGGCACCAGCAGCGTGGACTCCGGCATCGCACACAGAGCCGGTCCCTCGATCCGCGCTCCCGGAGAGGGCTCGCCGCGCCAAACCTGCGCCCGCACCCAGCGCCCATCGAACATGACCTGCGCGCTGCTGCGCTCCGGGGGCTGCGCCACACCGCTTCTCAGGCGCAGCCCGGGACGCCGCCCGAGCGCCGAGACCCGCACGTTCACCAGCTCCACCTCGGCCCGCTCGTCGCGATAGCCGTAGCGCCGCTCGTGGGCGTCCTGGAACGCCTCCCTCAGACGCGCGGGATCCAGAGGCGCCTGCTCGACGGCGCCCCGAGCGTTACTCGGGGGAACGACCCATCCCCCAAAACCATTCCCCGGGCGGATCTGCTGCTCGACCGTCAGCTCAAACGACTGGCCCCGGTAGCGCAGCTCATAGCGCACGTCGATTCCGCCCGGCGGCTCCTCCAGCTCAGCCATGGCCTGTGCGGTCAGGCGCTCGAGCACGCCCGCGACGCTCTCGCTGCTCAGCGAGTCCCCGGCCAGCATCACCGTGCTCGAGGCGTCGCGCCGCGGGGCAGCTGCCGCCAGGCCGAGCGCTGAGAGCACCCCGCAGGCACGTGGGCACAGCACCCGCCCGATCCCGAGCTCGGCGGCCATCGCGGCCGCGTGCAACGGCCCGGCGCCCCCGAACGGCATCAGGGTGAAGCCGCGCGGGTCGATCCCGCGCTCCACGGTCATCACGGCAAGCGCCCGTCGCATCTCGGTCTCGGCGACCCGCACGATCCCCTCCGCACACGCCGCCGCCCCCAGGCCGAGCTCGTGGGCAAGCGACCCCACCGCGCGCTCGGCGGCTGCGCGGTCGAGCTGCACACCGCCCGCCAGCGGCACGTCCTCGAGCAGCCTGCCGAGCACCAGGTTGGCGTCGGTCACTGTCGCCAGCTCCCCGCCGAGCCCGTAGCACGCCGGTCCCGGCACGGCACCCGCGGAGGCGGGCCCAACCCGCAGCGCGCCACCCCCGTCGCGCCAGGCGATCGACCCGCCGCCCGCGCCGACCGTGTGGATGTCAAGCGCCGCCAGCGCCAGAGGGCGGCCGGCCACCGTGCGCTGAGCCGTCTCGGCCACCCGCCCGTCCTCGATCACGCACACGTCGCAGGAGGTGCCACCCATGTCGAAGCACAGCACGTCCCGCTCGCCCGCCAGCTCGCCGATCAGAAGCGCCCCACCCACGCCGCCCGCGGGGCCGGAGAGCACCGTCAGCGCCGCATGGGCCGCCGCCCGGCGCGCCCCGGTGAGGCCGCCCGAGGACTGCATCACCCGCACGTCCGGCAACCCCGCCGCCTCGGCCCGAGCCTCGAGCCGGCGCAGATAGGCGCCCAGCAGAGGCGACAGGGCCGCGTCCACCTCGGTGGTGCACGCCCGCTCGTACTCCCTGAAGGTCCCCACCAGCTCGTGCGAGAGCGACAGGTGAGCCTCCGGGAGGCGCTGTGCGATCAGCTCGCCCAGCCGGCGCTCGTGGTCGGGGTGGGCGTAGGAGTGCAGCAGCACCACCGCCACCGCCTCGGGCTGGGCCTGCGCCAGGCGCTCCAGCAGCGCCTCGGTCGCGTGCGGCTCGAGCTCGCGCAACGGCCCCTCTGGCCCCATCCGCTCGGGCGCCCCGAAGCGCAGCTCGCTCGGGGCCAGCGGCTTCGGGGGCGCCTCGCACAGGCGATACAGGCTCGGCCGCGCCTGGCGTCCCAGCTCCACGATGTCGGTGAACCCCTCGGTCGCCACCAGCGCCGTGCGCGGAGGCGGGTTTGACTCCGAGAACTCCAGCAGTGCGTTCGTCGCCACCGTCATGCCGTGGGCGAAGCGCTCCACCTGCCTCGCCTGCGCTCCGGCGCGCTCGAGCACCGCCGCCACCGCCGCCATTACCCCCGTCTGCTGGGAGCCCGGGGTGCTCGGCGCCTTGGCGGTGAACGTGGTCCCGTCCTC
>Ga0210396_10002353_pt1 | contig 19369 bp, 19 predicted proteins | sample IncBWH17OmetaG_FD_155466 | JGI IMG/M metagenome (GOLD analysis project Ga0210396, IMG submission 155466) | Forest soil microbial communities from Barre Woods Harvard Forest LTER site, Petersham, Massachusetts, United States - Inc-BW-H-17-O ... | reverse complement strand
TAAGCTTCCCACCAGACAGCCTCTAACCCTGTAGCTCATCCCTTCAGGGATGAGAATCTCCATTACCACTGCAACCATATCTACGCAGGTCGCGATGGCACGAAAACCATCCTTCTAAATATCGTCCAGCGCCGCGCTCAATTCCTCCGGCGACACACTCGCCGTCCCCAATTTCCCCACCACCACGCCCGCCGCCGTATTCGCAAGTAACGCCGCATCCGCCACCGACGCGCCCGCCGCCATCGCCAGCGACAACACACTTAAAACCGTATCCCCGGCTCCCGTAACATCAAACACCTGCCGCCCGCTAGCCCCGCGCTCCACTCCAGGCTGTCCAACTCGCGCATAAGTAACTTCAAAACTTGTTGCCGGTATGTGCAAATGTCGCGGCGAGGTCTCCTCAAACACGCTCATCCCTTTTTCGCCTCGCGTTATCACTACCGAAGCGCAGCCAAACTGCTGCAACAGTGCCCTTCCCGCTTCGTCTACCGACTTGTCATCACTCACCGTGCGCCCCAGATAGTGCCCCGCCTCTTTCGCGTTGCATACCACCGTGCGCGCACCGCGATACGCACAAAGTCGCGACGTCTTCGGTTTCACAAACACCGCCACTTCCGCTTGGTGGCAGGCGTGCAACACCCGATCCGCAAAACCATCATTGATAAGTCCTTTGTCGTAATCCGACAGAATCAATGCGTCCAGATTCTTTAGTGCTCCGGTAAGCAAGCGGAATAATTTCTCTTCGGCCCCACTGGAAAGCGCCTCACGCCGTTCGTGATCGATGCGCACAATCTGCTGGTGCCGCGCAATCACCCTCGTTTTAATAGTTGTTACTCGATCCGGATCCGGCAGAAGTCCGCGCTCGCCGATCTTCGCATTGCGCAAACAAACCCGCAGCGCAGCTCCAGCGTCATCATCTTCGATCCGCTTCTTCGTTCCTTTTTTTCCACCGACCGCGCCGAATCCCTCCACGTGTGCGCCCAACGCCGCAAGGTTTACCGCCACATTCCCTGCTCCGCCGGGGCAATCCATCTGCGACGCGAAATCCACCACCGGCACGGCCGCTTCCGGCGACAACCGGTTCGCAGTTCCCCACATGTAGCGATCCAGCATCACATCGCCTAACACCGCTATATGTATCTTTCTTAATCGGGGAATCAAACGCTTCAAACGCGGTACAGAACTGACAAACTCAGAATTTGCGCTCATGAGGGCTGACGAACCTTCATTCGGCCACCACCGTCGCCTCTTCCGGTAGCATCACCGGTATGTCATCCCGCACCGGGTAAACGCGCTTGCACACTTCGCATTTCAGTCCGGAATTATCCTGCAACAGATGCACCGGCTTCTTACAAATCGGACAGACCAGTATTGCCAGTAGTTCCTTATGGATTGCCATCCATAGCTCCGTAATCTTCACTGAAAACTGTACCAAACCACACACGCCTGAGTCGACTCAGTGACTCGACCGGCTCAGTCGGGCGCCACACACGCCCGTACTTGCGTGTGGGTGACTAGGCCCCCCACGCCCCACACCGTAAACGTCGCTCGTACCGAATTTTCGTTAGCTCCTCGCATTCTTTTCCCTAGTTAGGGCACGACTTCAGTCGTGCCGAAACCACGCGCCAAAAAGGGGCTTTAGCCCCTGAGGTTCAATGCCGACCCCACGTCATTTCGAAGGGAGTGAAGGATCCCTATTACTCTTCCCCCGGGTGCCTCACGCGCCGTAATTGCCTGTGGGCTTTAGACCGCCTCCCATGAATGCCACAGCCAACAACAGCGCCAGCACAGGATCGCAAGGATGCCGGTATCGCAACGAAGTGTGCGTAATGTAATAAATCAGCGGAAAGAAAATCGGAATTGTTGCCACGGGAAATACATAGAGATTACGCCTCCAATACAATCTCCCGAGTCCCACCATCACGCCAATCACGGTAATCAGGTTCCAGATAAACAAGAATCTCACCAGCATCGAATCGGTGCGCCAGAAATCCCGCCAAGGTGTTTCCGTACCCATCCAGGTCGCCACAATCTTTTGCCCAACAAGCTTCAACACCAATGCGGGGTGCCGCCGCATAAAAGTTTCCGCCTGCTGCCGCTTTTCATCCAGAAATCCAGACTCGCCAAGCTGTGCGTAGCGTCGCACCTGCTCGTAACGCGTGATTCGGTTCACTTCCCGCGAGTGTTCATCAAACACTTCGTTATTCCCGAGCCAGAGCTCAAACGCAAAATTCGAACGTATCGGTATCCATCGATGGAACTGCACCACATTGCGGATCGTCCACGGCACACAGCATACTCCCGCCACAGCAATGACCAGTAAGGCTTGCCGTATACCAAAACTCCGCGGCACAACACGCTGCCTGTAGAAAATCCACCCAATCTGTAGCGGCAGCAAAATGCCTAGCGCCGGATTCGTCAGCAGCGCCACTCCCCACAACAATCCGTACAGAGACGCATCACGCAGCGAATAAGACTCCGCCAACTCCAGCATGGCCCACAACAGCAAAGCCGCCAGCAGCGCCGAGAGCGACGTATCCCAAATCCATTCGAACGGCATCAATATGCCACTCGGGAAGTACGCCCACACCCAAGCGGCAGTTGCTCCAAGCAACCTGCTGCCAATCCGTTTCCCCGCAAAATAAACTGGAAGGCACACCAGCGCAGAAAACAAACTGTTCATCACCGCAGCCGCGTAAAACGAACCCACGGTGAAAGTGCCAAATATTTTGGAAATCGCAGCAATGAGTAACGGATAAATCGGCGCGAGCCATGCCGTAGGCCCCGTCGCTTCACGAAATAAACAGCAAAACCCTTGGCCCGACGCCACCGCCGCCGCGATACTTCCCACCTCATTTTGAAATGGCACATTGGCCAGCGCGATTGCAGGAACTTTGTGCGCCTGATCCACCACGAACGCCACGCGCACAGCAAACGCCACGACACAAATAACCAGCCAGGATCCGGCGATACGCAGCAGCACTTTCCTCACGGCACAAAGAATACGCCGAGAACCATCACTCCAGCGAACTCCCCTCCTTTCAAAATCTCTTCGAACTACCATTTCTTCTTTGCGCACCACCGCCTTGTCTCAATCCGTCGCTTCACTTACAGTTCAAAAAGGTGGCCTCACGCGCACCATGGTTCGCCGCCACTTCCCTCAGTTTAGGCAGAATGAAAGGAATTCCGGATGTATCCAAGGATGTTCTGGCTCGTTTGCGGAGTGCTCAGTCTCACTGTCGCCTTAGCTGGATGCGGCGGTAATGCCGCCAAGGAAGCCACCGAAGCAGCCGTAAATGCCGCGCAAACAGCCATAACCGGAATTCAAGGCGAAGCTGCAAAATACGTCCCTGATCAACTCAGCGCCGCCCAGAACGCCATCCAAGCGGCAAACACTGCACTTGCCAAAGGCGACCTGCAAACCGCGTTGACGGATGCTCGCGAAGCCATCGACAAAGCCAAAGTTCTGGAATCCGCATCAGCCGAGAAGAAAGACGAGCTCACCAAGGACTGGTCGCGCTTCACCCAATCCTTCCCAAAAACTCTCGAAGCCGTTCACTGGAGAATTGAAGCCTACTCCCACGGCGCCAAACTTCCCGCCGGCCTCGACCAACAAATTCTCGACGATGCGAAAACGCAATACGCCTCGCTCAAACAAGGCTGGTCAGACGCCGCCGCAACATTCCAGCAGGGAGACCTAGTAGCCGCCTGTCAAAAAGCTTCCATCCTAAAAGACGCACTCCCCAAGCTAATGGAATCCCTAGCCATGAAAACTTCCTAGTGTAGGGACCGGGCTATAGCCCGGCACCAGCCACTCTCCGAGCCTTTTCCCCTAACGAGAAATCTCCTCAATCCTCCACAACAACCGCGCCGAAACCGACCCCATCTTCTCCATAGCCGGCCGCCACAGCGCCAAAATCTGCGATCCCTGATACACCCGCTCGAATCCACCTTCCGATTCCGACACCGTTTCAATCGGCGCGATCCAGAATTCCTTCACACCCGGCGCGTGCAGCGTCACCCTCAGCTTCTGCCATCCATCCTCGACCCTCACGATCGGCCCCGGCAACGCCCCGGAAAATCGCAAGTTATGCGGCCCTTGCGGCGTTTCAAAAAATCGGTTCGCCTCCGTCGGCGCCAGCAAATTAATCACCGATTCCAATCCAAACGCAAGCGGCTTCGCCCTCCCTCCCGAGATCGCCAGCGTTATTTCGCAACTCACCTCGCACCCCTGCGGCGCCGGCCCAAACAGAAAGTGCTTCGTAATCGAGATTCGCGGAGGATCCCCCACATCCCGCGCAAATTCCGCAAGCGTCTCCTCGAAGACCAGGTTCGCGTAATTCGCTGAAGAATCGCGAACCTGAAATGTGCCCCCGGCAACATGCGCCGCTTCGTTCAGTCGCAACTGCTCGTAATCCGCCTGCGCCCGGTCCGCATCAAACAACAAAATTCGAAACGCATGACGCGCAAATTTGTCGTACCGCAGGTATTTCTCCAGGTTCGGCTCTTTCACGCGGATCTGATCGTGAATCGAAATCGTCTCCCCATGCTCCTGTCCGTGCCCCGCCGCTTCGCTTAGCCGCGAATGATAAGCTTCTGGCCTCCGAAACATCGAATTGATCAGCGTGGACGCCGTAGGACGAAAATCAAACGCCACCACCGTCCCGCCATCCGATGGCTTCAGCAGCGCTTGATATTCCGGTGCCGTAAACAGCAACTCCGGGGCGCCATCCGCATCGTAGTCCAGCATGTCCACGCGCGGCAGCAAGCCTCCCGGCGTAAGCTGATCCGCCAGCGTCTCCGCACGAATCAAATTCCGCCAAATCTCCGTACGCAAATGGGGCGCGTAAATCCCTCCAAAAACCCCATGCCAATACGCGTCGTTTCCCTGCCCCCGCAAAAGATAATCCCTCGCCTGCAGCACTTGCGCAGAATGCTCCGAAAACGAACGCCGCGGCGGCACCGACGCCACGCAAGCCGACGCTCGCAACATTTTCTTGTGCAGCAGATTCGCTTCTGGATACTTCCGAAAAAATCCTCGCCACGAACCGCCGCGCACAAACGTCAGCAAATCCGGTCGCGCCGCAAACTCTTTCCTCAACGCGAAATAGCGCTGTCGCGTGTTGGTCGGCAACACCCATTCCATCATTTCCGCGTACGATGCCGAAGGCAGATCGGCCCGGCCCAGCGGCAGATTCGCGCTCATATATTCACTCGGCGTGCAACTTTTCAACCACGACGCATTGCTCTCCAACGCCGCAAGAAACTTCTCCAGCCACCCATCCTCATAACAATGCTTGAAAGTCCCTGGCCACACTCCAAACTTCTCCATATCGTCGCCAAATGTCGCCGCACCGCCCGGATGAAGCTGCGCCGCATTCTGCAAATACGCGATGGACTCTTCCACCCCGCGAAACGGAATCAGATACCGCAAATCGCGCAGCCCCGGAAACAGCCACACCGATTTTCCCCGATCCTCCGCCACATACGCGCCATACAATTCCTGCGTCTCAAATCCCGCCGCCAAAAATGGCAAATCATCCACTAGCGTGTAGCCCACATTCGCGGCCGCCAGCGACGACGGCAAATGCGGCTCCCACACCCGTTCCGCAAGCCACGCCCCTGTAGGACGCCTGCCGAAATGCGCCTCCAGGTACTCCGCCAGGCGCGTCAATTGCTCCACCTGGTCTGGCCCCGGTATCGAAATCAAAATCGGCTCGTAAAATCCGCCGCCCACCAGTTCCACTCGCCCGCTACCCACCAGGCGCCGCAATCGTATGAAATATTCAGGATGGTTCTTCTCGATCCAAAGCAGCAGCGGCCCGGAATAATGCAGAGCGGCGTGTACTCCGGGATGCTTTTCCAACAAATCCAGAAACGCTAAATACGAATTCTCGTAACACTCCTCAAAAACGTGTTCGAAATTTCCGGCGGGTTGATGCGCGTGAATAACCAGGATTAGGTGAAACGGCGGATTGGCAGCAGGCATGTCTCTCACAGTACATAGTACCGCGAGAGCTATCTGCCTAGGAATGGAGCGGACGCAATGGAATCTTTGGGTTACTGTTGCGCTGTCGAGGTATGCGCCGTATGTGTCCGGATCCAATCCGCAACAATTTGCAGTGCTTCCGGCGAGATTGTTTCATCGATCGCCGCGTATTCCGCAGGCGAACCGGAATACGCATGCTGCAGCAAGTGGTTCAAGTCAGCCAACTCCCGCAGATCCACATCCTTATTATCCGCCTGCTCCAACGCGCTGCGCATCATCGGCAAATTTACTTTCGACGGTACTTGCAGATCCTTTTGACCATAAATCGCCAGCACCGGACACTTCACTCCCTGCAGATTCGGCGCCGGATCATAATCCAAAAAGAATCGGAACCACGGCGACGTCAGCATCCGCAGTTGCGACTCCAGTGCCGCTGGCGGAAGCGCCGCATCAAATCCCGTATCCTTCACCAACTTCGTAATTTTCTCGATCAGCACCGCTGTATCTTTCTCCTGTCTCACCAAATCGTATGCCGCATGGTCAAACTCCAAACTTGCTTCCAACTGCGGCTCGGTCAGCCCACCCGCCCGCGCAATCAATTCCGATTGGCTCAGCAGCGTATCCTCGCCTTTCGTCATCGGAGCCGACAGCAGCACCACCCACGCCACGTCCTTCGAACGCGAAGCCACCAGCGGCGCGATCATCGCTCCTTCGCTATGCCCCAGCAGACCAATCCGCGTCGCATCGATCTCCTTCCGCGCCTTCAGGAAAGCTAGTCCCGCTTCCGCGTCTCCTGCCAAATCAACAGTAGTCGCCGCATCCGGCGAACCCGTCGACTTCCCAAACCCTCTCTTGTCATATCGCAGCACCGCAATTCCCTTGCGCGTCAAATAGTCCGACAAAACCAGAAATGGTTTGTGATTCGCTACGGCTCCATCCCGATCCTGCGGCCCCGATCCTGCAATCAGCAACACACCGGGAAATGGGCCGCTGCCGTTCGGGAGCGTCAAGGTTCCGGAGAGCGTCACACCTGCAACGGCATTCGTAAAACTCACCTCTTCCTCACGATATGGATAAGGCTTATTAGGATTTTGCGGCCGCAACAATTCCACCGGCTGATCTGACCTCTTAAAATCTAGCCGCGCATGCTGCGCGCCAGTCTGCGACCACGTCCCCGTCAGCCGATTTTTCGCCGTGTTCATCGTCCCATCGTAAACGCCGCCCACCGCCGGCACCTCAAAATGAACCGCCGACTCCTTCTGACTCACCTTGATCGCCGGAAGCCCGCTCACGCCCTGATCGATATTGTCCAGCGCCGCCACCAATTGCCCTTCGCTGTCGTGCGCCACATGCAACTGAAATCGCAGTCGCAACCCTTGCGTCTCCACTGCCCCTTGCCACATCCCTTCCACCGGCGATACCGCATCCGCAGGCTTCCGAGACAAGCCTCCCTCCAGCACTCGTTTCAAAACCAGCGGCAGCGACGCGCTTCCCTGCGACCACAATCCATCGATCGTCTGGTGATCACCCGAAATTGTTCCTTCGTATTTCGCGCCAACAGAACCCACTTCCAATTTCAACGCCGCGCCTGTCAGCGTTACCGACGTTGCATCGATCGCCATCACTCCCTGATCCAGACTATCCAGCGAAGCGTGCCACGCCCCATTCGCCGCCTTCGAAAGGTGCAGCACCAGATGCAGTTTCGCTTCTCCGGCCTGCAGCGTTCCCGCGTACGCTCCTTCCACCGCAGGCGCCGCCTTGCCACTCTGTGCCGCAGCCGGAGACGTCTGTCCCGCTGATGCCGCCACAACGCCAGCAGGCAACAACGCCCACAAGACCACCGTCAGCCAGCTCATGCGCACTGCAAATAGCCGCAAAGGATTCTCCTGAATACGCTCGGAATTGTAGCTGATTGGATGAGTCCAAGGCCGGAAAGGCGGCCTGCAACTCCCGGCAACACGCCCGCCTCTCTCACAAGCCGCCCCACGAAAACAAAACGCCCCGGCCCAAGCCGAGGCGTTCCACAAAATTAATCTCGCGCTAGTTCAGCGCGCCAGCCCAACCTTACTTCTTGACGTACCACTCCGAGTTCTTCGCCGTGAACTGTTGCCACTTCTCCGGCAGATCCTCAAGTGCAAAAATCGCGGTTACCGGACAAACCGGCACGCACGCTCCACAATCGATGCATTCCACCGGATTGATGTACAACATCGTTTCTTCCGCGTAGCCCGCCTCGTCTTTGCGGGGGTGGATGCAGTCCACCGGGCACACATCAACACACGCTGTATCTTTCGTGTTGATGCAGGGTTCGGCAATCACATAAGCCATACAAAATCTCCTTTGATCAGGCAGCGCGCCGGGCCCGGCAGGCAAAGCCAACACGGCGGAGTGAGCTATTTCGCTCGCGCTGAATGCCTTCAACGCAAGCTTAATTCTACGCGGACCATCACAGTTTCTCAACTGCCGCCGTCAAAGCTAGAATAGTCAGGAGAGGAACACGGATGAACCTGCGAACTGCTTTCGCCTCTACTCTGCTTCTAGCACTGGCAACCCTGGCTGCGGCCCAAACCACCGCCACCAAAGATCTCGAACTGATCGACACTCAGGGATACCAGAAAATCCTTCAACAGTACAAGGGCAAGCCCCTGGTCGTCACCTTCTGGGCCACCTGGTGCGAACCTTGCCGCGACGAATACCCCATGCTCAACGAACTCGCCAAGCAGTACGCTCCCCAGGGCCTCAAAGTCGTCGGCATCAGCCTCGACCAGGATGGCGATAGTGACCGCATCCTCATGCGCCGCTTCCTGGCCCGCTACAAGCCCATCTTCCCCAATTACCGCAAAAAGAAGGGTGAAGAAGACTCCTTCGTCCAAGCTGTTTTGCCCGGTTGGAACGGTTCTATTCCTGCCACGTTTTTCTATTCCAAGGATGGCCAGCAGATTGGCCATCTCGCCGGCGCCAGCGATCGCGAAACCTACGACGCCGCCATCCGCACCTTGCTCTCCAAGTAGTGAAGCCCAATTTTCTACTTCTGAGGTGAATCATGCTGAACCTGCACCAGAACAAAATCACGTACTTCGGCCACAGCACCATCGGCCTCACCACCCCCAGCGGCCAGGTCGCCATCATCGATCCGTGGGTAAAGACCAATCCTCGCTGCCCAGACTCGCTCAAAAAAGTGCCCAAGCTCGACGCCATTTTCCTCACCCACGGCCACGACGATCATTTCGGCGATCTACTCTCCCTCGCAAAACAGCATCGCCCGCAGATCGTCGCCATTTTCGAAACTTGTGTTTGGATTGAAGGCAAAGGCTTCGTCGAGGAAACTCGCCCTATGAGCAAGGGCGGCACGCAGAAGGTCAGTGATTTCACCATCACCATGACCCACGCCTTCCATTCCAATTCCATTAAAGATGGCGACAAGCGCGTCTACGGCGGCGAGGCGGCTGGCTACGTCATCGAACTCCCCGGCGGCTTGCGTCTCTATCACGCCGGAGACACTTCGCTCTTTAGCGACATGAAGCTAATCGCCGAACTCTATCGCCCCGATATCGCTTGCCTGCCCATCGGCGATCTCTACACCATGGGCCCTCGCGAAGCGGCCCACGCCATTCGCTTTCTCGGCGTCAAACACGTCATTCCCATTCACTACGCCACCTTCCCTTCCCTGACCGGAACGCCGGAAGCGTTGCGCGAAGAGGCCAAAGACGTTGTTGGCCTTGAGATTCATGCTCTGAAACCCGGCGAATCTCTCACCTAGCCTGAGTTATCTACGAAGTTCTGAACTTCTTCACGAACGGAAGAAGTTGCGCGCAAAGAACGCTAGATTTGCCGGGCGTTCCGCCAGCCGCCTCATGAAATACGGAAACCAGTCATTCCCGAACGGGATATAAATCCTCACTCGAAACCCGTCGCGCACCAGCATCCGTTGCAAATCCGTGCGCACTCCATACAACATCTGAAACTCAAAATCGTCCTTCGAAATCTTATGCTCCGCCGCGCATCGTATCGTTTCCGCGATCATCCGCGGGTCATGCGTCGCAATCCCGTGATAGAACCCGCTGGGCAGCAGAATCCGCATCAGCTTCACGTAATTCGCATCCACGTCCGCTTTGCGAGGAAACGCGATCTCGTCCGGTTCCTTATACGCGCCCTTGCAAAGCCGGATCCGGCAACCATACGAAAGCAAATCGTGAATATCGCTCTCGCTTCGATACAGGTACGACTGAATCACCGTGCCCACCGCCGGTGTCTGCGCCCGCACCCGCTTCACCAGTTCAATCGTCCGCTGCGTGTAAATCGAACCTTCCATATCAATACGCAGAAAACTGTCGTAGGCCGTTGCCCGTTCAGCTACTGAAAGCACCAGACCTTCGCAGAACTCGACACTCAGATCCAATCCCAGTTGCGTCAGCTTGCACGATACGTTCGCTTGTAATTTTTCCGCCGCGATGCGCTCGTAAATGTGTAGGTAGGTGTCGCGGACTTTTTGCGCTTCCGCGGTCGTGTTCACGTTTTCGCCCAGGCAATCCAGGCTCACCAGCATGCCCGCGTCATTACACGCCCGCGCTGCCGCTATTGCTTCATCCAGCGTCTCGCCCGCAACGAATCGATGCGACATCCGCCGCGTCGTATCATTGGATGTCACCCAATGCGCGAAACCTTTGCTTTCGGAGAGTTTTAGAAGAGTCGACCGGACCATGTACTCTTTAATTATGCGCCCTGTCTGCGCGAGTGACTAGTGCTCTGCATCACTATGTTCCTGCCGCACTCCTATCTGGTTCCCATTTACAAACACGCCTCGCGTCATCAAGTTGTATGGTTTTTTCAGACGACCCGTTCAGTACGGGTCACCACCGGCTCGGAATGCGCCAGGTTTTCCAGGTATTTCTCCGCATCCAACGCCGCCATGCATCCCGAACCCGCCGCCGTCACCGCTTGCCGGTAGCGATGATCCTGCACATCTCCCGCGATAAACACGCCCGGCACCTTTGTCAGCGTCCCATGATGCGCGATCAGGTAACCGTTCTCGTCCATGTCTAGCTTCCCGCGAAACACAATCGAGTTGGGGTCGTGCCCAATGGCCACAAATACGCCATCCAGCGTAATTTCCCTCAGGTCGCCACTATCCACATTGCGAACCTTCAATCCACTTACCAAGCCGTCCGGCGCCACAATTTCTTCCACTACGCTCGGTGTCACGAATTCCACCTTCTCGTTCGCCCGCGCCCGGTCGATCATGATCTTCGACGCCCGAAACTCTTTGCGCCGGTGCACCAAATAAACTCGGCTAGCGTAGCGCGACAGGAAATTCGCTTCTTCCATCGCCGAATCTCCGCCGCCCACCACCGCAATCGGCTTCCCACGGAAGAAATATCCGTCACATGTCGCGCACGTCGACACTCCGTGGCCGATCAGTTCGCGTTCACCTTTCAACCCCAGCAATCGCGCCGATGCACCCGCAGCTACAATCAACGATTTCGTCTCGTACCGTTCTTTGCCCGCGATAATCGTGAACGGATTCTTCGTCAAATCCACTTCGTTGACGACTCCAGCCTTGAACTCCGTTCCAAAGCGCTTGGCCTGCTTGCGCATGTTCTCAATCAGTTCAGGGCCCAGAATTCCGTCTGGAAAGCCGGGAAAATTCTCCACGTGCGTCGTCAACGAGAGCTGTCCGCCAGGCTCGTGCCCTTCCAACACCACGGGTTTCAGGTTCGCGCGCGCCGCATAAATCGCCGCCGTCAGCCCTGCGCAGCCACTCCCGATAATCACCACATTTTCCATGCGAATTAGCTCCGCGTGTTAGATTCCCCTGCCGCCGCCAGAGGTGCAAGGTCAAACTTTCATTGTAGCACTCACCCATTTCCTTCTCACGCTCCAGGCGCTCGCCAGCCAGCCCCCAATCCGCCTCTTGCCATGGACCTTTCCCCTATATCCGTCTAAATTAAAGCGATACGATTTTCACTCAGGAGCGCTCCGCCTAATGGACCCACGCTATCCCATCGGTAAATATCACGCACCAAAAGATGTCACCTCCACAATGCGCGAAACCGCCATCGCCGAAATTGCCGCTGCTCCCACCAGACTCCGCGCCGCTATCTCCGGCCTCAGCAACACGCAAATCGACACTCCTTATCGCGAAGGTGGCTGGACCGTTCGCCAAGTGGCCCATCACGTCGCCGATAGCCACATGAACGCCTACATCCGCTGGCGTTTTGCTCTCACCGAGGTCGAGCCCACTATCAAGCCATACGACGAAGCCGCCTGGGCCAAACTCGAAGACGCCCAAAACGCTCCCCCCGAACTCTCTCTCAATTTGCTCGACTCGCTTCACGAGCGTTGGGTTCGCCTGCTGCGCGCCGTTACTCCCGATGAATTCGCCCGCACTTTCCGCCATCCCGATCACGGCGTCCGCACCCTCGACTGGATGCTCTTCCTCTATGCCTGGCATGGCAATCATCACACCGCCCACATCACCGAACTCCGAGCCCAAAAAGGCTGGTAATCGCCCTCGTTTGCTTTGCCTTCGAAAATAACGGTAACATTCCCACTGATCCAGCAAAGGAGATTCCATGGCAAGACCCGCAGGGACGTACGCCATTTTTGAAACATCGCAGGGCAATATCGTCATCCGCCTCCTCGAAAAGGAAGCGCCCAAAACCGTCGAGAATTTCATTGGTCTCGCCGAAGGCTCCAAGGAATTCACCAACGAATCCAACGGCAAGAAAGAAAAGCGCAATTTCTACGACGGCCTCACCTTTCACCGCGTCATTCCCCAATTCATGATCCAGGGTGGATGCCCGCGCGGCGACGGACGCGGTGGCCCCGGCTACACCTTCCCCGACGAATTCCATTCCTCCCTGAAACATTCCAAAGCTGGCAAACTCTCCATGGCCAATTCCGGCCCGAACACCAACGGTAGCCAGTTTTTCATCACCGTCGCTCCAACTCCTTGGCTCGATAATCGTCACACCATCTTTGGCGAAGTAGTCGAGGGTCAGGATGTCGCCGACAAAATCTCCAACGCGCCCCGCGATTCCGGCGATCGCCCGCGCACTCCCATTTCTCTTCAGAAAGTCCGCATCGAACGCGTCTCCTAACCGCAAACCGCCATGCTCTCGCCGGCGCGCCTGACACAATTGCTCGTCGAATTTATCTTCGTCTTGCTCGGCGCGCTGGTGGTGTGGCTCGGCCTCACCGGCCGTATTTTCTTCGATCGTCACAGCACCGGCTGGTTGCTGGTTAGCACCGCACTCATGCTTTGGGGCGTACTCGCCATCGTCCGGTCCGGCGACTGGCGCACTCGCTGGGAAAAGTGGAATCGCGGCGCCTCTCTCTTTCTTCTCGGCGCGATCATGCTCGTCATCACCCGCGTTCCTTTCTTCTGGGTCGTCTATTTCCTCGCCGCTGCCGGCTTCGTGCTCATCCTCCGCGGCATCATCGCCGTCGCCTTGATTTTGCGCCAACAGCAATAGCCCTTCGTATATAATGCCCGAACATTGACGGCCCTCTCAGGCGCACCACTGCGACCCAGAGAGGACAGGTACCGTCCGACGCGTCAGTTCAAGGAGAACTCTGTGTTGAAGGAATTCAAGGAATTTGCCATGCGTGGCAATGTTCTGGACCTGGCCGTCGGTGTGATCATCGGCGCAGCCTTCGGAAAAGTCGTAGCTTCGCTCGTCGACGACATTCTTATGCCCCCGTTGGGCAAACTCATCGGCAACGTCAACTTCTCGGATCTGTTCATCAATTTAACCGGCAACCACTATGATTCGCTGGCTGCTGCCAAAGCCGCCGGCGCTGCCACTTTCAATTACGGAAATTTCATCAACACCATCATCAATTTCCTGATCGTCGCCTTCGCCATTTTCCTCGTGGTACGCGCCGTGAATCGCTTTATGCCCAAGCCTCCGCCACCTCCCGCCACTACCCGAGATTGCCCGCAGTGCGCCATGCCCATTCCAGTTGCTGCCAAGAAGTGCGGTCACTGCACCAGCGCAGTTTAATCGCCGAGCAGTGGAGCGGTCTTAAACTCAATTTATTTTGGAAAATGAGCAGGCGCGAAAGCGTCTGCTTTAGTTTTGCGTAGGCTTCTTCCGAGTATTCGCTTCCAGGTGTGCGCGCAGCCGCGCCACCACCGCATCTTCTTGACCGTCTTCCAGTTCCTTTTGCACTTCTTCCAACGCAAAGTGAACCACGTCGTGGTGATGCATCTCCAGCGGCGCCGTCGCCTCGCTGAATTTCAACCACAGCCGGTGCAACAGATTCACTTCATTTGCTGTCAGGTTCGGCGCGTGCGGGCCCAGCACCTTATAAACTTTGTCTCCATTCGGCAGGTGAATTTCCAAATTAAATTGCGGTTTCGGATCGCCCAGCTTCTCCCACGAGTCGCCAAAATTCTTCGCCTGATCCTCAGTGGCTTCTTTCGGCGAGTGTCCCAGCACAATCGTGCTCGATTGCAGCGACGCCGCCGCCCGCAAAATACCGTCCCACAATTGGTTCGCTGCAACTACCGCCAACCTGATCGTTTTCCCGCGCTTTTCCGCAATCGATAGCGCCTGCGAAAACAACTGCTGCTCGATACTCCCAAACAGCTGTTCCGCTTCCAAATCGTACTCACCCGACGCCGACCGCCGCAGCAACCGAACGTGCAGCACCACCACATCGCGTCGCCCAGGCTTCACGCGATCCAGCACGTTCCCCAGGTGATACAGCGCGTGTACATTGCTTACCGGCACCAGAATGTTTCCCGGCCGCACTCCCAGCGCTTCTGGAGTCAGTTCCCCTTCCGTCGCCAGATGGAACTGATCCATCTCCACATGATGCGCCGTCCCTCGCGAACGTCGCGTGAACCGCTCTGAAATGCTGAACACGATGAACAGGAAAACTGAAAAGGTCACGCCCGCAATCGTCGCATCCGGCTTCGTGAACAGGTTCACAATGGCCAGGCTCAACAGCATCAGCGTAATCAGCGCCAGCCCCAGCGGAATCTCCACTCCAAAAATATGGAAGTTCAGCGGCACCCGGTATTCGCGATCGCCAGGATGCGTGTAGCGCAAGACCAGCACCGCCATGCCTTTCATGGCGAAACTCCAGATCACCCCGAACGCGTACAGGTTCGCCAGAAACGTCACATCCCCTCGGCTGATGATGATCGTCAGAATCTGCAGTCCCGCGATAATATTGATTAGCCGGTACGAGGTCCCAAATCGCCGGTGCGGCTGCCGGAACCAGTCGGCCAGCACTCCGTCTTCCGACACCCGGTTCAGCACGCCATTCGATCCCACAATCGCGGTGTTCACCGCGCCCGCCAGGATCAGCGTACCCACCACCACCACAAATCCATGGAAAATCAGCCGCAAAACGAACGGCCCCTCCAGGTTCATCGCCAGTCCGCCAATCAGGTTTTCCAGGAAGTTCTGCCGCTGCGCATCGGGAATCAGCATCACCGCGAAAAACGAAACAAGCGACGTAAACACCAGGCTGTAAATAAAAATTACCAGTCCGGTTTTCTTCAGGTTTGGCAGCTTGGGATGCTCAATTTCGCGATAGACCTGCGCCAGCGACTCTTCTCCGCTCATCGCCAGCACCGAATGCCCCAGCCCAACCAGCACCGCAATCACGGTAATCAAGCGCCCGAAGTGAATTCCGTATAACCAGCCCATCGCGTTCTTCTCGAGCCGCATGGTGTGTGCGTTCGGGAAGGGTGGAAGGCTGGGATGCCGCAGCAGTGCGGTGTACACGCACCAGGCAATCAAAATCACCACCATCACGGTAGTGATCTGCATGATGCGCATTGCCTTCTGGCTGGATTCGTGGACTCCTTTGATGTTGTACCACCAGAAATACAACGTGCACAGAATCGCAAAAAACGCTGCTCCAAAATCCGGCGAAATGTGCATCCCTAAATGAATGTAATCCGAAGTCTCGTTGATCAGCCCTACGATGTACTGTCCCGCGGAAACGCCGCTGATCGGCCCGGTCAATATGTAGTCGAACATCAATGCCGATACGCTGAACTTCGCCAGCGTTCCGCCCATGGCCTCTTTGACCACCCGATACACGCCGCCGCGCACGAACATGCTGCAGCTTTCCACGTAGATCGCGCGCACCGCATACGAAAACAGCATCACGCCGAGGATGAACCACGGCGCAGCTTTCCCGATGTACGCTTCCGCTTCACCGCCCGCATAATACGCAGACGACGCCAGATCGTTCAGCACGATGGCCGCAGCGCGCCAGAACGAGATGAAACTCAACAGAGCGGTTGTCGCGACTAATACACGCGGGACGCTTGTCCCATTGCTGCGTTGGGCAGCCGGGCTATTGGTAGTGCTGCTCATTTAGAGGTAATTTGGCCTGCAGGAATTAATGCTCCCACGTTTCGTCAGGCAAGTCCAGTTACGCTCCCAAACAAAACGTTATTGTTGCGGCATTACGCGGATTTCCCGCGAAAAGCCCGCCCGCATTCTTCGCAGGGACAGAGCGTCCGCAGCAAGTCGTAACTATAAATCCCCGTCGAATGTCCGTCGCTGAAATTTATCTGTATCGCGTAGTTCCCCACCTGCGTTGCCGATTGCGCCCGCGCCTTCGGCTTGTACATTGGCAGAACGGCCGAAGGTACCGGATTCACGTTCGCGAAGCTTTCCTTCTTCGCCCGCTCGTCGTTGCACGTCGCGCACGGGCAATTGTCCCGCAAATATGGAAAATCGAAATGACTCGAATGGCCATCCGCCCACGTGATGTCCATTCCCGCGCCCGTCTTCACGTACACTTTCACGCCCGTCGGCTTCTTCCGTTGATCCATCGGTGTTGGCATATCTGATTATCGCTTAGTTCGCGCCACTTCTCGTAAATGACGGCAGTTCAACTTCGAATTTGACGCGGTGAATTTCAGTCAGGGCTTTTTACGCCCGTCGCAGCAATCTCCCGGCGGAATCGGGTTGCCGTGCGGGCACGTCGTTGGGTGCCCCAGAAATGTGCAAATACGCTGGTCTAGTTCCGGGCTGATGATGTGCTCAAACTTGCAGGCCTGCGTATGCGCCTCGTGATCGTCAATCCGAAATGTATCTTTAAACAGCCGCTCCGCCAGCCGGTGCCGCCGCACCACATCCCGTGCGCGATTCTGGCCTTTCTCCGTCAATTGCACTTGCCGTTCTTTCACCTGCACCAATCGCAAGTCTTCCATTCGCGCCAACGTGCGCACGGGATCCACGCCACCCGGCGTGCGAATGTGCTCCACATCCGCCTGATTCCCTTCTTCCGCGCAAACCCAGATTTGCTCCAGCAAATGGTCGAAGTGAATTCCATCGTCCATCGAAATATGTTGGTCTACCGCCAGATGCCCATGCACCAACTCGATCCGTCGGTCCGCCTGCTGCGCAATGTCCGGATCGTGCGTAACCATCAAAATCGTATGCCCCGCGCTATGCAACTCGCGAAACAATCCAATCACAATCTCCTCATTGGCCTCGTCCAGATTTCCCGTCGGCTCGTCCGCCAGAATTAACTTCGGCTGGTTGATCAGCGCCCGCGCAATCGCTACCCTTTGCTGCTCGCCTCCCGAAAGTTGCGAAGGCAGATGCGTCATCCGGTGACCCAATCCCACCCGCTTCAACGCTTCCGCTGCTTCCGACTCATCCGTCACGCTGTGGAAATACTGCGCCAGCATCACGTTTTCCAGCGCATTCAAATACGGCACCAGGTGAAATTGCTGGAACACGAACCCAATCTTTTCTGCGCGATACCGCACCAGTTCGCTTTCGCCCAGATTCGCCAGGTCCACTCCATCCACCACCACGTGCCCGCCAGACAATTTGTCCAGCCCTCCCAGAATATTAATCAGCGTCGTTTTTCCCGAGCCCGATGGCCCCATTAACGCCACCCATTCGCCCGCCGCAATGTTCAGCGATATTCCATCCAGCGCGCGCAGCGTGCCATATTCCTTCACCAGCCCATCGATGCTCACCTGGTACGCACTCACGCTTCACCTCGGAACACCGACGCGGAACTGATACTCGCCAATCGCCGTAGCGGGAACGCGCTGGCTATCGAAACAATCACTGTAATAATCACGGAAATAGGATACACAATCCATCGCGGCTGAGCAGCGACTCCAAACACCGCCTTACCTAGCCAGATCGACACCACCAACCCCACCGCCGATCCCACCAGTCCGCCCGCAATCCCCATCAAAATCGCTTCCGCCAGAAATAGCCGCACCACCCGCCGGATCGATCCGCCAATCGCCTTCATCAATCCCACGTCATTCTTCCGCTCGATGGCCACGTTGCTCATTCCCGCCATCACGCACAGCGACGTCAGAATCAGCACCAGCACCACCGTCGCCGATAGCAGTCCGCTGATCCGGTGGTAGAGTTTTCCTTCCGCCTCCGCCAATTGCTTGATTCCGTGTACGTCCGCGCCAGGAATCTTCTCCGAGACATTCGCAATGAACTGCTTCACCGCTTCCGGCGTTCCTGTCACGCTCATCTGCACTAAGCTGATGCGCCCGGGCAGTTCCGCCAACTCCTGCGCCGTCTCCAATTTCGCAAAAATCTGCGTGTCCTCCGCTCCGCCCGTGGCGATCACCGCAAAAATTTTGCAAGACGCCTGTCGCCCCTGATTGCGCAACAGCAACTCGTCGCCCGCCGCCACCTTAAATTGCCCAGCAGCTTTTACTCCCACTTCACATGCCGCAGGATCACTAGCCAGTTCCGCCGAATACCCCGTGCGTTTCCCCGGGCGAATTTCCGTCAACCCTTGCCCCTGTGTCCCGGCAATCACCGCGGGCTCATAGTGCAGCGTCCCCGCCTTTGCCACTTCTCCAATCACATAAAGGAACGCCACCGCAGGCACATATTTCCGTTCATATTCCGTTGGCAGTTGCGCGAGCATCGCTTCATCCATCGTCCTCTGTCGTGCATCCGTCTCATCCGCGCTCGAGGAAGTGGACGACCCGCCATTACCCGCCGATCGCGGCGCAATAATCACGTTCGCGCCCAGCGACCGAAACTCCGTCGTCAATCGCCGTTTCGCATCAATTTGTAGATTTAATAGTGCCGAGGTAATCGCCGCGCCCGCGCCCAGCGCCAGCAGAATCACAAACAATCGCGAATAATTCGAAGTCAGCAGCCGCCGCACGATTCGCCAGAACATCGGAGAATCGCTCATCACTCGCCCCGCAATATCGGCGCAGGCTCATACCGCGACGCGCGGCGCAGTGGAAACGCCGAGCCGAGCAACGTAATCAGCGCCGCCAACGACAAAATCACAAACAGCACAAACATCTTCGGCTCCGGCGCAAATCCAAAAATTCTCTCCCCCAGCAATCGCGCCAGCACAATTCCCACGCAATACCCGATGCCGCAGCCCACGAAC
>Ga0210396_10002352_pt1 | contig 19378 bp, 22 predicted proteins | sample IncBWH17OmetaG_FD_155466 | JGI IMG/M metagenome (GOLD analysis project Ga0210396, IMG submission 155466) | Forest soil microbial communities from Barre Woods Harvard Forest LTER site, Petersham, Massachusetts, United States - Inc-BW-H-17-O ... | reverse complement strand
CTCGATGTCACGCATGCGGGTTTGGGCGGCCTGGCATGTGCCCACGGAGAGATCTTGGCGTCCCACCGCATCGGTTTACCCGGCAACTGCGGGTGTTAAGCGTCGGGTCTTATATCGGCGGCAGCGGCCCGCCCCGCTCCCGAGCCGCACGGCGGAGGGTGGCCACTAATCGCAGCTCGGAGTCGATGGTCTCGATAACGCATCCGCGGAGCGTAGGGCCGCGCAACGGCGGCCGTCACTTCACCCTGCTCGCAGGGACCTTCAGATTTAGTAGGCCTGACAGGCTCTTTCCTATGCGCGCACGGATGTTCGTGGCGTGGCAGCTCCGCCGGAGTGGGCCTTCTTGGCGTTTTCAGCGCGCGAGAGATGTGTCCGGTCAGCGGTCGGGGTAAACAAGGCTGTCGGAGTCAGATGGATCCCACGAACTGTCGCGCCGATGTCGGTTTACTGAGTCCAGGGACAGAATCAGGTAGCGCTCCGCTTCGAACTTCCGTCACAAGCTGCATGGCGTCACGCACCGTTATTGCCTCGTGCCCGCGTGCGGCTTGCGGCTGGTGTGGGTTGTAATTGTCGGTTCTGAAGAAGCACCAGATACGTGGGTCTGGTGGGTCTGGTGCTAGTACTGGCCGATCGACGTGGACCTCACCTGCGGTATCCGTAATGTCGAAGGTCAATATGACGTCGTCTCGATTGGGGTGGTTCGGGTCGTAGATCCATAGTTGAACCCGTTGCCCGTCGCGCTTATAAGCATAGGCAGCTACCTGATGGTTCTTGCCGATGTCGAGGGAGTCGGTTTGGATCAGTGCCAGCGGTGACGGCCTGTTATTGTCGATGTCCGCTCTAATCTTGGGCCACTCCTCGCGGTAACTGATCCAAGATTTTCCGAGCCACACGCCTGCGGCTTGCTCGAGCCCCTCATCGCCGTTCGGATACAGCGGTGACGAGTACGCAAGGTATCGGCTTCCGCCGCCTGCGATGTCGAAGCTGTCGATAAGTCGGTCACGGATGTAACGGAACAGTGGGTCATCCGACGACGTCGGCGCGGATGTCAGCGCAGGTGGGAATTGATCCGAGTAGTAGTAGTCCAGGACCGTGAAGACCATTCCGCCGCACAAGCCGCCATCCGCCTGCGTGATCGGGAGGAACGTGTCGTCCATGCGAACGAAGTGCAGGGCGTCCACCACGTCCCCAGGAAGCTGATCGAGCAGCTTATTGAAAAGGGCGCCGACGGTCATTGCTGGAAGGTCAGGATTCCAACTGTTGCGGAAATGAAGGCCCCGCAGGCTGGGTAGGAAGTTGCGCACGCGATGTTTGTCGGAGACTCTGAAATACACTTCCAGGCGGGCTTCGTGGCCCTGGCCTCCGCGTGTTTCGACATCGAAACCTGTTGGTGCCCAGACGTGGAACGTGTTGCCGTATGGGGATTCGACGAGTGGGCTGTTGAAGTGGATATAGAGGTGCGCGTTCGGGTCGTCCGAGAGTCTGTACTCGACACGGCCCTCGGTCCCAGTCGTCGGCACCAGGGTGAAGTCGCCCTCAGCGCGGAACTCTCCTTCGTCGTGGATTGTCTGTGGTGGTTGCCACGGATCGGTCCAATCGCCGTGGTCCATTGACGCAGAGACGAGATTCAAGTCCCGGCCCGACTCGTTTCTGATCCACACGGCCATCCGTATGCGGCCCATCGTGCTTCCTTATCTGTGTTAGATGCCCGGTTAGGGCGCGTTAGCCAACTTGTTTCACGTCCCGAACTCACCGTGGGCTGACCAGAACGCGGACCATTCCGCATCCGGCGAGCAGGGGAGTCAGTGCCTTGCCGACGACAGCACCGAACGCGCGTCCGGGTTGATTGATTCGGCGGCAATGCCCGACCGTCGACGAGGTGGTAAGGAGGTCACCGGGGCGAATAGGGGCGACGTCGGCATCGGCAAAGCACCACACCTTGCCTATCAACGCGACGTGGGCGCTGTGGTCGTGGCGATCGAGCACGATGGCTGGCTTCACTCCACCTGCGCCGGACACGATGCCTGCAACCCGGGTGTCGTAGTCCTTAGCGCAGGGGTGGATCTCACCGTCGTCGCCAAGCACGACCACCATGCCGGCTGCCACCTCGGCATCGTTGGTTGTCAACGCCTCTGCATAGTCGGCACCCGCAAGTATCAGGTCCGAATCTTTGTCAATTGTCACGTTGCCGTGCACCTGCACGGGGCCCTGAAAGAAGCCGGCGTCGCCTCCGCCTGTGTTTACGCCGACGACCCCAGCGTGATTTGGGTTCTTGGACAATCCGCGAACGCCTTCGCCCTGCTCACTCTCGAACCATCCCCCGTTTCCGCCCGGCGCGGGGGCATCGTTTGTACCGACGACACCGCCGTGGGGGCCATGGCTGGAGCCGCGCACGCCTTCGCCCTGCTGACTGTCGAACCATCCCCCGTTTCCGCCTGGCGCAGGAGCAGTGCTTATACCGACGACACCCGATTTTCCAAGCGCCTGCGTGAAGCCTTGCACTCCATCGTGGCCAACACTTTGTCCCCGCACGCCGACGCCGGCCTGGTTGTCTCCAACGACTCCGAAGTGGTCGGCGTTCTTGGCGTAGCCCTGAACGCCGTCTTGAAGTTCGCTGACACCCTTAACGCCGACGGCGTCCGCGACGTCCGCGACACCGATGACGCCCGCGTATCCCGATACATGCGTGAATCCCTGAACACCATCGGTCGCGAATTCGCCTGCGTCGCCCTTTACGCCGGGGACTCCCGGTCCATCCGAACTACCCGATACGGAGGTTCCCATTTCATTTCCTTTCGCTGAGTGCAAAGTAGGAGCGTCGAGGGGAGTGGGCGTAAGTAGTCGACTACTGGTTTTTCGGTCGACTACTGGGTCAACGACTGCTTTTAGCGGTCAACTCCACATCGGGACAAGCCTCACGGGAATCCAGTATGACCAGTCAACAAAGTGGCCCACCGATTACCACCGACCGGCAACCACAGACATCCAAATTGACGAGGGATCGACGCCCACGGAATGCCTGCGGGGTCTGGGGCCGTGACCTCCAGTGCTGGACTGCGCTGCGCGAATCAACTCGGGAAGTCCAGGGCATTGCCAACCGGCTGGCCTGCCGCTCGTTGTCTCGCGTCGGCTGTCACTAGTACGGTGCGTGACTGGCCTCCGTTGAACGGCTTTCGACCCACCATCGCGACCCGGCACGGCAGGGCATGAGATTGTGCGCAGGGGCGCAGAGGTCCAGCCCAACCCAAGACGAGAGCTCTTCTAAGAGACACCGGAGCCCTTCCCTGGCTCAACACTAACGGTCGACTGATTGAACCGGCAGGCGCGCGTTCGGTTGTTGGACGGGGGATGTGCTGTGCAAGCGCATTTAGAACAGCGTCCTTGAGCGCTTTGATATGGCGCTTCCGACGGCGGTGTTGCCGGTTTGGTCGTCGTCTGCCTGAATTCTGCTAAAGAGTCACCCTGGTGGTAAGAATTGCCCTCGCTGACTCAACCTCGCCGGGACCGTCAGGATTCAGTGACTGACAATTTTCAGGCTGATGACGCACGCCACTATTCCGAGCATGAGCAACATCTTGACCAATGAAGCCGCCTCTTCGCCTGCCAGCATCGCGTACGCGACGGTCAGAGCGGCGCCGATGCCCACCCAGACCGCGTAGCTGGTGCCGACCGGGAGATCCTTCATCGCAGTAGCCAGGCCAGCCATCGACATCAGTAGTGCGATGCCAAATATCGTCGACGGCGCTAGCCGAGTGAAGCCGTCAGACTTGCCTAGCGCGGACGCCCACACCGCTTCGAAAATGCCTGACAGCAAAAGAATTACCCACGACATGACGACCTCCGAAGAAACCGTCTTGTCGCTGGCCGGGTACGGTTTGCCTCGTCCGGTGTCATCTCTGTGACGTAAAGCAGGGTATCAAAACTGACATCTGCGAACTTGCTGCCCATGCGGTGAGGAGGACACGGGCTTACCTAGTCGCCTTCGTTGTCGATCCGTGCATTCACCCTCTCGTCAGGACCGGGCTGCCGGCCACGTTGTCACACCCGCCACATGCGTATCTGCGCCGAGGGGTGCTCGTTTTGTCCACCTCAGAGCGACAACTGCCGGTTCGACACCGGACCCGACCACGTGCTCACCAGATGAAGCGGATGATGTCGATCCTGAGGGTCGCGGTGTACCACTACGTCGTCGGTGACGAAGGCGAGCTAGCTCCGAGCCAGGAGCAGATCCGTTCCGCTATCAAGTCGGGCTGTTCGAGATGCAGGAAATGCCCTACCCCGTCAATCATTTGGAACGACGATCCCGTCGCCGGCAAGTGATCGGCAGCACTGCCGACGATCTCCGCGCCGAGCCCGCCGTCATTGGTGCCATGCAGGTACAGGGTCGGTATCGGCGGTGCAATCAGCGTGGCAGCGGTCTCCGCTTCCGCATTGGGGTCGGCGAACTCCGGGTTGAACATGGCACGGTACGGAGCGATGACCCCGGCGATGGTCTCAGCAGTGACGTATTCGCGCAACCACGAAATATCTTGCCGGGCATCATATCCCGGTGACCAATCCGCCCACAGCGACTCCCAGAACCCAGGCTCCAGCAAGGTGGCCTCAGCGAGTCCGGCCTGCTGGATGAACCAGATGTAGAACGACCGTTTGATCTGGGCGTAGCTGAACATCGAGCCGGTCAAGGCAGGCGCCGGCGGCACGGCCAGCGTAACCAAGCGACTGAACGCGTCCGGATCGCTTGTCACCACGCCATAGCCGGTGTAGGCGCCCCAGTCATGACCAATGAGCACGGCACCGGCGTCGGCCTTCAAGGCCCTGCGCACCGCACGGACCTGACGCACATAGGTGCCCGCGCTGATCGGGCCCGTTGCCGGCGCCTCGTAGCCGGGCAACCACGGAGCCGCCACCCGGTACCCGAGGTCGGCCAGGACCGGCCCCAGGTGACGCCAGGTGTGCGGGGTATCCGGGAAGCCATGGACGGCGATAGCCAGCGGTCGGGTGGTGTCGGCGATATCTCCGTACGTCAGCGGCAGGTGGATGGCCATCGCGATCCCCTCTCCTCGGCTCCACGTTGCATGTGAAGGCGCCGGTGGTTCGAGCATAGGTTCGGCGAGGCGATCGAGGATGGCGATTTGCGCCCGACCAACCGGGCAGCGGGCGCCCGTTATGCCAACCTGGACAGCCGAAGCGATTCGTGCGTGACCACGGCGGTCACGTCGCACACATACAAGATGCGCGGGTATATGGTGAACCACTCGGGCTTCTGCGGGATTCGGGCGATGCAGGAAGTGTTGTCCTGCAGCCACGCCAGCGCGCAGCGATAGTCGCGGATGCTCGCCGCCTTGAATGGATAGTCGTAACGACGGGCAAAGATCCGCACATGCAGGTAAAGAATTAACTTTCCGAGACGCCCGTCGGGCATGTCCTCGAACAGGATGATGCTGCGCCGCGCGACGCGCCGACACTCCTTGACCAGCGCCATGGGTTCATGGCTGTGATGGAGCACCTCGCTGAGCACGACGTGATCAAAGGATTTGTCCGGGAAAGGAATTGACGTGCCATTGAATCGCTGGAAAGGTATTTGAACTTGACGGAGGTCCACGACGTCCACAGCGGAGGCCTGCACCCCATACATCTCCTGCACATGCGCGCAGAGATATCCGGCCCCACACCCGACGTCGAGAACACTGTCGCCGTGACGGAGATAGTTCGCGAGCGCTTCGGCTTGGACGCGCAGCCTGTCCGGGGGTCGCAACACGTACTGCGCTTCCGAGAAGCGTTGCCGTTCCGCGCGATATCGCGTCCGGATCTTCTCGGCAACCGGTAGCGCAGCAGTCATTAAGTGCACGCTATCACCGAATGCGCGTTTAGCTGGGGAGCCGGTATGGGTGGTGTCGCACGTGGCGACTCGCTTATTGTCAAACAGTGACCATCCCCGCGTTTCCCGCTGCCGACGTGCTGGCGGCCCGCCAGAAACTCGTGCTCGACCACTTTCACGACGAGGTCCGCCACGCCTGGGACGACGTGCTGGCCACCTTCCCGCACCCCCGCTACGAGCTGATCCCGCAAATGGTGGTCCACGACGGAGACGCGGCGGTGCGCGGTTACTACAACTACACCCGCACTGCGTTCCCCGACCAGGACCACGAAATCATCGCGTTACGGCACAGCGCCGATGCGGTGATCGTCGAGTTCTGGTTGATGGGTACGCATCGGGGCTACCTGGGCAAGGTTCCGCCGACCGGTAGCCGGTTCCGGGTCCGGATGACTGCCTACTTCGTGTTCGACGACACGGAAACGCTGGTTTGCGAACGCATTTACTTCGACACGCTGACCATGATCAAGCAACTCTTGGGCGGTCTGGACATGAAGAAGCCGGCGAACTGGCTGCTGGCGGCTCGCTGCGTGCGCGGGCTGCTGTCAATGTCGTCGGAAAAGCCAGACCCGGCGCTGACCAACACCCTGCCGCCGGCATTCGCGCTAAAAGTGCCCTGACTTCTGCGAATACGCTCCTCGGAGACGCCCGGGTGCCTAGACTTAACGGCTATCCGACGGGATCGAGGGGGCCGTGATGCGGGTGCGAAGCATTCCTGCGTTATGCGTCCCGTTGGCGGTCGCATCGCTGACGTCGTGCGCCACGAACGGCATCCATGCCGGCTCGACGTCAGGGACCGCGCCACCGACGGGGCCGACAAGCGCAGCCGCGGCAGCGGCGACCGGCCCCGCCTCTCCCGCTACGTCGGGCTCGCGGACCGAGAAGTGGATTGACCTACACGTCGGCGAATGCGTGGCCGACCTTCCGCCGGCCGATCTCAGCCGGGTGACCGTCACCGTTGTCGATTGCGGAACAGCGCATTTGGCCGAGGTGTATTTGCGTGCTCCGATGGCCGTCGACACCGCCATTGCCGATGTCGCCAATCGAGACTGTGCTGCCGGATTCGCTTCCTACACGGGGAAATCCGTCGACGGCAGTTCGTACTCGGTGACGTATTTGATCGACTCGAACATGGACCGCACCGGGGGCACTCCGATGCCGAGTACCGTCATTTGTTTGCTCCAGCGCGCGAACGGTCAGTCTCTGACCGGTTCCGCGCGTCGCTGACGCGGGTGGCCGCTCAGCAGCCGAGTTGTTCTGCAAGGTCAAGAAAATCGGACGCGTTGATGTCGAACTCGTCTGAGTAGGCCACATCCGCTTCGCCGCCGACCCCGAATTCGAGCGGGCGCGCGACGAAAGCGGTTTGAAAACCGAGTCGGGCCGCGGCGCTGATGTCGTACTTGTGGCTTGCCACCATCATGATCTCGGCGGGGTCCAGACCGAGGTAGGTCGCGGCCATGCGGTAGATGGCCGGATCGGGCTTGAACACGCCGGCCATCTCCGCGGCGAAGATCGCGTCCCAGGGCAGACCCGCTCGCTTAGAGATGTTGACCACCGCGGCAACATCGGCGTTCGACAGGGTGGCCAACGTGGACGCACTTTTCAGCCGAGTCAGTCCGGGCACCGCATCCGGCCATGGCTTCAAACGCTGCCAGGCCAACGCGAGCTCCTCGCGCTCGGCATCCGAAAATCCCGCGGCGCCGCATTCGTCCAGCACACTGTCCAGCGCGTCGCGATACACCGACTGCACGGAAACCCAGCCGTCGTGGCGACTCTGCTTAGCGTCTAACGTGGCGAAGTAGCTTGCGCGCCAGCGCCGCACCACGTCCGGCCAATCGACACTCGGGTAGCGGCCGGCGCTGATCCGCTGCGCCTCGTCGCAGACCGTCGAATGAAAATCCGTCGCCGTGCCTTGCACGTCGAACAACATTGCCTTCACCACATGCCCCATCATGCCGACTCAGCGTGGGCCATGAAACACGGCGTGGCGCGCCGTGCCGGGGATTAAAATCTGCGGTGTCGAAAACCTTGTCCCTGCTATGCCCTGCGAGGTGCGTCGTGGCCGATAACACCACCAAGCCCGCCGGCGAACAAGGCGCCGAGGCCGAGATCGAGCCCGACTACCGGTTCACCCTGGCCAACGAGCGGACTTTCCTGGCCTGGCAGCGCACCTCGCTGGGGCTGCTCGCCGCGGCGGTCGCCCTGGTACAACTCGTTCCGGAGCTGACGGTCCCCGGCGCGCGCCGTGCGCTCGGCGTGCTGCTGGCGACCCTGGCAATCCTCACCAGCGGAATGGGGCTGCTGCGCTGGCAGCAGGCGGACCGCGTCATGCGACGCGGCCTGCCTTTGCCCCGTCACCCCACCCCGGCTTACCTGGCGCTTGGTCTCATTGTGCTCGGGGTCATCGCGCTCGGGCTGGTCATCGCCAAGGCGGTCATCGGTTGAGCCATTCGACGGCAGCGGGCGGTCGGCCGGAACCCGGGCTGCAGCCCGAACGGACAGTGCTGGCCTGGACCCGGACGTCGTTCGCGTTGTTGGCCAACGGCGCGTTGCTGACGATGAAGAACCTGCACAGCGCGAACGGGCTAGCGGGGCTGATCCCGGCGCTCTTGGCCGCCACGGCAGCGTCGTGTACTTACCTGATCGCCTTGCAACGCCAACGAACGCTGGAGCAACGCCCGATCCCCGCACAAATCAACCCCCGCCGTCAGGTGTACATCGTCGGGATAGCCGTCATGGTGCTCATCGTTGTGACCGCGGTTGCCGAACTGTTCTAGCGCTTCTTGGCGAGCCAGATGGTGTGGAGCCCGCATTCGGGATCTTCCACGACGTGCGCCACCACATCGAACCCATTCTCGTCCAGAAGTTGGCGGTATTCGGCACTGTCGAGGCTTGCATGGTAGAGAGGCTCGCCCTGGTAGGTGCCCATCTGCTCGCCGGCCGACGGACCGCTGGTGAACATCAGCGCAGCACCGGATGCGGCATAACGCTTGAAGATCGGGAACATTCGGCGCTGATCGGCCTGGGATAGGTGAAAGAAGCTGTCCCAGGCAATAATTCCGTCGAAGGTGCGGCTTAGCGCCAGCGTTCGCATGTCGGCGACGTGCCATTCCTGCTCGGGGAACCGATCGGCACACATCACGATCATTGCGCTGGCGGCATCCAACCCGGTCACCCGGCAGCCACGTTCGATGAGGTATCGGGCAATCGGGATGCCGCTTCCGCAGCCAAGGTCGAGCACCGCGGCATCGCGCGGAAGCAGGGCGAGAAATCGGTCGAGCCACGCCTTTTCGGCCAGACGCTCGCCACGATCACGAGACCAGGCGCCGGCATGCCGTTGGTATATCTCGAATGGTGTTGACGGACCACCACGCCTACCAGAGATAGACAACCGCTTCTTTCCCGCCCGTGCACTTGATCCAGGGGTTCGGGCCGTCTCCGGCGCAGTGCATCAGGAAGTTCGCCGTTTTCTTCGGATCGCAACTCGCACCCGGCACGGTGTCGCAGGGCACAGCTCCTTGGGCCGATACGGATCGCGGTGCGGCGCTGGCGTTGCCGTATGCGTTCCAATACGCGAGCAGCACGGAATTCGCGAAAAAGCACGACGTTCCCGCTGAGCCGCGCCCGGCGTGCGTCCCGAATCCCGTCCCGTTCGCGACCTGATAACCCTGGTCGCAACTTGTGTGGCTGATGCTTTGGTCCGGGCCGGTCACCAGCGGAGGTAATCCGGCGGTCGGGCTCATCGGGGCGGTGGTGCCGGTGGTCGGGGCGGCGGCCCGCGTGGTATTCAGCTTTGCCAGCAGGCCGATGACGACGCCGATTGCGCCCAGAACCAGCGCTGCCGACACGGCGATAACGGTCGGCACTAGCCAGCGTGCGCGGTCGCGTGGGGGTTTACTGACGGGCCCGGGCTGCGGTGGCGGCATCGGCGGCCTCGGCGGGTATTGGTTCCGCATGCGTTCCGTCAAATCGAGTGCGGTATCGCCGACGCCCTTGAGTGCCCGATTCGCCGCCCGCGCCAGTGCGCCCGCGCTTCCGTACCGATCGTCGGGTTCTTTGGCCATGCCGCGAGCAATGACGTCGTCGAAGGATGCCGGAACGTTTGGATTCGCGACGCTTGGTTGCGGAGGAGGGTAGGCCAAGTGGGCCGCCATCACCGCCTGCGGGGAATCGACCTGAAAAGGCATCTGACCCGTAAGTAATTCGTACAGAACACATGTCAGGGCGTAGATGTCTATCGCGGGGGTGATCTCTTGATCGCTGAATCGTTCGGGCGCCATGTAGGCCCAGGAACCGATCTGGGCACCGGCGGCCGTGAGGCGGGTGTTGCCCATCACTTCGGCGATGCCGAAATCGACCAGGTAGGCGAAATCGGCTGGTGTGACGATGATGTTCTCCGGCTTCACATCACGATGAATCAGGCCCTCGGCGTGCGCCGCGTCCAGCGCCGCGGCGATCTGAGTGATGATGGCCACGGCGTGCGTTGGGTCGAGGGGGGCCTTCTCGATCATGCTCTGCAGGTCCGTGCCCCGGACCAGACGCATGTCAATGAACAAACAGCCGTCAATCTCCCCATAGCCGTGAATCGGGATGACATGCGGTTCTTGTAACTTCGCCGCGGCATGTGACTCTCGCTCGAACCGGATCCGGTATTTGCGATCGTCTGCGAACTGGCTCTTGATGATCTTCAGGGCAACCGTTCTGCCGATCTCGTTGTCATAAGCCTCGTAGACTTCGCCCATTCCGCCCTTGCCGAGAAGGCCGGTGATCTTGTACTTGCCGAATGTCGTTCCGACACGCGACTCTTCCGCAGACACCGTCATATCCTCCCGTAGGGATTATGCGACACCGTGTCGGCGTGCGCGGCATGTTTGCCGCGGGCGGCAGCGTTGTTCACGTCACCGACCGCACTGTCCGGCGGGCAGCGCCCCGAAGTGATCGCTCAGCCACTTGGCCGCCTCCCCGAGATCGTGGGTGCCATCATCGAATGAGCCCGATACAGGCTCGGCGGCGATCGCCACCGCTAGTTTCCCGGCCGGGGTGGTAAGCACACCGATCTGGCGGACAAGGTATTTGCCGGCCGGTGATGGGCCCCAGCCGCCCTTGAACTCAGCACCGCGGATGTCGCCCATCCCCCACGTCTGGTTTGGCTCGACCTGGCCCATCAGACCGAAAATCGGTGCGTTTGCGCTATTGCAGAAGGCGCCGGCGGTGAACCGGATTTGATTGACCAGCGACCAAAGGGTCTGGCCGAAGGCGGTGAATTCTGGCCTCAGCTTTCGTGATTCGACGATGGTCGGATCACCGGTTTCTTGCAACACGTGTTGCACCTCTTGGGCGGCGGTGGTGGGATCCCCGAGCTGCGCCCACAGCGATTCGGCTGCGGCGTTGTCGGACTCCGTGATAGCGGCTCTCATCAAGTCCGTGACTTGCGGCGGGTTGGCTTGCCGGTAGGCCGCGATGACCAAGGGCACTTTGATCGTTGACCAGGCCGGTCCCTCTTGCCAGTCCCCCCACGTCAAGGGGACTTGCGCGCTGCCTATGGCCTCGAGCGCGATGCCCATCTTGGCGTGCAGAGTGTTCTCCAGCTGGGTGAATTCTGCGGCCAACGTCGTCGGCGGCCGTATCGACGCTGTGGGCGGACCGCCCGTATGGCGGTAGGTGAAGACCGCGGACAACGTCACGATCGCGGCGATGACTAGCAGCGTCACGGCAATCGCGGTCAGCCTCCAGCGAAGCTTCACCGTCGCTAGCCGGTGCCGGCTTTGGTGTTCAGATACGCCTTTATCCCGTTGGTGACGGCCGCGGCATATCGTGCCCGGCCGTCCGCGCTTTCCATCTGTGCAGCCTCGTCCGCGTTTCTCATGTTGCCGAGTTCGACGAGGACCGCCGGGTATTGGGCCAGGTTGAGGCCGGCGAGATCATCTCGGCCATACAGTCCGTCGGACCCGATATAGGTGGATGGCTGAAAACCGGCTGCGACCAGTGCATCGCGCATCGTATGCGCGAGCTGCATAGCCGGGCCCGACTGGGCGTCGTTCAGTGGCGGGCTGGAGAAGTTGACGTGGAATCCCCGGCCGGACGGGGGTCCGCCGTCGGCGTGGATGCTGACGATCGCATCCGGGCGCATCGCGTTGGCCAGTGCCGCGCGTTGATCGACGCAGGGTCCGTCGGAGCTGTCGTTATCGCGGGACAACTGCGTGCGAACGTCCATTTGGTTGAGCGCACTCTGGATCAGCCCGACAACGGCCCAGTTAAACGCATGCTCCGGGTAGCCGTCGTTGGTGGCGGCGCCCGACGTGTTGCACTGCTTGGTGCCTCCCCGACCGTTGGGGACCTGTTGGGTTATTGAGGAGTCGTTGACGGCGTTGTGGCCCGGGTCGAGGAAGACGGCCATACCGGTGATGCCCGCCGCCCCGGGTGGGGCGTCGAGCAGTGCCCCCAGGCTGAGCGTTGCCGGCGCGACAGCGGCAATCTTCAAGACGTCGCGCCTTCTCACCGCGCGATGGTAGCAATCAGCCTCGGTGACGCCGCTTTCCCAGCCTGGCGAGCACACGCAGACAGCTACCAGTTTCAATCTCCGTCCGGAAATATCGCCTGCGACAGCGAGCCCTCGGGCGTGAAGTGCACGGACAGCAGCACTGGGCACTACTTCCGTGTGTCGCGGGAGTCCTACGACCTTGGCTGACCATTCGCGGCGCAGAACTGGGCGATCAGTAAATCGACCCGCTCGCGGTCGTAGTCCGGACGTAGCCGGCCACCGCGGCCAAGGGTGGTCAGTCCATGCAGTGCAGCCCAGAACACCTCGGTAAGGGTGTCCGCGTCCGCCTCGTTCGCGACCGCTGACACCGCCCTGCGTAGCTCGGTGAAGGCGGCTACCAACTCGGGCGGGGTGTCGGGTTCGGCGAAGCGCAGTGTGGTGCGCCCGGTGAACATCGCGTCGTACACGGCGGGATTGTCGCGGGCGAAGTCCAGATAGCCGCGCGCTATGCGGGTCAGCGCCTCGTCGGGCGTTTCGGCCTCGGCGGGGACCGTGCGAAGCCTGCGGGCCAACTCACCGAAGCCGTCGATGGCGACGGCTGCGGCAACCTGGTCCATGCCCGAAAAGTGTTTGTAGAGAACCGGTTGGCTGTACTCGATCTCGGTAGACAACCGCCGTGTGGTGACGGCATCCCACCCCTCGGCCTGGGCAATCTGGCGCGCGGTATCGACGATCAGCCGACGGCGCGCGGCGCGCTCCCGGGCACGACGATCTTCAGTGGCCATACCGCATATGATAGCACTGCTAGAAAATCTAGCAATGCTATTGACTCAGCCGGCCCGTGGGGTTAGCGTTGCTAACACCTACGAAAAAGGGAGTAAAGAGATGAACGACACCGGGCAGCGCCTCGCCCAGACCTACCTGAAGATGCTCAATGAACACGACCCGGACCTCGTGGACAGCTTCGTGGCCCGCGACTACCGCAACCACAACGCGTTCGTCGACGACGGCCGGGAGGCCAATCGGCACTTTTGGGCCGGCTTCTTCACGGCATTGCCGGATCTGACGGCGACCATGGAGGATCTCGTCGTCTCGGGTGACCGAGTGGTCGGACGCTTCGTGTACCGCGGGACGCACAGCGGCGAATTCATGGGAATTCCGGCCAGCGGGCGAAGCGTCGAGATGCGCTCCATCGACATCTGGCGGGTGGCCGACGGCATGTTCGTCGAGCACTGGGACGAGCTCAACACCTTGCAGTTCTTTCAGCAGATCGGCGCGCTGCCCCAAGGAGGTGCGGCATGATCGAGCTCGCCAGAGTGGCCGCGCTGATCGCGGTGTTGGGCGCCGCGGTGGTCTTCGGCACCGACGTGTTCTGCGCGATGGTGCAAAGACCCGCCTTGGCCCTCGTCGATGACGGGGCGCTGGTCGCCGTGATGGGCCACGTGCATCGCTACGGGGACCGGCGCATGCCACTTCCTGGCGTGGTCGGCATGGTCGCCGCGGCGGCAAGCGCCGCCGTCGCGGCCGCGGCAGGCCGATGGACCATGGCAATCATGGCGGCGACGGCGCTGGCGCTACTGCTGGTTTGGCTTGTGCTGTATATACGGGTGAGCGCACCGATCAATCGGCAACTGACCGCGGCCGCGCAGGCGTGTGATGTCCCAGCGAATGCTCGTGTCCTGCAGGACAATTGGGACCGAATCATCAACGCGCGCGCGATATTGCAGGGCTTGGCGGTCTGCGCTCTGTGCGTCGCCCTGATGATCTAGCGGGGGTTCGTCAATGTTTCAGCTCAGGATCTACACCCTGCGGTCCGCGCGGGCCCTCGAACGCTACGCCACGGTTCACTGGGCCCGCCATGTTCCCAGCCTGGCGACCTTCGGCGTGACAACGCACGGAATCTGGACGCAGCACGGCGACGACAATATTCGGCTCGTCGCGCTGATCTCCTATCCCGACGGCGCCGACCCCGAAGCGCTCACTCGCGACTTCATGGCCAGCCCCGAGTTCGCCGCCGACATGGAGGGCTTTGATGCCGAAGAAATTGTCGCCGTCGACACCATGCTGCTCGATCCCGCGCAGCTGTTAGGCGAGCACTGAGGCGAGTTCAGTGCGTGGCACTGAGACGTCGAATTCCCCGTCGGCGTGCGAAAGCACTTGTCCCTGGCCGAAAAAGAAGATCACCGCGTCGTCGGTGATCGCGAAATTCTGGTAGTTGTTGACGTCGAGACCGCCGTTAAGTGTCGGCGGAGTCGCTGAGCCCGAGCGCTTTTGCGCCGCGCGCTGGACAGCCGGATACACGATGTCCAGCGGTTGGGTCCCAGGTTTGAACAGCGTGTCGAATGTGATCGGGGCGTGCTTGCTCAGGTCATAGTCGAACGCCTTGTACCAGGCGACCGGGTGGGGCTGCGCGTCCTGGCCCATCCGAAGTACCAAGCTTTGGGTGCCCAAGTCCGGCGTTCCCGATCGGTACGTTTGGCCTCTGGCCAAGAGCTGATAGGTTCCCGGCCAATCCCGCGCGCCCGGCAACTGGGAGAACCTGATGAATCCGTCCCGCTGGTGCGTCAGGTAGTCCGTCACCGGTTGCTGGTCGGGGTAGTCGACCGGGAAGCTGAAGTCGATCTTGTACGTGTCGGTGGCGCTGTGGACCTGGCAGATCTGGTCGGGGCCGACCGTTCCGCCGAGGTCGGCGCACGCTGACTGTGCGCCGGCTATCGCCGTGGCAGACCAGCCGACCAGGAGGCTGGTCGCCACGGCTAGTAGGGCGAGTGTGCGCACGGTTCGAATCATCGTCGCGTCGCCTCGTTAGCGTCGGTATTTGCGGCAAATACAGCCCGCACGCCGAAGACGGTCAGCCTGCGCGATCCGCCTCTTCGGCCAGAAGGTCCGCGTACTTCCTCTCGAAGTCCCAGACCTTCGGGAAACCGATCATGTCCACGAAGTCACTGAAGGAGCAGAGCGGATCCGAGACCGGCTCCCCTTGTGCCACGGCCTGATACACGCCTGCGAGGGCGTGACTTGCGGCGAACAGCCCGACGGTGGGATAGATCGCCACGGCGAATCCCATCTCCTGCAACTCAGTCGGGCGCAGGATCGGCGTGACGCCGCCGTGCAGTTGGTTCGACAAGACGGGGATGTCGAACGCGGCGCCGATCTGGCGCATTTGCTCGGTGGATTCCGGCGCCTCGATGAACAGGATGTCCGCGCCGGCCTTCGCATAGGCTTCCCCACGTCGCAAGGCCTCGCCGAGACCCAGCGATGTCAGGGCATCGGTTCGGGCGAGGATCAGGAAATCGGCCGACGAGCGTGCGTCCGAGGCGACCTTGATCTTGTTGACCATCTCCTGGGTGGGTACCACGTGGCGGTTGGCGGTGTGGCCGCACTTCTTGGGAAATTGTTGGTCTTCGATCTGAATCACCGCGACGCCGGCTTTCTCGTAACCCCGCACAGTGTGGGCGACGTTGAGCAGCCCGCCATAGCCGGTGTCGCCGTCGGCGATCAGCGGCTTGTGGATGGCGTCGACGATCGCTTCGGCGCGGTTGACCATGTCGGTGTAGGTGGCCAGGCCCGCGTCGGGTTGTCCCAGGTAGGAGGCGACGACTCCGTAGCCGGTCATGTAGATCGCCTGCGCGGCGGTGCGATCGGCGATCTTGGCCGAGACCAGATCGAAAACCCCTGGAGCGGTGATGAACTGGCCGCTTTGCAACATGTCCTTGATCGTGTTCATGGCTCAAGGTTCGCGCACCAGGTATTGATCAGTCCAATAAACTTTTTGATGTGTTTGATCAAGATATTGAATGGTTTCGTCTGATCAGTCCTGACCTCGCCATCGCCGTGGCCGTCCTCGAGGAGCAGCACGTCCGACGGGCGGCGGAAAGGCTGGGAGTGCCGCAACCGACGGTCAGCGTCGTCATGCGTCGTCTGGCCGGCGCGATTGGCGCCCCGCTTGTACAACTGCGCGGACGCGGGATCGTGGCGACCGAGGCCGGGCGCGCGTTCCTTCCGGCGGCGCAAGCGGCGTTAGTCCAGCTGCGCGCGGCCCGACAAGACCTGCAGGAGGTCATCGATCCCGACCGCGGCCGCGTCGCCCTCGGCTTCGCGCACAGCCGCGGTCCCCGCGACGTACCCCGGCTGCTCGACGCATTCCTCGCCGCTTATCCCGATATCTCTTTCACCCTCAAGCAGGGCGGGGTGCCCGCGGTGCTCGACCAGATGCGGCGAGGCGCCCTCGACGTCGTGGTCGTGGCGCCAATGCCAACCACCGATGATCGCCTGGAATCGGTCGTCCTGGCAGAAGAACGGCTGTGCCTTATCGTTGCCCGCGATCACCGCTTCGCCAACCGGAAATCGATCGACTTGCGGCAAGCGGCCACGGAAACGTTTGTCGGGTTGACGCCAGAGCACGGCCTGCGCGAGCTGTTCGACACGCTATGCGAGCGAGCGGGATTCGCCCCGCAACTAGCGTTCGAGGGCGAAGAGCATGAAACGCTGCGCGGCCTTGTGCGGGCCGGTCTCGGGGTCGCGGTGCTACCACGCGCGATGTACAAAGACCCCACACTCGTTGAGATCCCGCTACGCGACCCGGAGGCGCGCCGGCACGTCGGCGCGGTATGGCAGAAGGACCGCCGCCTGCCTCCAGCCGCGCGCCGCTTCATCGATTTCCTCACCACGTCGGGCGCCAAGGTGCTGCGGGGTGGTTGAGGGCCGCACATGCCAAGCCAGTCGCAGCGGTCACATTTGCCACATCAGTCGCCGCGTCGGCGGGTGTACGGTTTGTCCGCCTCTTAGCGACAACTTGACGTCAGGGAAGCAGTCCCCTCATTGTCGCTCGGAGCCGGGCACAACGAGCACCCTTCGTGGCGGAGACCAAAGTGGCGGATGTGACGACTCGTCAAGTCCTGTCATTGCTGCTTGCTTCGAGATGTACATAGCGACAGTCGCATCGGCCTGGCAGCGCTGAGTTGGCCGCAGCACGAAGGTGCTTCGAGCGTTCCGAGTTGATCCTCGCCATCCACCTCAACACCCTCCGACTTCAAGATGTCGATGACATCAATCGCCGCCTCATCCTCATCGGAGTCCTCGTGTACGTCGATGATGTCGACGTCGAGCACGATGGGTTCGGTCTTGCCACCCTTCTCGTACAAAAAGCGCTCGCGATACGCCCAGTAAGCAGCCTCGGCGATGTCATCTAGATTCGTTGCGATTGCCGAGAGAGTGCGGCTTTGGCCCGTGCCAGTTCCGGCCACGCGTAGCCGACAGGGATGCGCTTCGCGGCGTCGGCAACGGCGGCAGCGGCTGGGGCACCGCGAAGTTCGAAATCATCTAGCGCAGTACGCAATTCAAACAACGTTGCGCCCTGGCGGCGGGCCAGTTCGAGGGCGGCATTGATGTCAGCTTGGCGTGCGGTCGGGTCGGCGTGGGTCTGGGCGCGAAGCCGCAGCAGTTCGGCGTCATAGAAGCGCATCCCGGTGTCTCGGGCCAGCGCCAGCGCGATGTCGAGGCGTTCGCGGGCCGTCTCGGGTTGGCCGGCGGCGATCAACATCCGCCCGAGGGAAGCGTCGTGGGCGGTGCTGAACAGGTTCGCCTCGAACGCGCGGGAGTAGCCCACAAGCGTGGTCAGGGTTGCGATATGACCCTCCAGGGCCTGCTGGTCGATGTTAGCGGCGCCTATCACCGTCAGGCCACCGACGGACGCCTGCAGGCCGGCGCCCACCAGTCGCCAAACATCGAAACCATGCCGCTCCCCCAGCTCGCTCAGCTCGGCGGCCAGAACCGCGGCACGATCGATCTGGCCGGCCTCGATCCGCATGCCGATCTCGAGCATCAGTCCGTAGCCGATCGTGTAGGGACGCGCTGGAAAGCCGAGCTGCTCGCCCCGGAGTGCCGCTTGCGCGAACTCGGATTCGGCACCAGCGAGATCGCCCCGCATGAAGCAGGCCGTTGCCAGGTGGGTGTGCGCGTATACCAGCGGCTCGTTCACCACGTACCACTCGGGGTGGTGCAGGTAGGCGCCGTGCTGATCCGCTGAAGCTAGGGCTGCGATTGTCGCTTCGAGATGCGCGGCGGCGGTATCGAATTCGCCACGGAGCAGCGTCACCAACCCGGCATATGCCTCGATCACCGGAACAAACCACTGCCGCCCATGCTCAAGCCCGGCGCGCAGCGACTCGAGCACCTGTTCCACCCGGCGCAAATCGGCACGGCTCACGTAGTAGCCCGCCAGGGCCGCCAGCGTGGCGAACAGGTCCTCGTCCCGCAGGTCGGTCCCGGTCAGCTGCAGGCAACGCTCGTAGTCCGCGCCGGCGGCGCTGCTCTGATAGCCCTCGACCGCGCCGGCGAGGCGTCCGCGCTCCAGGCGCAGTCCCAGTTCGTTGCGGTCGCGGTCGGGGCCCGGCGCAGCATGGTCGAGCTGGGTGAGGGCCCGGGTCAGGTAGGTGCGGGCCTCGCCCGGCGCGCCACGCAGCAGTGCGGCGTTGGCTGCGCGCTCGTAGGCCGACGCCGCGTCGTCGAATCGTTCGGCCTGCTCGTAGTGACCGGCGACCAGTTGCCAGTCTGGGTCCGGGCCTGCCGCATCGCCGATCAGGGCATCTGCCACCTTGGCGTGCAAACCTCGGCGCACGCTCGGGGGCGCCAATTCTGCGGCGACCTCGCGCAGCAACTCGTGGCGAAACCGCCAGGAGTCGGTTCCCCACGGTTCCAGCACCAATGCATCTTCGAGCTCATCGATGACGTCATTGACCTCGTCGTCGCTCAGGTCAACTACCGAGTTCAGCAGCCCCCGGTCGAGCTGGCGGCCGATGACGGCGGCCGCCTCCACCACCGGCACCACCTTCGGGCGAGCGCGCAGCCGGGCAAACAACGGCTCATACAACGTTTCCGGCACCCCGGTCTGACTGAGCCCGGCCACGATCTGCTCGACGTAGAACGGCACCCCGTCGCCGCGTGCGGCGACTGCTGCCCGCTCATCGGCTTTCAGGTCAGGATTTAGTGCGGTGATCAGTGCGTCGGTCTGTTCGTCGGTC
>Ga0210396_10002350_pt1 | contig 19380 bp, 11 predicted proteins | sample IncBWH17OmetaG_FD_155466 | JGI IMG/M metagenome (GOLD analysis project Ga0210396, IMG submission 155466) | Forest soil microbial communities from Barre Woods Harvard Forest LTER site, Petersham, Massachusetts, United States - Inc-BW-H-17-O ... | reverse complement strand
CCGCCCAACGGCATCGGCGGAGTCGTCAATCACCAGATTGTCGAAGAACGTGTCGTCGGAAACGTCGAGCGAACCGAGAATGCCCTGGACGCTGCCGGCATTTCCCACGGTGACTTGGTCGGCGCCGTCAGCAAAGGACGCGGTGCTGTTGATCTGCGTGCTGGTCCCCGCGGGCGTCGCAAAGACATCGACGGTGTCGGCGCCGGACCAAGTGTCGAGCATCATGCTGCTCAGGCCCGCCGCGGCCGTCGAGTTGTCCAGGAGAACGGTATCGTCCCCCGCACCGGCAACGACAGTAACCTGAGACTTATTGGCGAAGTCGAACCGCGCAAATGCCGGGGTCGTGCCGCCGTTCAACTCGGCAGTCTGCTGGCCGTTCACAACCGGTCCGTTCGCCAGATTGATCTGCTGCTGACTATCGGTGGCGGTAAACACGAGCGTCGATGCCGAGGCGAGGTCGATGACCTTGCCGACACCCGAGAAGGCAATGATGGAACCGTCCAACGCAAGTGAGCCGGAGTCGGCACCGTTCGCGGTGTAGGCTTCTGATGAAAACGATCCGTTGATGAGGGACAGGCTGTTGGTCGCGCCGCCCCCGGTGAAGCTCACTCCACCGCTTGGGACGGGGACGCCGCCGGCAAAATCGATCATCAGGGTGTCGAATCCCGTCCCGCCCGTAACCGCAACAGAACTCGTGCTCGACAGCGGTTGCTGCGCGACGACGACGGCGTTGTCGGTGAGCTGTACGGTGGATGTCGAGTTGAGCTGAACGAGGCTCAGGATGAGGCCGTGATTCCCGGCGTCGGGCACACTGTAGCTGAGAGTGCCGGAAAGCAATGTCCGAGGCTCGAGCAGTTCGATGCCGCGATAGCACTCGGCCGCTGCCGCCATAAGGCTGCGCGACGCCGAACGACGCGGACGACGGACGAGAGGTGCGAGCGACTGCACGTTCACGGTTGATCCTCCTGCCGGGCCAAATGCGCTTGCGGCTTTGCCGCGTCCCGGCTATAGACACCTGCCACTCCCATGCCCACTTTCCCGAGTCAACCTCGATCTACGATATGTTGCCGCAGACCACGACCGTCGCGGCAGGCCGGAAACCGCCCTCGCCCGCTCACCGCCCCATAAGATCGCGCGCAAAACCAAATCCGAAGAAGCAGGGAGGAATTTGACGGGATTGCGGCCCGGCTCAGTCTTCGGCGCTGCATGAGCGACCTCGTCGCCTTCTTCCGGCCGCAAAGATGCGCCTGTCGCTACCGTCGGATTTCCTTACGGACCTTTCGCCGCCGACCTCATGCGAATCGTTTATCCACCTCCTCCGGACGGACGATAGCTCAACAAGTCCTTGTTATGGGATGACGCAAGAAGTCTCAGGAACGCACAGGGACCTTCCTGGAGAACACCACTATGGCGGACCCAACATGGCGCTATCGGGTGGGGAACGAGGAGCGAGGCCCGGTAACGGCGGAGGAAATCTGCACGCTGCTGGCGCAGGGGGCGATTGCGCTTCAGACGCCGGTCTGGTGCGCCGCCGTCGCTAAATGGGTGCCCGCGGAAATCGTTCCCGGCTTCCGCCAAGCCGCTTCGCACGCCGCCAACGTCGCCGTCCCGGCGCTGCCACCCATTGAAGCGCCCGAGGAAGATCCGGCCGATGCGGAGATTACCGTCCCGCTCGAGGCCGTCACCGGGCCGACCCCAGAGGAGCAACCGGCGGCACAAACTGAACCAATGGCCAAGACCGAAATGCCCGCGCCGGTTGAACCGCAGCCGGTCGCATCGATCGTCGCACCTCCTGAGTCGCCGGCACCTGCCGCGGGCGAGGCGCCCCGGTCGCCGGCCAGCGTCCCGTTCGTCGACGCCTCGGCCTATCTGCCGCATCCGTGGGTGCGCTTCTGGGCGCGGTCGATCGACTGGTGCTTTTCGCTGATCGGCCTGGTGATTGTTGCGGCGGTGGTCTTCATCGCGACCGGCGCCCGAGGCAGCTTGCCGACGCGGACGGCGCTGGAGATCTGCGGCGGATGGTGGATCGGATGCCTGCTCGTCGAAGCTTTGATGCTTGCCATTTTCGGCGCCACTCCGGGCAAGGCGTTGCTGGGAACTCGCGTCGAGGGGCGGTCAGGGCGTCCGCCGAGTTTCGGCCAGGCGCTCAGCCGCTCGATTCAGGTCTGGATATTCGGGGAGGCGCTGGGCATTCCCATCCTCTCCTGGATGACCCGAGTGATCTGGCTGGCGCTTCTGTCTTCCAGCGGCCAGACGATCTGGGACCGCAACACGCTCTGCCGCGTGCGCCATCAGCCCTGCCACTTCGTGCGCGTGGCATCGGTGGCGGTCATGTTCTGCTTCATTCCCGCGCTTCTCTTTGCGGCGGTGATTTACATGTCGATGTCACACCGGCCCCAGCTTGCGAACCCGACGGTGGCATTGAAGAACCTCTGGCAATCCACCGCGCAGCCGGCCATCAAGGCCTTCAAATCGCCCGTGTTTCCCCCGGCGGTGGCCGCCGCGCCGCATACGACGCCCAAAGCCGGGCAGACCAGCCCGATCGTCCCCGTCAAGACTTCGCCTTCCGATGATCGCCTCCGGCTGTTGGCCGGCACGTGGGTCATCATCGTGAATCAGGCAACCAGCAAAGGCACTCTTCATTGGAAGAACAGCCTGATCCTTCAGGAGGACGGCACGTTCCGTCAGAAAATTCGCGCGGGCCGGCATGGCGTCGAACAAAGCGAGTTCAGTCAGGACTGGGCCGGCAAGTGGACGATCAAAAACAACCAGCTCATTCAGAATGTCACCGTGAGCACGTCGCCGCAGCATCCCGCCGGGACGTACGTCTTCAATCTGAGCAGTGATGCAACGTCGGTCATGCTCAAATTGCAATCCCAGCCCGATGGTGCCGCCCCAGCCGGCTTGCACCCCTCGTACCGCTTCCACAAGGCGATGGCCGTCGCGGACACGACGGAATAGTCCCACCGAAGACAATTCCTGACGCAGGAAGTGAGCGACGCGGGAGGGCGAGGCGGGCGAGGCTCCTGCCGAGCCGAATCTCAGACGGCCGGCGGTCCGGCTCGGCAGGAGCCTCGCCCTCCCAGCTCCGGTTTTCTTGACTTGCCCCGCGCAACATCTAGCATCGACCTCGCGAGTTTTTCACGAAGGAGACGTTATCCATGGCCAAAAAAACAGCCGCCGATATCGATGTGAAGGGCAAGAAAGTTTTGATGCGGGTAGATTTCAATGTGCCCATTGAGGGCGGCAAAATCACGGACGACCGCCGGATCGTGCAGGCGTTGCCGACGATCAAAAACATCCTCGATCGCGGTGGGCGGCTCATCCTCATGTCCCACCTCGGCCGGCCCAAGGACGGGCCCGAGCCGAAGTATTCGCTCAAGCCGACGGCCCAGCGCCTGGGACAGTTGCTCAACAGGGATGTGCGGTTCGTCAACGATTGCATTGGCCCCGAGGTCGAGAAGGCGGCAAACGATTTGCGAGACGGCCAGGTCCTGCTCCTGGAAAACCTTCGCTTCCACAAGGAAGAAGAGAAGAACGATCCGAATTTCTCCCGGCAACTTGCAAAGCTGGGCGACGTTTACATCAACGATGCCTTCGGTACGGCACACCGCGAGCACGCCAGCACGTTCGGCGCCGCCCAGGCAATGGCGGGCAAGCCGCGAGTCATTGGATCGCTCATCCAGAAGGAGCTGAGGTTCCTTGGCGACGCAATCAGCAATCCTAAGCGCCCGTTCGTCGCCATCCTCGGCGGCGCCAAAGTCTCCGATAAGATCGAGGTCATCGAACAACTGCTTTCCAAAGCTGATACGCTCCTGATCGGCGGCGCAATGGCCTACACCTTCTTCCTGGCACAGGGAAAAGTGGTGGGCAGAAGCCTGGTCGAGCGCGACAAGGTCGAGTTGGCCAAGGGCCTTCTGGCCAAGGCGGGCGGAAAGATCAAGCTGCCGGTCGACAACGTCGTGGCTTCGGAAATGACCGACACCGCGCAAACGAAGATTGTCGAGGGCAACATCCCCGCCGACCTCGAGGGCTTCGACATCGGGCCCAAGACCCGCGCGCTGTATAAGGAGAAGATCGCCAAAGCCAAGACGATCGTCTGGAACGGACCGATGGGCGTGTTCGAGAAAAAGCCCTTTGCCGAGGGGACGCGGGTGATTGCCCAGGCGGTCGCCGACGCCACCGCCAAAAACGGCGCGGTGAGCGTGATCGGAGGCGGCGACTCCGCTGCCGCCGTCGAGCAGATGCACCTCGCCGACAAAGTCAGCCACGTCAGCACTGGCGGCGGAGCCTCGCTCGAATTCCTGGAGAAGGGACATTTCTCAACGCTGGACATCCTCGACTGACGTAGCCACGAATAATTCGCCACAGATAACGCAGATGAACACAGATAAGAAAGAATGGCTTGGTGGTGGCACGGGCTTCCAGCCCGTGCGAAGTGCTACGCATGGGCAAGATGCTCATGCCACCGGGCAATCAACTAACGATCCTCATTTCATCTGTGTCCATCTGTGTTCATCTGTGGCGTCACCCGTTTTCTGATGACCACCGATCCGTTCACAACCACCGAACCTCAAATCCTCGCCTCGATCCTCTCGGCCGACTTTGCCAAACTCGGCTCGGAGATCGACGAGGTCCTTCGCGGCGGCGCGGACTTTCTCCATCTGGACATCATGGACGGTCACTTCGTCCCCAACATCAGCTTCGGGCCCCCGATCGTCGAATCCGTCCGGCCGGTGACGCGGGCTTTTTTCGATGCTCATCTGATGATCTCCGAGCCGGTGCGCTACGCGCCGGCCATGGTCAAAGCCGGCGCTCAGAGCCTGACGTTTCACGTCGAGGTCACCGACAACCCGGCGCAAACGGCCCGCGAAATTCGCAAGCTCGGCTGCCGCGTCGGCATCACGCTCAACCCCGCCACGCCGGCGGAACAGATCCTCCCCGCACTTGATCTGGTCGATGTCGTACTGATCATGAGCGTGGTCCCGGGCTTCTCCGGCCAGAAGTTCATGCCGGAGGTGCTCACCAAGGCGAAAGAAGTGAGAAAACGGCTGGCAAAACATCAGCGGCTGGAGATGGACGGGGGGCTCCACAACGAGACGATCGCCGCCGCGCGCGATGCGGGCGTCGACTGGTTCGTCGTCGCCAGCGCCATCTTTGATCACCCCGACCGCGCCGCGGCCATCGCGCAGCTTCGTGAGCGGATCAGCCGTTAGGATTGTTCATGGCAGAATCGCCCGGCGAAACCTCCAAGATGCAGAAAGAGGGCATCCCCGAGGGCTTGTGGGTCCGCTGTCCCGAGTGCGAGGACATGCTTTTCCGCAAGGCGGTCGAGGAAGCGCTGCACGTCTGCCCCAACTGCCACCATCACTTCCGCATTTCCGCCCGCACGCGGATCGAGCAGTTGGTGGATCCCGGCAGCTTCGAGGAGCGTTATGCCGATGTCGAACCGATCGACACGCTCAAGTTCGTTGACCGCAAGGCCTATAAGGATCGCCTCCGCGATGAGCAGCAGAAGACCGGGAACCGCGACGCGGTGGTGTGCGGGAAGGGATTCATCAAGGGCCGGCCGATTCTCCTGGCGGCCATGGACCCGACGTTCATGATGGGGTCGATGGGCAGCGTGGTCGGGGAAAAGATCACCCGCACCATCGAGGCTGCCGCCGACGAAAAGCTTCCGCTCCTGGTGGTGAGCTGCTCGGGCGGGGCGCGGATGCAGGAATCGACGCTTTCACTCATGCAGATGGCCAAGACCAGTGCGGCGTTGGGTCGGCTCGACGAAGCGAAGCAGCTTTTCATCAGCCTGCTTGCCGATCCCACGACCGGAGGCGTGACCGCCAGCTTCGCCATGCTCGGGGACTTCATCATCGCCGAGCCCAGGGCTCTGATCGGCTTTGCCGGCCCGAGAACCATATGGAATACCATTAAAGTCGAGCTTCCCGAGGGCTTCCAGCGCAGCGAATTCCTCCAGGAGCACGGGTTTGTCGATTTCGTCGTCCACCGCAAGGACCTGCGCAGCGAGGTCGCGCGCCTGGTGGACTACTGTGCCAAATAAGTGACTTCCATTTGCTTATCGGACCGGCGGCGGAAGCGGTGCGGAATGTTCTTTTGCTCACGCCCGTCTGCTGCCTCCGTAAGCCGCTCGACTTTGAGCAACGGCTCCAGGCACTTCCCCGGTACACACGAGACTGCTCCTTTTCCCCCGCAAGAACCTGCATTTAACCCCTGGCCCGAACGTGTCGATAAAATGACGCGTGCTGCGATCCGGCGGACTTGCGGCGCGGCTGGCATTCCGTAGAATTGTCGGCCTTTTACCAGACCAGGGCTGTCAGTGTTCCACACGGCCCGGCGGCAGGAAGGAGCTTGAGATGAATCTGATGTACGCGGTTGAGCGGCTGCTCGAAACCGGGTGGTGTCCCTCGGGCGAATCGCTCGAACGCCTTCCCGACGGCCGGGCATATCCCTCCATCCTTGCCGTGCAGCGCGAATTCACCCGCGCGGGCCTCGAACTCTCCATCAAGCAGAACCTCGTGTTCGGCTGCTGCCGTGCGACCTGGGCGCCGGCAGGAGAGGCTGCGTCGGAAGAAAAAACCGATGCCCGGCACGGCACGGTGGTCGGTTCCTGCGAGCGGGAGGCTGCGGTCTACGCCCTGGCGCAGCTCCGCGAAGCCCGGCAGGAGCAGCAACTTCAGTTGCAGGTTGCGACCGCTACGGCCGACGCCTGGGACATGGAGCCGACTCCCGCGTGACTCTCGCCTGTGGCACGGGCTTCCAGCCCGTGCTGGACGGTCGGACTCCCGAATCGTCATCCAATTGAACGTCCCCAGCACGGGCTGGAAGCCCGTGCCACGGGGCTGGCCCATCGTTATCGTTAGCGACACGCCTGGAGAAACGCAATCAGATCGGCCAGTTCCTGCGCCGAAAGCTGGTCGGCGAAACCCGCCGGCATGATCGAGACGGTGCCCGGGCGCATTTCCTGGACGTCCTTGCGCGCGATGTGGATGTCCTGATTGGGACCGGCCACCAGCATCACCTCACTGTCGTCGTTGCGCCGGACGATCCCGTACTGCCGATCGCCGTTCTTCAGGATCACCATGGTCGGCTCGAAGCTCTGCACGAAGCTGGCGCTGGGAAAGATGACGCTTTCCAGCAGATCGCGCTTGGTGCGGATCGCGCCGACGCGGGTGAGGTCGGGGCCGACGCGGCCGCCGACGTAGCCGATCTGGTGGCAGCTCAAGCACGAGGCCTTGGCGCTGTTGAACATCGCCTGTCCGCGGCGGACGTCGCCGCTCGGCAGCGAGCCAAGAAGCTGATCGAGCCGCGCCTGCTGCGCCGCCGCGTCGGGATTCAGCCGGGCGACGAGCTTGTCGATTTGCGCTTTGAGGCGGGGCGCGAAAGGCGCCAGATATTTTGCCACGGCCTCGGCCCGCAGTGCCGTAAAAGCACGGGCCGATTTCAGCGATTCGAGCACCGCATCGCCCACCATCGAGTCGCTGGTCTGTGCAAACGCCGACAGAATCGGATCGATCTCCAGCGGACCGGCATCCTGGAGCGACGGGGCAAGCTGAATGAGTTGCTCCGAGTCCAGTCGGGCTCGGGCCATCACTCGTGCGGCGGAGAGCCGGGTGGTCTGGTCGTTTGACTGAAGCTGCGAGCGGAGAAAGCGAAATTCTTCGGGCCCCAGGTTTTTCAACTCTCCCGGTATCGCCGAAAAGGCGCTCATACGGACGGCGGTCAACGTCCTTTCATCCGACGCCAAGGCCGACAGGGCATCGTTGAGCCGCGGATCGGCGTTTGGCTTCAGATTCAGTGCGACAATTGAATTTGTAGCATCCAGGAGCACCTGCTCGTCAGAAGCTTGCAGCAACTCCGTCAGCGCCTCCAGCCACGCTTGCGGGGGCGGAGTGAGGCCGGATTCGGCCACGACCTGGAGGATGACGTGCCGGGCTGCCGGCGACGTTTTCGGATCATTGAGCCGCTCGGCAAGCATGCCCTGGATCGCACCCGAGCGGGCGAGCTTTGAAAGTTGAGTGGCAAGCTGCGTTGGGTCCTGCGCGGAATCGAGCCGCTCGCCCAGCGCGCCGGCCAGCTCCTTTCCCCATTCGGGATGGTGGCCGGCGATCCAGGTCGCCGTCTGTCGCAGCGCGGAATCCTCAGCGGAAAGTGCGGTGGCGACCGCCTCGGCCGGCAGGCCGCCGTCGTCCATCTGGTCCAATGCGATCATTGCCGAGCGGCGGACTCGGGGACTGTCGCTGACGAGCCCCGCGGCGGTCGACTTGGCGTCGCCGATCTCGATCAGGGCATACGTCAGCGAGTGATCGAGCACGCGGTCGTTGGGCCGGGCCAGCTCGGCCAGAATCCTCGGAACGGCGCGCCCGTCCGCCAGGCGACCCAGGGCCTCGGCCGCCACCCGGTGATTCTGCGCCGAACTGCTATCGAGCAGCTTCACCAGATCATCCAAAGCGCCGTGATCGCGCCAAACGCTGGACGAATGTGCGGCGGCCTGCCGGACCGTTTCGTCGCGGTCATGGAGCGCCAGGCGCACCGCCGCCCGCGACTTGGCGTCGTCAATCCACGTAGCGGCCCAGACCGCGTTCAGCCGGGCCAGCGAAGACGGCGAATCGCGCAGGACGCCGGCGATCGCGTCGATTGCTACAGCGCCACGCTGCCCCAGCTCGTGAACTGCGCGTTTTCGGACGAACGGCCGCGGGTCGTCCAGCAGTTTGGCAAGACTGGCCGGATCGAGCGACGCCCAGTCGATATTCACACCCCGGGGGTCTTCGATGCGTGGGACGGAGATACGTTTCACGCGATAAATGGCTCCTAATACATCCGGTTTGGCGAACTGCGAGGTGGGGCAGCAGAGCTTGTACCAACCGCCGGTGTCGATTACGAGCAGCGAGCCGTCGGCGTCTTCGATCACGTCGGTCGGATGAAAGTCGACGCTGTCGCCAACGAGAAAGTCGTCGTTGCTGGCGGCAAACGTCGCGCCATCGGACTTGAGAAGGTGCCGCGTCACCTTGTGCAGGTTGAAGCTGGTGGCAAAGAGGTTGTCGCGGTAGTCGGGGCCGAAGGCGTCGGACTCGTAGCGGCAGAGTCCGCATGCCGCCGCTGGCCCCAGTTGCACCAGCACCGGCATCACGTCCGGCGACGTGTGCGGGTGGTTGTCGATCACGTCGTGGACCTTGCCGTAGATGCCGCCGTAGACTGCATGAATGATCCCGTCGCGCTGGCCATTGGCGGGATTCTGGAGGAACGTCGTGGTGAAGATGCGTTCCCCGCCGGGCGTGAACACGACGTGCACGGGGTTGTCCATCCCGCCGGTCATCACCGGCTCGAGCCCCGCGCCGTCGGGCCGGCAACGGAAAATGTGCGCTGCCCGCGACACCATCGGCTTCTTGCCCGGCCGCAGGTAGGTTTGCTCGGCAAACGCCCCCTTGCACCAGTAAATCCAGCCGTCGGGGCCGAGGTAGGGCCCATGAATGTCGTTGGCGCAGCCGGTCAGCGTGCGGGCGGTGAGCCATTCGAAGCGTTGCATCGCCACGCCCGAGTTGTCCGTCTCCGTCAGCTTCCAAATACTCGGCGGCGCACCGACATAAACCGACCCCGCATACCACATGACTCCCTCGGGAAACATCATGTGATTGGCGAACACGTGGCTCGTGGCAAACCTGCCATCGGCAACGGCCGGGTCGATGCAGACGATCCGATGTGGTTTCTGCGCGAGCTGAACCTGCACCTTCTGGCTCGACCCTGACGAATCCGCGACGTAGAGCCGTCCCTGCTCGTCAAAGTCCGCGACGATCGGCCGATCCACAATGCCCGGCCCTGCAACCTGCTCAATCGTGAAGCCGTCGGGAAGGGTGAACGTGCGATCGCCGAGCTTGATCTGCGCCGCGGAGGCCGTCGCCGCTGCCAGAACCAGCGCCACAAGCGCACCACCTGCTTTGTAAAGCTGCATGTATGCTCCTGCCGGTTACGGCCAGAGCATAACCGAAAGATCAGATCTTCGGAGTGTTCGCTGCGTCGGGCAGCTCAGAACAATCCCGACTTCAAGAAGTGACATCCGCAATCAGCTTCTGCACTGACGATTTGAGGGACGTGGAATCAGCATTTTGCGCACTACTGACAGCGGTCACGTCGGTCTGCGCTTGGGCCACGTCTCTGTGTGCCGGCGCGTTAGAGGGGAGTGATGCGGCGAGAGTGGAAAGATCGGAGGAAGCCTTATTGGTCTGTTGAAGTGCCTCCGCCAGCAGGCCGCCGGTCTGGCTGTCGGTCGTCAGCCACGAAACCGCGGAGCTGAGCATAGCTTCCCCCGCGGTATTCCCCGGATTTCTCTGAAGACTGTTCAAGGCGCTGATGACCAGCGGCAAATCGAACCCGGCGATGTGCCGCACGAAGCTCAGGCTCCCATCGAAGTCACCAACTCCCCGGCCCAGGTTGCCATTGAACACGTTGAACAAATGCTTTTCGGACGGGTTTGCGTGCCTGAAGTCGATGCGAAGCCGGTGCAAGTCGGGCTTGCTGAGCCTTTCCGCATGTTTCGCGTCCGCCAGGACGCTGGAGATTGCGCCCCGAACGAGGTTCAGATCGGCCTGGATCGTCGGACTCACGGATAAGAGCCGGCGTGGTTCCAGCGGCTCGACAAATCGCGGCATCAATCAGCTCCTTGTTTCCATTGAGAGCAATATCAAAAGAGCCGCATCCCTGGGAGACGCGGTCCCTTGCGATGGTCGCACACGACTCAAAACTCATCCTACCGCTGCCGGTTCAAGGACAGTGTTCCACTTGCGGCCGGTGCGGCTCTTCCAGCCGCCCTTGTGATACGCGTAGCCGACGATCAGCGGGACGGCCAGCGTCGCCTCGCTGAAGACCATCTGCTCGAAGACCGTGTCCACCTTGCCCCAGCTCGAGGCTTCCTTGAGCGTGCTGCTGGAGAGGGCGCCGTCGCGGACGTCGGCGACGGTGATCTGAACGGCGTACTTGTGCATCGGCGCCTCGGCGTCCGTCAAAATCTCGGCCGCGACCACGATGTCCTGGGCGAAGTTCTTCGGCACACCGCCGCCGATCATGAACAGGCCCGTGTCCCTGCTCTTGAGCTTGAGCTGCGTCAATTCGTAGAAGTCCTTGCCGCTGTCGAAGCTGAGATGCGGCCGGCCCGCGGTCTGGCGCTGGTGCTGGTGGGCGACGATCCCGAAGCCTGCCGAGCAATCGCTGAAAGCGGGGACGAAAATCGGCACCTCGCGCTTGTAGGCCTCATAGATGATGCTGTCGGTCGTCTTGGGCCCGCCGGTGCGGTCGAGGTAGGCGCCGAACTCGCGCAGTAGCTCGCGCGAGCTGTACGCGCCCGGATCGATCTCGTCGAAGATTTTCTGTGTCGTCTCGTCGCAGACGCGCAGCTCTTCCTCGTCGATGAAGGTGTCGTAGATGCGATCGATCATCAGCTCGCGGAGTTCGCCGTCCCGCGTGCCGCTCCTGAACTCATCGGATGCGATGTAATGGCGGAATCCCAGGGCTTCGAAAAAGTCCTGGTCGATCATGTTGGCGCCGGTGCTGACGACGGCGTCGACCATGTTGTTGCGGATCATGTCGGCGAAGACCTTCTTCAGGCCGGCGCTGATCAGAGAGCCCGCGAGGCACAGGATCACGCCGCATTCCTTGTCGCGGAGCATGCGGTCGTAGATTTCCGCCGCTCGGTGCAGGTCGCGGGCGCTGTAAGCCATGTGCTGCATCGCCTCGACCAGCGGGACAACGTTGTGCCGGGTGATGTCGATGTGCTCGATCGCTTTGGCGAGATATTCCTGCTTTTTTTGATTGGCCATGACAAACCTCCTCTGGAAAAAACCATGCCGTATAACGAAAAAAACCACCGCGGGCCGCTACGGTGTATCCCGACGATTCGGAACACCCGCCATTGCGGGCCGGGGTGGCTACGATGCGTTTAAATTGTCGCGCGCTATTTTTCTACATCAGTGCGCGGCAGTCAAGATGCTGTTCACAACTTTGCGCATATTAAGTCGAGCCGTATGATCGGCAAGTCATGGACGACGCCACGAAAGCCCGCCTGCGTCTGTATCTGCGCGGCGAACGCGCCCTAGGGTTGAGTTCGGTTCCCACGGGTAATTCTGCGGCGGTGGAGCAATCCCGCCCCGAACCGCCGCAGCCGATTCTTCCCGTCAAATCGCCGGTGCAGTCTCAAGCGCGCACTAACCTTTTCGGCTCCGAGCCCGAAGCCCAATCGCTTGCCGCCGAAGGATTAAGCCCGATGCCGACCGTGCCGTCGTTCTCCGCGCCGGCGCTTTCGACCGACGAAAAGAAGCACCGGCTTGCCGCGATGAACGAGAGCGAGGTTCGCGGCTGCACCAAGTGCCGGCTCTGCGAGCAGCGAACGCACACCGTCTTTGGGGAAGGCGACGTTGATGCGAAAATATTTTTTATCGGCGAGGGACCAGGTGAAACGGAAGACCGGACCGGGCGGCCGTTTGTCGGCCGGGCCGGCGAGCTGCTCAACAAGATGACTGCCGGCATGGGCTTGAAACGCGAGCAGGTCTACATCGCCAACATCGTCAAGTGCCGGCCTCCGGGCAATCGCGTTCCCGCACCCGATGAAGTCGCGACGTGCACGCCATACCTCGAGCGGCAACTGGAGATCATCCGCCCGCGCGCCATCGTCACGCTCGGTTTGCCGGCGACGCAGTACATGCTTCAGACCAAAACCTCGATGGGCCGTCTGCGCGGACAATGGCACAAGTGGCGCGACATCAAGCTGATGCCGACTTATCACCCCGCATACGTTTTGCGGAACCCCACGTACGAGACCCGCGCTGCCGTCTGGAGCGATCTGAAGCAGGTTCTCACCGAGCTGGGAATGCCGGTTCCGCAAAAATAATTTCGCGACAGCTCGCCGGAAAAATTTTTGCCTGCGACGTTTTTTCCTCCGGCAACCTGCGCGGTGGTCCCGCCCACTACGGGTGGTGCGACAGAAGAACGACCGCCCGATTTGTGGAACGCACGGCCATCTGCCGCCGATGAAATAGGGTGGTGTGTTTTGGTCCCAACTGTTGTCGATGAAGAATTGTTTTGTGTGCGCGCGATCTGAACACTACAGTGCCCGGCCACGCGCTCGACGGAAGGGGAGCGAAAGCTTCCCCCTGAGAAAATTGAAACGAAGAGGAAACGAACGGAGTCGTCCGACCACATCGAACGGCTGAATTGCCATGCTAACGACCCACTCGCCCGCTCCAGGACGTGCCGTTGCGGCGCCGGCCCGAGAAGTCATTCGCCGATCGGCGGAGCCCCCGCCGCTGGATCCCACCCTCTGGCAGCAGATCATGCAGCAGGTGCGCGCGCACCATCCGGGCCTCAACCGTGTCTGGTTCGACGAAATGATTCCCCGGCAACTGACCAACGGGGTCATCCAGGTCACCGTTGCCACCCCGGCACAACTTAATTTCTGCCAGGGCCAGTGCCAGCAGCCTTTTACGGTTGCCGCTCAGTCGGCGACCGGCCGGCTTGTCTCCGTCAGTTTCAAATGCGACAACCTTCCGCACGGCGGAGTCTTCAACGAGGGTGACCTGCCGCTCCCGCTCAATCCGGACTACACATTCGAGAATTTTGTGACCGGCCCGTGCAATCGCTTGTCGCATGCGGCGGCGGTTGCCGTTGCCGATCAGCCCGGTCGCGCCTACAACCCGCTGTTCATTCACGGTGGCGTGGGTTTAGGCAAGACTCACCTCCTCCAGGCCGTTTCCCAGACCGTCCTTGGAAATAATTCCGACGCTAGGATTCTCTATCTTTCCTGCGACTCGTTCATCAATCAGTTCATCTTGGCCGTCGAGACCGGCGACATGCACCAGTTCCGCCATCGCTACCGCCATGTCGATCTGCTGGTGATCGACGACATTCACTTTCTGGCCGGTCACGATCGCACCCAGGAAGAGTTTTTCCACACCTTCAACACGCTCTATCAACAGCACAAGCAGATCATCCTCTCGGCAGATTGCCCGCCTTCCGAAATTCCTGAGCTCGAGGAGCGGCTCATCAGCCGCTTCAACTGGGGTCTGGTCGCACGCATCGAAAAACCGTGCTACGAAACGCGGATCGCCATCCTGCAGAAAAAGGCGCGCATGCGCGGGCTCACGCTTCCCGAGGACGTGATCTGCTACGTCGCCGCCCGCATCGAAAACAACACGCGCGAACTCGAAGGCGCCGTCACCAAACTTCAGGGCCTGGCGATGCTTCAGGAAGGCCGCATCGACTTGGAGCTGGCCAAGACGGCCCTGGGAGATTCCGCGACCCCCGACCAGCGGCGAATCACCATTCAGCAGATCTTCGAGTCCGTCACCAAGTACTACAACGTCCGCCTCAGCGACCTCCAGAGCAAAAAGCGCCACAAGAGCATCGCCTTTCCCCGGCAGGTCTGCATGTATCTGGCGCGGAAATACACGCGCTACAGTCTCGAAGAGATCGGCGGCTACTTCGGTGGCCGCGATCATACGACCGTGCTTCACGCCGTCCGCACCGTCGGCGCCGACGTGCAAAACGACCGCGAAATCACCGAACAGATCAACTATCTCGAAGCGCAGCTCACCGCTTGATTCTTGTGGCACAGCCGCCCTCGGCTGTGTTCCGCCGAAGGCGGAACCGTCTCCACTTGCGGTCGAACACAGCCGAGGGCGGCTGTGCCACAAGTCATTCCATCCGCAATTCCCGCTGGTAAGATGCTCAGGTCGCATTTCGTACTGAGGGCCTGAGCATGTTTGACCGGCCGGTCCGCCTTGGCGTGGCGCTGTTGATCACGTTGGCCGCCCTCCCTGCGCTGGGCGCAACTCCGGAACAGATTCAGGACGCCGTCAAGAAGGCGCAGGATTTTCTCTACTCCAAGCAGGGCAACGACGGTACGTGGGAGCAGGCGCCGCGTCCCGCGCTCAACGGCGGCACCAATCCGCAGATCAATTACCGCCAGCGGCAGTGGGGCGGGATCACGGCCATCTGCGCCTATGCCTTGCTCGCCAGCGGCGAAAGCCCGCAAAGCCCCAAACTCAAACCCGCGATTGATTTCCTTCAGAAGGCGAACCTCCAGTCCACTTACAGCCTGGCCGTCAGCGCGCAAGTCTGGCTATTCGTCCCGGAGACGCCACAGATTCGCGAAACCGTATACCGCACCTCGCGGATGCTCGACCTGGGCATGAGCCGTGCCGGCGAAACCAGCGGCCTCTATACCTACTACACCGGAACCAAGGAAGGCAACGCCGCCCCGATGTGGACAAATTCCACAGCCAGTTACGGCCCCCAGAAGGGCGGCGCGCAGTTCCCCTGGGACCTGAGCAACAGCCAGTACGGCATCCTCGGAATGTGGGCGCTGGCCGAGGCCGGCGCTGAAGTCCCCGCCGACTACTGGAAACGCGCGCAGGAAGCCTGGGAGAAATTGCAGGAGGGGGACGGCGGCTGGCGCTACGATCATGCCCCGCGCCATCACGTCAACCCTGCCATGACCGCCGCCGGCATCGCCACGCTTTTCATCACCCAGGACTTCACGCTTCCCGACAAATGGAGCATCTGCACCGGCTCCGCGCCCAACCCCTCCATCGAACGCGGACTTGCCTGGATGGACGGCCATATCGACAAAATCGTCAACACCCCCGATTACTACACCCTCTATGGCATCGAGCGGATCGGCGTCGCCAGCGGGCACAAATATTTCGGCACCACCGACTGGTTCCAGAAGGGCGCCGACTTCATCCTCTCCCACCAGGGCAAAGACGGCTCCTGGAAATCCGGCGCCGGCGACAATCCCACCAACAATAACCGGGCCGAGTACAAGCTCAACGACGGCACGCGCTTCAGCCTCCTGTCCGACACCTCGTTTGCCATCCTGTTTCTTTCCCGCGGCGGGGCGCCGGTCATGATGAACAAGCTCCAGTACGAAAGCCCGAAGCCCGAAAAAGGCGTGGTCGGCGCCTGGAACGAACGCCCGCGCGACGCCGCCAATCTCGCCCGCTGGAGCGGCCGCCAGATCGAGCACGATCTCAACTGGCAGGTCGTCAATCTCAAGGTTCCCGCCGAGGAGCTTCACGACGCTCCCATCCTCTACATCAGCGGCAGCCAGCCGCTCGATTTCCCCGCCGACGATCTGGAAAAACTCCGCGCCTATGTCGAGCAGGGCGGCATCATTCTGGGCAACGCCGACTGCGGCAAGGAAGCCTTCGCCAAAAGCTTCGTCGAGCTGGGGAAAAAATTGTTTCCCAAATATTCCTTCCGCCAGCTCCCCCAGCAGCACGTGATTTTCAACCGCGAGCAATACCCCGGATCGAGCTGGCGCACGCGGCCGATCGTGCAGGGGCTGAGCAACGGCGTGCGCGAGCTGATGCTGCTCCTCCCCGACGCCGACGCCGGCCGCGCCTGGCAAACCCGATCCGAGCAGACCAAAGAGCCGCTTTACCAGGTCGCCGCCGACATCTTTCTCTACTCAGTCGACAAGAAGCACCTCCAGGACAAGGGCGACACCTACATCGTCACGCGGGATGCTGAGGCCAAGGCGACGCGGAAGATCAAAGTCGCCCGCCTGATGGTCGGCGACAACCCCGACCCCGAGCCCGGGGGCTGGCGGCGCCTCGCCGCCGTCCTCCACAACAAAAGCCACATCGACCTGACGACTTTCCCCGCCAAGCCCGGCGACGGCCTGCTCGCCGCCACCAAGATCGCCCACCTCACTGGCACCGGCGCCTTCACCTTCAACGACGCCGCCCGCCTCGAAATCCGCAGCTTCATCCAGTCCGGCGGAACGCTCATCGTCGACGCGGCGGGGGGCTCCAGCGAGTTTGCCGCCTCCGCCGAGAACGAGCTCCACCAGGTCTTCCCCGACCAGGGCAAGCAGCTCGACAACCCGCTCCCCACCAGCGCCGCGGTCTACAAGACACCCGGATTCTCCGCCGACGCCATCGCCTACCGCAGCTTCGCCCGCGACATCCTCCTGCGCAACGCCCGCCAGCCCCGCGTTCGCGGCATCACCTTCGGCAAGAGAATCCAGGTCTTCTATTCCCGCGAGGATTTGTCCGCCGGCCTCGTCGGCCAGGCCGTCGACGGCATCTACGGCTACGAACCCCAGCCCGCCACCGGTCTCATGACCGCCATGCTCCTGTATGCCACGGGGAAGTAGGCGGCAGGCGGAAGGCGCAGGCAATGGGAATCCCGCGTCTCTCTCTATCGCCCGTTACTCCCGGGCATTGAAAATGTCCCAAATGTCCCGTCCCAAAATGTCCCATGTTTTGGGTAAAATGGGACATTTGTCATATTATTGCTGTACGCCGATACGGCCGAAAACGATAATACTTCGGCCGCGAATCGAGCCGGATGTGCAGCCACGAGACGCCCATGTCGGCGGTGCTCAGCCAAATGGGCTTGGCACTCAACTGGGCTTCCATCGTCGCACCGACCACCCACCTCAAATCATGCACCTGCGTCCGGGGAGCACGCCGGACGAACGACGCCAGGTGAACGTAACCCGCCTCCGGCCCGGCCGGGAAGTTGATCGTGTCGTCGTCTTATGGCGCTGATGAACAACACCGAGGAGGCGATGCACAGCGCTCGTTTGAGCGCGGGATGAACGGATTCGTTCATCGGAATGGACCCGAGTGGCACAAGTGCTGCGATGCCGAGTAATGCGAGAATTCGCGGGGGCATTTGCCCAATTCTATCCGATCAGCCCGACCCGCACTTGCCGGCGGTCGGCGCAAAACCTGGTCGCTCAAGGATGAGTTTCAGGCTGACCCACTACGCCCATTTCGCAATTTCCGCAGATGTGACGGACGGAGCGCCGCGCTGGTCGGCTTCGGAGTCGCCGCGGGTGAGACGTCACCAGTTCTCGGCCACGGGGAGGCAGGATTGTCATGCCGCGGCGTTTGGGTCGGGGCAGTCGCTGACGCGGCGTAGGCTGCGGCGGCGGCCTGGGTGCCGAGGTGCCTGTTCAGCGCGGCCAGAAGGGCCTGGAGATCGGCACTGTTCACGTTTCCGTCGTAGTTGAAATCGCCTTGGTCCCAGGGACCGGTGCGATTGAGGTTCGACAGCAGGATCTGGAGGTCGGCGCTGTTCACGGAGCCGTCGAGGTTGGCGTCGCCGGTCAGGGTGTATTTCAGCTCGATGGTGTCCGGAGTTGGGTTGACGTTGGTTGCGTCGTTCCAGTCGGCATAGCCGATGGCGGTGTTGCTGGATGGATTGTTCGCCGCGGCGGCGGAGGTGATCACCGCCGTCGAGTCCGTCGGCTGGCCGCTCCAGGCGCCATTGCAGTATCCGGCGCGGAGGGCCGCCAGCACCGATGGCATCGGATCGGACGTCGGATCGCCATACCGGATGAAGATGGTGCTGCGATTGATGTTCCAGACCTGCCCGGGCAGAGGGAAGAAAACACCCCGGCCGGCGATGGTGAAGGTGCCGTTGAAATTGATCCGGATAGGAAGCGAGTATCCGCCGTTATAAATGACGCCGATCGTATCCGAGGCGCCGTTGCCGTTGATAGTCAACCCGTTGGGATCGTTGATCAGCACCTTGCCCTTCTGCGCGCCCATCGTCCAGTCGATGTGAAGCTGGTCCCCATCCGGGAACAAACGTATCGAGTCATCACCCGGCGTCCCGTTGATGACGGGAAGAAACGGTTGAGCGGCGGCCATCTGACTGGGGGCGCTCTGGCCGGCGGCATTGACGGCGGTAACGCTGTAGTAGTAAGTGACACCCGCGGTCACACCGGTATCAAGCCAGCCGCGCACGGTGATGCCGCCGGCGAGAAGCGTCGGCGATGCATCGGCGGGGGACGTGGTACGATAGACGTTGTAAGTCGCCGCGTCGGGGTCGGCGGCCCAACTGAGGTCGACCTCGTCGGCGCCGGCAACCGCGACCACCGACGACGGCGCAACGGGGCTCTGTGCCTCGTAAGCGCCGATGTCGACCGCGTTGCCGGCGAGGCGCGGCCGGCCGCGCTGATCGCTCGCCAGCGGCTGGTCCTGCGCGTCGACCGCCAGCGCGTTCGAGCCCGCGTCGAAAGCCGGGCTGCCCGACTTGAGCGCCATGGTTTGAGCCGGGCCGCCATTGTTGAAGATCGGTGCGAGGCCGGGATCGCCGACGCCGACGATGTTGCCGTCGGTGCCGTGGGTCAGACCGCCGGATCCTCCCGTGCCGATGAGATTGAACGAGCCGGTTACGTTCCCGGCAATGTCGCTGTAGTTTTGCGATGGCGCACCGATCGGAGAAATCCAGTTGCTGGCGACGATCGTGTTATTGATCGTGACGGCGGCCGGGTCCTGGACGTCAACACCACTGCCTCCCAAAGCGAAGTTCTCGGCGATGGTGGAATTCGCGAGGGTCGCCTGTCCGGTGACGTAAATTCCG